>Ga0335072_10006364_pt1 | contig 17268 bp, 15 predicted proteins | sample Lox_Sample_21_FD_206725 | JGI IMG/M metagenome (GOLD analysis project Ga0335072, IMG submission 206725) | Soil microbial communities from Loxahatchee National Wildlife Refuge, Florida, United States - Lox_Sample_2.1 | ecosystem: Environmental > Terrestrial > Soil > Wetlands | place: USA...
CCGGCCGTCAAGGCGGCCACCAAGGCCTGGTCATCCTGCATGGCCAGGAACGGCTACGACTACGCCACCCCGCAGGCGGCGGCCAAGGCGCAGATAGCGGCGATCTCCGGGGGCACCAACTCGCTGAGCGCCAACCCGACGATCAGCCCGGCGGTCCGCGCGGCCGAGATCGCGGCGGCGGTGAGCGACGCCAGCTGCACCACGTCGACCGACCTGGCCGGCATCTACTTCGCCGCCGAGGCCAGCTACGACCAGCAGGTCGTCAGCGCGAACCAGACGGCCCTGAACACCGGGGTGCAGGAGTTCCGCTCGGCCTACGCTAAGGAGCTCCGCGACCTGCCGCACCTGCTGGCCACGACCAAGGCCACCCCGTTCCCCAAGGGTGCGAAGGTGAACGGTCCCGTTCCCGGTGCTACCCGGGCAGGGTGACCCCGGTGAGCTGCTCGGCCTGTGCCCATAGCCGGGCGGCCGCCCCCGCCTCTCGCGCCCGGCGGGGCACGTAGGCCCGGGCCGGCGGGCCGGCCATCTCCAGCGGACCCTTCGGGCCGTAGTAGCCGCCGTTGACCGCGTCCGGGCTGGTCGCGGCGTACAGCAGCGGCTCGACTCCGTGCCGGACGTGCTGCACCGGGTGCGGGATGCGGAAGACGACGTGCAGCAGCATTGGCCGGTGACCAGGCTGGCGCAGGGCCGCCCCGGCGGCGATCAGGTTCGTCCGGGTGTAGCCGGGGTGCGCGGCCAGGCTGGCCAGCGGCCAGCCCCGCTCGGCGGCGATTTCGGCCAGCCGCCTGGCCAGCATGAGGTCGGCCAGCTTGGACGCGGAATAGACCCGCATCGGCTGGTACCAGCGCTCGGCTTGCAGGTCATCGAAGTGCATGCGGCCCGACCTGGCCCACAGCGAGCTCATCGTCACGACGCGCGCCGCGGGCGCGGCCAGCAGCCGGGGCAGCAGCTGGAGGGTCAGCGCGAAGTGGCCAAGGAAGTTGGTGCCGAACTGCAGCTCAAAGCCGTCCGCGGTCGTCATCCTTGACGGCACCGCCATCAGCCCGGCGTTGTTGAGCAGCAAGTCGACCGGGGTGCCGTCGGCCAGCAGGCCCTCGGCGAAGTCCTTGACCGAGGCGAGGCTGGCCAGGTCGAGGCGCCGCACCTCGACCGAGGCCTGCGGGAACTCGGTGAGGATCGTGTCGCGAGCCCGCTGCCCGCTGGTGACCGAGCGGACCGCGAGCAGCACGCGCGCGCCCGCCCCGGCCAGCCGCCGGGCGGCTTCCTGGCCGAGGCCACTGTTAGCTCCGGTGATGACGGCCAGCCGTCCGGACTGGCCGCAGACCTCATACATGACGGCATTATGCGCGATCGGCGGCCGCATTATGCGCACTCCGAATGGATATACCTCCCTATGGGACATCTAGGGGGATGGTGGTCATGGCCTTTTGCACGCGATGCGGCACCCCGCGGACGGACGGGGACAGAACCTGCGCGAGCTGTGGACACGAATTCGGCCAGCCGCTTTCCGCGCCGCCCGACCCCTACCAGGTGTACGAGGAGCCGCACCCCACGACCTGGGACTACGGCCTGCCCCCTGACCCCGCACCCGGGCAGCAGCCGGGCGGCTGGGGCTACTACGACGAGCCGCAGCGGCTCGCCCCCGAGCACGCCGACGCTCCTCAGTTGTCTCAGCCGACTCCACGGCCGCCTGCGTCCCACCGGCTTGTCGAGGCTCGCCCGGCCACCCGGCGACGGCCGGGGCTGCAAGGCACCCTCGTGGCGGCGGTCGGGCTGCTCGTCCTCGCCTGCGGGGGCGGCGCTTACGCGGTCGTCACCTCGCTGACCAGCCACGCTGACAACCGGGGCGGCCCGGACGCGGCCGGGCCCGCGACATCGGCGGCGGCCCGATCCTCACCGCTGACGCCGTCGGCCTCCCCCGCGAGCGCCAGCGCCGGCCCGTCAGCAACGGCGGCGCCTTCCGCCACCAGCCCGTCCGGCACCGCTCCTGCTGGCACCGCTCCCTCTGGTGCCGCTCCGGTTGGCACCGCTCCGGCGGGCGGCTCGACCTCGGCCCCCGCTGGGGCCGGCCAGGGACCCGGGACGGCCCTGGTCGTGGTCTCGTCGGCCGCCGCGGCCGATCCGGCCGAGCCGACGGTGCTGGCCTGGCTCAATCGCTACTTCACCGCGATCAACACGCACAACTATCAGGCCTACGTCAGCCTGCTCGACTCTCAGGAGGCGGCCAACGAGAGCCGTTCTGACTTCACCTCGGGGTTCAGCACGACGACCGACTCGGCGGCCAGGCTGACCTCGATCAGCGACCTGAGCGGGGGCGGCGAGGCGGCCACCGTCAGCTTCACCAGCCATCAGTCGGCCGCGCAGAGCGTCAACGGCAGCTCCTGCGACCACTGGACGATAACGATCTACCTGGAGCCGAGCGGCAGCAGCTACGTCCTGGTCCCGCCGCCAGCCGGCTACCACTCCAGCTACGCGTCCTGCTGACTGCCCGCCGCTGACCGGCTACCGGCTCGTTCCCGGCGTGTCCTCGCTATGGCCCGAGGTGCCTGACTGCCCGGCGACGCGGGCCGGGCCTGGCCCGCCCGCCGGACCGGGGAGCGGGCCGGTGCCAGCGGTGCTTCCCGGGCCTGGGTCATTGCCGGTGGATCCGGGACCAGTGACCAGGCCGTGATCCGGGGTCCAGGCCCAGGATCCGCCCGGGAAGCCCAGAGGGAAGAACAACGGCAGGCCGTCGGCCTGGTGCCTGATGTTGACGTACTTCGAGCAGTACCACAGGACCCACGCCGGGCCGCCCGGAGAGGCCTTGGCCAGCTTCTCGAAGTCGCTCTTGTCCCAGGACGTGGCGCCGGGCCGCCACGGGTTGGCTAGGTAGGCCAGGCACAACTGCTTGGGTCCGGCCGGAGCGGCATTGGCCGACGGCCGCGGGCCGGTCGCCGTAGACGGCCGGATCGCCCGGGCGCCGGTCATGGGAGACGCGGACGCCCGCGCCGACCCGTTCGCTTCCTCGGTCGGAGGTGACGCCGCGGTCGTCTTCACCGGCGGTGCACCGAAGGCGACGTGCGCGGCGTCCTGAATCGGGCCGGGCAGCGAGCCCGCGTAGGCGAAGATGCCGACCACCGCCAGCAGCGCGAGCGCGGCGACCGTGCCGACCACGCGTGGCCGCCGCATCGCCGGCCGGGGCAGCCCGTCTGGCCGGGCGGGCGGGCGCCCGCCTGGCCTGGCCCGGTGCCTGGCCCGGCTGCGGCGCGGGCCCTCCGGCTCGCGGAGCATCTCCAGCCGCAGCGTGTCGGCCATCTTGCCGGCTGGCCCGTCCACGATCGTGTCGTCAAGCGAAGGGCCGCAGATGTCACGGAAGGCGGCCAGCACCCGGGACTCGGCCGCGAGTTCCGACCACGATGGCCCGGCCCTCAGCGCGTCGACCGTCTCCCGCAGCGGCCGCAGGTCCGGCGAGAGCGCCGCCCGCCGGGGCATTCCGGCCAGCAGCAGGTCCGCGACTTCCTCGGTCAGCGCAGCATCCAGGGCCGGGTCGCCCTGCGACCCGGCACCCGGCAAACCCCGAGGGAAGCTGTCGCCCATGTCATCGTCTGGAACGCCGTACTGGCTCAAAGCGTTACACCTGCCCCTGACAGCAGCGTCGCGAGCTTCTTCAGGCCACGGTGCGCGGTCACCCTGACCGCGCCAGGAGTGCTGCCAACCATCCGCGCGACCTCGTCAGTCTCCAGGCCGGCGACCACGCGCAGCATTACGACCTCCGCCTGATGCTCAGGGAGCCGGGACACCAGGGCGATGGCCCGCTCCGTCGCGATGTTGTCCAGGGCCAGTTGCTCGGCATCGGCCGTGCGCGGCAACTCGGCGGCGTGGATGTCGTCAAGCGGCTCAGACGGGTGCCTGGTTCGGTGCCTGACCTGGTCTAGCGCCCGCCTGCGTGCCGTGGTGAACAGCCAGGCCCGCCAGGCGGCCTCGTCCCCGGTGAACTGGGCCAGCCCGCGCAGCACGCTGATCCAGGTTTCCGCGGCCACGTCCTCGGCATGTTCCGGGGTCATGACCCGCAGGTAGCGCACCAACGCCGGGTTCGCGTCCCGCCATAGTGCGGAGAACGCCCCCTCGTCGCCCGCCTTGGCCTGCGCCAGCCGGATCGCGAACTCTTCGCCCACCACACCCAGAGTATCGACAGTTAGCCGCTGTCTCCGCAGCTAAATCCCCATCATGATCGACATCTGCCACACAAGGTCCGGCTTCCAGGAAACTTAGCTGGGTGCTACCACGAATTGACGCAGATACAAGTCACGGAAAGTGACTGGACCCCGTGGGCCAGGAAGGGCGTCGATATTGATTCCGGTCTCCGGCACGCCGAGTAGCTTGAAGCCGTCGAGCAGCCTGGTGCTCGCATTCCAGAACGCCCCGGTCCCCATGTACGCGTCGAGGAACTCGGTGGCCGCCTCCGGGTCGGTGGCCGCGACCCCGGCCGCCAGGCCCGAGGTCTCCTCGTTGGCAATCGCGGCCGCCTGGGCGGGGCTGTCCGCCGGGGCGATCGTGACGGTCGCCTCGCGGCCCGCCTCAAGCGCCCACTCGTGGCCAAGGCGGTGGTCGTGCGGTGGGAGGGACGCGGCGATACCCATGTCCTCGAGCTGCCCGGTGACCAGCGGCAGCCACTCATCCCACAGCTGGCGGTCGATCAGCAGCAGGTTGAGGCGGTTGCACACGCCCAGCCGGTCCAGGCTGGCCCGGATCAGGCCAGTGGCCTCCGCTTGCTGTGCGGAGGAGTGGATGTAGAGGACGCCGCCACCGTCGGCGTGGGCCAGGGTCCTGACCCCGTGGGCGGCCCCCTCGGCGGCCAGTGCCCTGGTGCTGTCGCCGCTGCCGCGCAAGATGACCAGCGGGACCAGGTCCGGCTCGCGGACCAGGGCGTAGGCGGCCGCCTGGCCGGGCACTCGGACGAGCTGGATGGCCTGCGCGCTCAGTCCGGCCTTGGCCAGGGCCGGAGCGATCACCTCGTCGGCCAGCGCGATGGATGACCGCAGCGCGGCGCTGCCGGTGCGCAGCACGCCCGCGTTGCGCGACTTGATCAGCTGGGAGGCGACGTCGATCGTCACGTTCGGGCGCGCCTCGTAGTTCGCGCCGACCACGCCGACCGGGCGCCGCCGCTCGAGGACGGCCAGCCCGCCGTCCAGGTCCCTGACCTTCCGCCTGGCCCGCTCGTGCGGCACTCCGGCCAGGATCTCTAGCTGGCTGGCCATGGCGGTGAGCCTGTTCTCGTCCAGCCTGAGGCGGTCCTGCATCGCGCCCGGCAGTCCGCCCTCGGCGGCCGCCTTCATGTCCTGGGCGTTCGCGGCCAGGATGGCCTGGGCCGCGGCGGGCAGCGCGGAGGCCATGGCCCGCAGCGCCTCATCGATGACGGCGTCCGGCGCGCTGGCCAGGCCCGGCACTGCCGCTCGGGCGGCCCGGGCGGCGGCCTGCACAGCCTCAGTGGCCTCCGCCGCAGCCTGTCCTGTCATGTCCTGGCTCCCCGGTATGCGAAGTGACGTACCGCACCCGAGTCTAGTCAGGAATGCTGGCCGGCCTCGCGGCTGTGGCGGCGAAGGTCGTCGAGGACCTGCTGGCCGAGCTTGCGGGTCTCGCGGTGGTTGATCAGCACGCCCGCCAGGGCGCCGGTGAACAGCGGGGCCAGCGAGAACGTGCTGCGGCGGATCCGGGCGGCCAGCCGCCTGCGCAGCATCCGCGCCAGCGGCGACCCGGCGGCCAGCACGAATCCGCCGGGGACGCTTGAGTACCCGCGACGGTGCGCCCACGCGGCCAGGTAAGCGCGGGCCCGGTCTTTGCCGCTGCCCGGCGCGGGCATGCCCATCACCTCGTGCAGCTCGGCGACCAGCTTGAGCTCGATGCCGATGATCGCCAGGGTCTCGGCCAGGATCTCGACCGGGAAGGCCGGGAGAACCGGCAGCGCGGCCCAGGTACCGGTGGCCCCGCCGACGGCGGCCGCGGCCCGTCCGGCCCGCTCGACAAGCAGCTCGGCGATCTCGTCGTCGGTCCGGCCAGGGAACTGCCGCCGCAGCGTCTCGGCGTCCCTGATCCGCAGCCGCGGGCCCATCTCCTCGACCTGCCCGGTGAGCCAGGTGACCGCGGACGACATGCCGCGTTGCGCTACCCGTCCGCCGCGTCCGGCCGTGTCCGCCGCCGCCTGCGCGGTGGCCTGCACACCGCTTCCCGCCGAGTTGATCGCCTCCGCGGCCCGCCGCGGTGCCGCCCGGCCACCCCGGCCGACGGTCTGGGCCGTGGCCTGGGCGATCGCCTGCACGCCCGTTCCCGCCGAGTTGATCGCGCCGGCCGCCCACCGGGGTGCCTCCCGGCCACCCCGGCCGATGGTCCTCGCCGTGGCCTGGGCGATCGCCTGCACGCCCGTCCCCGCCGAGTTGATCACCTCCGCGACCCGCCGCGAGGCAGCGGGCCAGCCGCCAGACGGTGAGTCGGCTGCCGGGCCGCCCGGCGGCGGTCCCGCGGCGGCGCCCGACTCGACGATGGCGTCCGGCTCAGGCAGGTCGTCCGCCTCCGACAGCTCGGTGGCGAGCCGGGCGGCCTCCGCCGCGGCCTCCCCCTCCGGGACTTCTGCCGACTCCTCGCGACGCTTGATCATGTCCTGCGCCCTCCCCAAGGGAGCTCGTTAATATGTCATCCCTTACCGGGGAAGACGCGACGAAACCAGCCGGTGCGCCTATTCCGCGGCGATTCATGGTGCCCATTTCCTGGTTAACCGCACCGGCGGCCGGGTGGGGCCGTCGGAGTGGTAACGGCTGAGCATCTGGGCGACGAGCTCGGGCGTCAGGCCAGCGGGCTGGTGCTGCCTGAGGCTGCCCTTGGGAATCGCGGTGATCAGCAGCAGGCCGGCCGTCGCGCCGGCTAGCGGGACGGCCAGGGCCGCCGCCGGGTGCAGCCGGATGACCGCGATCACCTGCCGGGCCGCCATCCTGACCCGGTCCGCGATGATCGCCACGGCGAGCTGGGCCGCGGGCAGGAGCGGCCCGCAGCCGACCCGTGATTCCTGCCGCAGCCGTCGCAGGGCAGCCTGGCGCTGCGGTGCGGTCAGCCCGGGCCGCAGGTAGATGGTGGTGGTCCGGCCCGCCGCCTCGGCTCTCCCGTGCAGTCCCGGCGACAGGTCCAGGTACCGGATACGGATCACGATGACGTCCATTCACGCATGCCCGCCTGAGCCCGCGCATGGCCCGCACGGGTGAGACGCGCCCCCAGAGCGTTTAGCTCGACAATCTAACGCAACGCGTTGCTCCGTGTACGCAGAATGAGGTCATCGGTGGACAACCGGCCCGCTCCTCTCGCTTCTGGCCCGACCGCGGGCGACTGGCCGGCGAGGGTCGCCAGAATCCGGATTACGCTACATGGGTGATCCCAGCCCAGACCACATCCGACCAGGCGGCGCCACCGGTAGCGGCGGCTCCCGCCGCGCTGCGGATGCGGTGGGTGCTCCTCATCGCGCTCGCGGGCGGGCTGCTGCTGGCGGCCGCGTTCCCGCCGGCGGGATTCTGGCCACTAGCCGCCGTCGGCCCGGCGGTCCTCGTGATCGCGCTGTCCGGCCGCAGCCTGCGCGCCTCCTTCGTCATCGGCCTCGTGTTCGGCCTGGCCTTCTTCTTCCCGTTGCTTGCCTGGGTCACGAACGTGGCCTGGTACGCGTGGATCGCCCTGGCCATCGCCTCGACGGTCATCTTCGCCGTGCTAACGATTGGCCAGCAGCTGCTGCTGCGCCTGCCCTGCTGGCCGGCTGGCGTGGCCGGCTGGTGGGTTGCCGCCGAGGCGTTCAGGGACCGCTGGCCCTGGGGCGGCTTCCCCTGGGGCAGGCTCGGGATGAGCCAGGCCGGGGCGCCGACCCAGGGCTGGGCCGCGATCGGCGGCGTGCCGCTGCTTTCCTTCATGGTCGCCCTGGTCGGCGCGATGCTCGCCTGGCTCGCCCTCACCGTCTGGCAGCGCCGCTGGCCAGCGGGACCCGGCCCGTCGGCCCGGGCCGACGGGCGGCCTGCCGCGCTGGCGGCCGGAGGCCTGGTGGCCTGGGCCTACCGGCGGCGTACCGCGCTCGCGGCCACGGCCCTGGTGGCCACGGCCGGGCTGGCCGCCCTGCCCGCCCTGCTACCGCTTGACCCGGTGCCGGCCGGGTCGCCGACCACCGAGGTGGCCGCGATCCAGGGCGACGTGCCCCGGGCGCGCAGCCTGGCCACTCAGGTCAACGACTGGATGGTCACCCTTAACCACGCGTCGGCCACGCAGGCCCTGGCCCGGAAGGTGGCCGCGGGCCAGGAACCCGCCCCTGACCTCGTAATCTGGCCGGAGAACTCCACCGACATCGACCCGACCCTTTACCCGCCGGTCTATCAGGAGATCGCCGGCGCCGCCGCCACGATCAAGGCGCCGATCCTGGTCGGTGCCGTGCTGCAGAACCCGGTGCGCAACGCCAGCGTGCTGTGGCTGCCCGGCAAGGGCCCAGTGGCCACGTACGTGAAGCAGCGGCTGGTGCCGTTCGGCGAGTACATACCGCTCCGCTCGCTGATCTCCAAGATCACCTCGCTGACCGCGCTGCAGCCAGTGAACTTCACCGCCGGCACCAAGACCGTGGTCTTCCACGTCGGCCAGGTCCGCCTGGGCGCGATGATCTGCTGGGAAGTGGGCTTCGACTCGATCGCCAGCTCGGAGGTCGCGGACGGGGCCAACCTGCTGACCATGCCGAGCAACGACGCCACCTACGAGCGGGAGGGCGAGACGACCGGCGAGAGCGGTCAGCAGCTCGCCATGGCGCGAATCCGGGCGGTCGAGCATGACCGGTCGGTGGTGGTCGCGAGCACCACCGGCTACAGCGCCATCATCGCGCCCGACGGTCAGCTGATCGCCCGCAGCGGCCTGTGGCAGCAGGCCGAGCTCGAGGCCCGGGTGCCGCTCGTCACCCACATCACGCTGGCCGACCGGGTCGGGACCTGGCCGGAGTACGGCATCGTGGCCCTGACCGCGCTCGGGGTCTTGCTCGCCGCGGCGGGCGGCTGGCGGCGTCGCCGGATTTCCGCTGGTCCGGTTTCTTCCGCTACTCCGGGGGCAGAGGGCGACAAACCCTAATAAACTCCAGGTAGCCCTGCGGCCTGGGGGCAATGGCCACGGGGCGTTCACATCCGGACCCGAGAGAGGATCATTGTGTCCGGCAGCATCGTGTCCGGCAGCATCGTGTCCGGCAGCAACCGCGCGCCGTCTAGTCGGCCATACCGGGCCAGGCGCTACGCCGCCCTCGCGGTCCTCGCCGCCAGCGGCCTTATCGCGGCCGGCTGCGGTACCGCCAAGCCGAACGCGGCCCAGCTCAACCCGCAGGCCGTCTCGGGTTCCTCAAGCGCCGGCGCGACCAGCGCCCCGGTCACGGACCTCCACATCAGCCCGGCACCGGGGACAACCGAGGCCGCCACCAGCTCGGGCATCACGGTCAACGCGGTCAACGGGGCCAAGATCGGCAAGGTGACGGTCACGACCGCGGGCGACCCGGTCAGCGGCGCGATGAACCCCGCCAGCACTAGCTGGCAGAGCACGTGGGCGCTTGACACCGACCGGTCCTACACCGTGACCGCCACCGGAACCAACAGCGCGGGCCACCCCATCACGTCGACCAGCACCTTCCACACCCTGACCGCAGCACACAGCTTCTCCGCCGAGGTCTTCGAGGCCTCGGGCGCCACCTACGGGGTGGGCATGCCGGTCATGCTGACTTTCACCGCGCCGATCACCAACAAGGCGGCCGTCGAGCGTTCGCTGGAGCTCACCACGTCCAAGCCGGTGGTCGGCGCGTGGTACTGGGACGGCAGCGAGTCGGTGTACTTCCGGCCGCGTGACTACTGGCCCGCCGACACGGCCGTCACGCTGACCGCGCACCTCAATGGCGTGGACGGGGGGAACGGCCGTTATGGAGACCATACGCTGACCCAGTCCTTCAACATCGGCCAGTCCGTCATCGCGGTGGCCAGCACGGCCAGCCACCAGACCCAGATCTACGTCGGCGACAAGCTGACCTACACCTGGCCGATCAGCACCGGCCGCTCGACCATGCCGACGCCGGACGGCACCTACCTGACCGTCCAGAAGGCCAATCCCGTCCGGATGATCGGCGGTACCAAGGGGACCCCCGGTTACTACAACGAGCTGGTCAACTGGGCGGTCCGGTTCACGTTCAGCGGTGACTACTACCATTCGGCTCCCTGGTCGGTCGTCGACCAGGGCGTGAGCAACGTCAGTCACGGCTGCGTGAACCTTCCGCCCAATGACGCCGAGACGTACTACAACCTGGCCATCCCCGGTGACCCGATCACCATTACCGGCAGCCCGAAGGCCGGCAACTGGGACGATGGCTGGACCGAGTGGTTCCTTTCCTGGTCCCAGTACCTGAAGGGCAGCGCCACCGGGATGGCCGTTGAAGCCGGCCCGGATGGCAGCAGCTTCGTCTCCCCGTCCTCGGTGGCCGCCGATGCGGCCGCCAGCCCGCTTGGAACCTCTGTTCCCGGTAACTACCTGGCCAGCTAGCGCTGGCCGGCCGCTAGCGGCCGGCGGGCGCCGTCGAGGCGGCTGGTCCTGAGTGCGTCGCCGTCGGCGTGGCCGGGGCCGGGGTGCTCGAGCTCGTACTGCCCGACGTCCCCTGGGTGACGTGCTCCTTAGTCGGGCCGGCCGAAACGGCGAGAATCACGCCCAGGGTCACGCCCAGCGCCACCGGGACCGCCAGCGGCGCCGCCGCGCGAGCGGTTGATCGCCGCCGAGTAGAGCGGTACGGATTGGTGCCGCGTGGGCTGAAGCCACCGACGATGAGCTGCTCGCCGGGTTGCGGCCCCTTGGACCTACGGCGGGCGGACCCGCGGCGGGGCTCCTCGTATTGCAGGCCCCCGCGCTGAGAGGACCCGCCCGGCGCTAGGACGCGGAACCCGTCGCCCAGGCTCCGGTCCCCGCTGTCGCTGTCGGCGCGCATTCATCACCTCCGCTGGGTCGAGGGTCCCAAGATGGCCAGACTAGACCCGTTACTCCACCGTTACCTGCTAGATAGCAAAAGTCGACAGAAAGATCACTCTGCGGCGCGAACTTACCGTCAATTTTCACGCTGCGTAATTGAGGTCGCCATTACCGGCGTCTTGCTCGCGTCGCAAAGTAGGCGGCTTTCCGGCCCGCGTTCCCGCACCTCGAAGCGAACCCACAGCATCGTCCCATCTTGTGCCCAGGCTTGCGAATCAGGGCAACCATCTGGGTCTGACCGTCGTCATATCGATTGAGGGAGCTGTGACCTGATGTTTCCCAGTTTGATAGTAGTTCGGCCTAGAATCGAGTTGGCTCACTGGCCCGCCGCCGGTCACTGTCGTCGCGAGTCTCGCTCGCTACGCGTGGCCAGCTGCCCCCGCCAGGCCAGCTACCCCGCATGTCCCCACCAAGACGTCAGGTTGCGCGTTAGTACTAATCGCAGGGAGAGCCCACTGTGTCGTTCCGGCAGTTGATCCGGCATCGGGGAATCTTGGCGACCGCCTCTGGCGCCGTCGCCGTTGTGGTCGCGGGCGGCGTGTTCGCCGCCGTCTCCTCAGGGAGTAGCCACGAGTCGTTCGCCTCAGCGGCGAACAGTAGCAGTGGTTCGAGTTCTGCGGGCTCGGGCTCGTCAGACACGAAGAAGTCTGCGCCGGTCAAAGCGATTCCCCCGCTGCGGATCCTCGCTGTGAGCCCGTCAAGCGGCGCTAAGGGCGTCAACGGCGCCGACCCGATCACCGTCACCTTTAACGAGAAGCTCGCGGCCACCAGCCCGCTGCCCACCTTGTACCCGAAGGTGGACGGAAGCTGGTCCATCTCGGGCGACACCGCGACCTTCCAGCCAAAGGTCGGCTACACCGAGGACACTCGCGTCACGTTGCGGATCCCCGGTGGCCGGTCTGGCGTTGAGGCCGCCGGCCTGACGGCCCCTGGCATCACGACGACCGCCGCGACGGACGCGGGCCTGCTTGCCAGCTCTACGAACTATTCCTTTACGACTGGGTCCTACTCGACACTGGGGCTGCAGGAACTGCTGACCCAGCTTGACTACCTGCCGTTGACCTTCGCTCCGACGGACGCCCCGGCCACGTCGGCCAGTGACGCGAACACGTTGCTTTCCGCTGCCTACGACCCGCCGGCTGGCAGCTTCACCTTCAAGTCCGGCTACCCCTGGCAGCTGACGAGCCAGTGGAAGGCCGGCCAGGGCAACGAGCTTGACACCGGCGCCGTCATGGCCTTGGAGAGCGACGCCGGCCTCACGATGGACGGCATCGCCGGCCCAAGCGTGTGGTCCACCTTGCTCACGAGGGCCAGCAAGAACGAGAAGGACGACAACAAGTACGCCTACGTGCTGGTCAACCAGGCGTCCCCGGAGACGGCCAAGGTCTACCAGAACGGCAAGCTCGTCCAGTCGACGCTCGTCAACACCGGCATCGCGGGCCGGAGCACCGTGGACGGCACCTTCCCCGTCTACTCCCGCTTCCCGGTCACCCAGATGACCGGCACCAACCCGGACGGCACGAAGTACGACGACACGGTTCAGTTTGTGTCGTACTTCAACGGCGGTGACGCGCTGCACTACTTCCCGCGCGGCGGCTATGGCTACTACCAGAGCCTCGGCTGCGTGGAGATGCCCTACACAGCCGCCGAGGACATCTACCCGATCACGACCTACGGCACCCTCGTCACGGTCGAGGGCCCGGTCTCGTAACTAACGGCCTGCTGCCCGTCGCGACCACGCGGCGGGCAGCGGTCATGCCAGCGCACCCCCCGAAGGCACGTTGCCTTCGGGGGGTGCGTCGTCTCCGCCCCAGCCCGCCCTAGCTGGTCATGGCCAGCCCGGTCGCCGCGAGCACCGACGCGAACCTGGACCGCGGTATGTCCGCCGCCACCCGCAGCGCGTCCTTGGCGAAGTCCACGTCCGTGAGCTCTGGCATCAGGGCCACCCTTAGTCCGGCCGACCGCAGGCGGGCCAGCTGCTCCTGGCCGGTGTCGGAACGGGACATCGGGACCCCCCGCAGCAGCGACCAGTTGGGGGCACGCAGCCCCAGCAGCCAGAAGCCGCCATCGGCCGCGGGCCCGAGCACCGCGTCCGCCTCGCCGGAGACCAGTGGCGCCGCCGCGTCAACGAGCAGGCCCGCAGTGACCTGGGGAGTGTCCATCCCGATCAGCACCATCGGCATCCCGCCCGCGTAGGCGTCGGTGAAGGCGGCCGCGAGCCGCTCGTCAAGGCCGCCGCCGCGCTGCGGTATCACCTCGAAGCCCTCGGGCACCCACGACGGAACGCTTCGCGGGTCCTCGGCCGCCAGCACGAGCACGCGGCGGGCCACTGGTGTGGCCGCGACGACCTCGAGGGTGTCGATGAGGGCCGCCTGGGCCAGCAACGCCGCCTCCTGCGGCGAGAACGGTGGCGTCAGCCGGGTCTTCACCTGGCCGGCCACGGGCATCTTGGCGATGACGATGACCGTGACCGGCAGCACCCCGCTCATCTGGTCGCGCCCACGGGCGCTTGCCTGCGGGCCGTCGCGGGCGCGGGCTCCGGGCTGGCCGCGGTCCTTGACGCCGCCTCCACCAAGTCGGGAGTGCACTGAGCCAGGACTTTCCGCATGTCGCGGACGGCCTTGATGGTGCCGCGAACCGTTCCCGTCACCTTCGACTTGCCCGACCTCGGGTAGTAAGGGACCGAGATCTCGGCGATCCGCCAGCCCGCCGAGGCCGCCCGCATGACCATCTCCAGCGGGTACCCGAACCGCCGGTCGGCAATGCCCAGCCCGATCAGCGCCTCACGACGGAAGGCCCGCATCGGGCCCAGGTCATGCACGGGCACACCCGCCCGGCGGCGCAATTCGCCGGACAGGACGGCGTTGCCGATCCGCGCGTGCAGCGGCCAGGCCCCGATCCCCTGCGGCGCGCGGCGGCCCAGCATCAGGTCGGCGGTCCCGTCAAGCAACGGCCCCGCGACGGCCGGCAGGTCCATCGGGTCGAGCGAGCCGTCGGCGTCCATCACGCACACGATGTCGCTCGTCGTCGCGAGCAGCCCGGCGTGGACGGCCGCGCCGAAGCCCCGCTGCGGCACATGGACCACGACCGCACCGTAGCGGGCGGCGATGTCGGCCGAGCCATCCGTGGAGCCATTGTCGGCGACGACCGGCCGGTACCCGGCGGGCATCCGGGACAGCAAGCCCGGCAGGGCGGCCGCCTCGTTGAGGCAGGGAAGGATCACGTCGACTGGGGGGCGGGGAGTCGACAGGGGGGTCGTCCCCCCAGCGCTATAAGTCATGGACCCGACCGTAATCGCAGCGTGACTCTTGTGGCCGCCAAATGCCCTTACGGAACAATGACGGCCGGTAGCCGATAGTCCCGGTCACCGAGCCGGGTGGCAGGCTTCGATGCATGCGAGTACTAGTGACCGGCGCGGCCGGCTTCATCGGATCTCACGTGCTTGAGGCGCTGGCCGCGGCCGGGCACGAGGTGCGCGGTCTTGACTCCTTGTCACCCGCGGTGCACAACGGCGTGCCGGCCTACATCCCGGCCGGGACCGACCTGCGCGTCTCCGATGTCCGTGACCCAAGCGCCGTGGAAGACGCGCTCGAGGGGATGGACGCGGTTTGCCATCTGGCCGCGATGGTCGGGCTGGGCGTGTCGGTGGCTGACCTTCCGCTGTACGCGGACGTGAACGTCACCGGGACAGCGGTACTGCTGGCCGCGATGGCCCGCAAGGACGTGTCGCGCCTTGTGCTGTCGTCCTCGATGGTCGTCTATGGCGAGGGGTCCTACCAGTGCTCGCGGCACGGCCTTGTCCGGCCACTGCCCCGCTCGCTGCCCGACCTCGACGCCGGAGTCTTCGAGCCGCGCTGCCCGGCCTGCGGCGGATCCCTCGCCTGGGCCACCGTCCCTGAGACCGCCGCTCTTGACCCGCGCAACGCCTACGCGACCAGCAAGCTGGCCCAGGAGCACCTGACGGCCAACTGGGCACGAGTGACCGGCGGTGCGGCGGCAGCGCTGCGGTACCACAACGTCTACGGGCCCCGGATGCCCCGTGACACCCCCTACTCGGGCGTGGCCGCGATCTTCCGCTCGGCACTCGAGAACGGGGTGCCGCCGCGCGTGTTCGAGGACGGCGGCCAGCGCAGGGACTTCGTCCATGTCCGCGACGTGGCCGACGCCAACGTGCTGGCCCTGCATGGCCTCGGCACGCCTGACGGCGGTGCGGAGGGTGCGGCCGCACTCGCCGGAACGCTGCGGGCCTACAACGTCGCCAGCGGGACGCCCCACACGGTTGGCGAGATGGCGACCGAGCTGGCCGAGGCGTTCGGCGGGAGCCTGGAGCCGAAGGTGACCGGTGAGTACCGCCTTGGCGACGTCCGCCACATCGTCGCCTCCCCGCAGGCGGCCGCGGACGACCTAAGCTTCCGCGCCCAGATCGGCTTCCGCGAGGGCATGCGCGAGTTCGCGACGGCCGAACTCCGCGCCCCCGCCGCAACAAGCTAAACCCTCCGCCCCAGCAACCCCAGCCACCCGCGGCCGTCCCAGCGAGCCGCGGCCCGTTAGACCTCACCTACGCCAACGACGCCTAGCGAGTGAACTCGTTGGCGTCCCTGCGTCGTAACCGTTAGAGCTCGTTGGTGCGATCGAGTTCTCTTAGCCGATGCGTTGGCGTCCCTGAGCTCAATCGGTTCCGGCTCGTTGGGGCCGCTGAGCTCAAAAAGCCGGCGGCGCTGAGCTCTAACAAGCGCGCCGCTGAGCTCTAACAAGCGCGCGGCGCCAGCGCGTCGCGTCCCGTTAGAACTCGCCTACGCCAACGACGCACAACCGAGTGAGCTCGTTGGCGGCGTCGCACTGCATAAGGGAATGCACCACCGCCAGCGAGCCCGATGGATTCGGGCTCGCTGGCGGTGGTGTGCCCACTAGGGGCTGGTTCGGCGCCGGGATCCGCGGGCTAGCGGGCGTCGGCGCTGAGGGCCCGGCTGGGGGCGGGGCGGGAGACAGCCGGGGCGCCGTTGCGGGCCAGCGGAATCCTGATGGTGAACTGGCAGCCGGGGCCAGTGTTGTGCACGGTGATCTGGCCGGAGTGGGCATCGACGATGCCGCGGGCGATGGACAGGCCCAGGCCCGCCCCGCCACCCTGCGGGTCCGGCGTGCGGGCGCTCTCGCCGCGGAAGGCCACGTCGAAGACGCGCGGCAGGTCAGCCTCGGGGATGCCACCGCACTCATCGGAGATGCTCACGCAGGCCAGGCCGGCCTGGATCTCGCCGATGACCTCGATGGTTCCCTGCGGCGGCGTGTGCCTGATCGCGTTGGTGACCAGGTTGCGAACGGCCCGCCCCATCTCGGCGGAGTCGATGAGGACTGGCATGCCGCGGACGGCTGACCCGGCCAGCCTGATGCCCTTGGCCCGGGCCATCGGCTCGGTGGACGCAACGACCTCGGCCACCAGGTCCTCAAGTCCGACCAGGCGGCGGGACAGCCGCAGGGTTCCCGAGTGGATCCTCGACAGCTCGAAGAGGTCATCGATCATCGCGGTCAGGCGATCGGTTTCCCTGCGGATCTGCGAGTGATAGTGGCTGACCTCGCGTGGGTCGATGACCACCTGGTCCTCGAGGGCCTCGGCCATCGCCCGCAGCCCGGCCAGCGGGGTGCGCAGGTCGTGGCTGACCCAGGCGACCAGCTCGCGTCGGCTCGCCTCGAGGGCTTGCTCCCTGGCCCGGGCCCGCCCGAGCCGGTCGTGGGCCTCGGCCAGGCCGCGTGACAGCCCGGCCAGCTCGGCCGGAAGGACGCCATCCGGCGGGGTGTAGATCCCGGAGTCGCCGACCTCGGCGACGGAATTGAGCAGCCGCTTGCTGGCCCGGGTGAAGGAATGCCTGAGGAAGGCCGCCACCACCAGGCCGCAAATCCCGGGCAGCGGAAGCAGTTCGAGGATCACCTCACGGTCGGCAGAGTCGCCGATCATGAGGATCGCGACGGCGGCGCAGACTGACAGCGACGCAACGACGGTCGTCCCCACGATGACGCCAAGCAGCACGCCGATCTGGCGGCCGGCCATCGCCTTGAGCATGGCGATCCCGGCGATCACGGCCACAGTCGCGATGATGGCCGTTGCCAGGGACAGGTGCACTAGGTCGGACCCGGCCACGTTGGGCAGCGGATCAGCGAGGGGAGTCATGACACCGCCTTGAAGTCGCCAGTGGCCGTGCTGCCCTCGGGCTCGTAGCGGTAGCCGACGCCCCAGACCGTCATGATGCG
>Ga0335072_10006365_pt1 | contig 17268 bp, 10 predicted proteins | sample Lox_Sample_21_FD_206725 | JGI IMG/M metagenome (GOLD analysis project Ga0335072, IMG submission 206725) | Soil microbial communities from Loxahatchee National Wildlife Refuge, Florida, United States - Lox_Sample_2.1 | ecosystem: Environmental > Terrestrial > Soil > Wetlands | place: USA...
GAAGCCCAGAAGATAGGCCGTCGGCACGGCAGCACCCGCGACCCCGAAACACCCACCACCCGGCCCGGGAGACGGTACCCGCTACGGTCCCGGCTGTTCTGCTCGATCTGCCACCGCCGCATGGCCGGCCAGGGCCGCACCACCACCGCCGGGCGGCTCACCTACTACCGGTGCCCCCCCGACCCCCCCCAACCCCCCCCCCCCCCGGCCCCCCCCCCCGCCGCGCCGCGCGCCGCGCCCCCCCCCCCCGGGCGGCCCCGCGCCGGGGGGCCCCGCGCCGGGGGGCATCGCGCAAGGCCGGCAGCGCGACCGTCATCGCACCGGCAGCGGGATGAATTCGCTCTCGCCGGGGACGACGGGGAACCGGCCGGCCTCCCAGTCGGCCTTCGCCGCCTCGATCCGATCGCGGCGCGACGAGACGAAATTCCACCAGATATGGCGGGGCCCTTCCAGCGCGGTGCCGCCAAGGAACATGACCCGCGCGCGTGACGCCGCCGTCACGGTGATCCTGTCGCCGGGGCGGAACACGAGCAATACCGGCGCATCGAAACTCTCGCCGGCGACACGGACCTGGCCCTCCACCACATAGATCGCGCGCTCCTCATGGTCCGGATCGAGCGGTGCGCTGGCGCCGGCATCGAGCCTGACCTCGGCGTAGAACCAGTCCGACCGCGTCTGCACCGGCGATACCAGGCCGAACGCGGATCCCGCGATGACCCGTGCCAGGATGCCCGCATCCGCGACCATCGGCAGGCTGGCGGCACTGAAATGCTGAAAACCGGGCTCCGTCTCCTCCAAGGCCGCCGGCAGCGCCACCCAGCTCTGGATGCCGGCAAGCATCTCGCCGTTCACGCGGGCATCCGCCGGCGTGCGCTCCGAGTGCGCGATACCGCTACCGGCGGTCATCAGGTTCATGGCACCTGGCGTGATTTCCCGGACGTTCCCCTCGCTGTCGCGATGCATGATACGGCCATCGAACAAGTAGGTGACCGTGGCGAGGCCGATATGGGGGTGCGGGCGCACATCCATCCCCTGCCCTGCCAGGAACTGCGCTGGGCCCATCTGATCGAAAAAGATGAACGGGCCGACCATCTGCCGTTGCACCTGGGGCAAGGCGCGACGGACCGCGAAGCCGCCCAGGTCCCTCACGCGCGGCACCACCATCAGTTCCAGCGCCTTGCACGATGCGGAATCGCCCAGCACCGGGTCGTGCGACGGCATCCAGCTCATGCTCCTGGCTCCCCTTGGTGTGGCCGGCCGCGCCACGGCGCACATTGTCGCGAACCCCGCCCGGCCAAGTGTAACTTGGCGTCGCGCGGGCCGCCCGCCAGGATCGCACCTGAGAAATATCGCAGGGGCCCCTGATTTCCGGATCAGGCCGCCCTGATGCCGCTCAGGAACAAATCGACCCCTGACCGCAGTTGGTCCGACTGGGTGGACAGGATGCCGGCGGCATTCTCGACCCGCCCGGCCGCCGATTCCGTCTCACGCGTGGCCTCGGTCACCTGGCCGATTTGCTCGCTGACCTCTTCTGTCCCAGAAGCAACCTCCTGCACGCTGCGCGCGATCTCGTCGGTCGCCGCGCGTTGTTGCTCCACGGCCGAGGCGATCGACGTGGCAATCTCGTTGATCTCTCCGATCGTGGTGCCGATGCTGCCGATGGCACCGGCGACCTCTTCGCTCACCCGACGCATGCCGCTGACCTGGCGGCCAATGTCTTCCGTTGCCTTCGCGGTCTGTCCCGCCAGCGTTTTCACTTCCGAGGCGACCACCGCGAAACCCTTCCCCGCTTCACCCGCCCGCGCCGCTTCGATCGTCGCATTCAGCGCCAGCAGATTGGTCTGGCGCGCGATACCGTTGATCAGTTCCACCACTTGCTCGACCTGGCGTGTCATCTCTCCCAGCCCGTCGACCGCACGATCGGTGCGGTCCGCCTCGGCGACCGCACGCTGCGATACCTCTGTCGATTGTGCGACCTGCCGGCTGATCTCGGTGACCGAGGCCGCCAGCTCTTCTGACGCCGAAGCCACCGTCTGCAAATTGGCATTGCTCCGTCGCAAGGCTGCCGCGACGATGGCGGAGCGCTGGTTGGTCCCCTGGGCTGATTTGCTCATGTCGGCGGCCGTGCTGCGCATCGCCGCGCCGGCCTGGCCCACGCTTGCCAGCGCGCCCCGCACGTCGCGGTCGAATGTGGCTGTCAGTTCGGCCACCCGGGCGGCCCGCGCATCGCGGGCGGCATGCTCGCGCTCGGCCGCCTCGTGAAGCTCGTGCTCGCGGATCAGACTGCTGCGAAACACTTCCAGGGCACGTGCCATTTCGCCCACTTCGTCGCGCTGCGCTGCGCCGTCGATGGTCACGGCCACGTCGCCCTCCGCCAGCCGCAGCATGGAGCGAGTGAGCAATCGGACCGCTCCCCCGATCAGCCGGGCAAGCAGCAGAGTGACCAGCACCGCCGCGACCAGACCGGCAGAGAACACTCCAAGCACCCCGGTGCGCACGGCACCGGCAAGCTTCCCGGCGGCACTGCGATCGGCCGCGGTACGCGCCTCATCCAGCTTGTCCAGCGCATCCAATCCGGCCATCAGCGCCGCGTATTGCCGCGAACTCTGGTTGCCGGTGATGAACGCGTTCGCTGCGTCGTCGGACTGCGCCATCTTCGCGGCGAGCTGCGCCGAACTGGTGAAATCCGCCAGCGGCTGGGACAGCGAGCCGATCACCCGCTGCTCTTCTCCGGTTGTCGCGAACCCGCCCAGCCGGCCAAGCAGCTCCGCCGCGCGCGCCAGCTCCGCCGCCAAGGCATCGGCGAGGCGCTTGCCCGCCGCGGCGTCGTCGCTGTTGCTGCGCAGCGCGATCAGCCGGTTGAGCAAATTGCTGGATTCCGGCAGCGAGCGGGCGAGAGCCGCGCTCACCTCTGCCCGCTCGGCAGCCACCGTCGTCAGCCGGGTCAGCAGCGCTGACTGGCGGCCAATCGCATAGAGCGACATCGGCACGATCAGCGACAGCAGCAGGATGCTGACCACGGGTGCCAGCAGCAGCTTGGCAAATATCGGCAGGTTGGCGAGGCGGCGCTGGACGGCGGTGAACATCATATCGTGCCAGGGCTTGCCGGATCAGCCGCCGACATAGGAACCGCAGGTCAGCACGTAGTCGCCGACCTGAACCAGGAAGGTGCGCTTCTGCGCGATCTTCTTCGTCACCGGGTCGACGAACTTGTAAGTGAGCCAGCCCTGGTGAGTGTCGTTGTCCACCGCCTTCCAGAATCCCTGCACGAATTTCTGCCCGTCCGGATCCTCGGCATCCCAGGTATTGGCGCCAATCAGGTTCTTGTTGAAGCCGCTGGCGCGCATGACGCCCTTGCGATCGATGACGGTGATATAGAGGTCGCGGTCGGTCAGCGGGCCTGGGCGCTGATCGATCGTGTCGAACGCCTTGTCGCCCTCCGACCGGACCAGTTCTGCCGCCTTCAGCGCCAACGCCTTGGCATCGTCCGGGGAGCCTCGGTCGGCGGCAAAGGCGCCAATCGCACGAACACAGAACAATCCGGCGGCGAGGAGGACGGTCCGCCGACCGGCAACGGCGTGGCTCATGAGCATGCCCCTTTGCGATGTGGTGCGTGGGGCAAGCTAATGGCGATTGATTAACAATGGCTGAACCTCGCGCCGGCGCGGGTGAACGCCTTGCCGCATTGCCGGAGCCGTCGGGACGCCCCGCCCGGGGGCCGGCTGCGCCCGACATTCTGCAGGAGCACGCGCGTTACCAACCGGGGGCAGCGACGTGATTGGCAAAACGGGCGGTGACGTGATTGGCAAAACCAGTCGCCGATGAACCAGGCGCGAATGTCAGTTGCCGGCGTCTTCCACAAATGCGCGCAAACGCTCCAACCGCAGGTCCCACAGGGCTGAAATCCGGTCGAGATAGCCTCGCGCCGCCGCAAGCTGCTGCGCACTGATCCGCCATCGCCTGTCCCGTCCCACCCGATCGCTGCTGACGAGACCGGCTTGTTCAAGCACGTGCAGATGTTTGGTGAGACCCTGGCGCGTGACGCCGGCGGATTGTCGAAGCGATACAGTTGGCAGCGGGCCGTCCTTGCACAGGCGAGCCAGCATCGCCAGCCGGACCGGATCACCCAACGCGGCGAAGATCGGCGCCGCGATCGGCAATTCCTCGATGCCGCCTCCTGCTCCCGCCATGACCCCTCCCTCAGGATCGCACGCCACCGGCGCGGTATTGCCCCTATCCGGTCAGCGCAGGCTCGCTCCTCCCGGCAGATGCGCCGGCAGACCCCGCCATGCCCTCCTGCGCTAACCGGATAGGCGCACGAGATATACCTCGATGAGCTTCGCCTGGTGCGTCCAGCCACCATCATTGGCTTCAATGGCTTTCGCGCGCCGCTCGATCGGTATCCCGTCAAATCCCGATTCGGTAATTGTCAGCAACGTCGCTCCGGCGATCTCGGCAAGTTCGAACGTCACAAGCGTCATCGGCTCCTTTGAGAAGTCATGCGCCGGATCGACGGCAAAGGGATGCCAGCGGAACGAAAACAGCGTCATAGGCTCGATCCGCTCCACCACGATCCGCCAGGCCAGGCCGCGGTACGGCTCCTGCAATCGGGCAACCTCCGCATCGACTTTGGTGGCCACGATCCGGCCGGTTGCTTCCTTGCCCGCCACGAACGGGCCATCGATCTCCACGCCGAACCACTCGCCGAAACAGGCAGCGTCGCTGATGGCGCGCCACACCCGCTCCCGCGCCGCCTTCAGGACGATTTTTTTCTCAATCCGGTCGGAGCTCATAAGCAACCCCCTGGTTGCTCCTTCCTACCAAGCCAGGCCTTCAGGAGCAACCAATCAGTTGCTTCATATGCGGATCAAGTTCTTCCGCCACCCGCCAACGCGGCGCCCCCGCGACCAGGCGGCACCCCGCCGCGCCGCAGACTTCGGCGAGGCCCAGCCCTAGGACTTGAGCAAGCTCATCAGCAGCATGAACAACAGCAGCGCCGCGCCCTGGAGAATGATGCGCCAGCGCATCAACTGGTTCGACCGCCGCGGATCGCCGCCGCCGCGCACCAGCCCCACCATCCCGGCGAGCAATACGGCCACGGTGGCGAACATCAGCAGCGCGACCAGAACGGCCAAAAATGTCTTCACCCGTGAACCATAGGCGGCCTGCGCCGGGAATGCATCCCTTCCATCGCCGGCAATCCGCACCACAGTCCTGCCCGCTTCCTGTTGACCCTCCCTGCCGGTTCGTGGTCGGAGCGCGTGCATGAGACTCCTGCAAGCCCTGCTGGTCCTGCTGCTGCTGGCGCCGTGCCGCGTCCTGGCGCAGCCAGAGCCGGCGCTGACGCCGGCACAGGCGCGTGCCGCGCTCGAGGTGCTGAACGACCCGAAGAAGCGCGCCGAGGTCACCGCCACGCTGGAGGCCATTGCCAAGGCGCCGCCCGCCCCGGTCCCGCATGCCGGGCCCGCGGTGCCGCCGGCAACGTCGGCGCCGGGCGCCGCCCCCGCCAGCACGCCGGCCGCCGCTGCCGTCAAGCCGCTGGCGCTCGCGCCAAACAGTCTCGGCGCCCAGGTGCTGTTGCAGGGCGAAAGTTTCCTCGGCAGCGTCTCCGCCGACACCGCCAACGCCCTGAAGGCGATGCAAAGCCTGCCTCTGCTGTGGGGCTGGGCCGTGGTCATGGCCACCAACCCGCTGGCACGCGGCATCCTGGTGAACGTGGCCTGGCGGCTTGCCGTCGTCCTCACCTGTGCGCTGGCGGTGGAATACCTGCTGCGGCGGGGCATGCGGCGGCCCGTCGCCGCGCTTGAAGCACCCAAGCCGCAGCCCGCCGCCGAAGCCGAAGCCGTCCCGGAAATCGAGGAACCCCCGGAGGAGGAACCCCCGGGGGAGGAACTAGAGCCCCCGCCCGCCAATCCGGTCGAACGCGCCGAGGCCGGCGAAACCGAGCCGCCGGGACGCCCGCGCCGGCATATTCCCGCCGCCGCCCTGCTGCGCCGCCTGCCCCTGGTCCTGGCCCGGCTGATTCTGGATCTGGTGCCGGTGGTCGGCTTCACGCTGGCCGGTCACCTCGTGACCGCCAGCGCGATCGGGTACCAGGACAGCACCCGCGTGATTTTGCTCGCGGTGGTGGACGCCTACGCCCTGTGCGAGGCGCTCCTCGCGGTCGCCCGTATGTTGCTCTCGCCCCACACGCCGCGCCTGCGCCTGGTTTTGCTCCCCGACAGCCTCGCCGCCTACCTGATGCGATGGATCCGCCGGCTGGTGATCATCGGAGTGACCGGGTACGCCATCGCCGAAGTGGGGCTGCTGCTAGGCCTCTCCGACGTGGCGCACCTCGCGCTGCTGAAGGCCAACGGCTTCGTCCTGCACACCTGCCTCGCGATCATGGTGCTGCAGAAGCGGCGGGCAGTGCGGCGCATGCTGCGCGCCCCGCCGGATGCCACCAGTGCCACGGCATGGCTGCGCAACGCTCTCGCCTCGGTCTGGCACTGGATCGCATTGTTCTTCCTCATCGCGAGCTGGCTCGTCTGGGCGGTCGAGATCCCGAACGGCTTCGCCCGGGCTGTGCACTTCTCCATCGTCACCGCCCTGCTGCTGATCGGCGCCCGCCTCTTGCTCATCGTGCTGGACGGCTCGCTGGACCGTGCGTTGCGCGTGCCGCCGGATACCGCGGCGCGCTATCCGGGGTTGGAGGAACGGCTGCGGCTGTACCACCCCGGCCTGACCGCGCTGTTGCGCGGCATCGTGTACATGCTCTGCGTGCTGTCGCTGCTACAGCTTTACGGCGTTGACGCGCTGACGTGGTTCGCCGTAAGCGACCTGGGCCAGCGCATCATATCCGCCTGCGGCACCATCCTGATCACACTGCTGCTGGCCTTGGCAGGCTGGGAGGCCGCCAACGCGGCGCTCCAGCGCCATCTGGCGAAACTCACGAAGGACCAGCAGATCACGCGCTCGGCCCGCCTGCGCACATTATTGCCGCTCATGCGTTCGGCGCTGCTGATTACCATCCTGGTGTTCGCCGGGCTGACGGTGCTGTCGGAGATCGGCATCAACATCGCACCACTGCTGGCCGGCGCCGGCATCGTCGGCGTGGCGATCGGCTTCGGTTCGCAGAAGCTGGTGCAGGACTTCATCACCGGCATCTTCCTGCTGCTGGAAAACGCCATGCAGGTCGGCGAATTCGTCACCGTCAGCGGCCTGTCCGGCACCGTGGAAGCATTGTCGGTCCGCACCATGCGGCTGCGCGCCGGCGACGGCTCGGTGCACATCATCCCGTTCAGCTCGGTGACCACGGTCACCAATGTGAACCGCGGTCTGGGCAACGCCTCGGTCAGCGTCAGCGTGGAGTATGACGAGAATACCGACCGCGTCTGCGAGATCCTCAAGGACATCGTCGCCGGCATGCGGGCCGAGCCGGATTTCGCCACCAGGATGTTGAGCGATCTCCAGCTTTGGGGGGTCGATAAGGTGGACGGCTCCGCCGCGACGATCGCCGGTCAAGTGGTCTGCACCGATTCCGGCCGGTGGTCCGTGCAGCGCGAATTCAACCGGCGCATGAAGCTGCGGTTTCAGGAACTTGGCATCCGCCTCTTCAATCCGTCGCGGAGCATCGCCATTCCATTGCCGGCGACACCTGGAACCGCCGATGAGGACAAGGCGCATGAGCAAGCACGAGCCGCTGACTGAGACGATCCGCGAAGCGGGGTTCGCCTTCGTGCACGCGCGCGAGATGCGGGCGACGCTGGAGCAAGCCGGATCGCTGGCGGACTGGACGGCTTTCGCCGCAAGCTGGGACGATCTGGGGCTGGACACCTACATGGCGGACGGCGGCCGTTACCGTAAGCGCCGCTTCGCGGTGTTCGGCACGCGGGCGGGCGAGGACGCGATCGTTCGCAAGCCACACCAGCCGCATTACCAGAGCCGCGACTACAACACGCTGAATGGCGGCATCGAGCGGTGGTTCTCGCCTATCCTGCCGGAGATTGCCGAGAGCAATACGCTGTCCACCGTCCTGCGATGGTGCCGCGGATTGTTCGATTCGCTGTCAGGCCCACAGGATTGGCATATCGAGCTGCATCAGTTCCGCATCGAGGCCCGGCGCGGCGTCGAAGGCCGGCCGACGCCGGAAGGCCAGCATCGTGACGGCGTCGACCATGTGCTCGTGCTGCTGGTGAACCGACGCAATATCCAAAGCGGCATGACGACCATCCACGGTCAACAGCGCCAGGCACTCGGCAGCTTCACGCTGACCGAGCCACTGGATTCGGCGCTGGTGGATGACCGGCGCGTGCTGCACGGGGTGACGCCGGTCGAACCGGTCGATTCGCGTGTTCCGGGGTTTCGCGATGTGCTCGTGGTGACGTTTCGGAAGCAGCCGGCGGCCGGCTGATCGCATCCCGCGCCTTGTCCGGTGCGCCTATCCGGTTAGCGCAGGGACCGGCCGCGCAGCCTGCCCGCGCATACGCCGGCAGGACCCGCCTGTGCCGACCGGATAGCCATGGTGCGCGGTTGGGCACGCGTCCGGCGTCCCGCCGCGGGACAGCGACAGATCGCATCGCGTAAATCAAAACTTGCGGCATGCCCGTCCGCTCATCCGCGACCGCGCGGCGATCGAACCGGGCGAGGCTGCCAAGGTAACGGTTGCACCGGCGTTGGCCGCTCATCATTTCACCGTATATGGTGGGACATATGGTGGGACCCCCCGGTTACGCGTGCATCGTGCCACGGACAGGCGTGGCCTCGTTCGAGCGGGGGCCGAACGACGGCGCGGCCTGACTGCGGAGCTTCGAAGATGACATCGATTTCAGGTATCGCCGCCAACGGCGACTCGCGGCTTCAACCGGCCTGGGAAGACGGCGAGCACGCCTATTTTCGCGGCGACCGCGAGTACCCCGACGGAACCCGCAGGCCTGTTCTCGCTGTTGTCGCCCACGACGGTCCTCCTACAGCGGCGAGCCTCCACCGCTTCCGCCACGAATTCGGCCTGCGCGACGAGTTGGACGCCACGTGGGCGGTCCGCCCGCTCGAACTGATGCGCGATCAGGGGCGCACCATCCTGGTGCTCCAAGATCCCGGCGGCGAACCGCTCGACCGCTTGCTCGACCGGCCGATGGACCTGGCCCGGTTCCTCCCGCTCGCGGCCGCGATCGCGGCGGCGCTGGGCGGCGTGCACGGGCGCGGCCTCGTCCACAAGGACATCAAGCCCACGAACATCTTGGTCGACCGCGCGACCGGCCAGGTCCGGCTGACCGGCTTCGGCGTTTCCTCCCGCCTGCCACGCGAGCGGCAGGAGCCGGATGCTCCGGAGACCATCGCCGGCACGCTTGCCTACATGGCACCCGAACAAACCGGGCGAATGAACCGCTCGATCGATTCCAGGAGCGATCTCTATTCGCTCGGCGTCACCTTCTACCAGATGCTGACCGGGACGCTGCCCTTTGCGGCGTCCGATCCGATGGAACTGGTGCATTGCCACATCGCCCGGCCGCCCGTCCTGCAGGCCGCGACTGCGCCGGCGCCGGTGCTTGGCATTCTCATGAAATTGCTCGCCAAGAATGCCGAGGACCGCTACCAGACCGCCGCCGGCGTCGAGGCGGACCTTCGCACCTGTCTCAGCCAATTGCAGACCCAAGGCAGGCTCGAGGCGTTCGCCCTCGGCGCCCACGACGCCTCCGACCGATTGCTCATCCCGGAGAAGCTCTATGGCCGCGACGCCGAGATCGACGGCCTGCTGACGGCATTCAATCGCGTCGTCGCCGAGGGAACGACACAGCTCGTGCTGATTTCCGGCTACGCCGGCATCGGCAAGTCCTCGATCGTCAACGAGCTGCACAAGGCGCTGGTCTCACCGAGAGGTCTCTTCGCCGGCGGCAAGTTCGATCAGTACAAGCGCGACATTCCCTACGCCACCCTGGCGCAGGCGTTTCAGTCGCTGGTGCGCCAGCTCCTCGGCAAGAGCGAGGCGGAGGTAGAGCAATGGCGGCAGGCATTGCTCGAGGCACTGGGCACCAACGGCGAGCTCATGGTCAATCTGATCCCCGAGCTGACGCTGATCATCGGCGAGCAATCGCCGGTTCCCCAACTGCCGCCGCAGGAGGGCCAGAACAGGTTCCAGCGGGTGTTCCGCCGCTTCCTCGGCGTATTCGCCCGCCCAGAACATCCGCTTGCTCTCTTCCTCGACGATCTGCAGTGGCTCGATACCGCCACGCTCGAATTGCTGCAGCATCTGGCGACGCATCCCGAGGTGCGGCACCTCCTCCTGGTCGGCGCCTACCGCGACAACGAAGTCGGTCCCGCCCACCCGCTAAGACGCATCCTGGCCGCGATCGGCGATGCCGGCGGCAGCGTGCAAGAAACCATATTGTCTCCCCTGCTTGCGGAGGACGTAGAGCAATTCGTCGCCGATACCTTGCATTGCGGCAGAGAGGCGGCGCGGCCACTCGCCGCGCTGGTGCATGACAAGACCGACGGCAATCCGTTCTTCGCGATTCAGTTTCTGACCGCGCTCGCCGATGAAGGCCTGCTGTGGTTCGACCGCGGCCAGGCGGCATGGTCGTGGGACCTGTCGCGCATCCTGGCCAAGGGCTTCACCGAGAACGTGGCCGGCCTGATGGCCGCCAAGCTGACCCGGCTCTCGGACGATACCCGAAGCACCCTCGGCTTGTTCGCCTGCCTCGGCAACGTCGCCTCGTTCGCCACCCTGGCGCTGGTCCGGGGAGGATCGGAGGAGCAAGTGCATGCCGAACTCTGGGAGGCGGTGCTGGCAGGCCTCGTCTTCCGGGTCGATGGCGCTTACCGGTTCCTGCACGATCGCGTTCAGGAAGCCGCCTACGAGCTCATTGCGGAACCAGACCGTCCTCCGACGCATCTCAGGATCGGCCGCATCCTGGCGGCACATGCCAGGCCGGAGGATCTCGGCGACGAAGTCTTCAATATCGTCAACCATCTCAACCGGGCCGCGGACCTGGTCCGCGAACCGGAGGAGCGCGAGCGTCTCGTCACCTTGAATCTCATCGCGGGCCGGCGCGCGAAGGGTTCGACCGCCTATGCCTCCGCGCGCAATTACCTGGCGCAGGCAATTGCCCTGCTTGCCCCCGACGCCTGGCAGCAACGCTACGAGGAAACTTTCGACCTCTTTCTATTGCTCTCTGAATGCGAATACCTCGCCGGCAATTTTGCCGTCGCGGACACGTTGTTCGAAACCATCCTCGATCGAGCGCTCTCCGATGTCGACAAGGCGAAGGTCTGGAGCCTGCGCGTCAAGCTCTACCAGGTCGCGGGCAAATACGACGAGGGGCTCGCCGTCGTGCGCGAGGCGCTCAGCCATTTCGGCGTGACCTTCCCTGACACCGACGAGGACATCAATCTCGCGATCGCGGCCCAGTTCCGCGAAGTTCCGGTCAACCTCAACGGACGTCCGATTGCCGCATTGCTCCATGCGCCGGTGGCGGTCGAACCGGTCACACGCGCGATCATCGACCTTCTCGTCGACGCCGCACCCTGCGCCTATATCGCCCGCCCGCAGTACTTTCCGCTGGTCACGCTCGAGGCGGTCAACCGTTCGATGCGGCATGGCAACACCGACCAGTCAAGCTATGCCTACGGCGTGTACGCGGTCATGGTGGTCTCGATCGTCGGCGACATCAGCAGCGCGTTTCAGTTCTCCGAGATGTCGCTTCGGCTCAACGAAAAGTTCGACAACCCCCGCCTCAAGGGCACGCTGCTGCATCTGCACGGCGATCACGTCAATTTCTGGCGCCGCCATTTCGCCACCGGCCTGCCGATCCTGGAACAAGCGTTCAACGCCTGCCTCGATGTCGGCGACCTCGTCTATGCCGGCTTCCTCGCCTTCGAGACCGTATGGCAGGTGATAGAAAAGGGTGACCCCCTCGAGGACGTGCTGGCGCTGTCGGACCGATACGCCGCGTTCACCCGGCAAAGTCATAACGACGCGGTCTACGAGACCATCCGGATGGAGCAGCGGTTCGTCGCCAGCCTTCAGGGCCTGACGCGGGATCCGCTGAACTTCGACGATGCGGCGTTCGACGAGGCAGCAAGCCTCGAGGCCATTCAGAAGGCCGCTTTCGGCTGCGGGGTGGTGTTCCACCACATCATGAAGCTCATCCTCGGCGTGCTGTTTGGCCGCTATGGCGAAGCGATGGACGCGGCGGCCCGCGCGGAACCCGTGCTCGGCGCCGCGATGGCGATGCCCAGCGAGGCCACGTACCACTTCTACCTCGCGCTTGCCATGACCGCGCTCTATCCGGACGCAACCGCAGCCGAGCAAGAAACCTACCGCCGCCGCCTGGCGCAGATCATGCCGAAGCTCGAGCTTTGGGCGGAGAACTCGCCGGAAAACTACCGCAACCGCCACGCGCTCGTGGCGGCGGAACTGGCGCGCATCGACGGCCGCGAACTCGAGGCGATGCGGCTCTATGAAGCGGCCATCCGTTCCGCCCACGAGGGCAGCTTCCTGCAGAACGAAGCCCTCGCCAATGAGCTGGCGGGACGCTTCTGCCTCGGCTTGGGACTCGATGCCGCGGGCCTCGCCTACCTCCGCGGCGCGCGCGACTGTTTCGCCGCCTGGGGCGCGGCGGGAAAGGTGAAGCAGCTCGAATCGCGCTATCCACGCATTGCCGTGGCCGAGACCTACCAGCCCGTGCGCGCGGCCGGCGCCCAGGCAGAGCAATTCGACGCCGCGACCGTGGTCAAGGCGTCCCAAGCCTTGTCCGGCGAAATCCTGATGCCGCGCCTGATCGAACGGCTGATGACGATTGCGCTGCAGAACGCGGGTGCCGATCGCGGATTGCTCATTCTGCCGCACGAAGGCGACTACCGCGTCGAGGCGGAAGCCCTGGTGAGCGGCGCCGACGTCGTCCTGCGCGGCGGCCCAACCGCGGGCCCCGCCGCCCCCGAAGCCATCGTGCGCTATGTCATTCGCACCCACGAGCGCGTCATCCTCGATGACGCGACCAAACCCAATCTGTTTTCCGAGGATGCCTATCTGGCAGAGCACCAACCCCGATCGGTCCTCTGCCTTCCCCTGGTGCGGCAGGGGACACTCGGCGGCTTGCTCTACCTCGAGAACACGCTCGCCTCGCACGTGTTCACCCCGGACCGCGCGGCATTGCTCGAGCTTCTCGCATCGCAGGCGGCCATCTCGCTCGAGAACACGCGGCTCTATGCCGATCTCCAGGAGCGCGAGGCGCGGGTCCGGCGCCTCGTCGATTCCAACATCATCGGCATTTTCATCTGGGACTTCGAAGGACGGATTATCGAGACCAACGATGCCTTCCTGCGCATGGTGGACCGCAGCCGAGGAGACGTCGTCTCGGGGGTGATGCGATGGACCGATCTCACGCCTCCCGAGTGGCGCGAGCAAGACGCGCGATCGGTCGCCGAACTCCAGGCAATCGGCAGGATGGAGACGGTGGAGAAGGAATTCTTCCGCCCCGACGGCAGCCGGGTGCCCGTGCTGCTTGGCGCGGCCACCTTCGGCGAACGCACGGATCAGGGCGTCGCCTTCGTCATCGATCTGAGCGACCGCAAGCGGGCCGAGGACGAAGTGCGCGAAAGCGAGCGGCGCTATGGCGAGATCCAGATGGAACTGGCGCACGCCAACCGCGTCGCCACGATGGGCCAGCTTTCGGCGTCGATCGCGCACGAGGTGAACCAGCCGATCACCGCCGCGGTGACCAACGCCGAGGCGGGCTTGCGCTGGCTGCGCCGCGATCCGCCCAACCTGGACGAGGTGCGCATGACGCTGGAGCATATCGCCAAGGATGCCAACCGGGCGAGCGACGTCATCGGGCGCATCCGCGCCATGGTCAGGAAGGCACCGCAACTCAAGGAAGGTCTGGAGATCAACGAGGCAATTCGCGAAGTCATCGCGCTCGCCCGCGGCGAACTGGCCAAGAGCGGCGTTTCGGTCGCGACCGATCTGGCGGACGACCTGCCGCGCATCGACGGAGATCGCGTCCAGCTCCAGCAGGTATTGCTCAATCTCATGATCAACGGCATCGAGGCGATGGGAACCGTCGAACCCGGATCGCGCCGCCTGCTGATACGCTCTGCCCGGGCAGAACCCGATGCGCTCGTCGTGGCGGTGCACGACACCGGGACGGGTCTCGATCCGGCCGACGTGGAACGCGTCTTCGAGGCATTCTACACGACGAAGCCGGGCGGCCTCGGCATGGGACTGTCGATCTGCCGATCGATCGTCGAGGCGCATGGTGGCCATCTCGGCGCAGGTGCCAACCCGCCGCGCGGCACCGTCTTTCAGTTCACCCTCCCGGCGCAGGGCAACGGCGCGTGACAGCATTCCATTCGGCCGGCTTCGTTGCGGCACCGGGCTGACGGGCGCGGGAACGCCGGCCCCGCCCACGCGGGACAGTCAATTCACCGCGCCGCATCGACAACGCGCCGGGCAATCCGTTGCCGGGAACCCGGACGCGGTCGCGCGGACAAGTCTGACCCTGCCTCGACCAAATTCCCGCGCGTGTCTCGACAATCGGCGGTCCCGGCCTACCATCGCCGGCAAAGCGGAAGGAGACGCCGATGAGCGATCTGATGACACCGACCCATGCGCGCAACATGCGCATCATCGGTCATACCGATCAGGGCGGCGGCCGCGCCGACGGCGTGCAGCTCATGATCCACCGGGGCCACGCCTTTGTCGGACACATCTTCTCCAAGGGCTTTTCTGTTATCGACGTGCGCGACCCGACGAAGCCGAAGCCGGTCGCCTATGTGCCTGCGCCGCCAAACACCTGGTCGATCCATCTGCAGCAGTCGAACGACCTGCTGCTGGTGATCCACGCCAAGGACATGTTCGCCCAGCCCGAGCTCGCCGACGAGAAGAACTATTACAAGGGCAAGATCAGCGGCCACGGCGAGGCAGCGGCGGAGCAAACCTGGTCGGCCGGCATGGCGGTGTACGACGTGAGCAATCCGGCTGAACCGCGCCAGATCGGCTTCATGCCGGTGCAGGGCGGCGGCCTGCATCGCCTGTGGTATGTCGGCGGACGCTGGGCCTATGCCTCGGCGCTACTGGACGGCTTCTCCGACTACATCCTGATCACCATCGACATGGCCGATCCGACCAAGCCATTGCTGGCCGGCCGCTATTGGCTGCCGGGCATGAACGTCGCCGCCGGCGAGGTGGCGAACTGGCCAAGCGAAGTCGGCCGCTTCGGCCTGCACCACGCGATTGTCCATGGCGACATTGCCTATTGTAGTTGGCGCGACGCCTGCCTCGCGGTGGTGGACGTGGCCGACCGCTCCGCGCCGAAGCTGATCACCCGCAAAATCTGGGCGCCCCCATTCGGCGGTGGCACGCATAACGCGCTGCCGCTGCCGAACCGCGAGCTGCTGATCGTGGTGGACGAGACCGTGCTGGACAATCGCGAGGACGGCGAGAAGCCGATCTGGGTATTCGACAACCGGGTGACGTCCAACCCGATCAGCATCGCGACTTTCCCCGAGCCGAACGATACCGATTATCTGAGGGTTGGCGGCCATTTCGGCCCGCACAACGTGTACGAGAACCGCCCCGACCAGTTTGTCAGCGAGGAGCTGATCTTCGCGACCTATCAGAACGCGGGCGTGCGGGTTTACGACATTCGCGACAAGTACCGTCCGGTGGAAGTGGGCGCCTGCGTGCCGCCGCCGCCGGCCAAACTGGTTGATCCGCGACCGAACAGACCTAAGGTGTTGCACTCGGCGGATGTCGCGGTGGATCGGAATGGGGTTGTCTACTGCACCGACTTTTCCGCAGGACTGTACATCATGGAATACCAGGGGTGACGCCGGCGGAAACACCGGCAGCCTGATCCCAAGCGGCGAAAAGGCTGACTCTGGGCAACCCACCCGTCATGGCGGACGCAGGTCCACCATCCGCGGCTTTCCTTTGCCGCACGCAGCGAAGGAAAGTCGTGGACGCCAGCCTACGTCGCCATGACGAGGAGATCGGAACTGTCCCGGCGCTGTGGCGGGGAGCGCCACGAGTGCGTTCACGCAAATTCGATCAGGTCGCGCTGATAAAAGCAGATCGTGTCGGGCTGCCCCTCACCGCCCCGCCGGCCTGCCGTGTTGCCAGGCCACCTACTCACGAGTAAGATCGCGAGAAATGTCGAAGGGCCGTCAATCTCATATGGCCTCGCCTTGTTCGACTCTACAAATATCAAACCATGCGGCGGGTCCGCGTGCGGCGCCACGTTTCAACTGAAGCTATTGGTGCCGCGCCAGTGGCCGTGCCCGCGACAAGCCGGGAGAGGCGTATCGTGGCGTCGGAAACCGAGGTGCAGACGCCTGGAACCGTAGTGTCGCCACGGCCAGCCGCCGATTTCTCACGCCGCCTCAAGCAACTCAGCCAAGAGCAAATTGTACTTGTCACCACGGTGGTGCTGGCAGCGGCGTTCACCATCCTCGTGCCGGGCTTCGCATCCATCAAGAACATCCTGACATTGCTCGACGGCATCGCGGTGTTGGGGATTCTGTCATTGGGCGCTGCCATCGTCATCATCGGGCGAGGGCTCGATATCTCGCAAGTCGCCTCGCTGGCCATCGGCGCAGCCCTCGCCGCGGTCGTGATGCGTGACGGCGGCAGCATTGCCTTCGGTATCGTCTGCGGGTTCGCGGTTGCGCTCGGGATCGGCGTGGTCAACGGCCTCGTCATCGCCTTCATCGAAGTGCCGCCACTGTTTGCCACGCTGGCGACCAATCTGCTGATGTACGGCCTGGCACAGAACTTCATCATCGGCTCGACCTATCTGGTCTATGTCCCCGCACATGCCAAGGCGTTCCTTGCCCTCGGCGGCAACGTCGCCGGCGTGCCGCTGCCGGTGCTGATCTTCCTCGCCCTCGCCCTGATCGTGCATTTGTTCCTAAGCCGCACACGCCTCGGCCGTTTCATCTATGCACACGGCGACAATCCTGAGGCAGCACGGCTAAGCGGCCTGCCTCTCCGGCCGCTGACCGTACTCGAATACAGTCTCTGCGCCGTTATCGGCTACCTGGCCGGACTCGTGCTTATGGCAACGCTGTCGAGCATCGACACGCAGATCGTCATGGGCACCGAGATCTTCGACGTGATCCTGGTCGCCGTGCTTGGCGGGGTCAGTCTGGTCGGCGGACGCGGCGGCGTACTCAGCGTCATTGCCGGCTGCCTGCTGATCGGCGTGATGCTGAACGGAATGACTTTGCTCAACATGAGCGACGACGCACAGAACATATTCCGCGGGCTGGTGTTGTTGGCCGCCATCGTCT
>Ga0335072_10006366_pt1 | contig 17267 bp, 14 predicted proteins | sample Lox_Sample_21_FD_206725 | JGI IMG/M metagenome (GOLD analysis project Ga0335072, IMG submission 206725) | Soil microbial communities from Loxahatchee National Wildlife Refuge, Florida, United States - Lox_Sample_2.1 | ecosystem: Environmental > Terrestrial > Soil > Wetlands | place: USA...
CTGCCGGCTCACCGCACATAATTGTTCGCTGTTAACTTCGCACAAATGCCGCACATGGGGATAACGAAATGGCAAAGATACTGGTAACCGGAGCTGCTGGATTTATCGGCTCCGCTCTGGTTCGTGAATTGTACAAGCGAGGTCATGAGGTCCGCGGCATCGATAATCTCGCGACTGGCAAAATCGAGAATTTATCGGGCATCCTGGATGGGATCGATTTCCGCGAAGGCGACATTCGTGACGAAAAGCTGATCCGGTCACTTTGCAGAAACCTGGATGTCATCTTTCACGAAGCCGCCCTTCCCTCCGTCCCCAAGTCTGTACTCGACCCGCTAGCCAGCCATCAGGCGAACGTCGATGGAACTTTTTCCCTGCTCATGGCCGCGCGCGACACAGGAGTGAGGCGCATCGTGTATGCGGCGTCATCCTCGGCCTACGGAGAATCGCCGACGCTTCCCAAGCATGAAGCGATGCCGACTGCTCCGATCTCTCCCTACGCGGTTCAAAAGCTCACGGGCGAGCTTTACATGCAGAGCTTTGCGCGGGTCTACGAGATGGAAACCGTGTGCCTGCGTTACTTCAACGTCTTTGGCCCAGGTCAGGCAGCGGATTCCCCCTATTCCGGCGTTTTGGCAAAGTTCATCACGTCGATGCTATCAGGAGTCGCACCGGTGATCTACGGAGACGGCACTCAAAGCCGCGATTTCACCTATATCCAGAACGTGGTTCAGGCAAATCTGCTGGCCGCATCGGCACCGGCCTGCAAGGTAAACGGCAACGTGTACAACGTCGCATGTGGAGAAAATTACTCCCTGCTTGAAACCTACTATATGCTCGCTCATCTGATCGGACTGAATAAGCAGCCCATATTCGCCGCGCCGCGCAACGGCGATATTCAACATTCGCTTGCGGCCATTGAGAGGGCCCATCATGACTTCGGATACCTCCCGGAGGTCTCCTTTGAGGAGGGATTGAGCAGAACCATCGATTGGTATGCAAGCAAATTGGGAGTCGCGGCTGAGTTGACTTCGGCTGGCGTTTGATCGATGTTATTCTAGGCAACGCAGGAGCAACCCCGTTCCCCAACATGGAATCTTAGCAACACCCCCCAAGTAAAAATAGAAAGCAGATTATGGCAAAGCCAAAAAAACAAGCTTCACCCTTTGATTCCCATTCCCCGGATTCTGAAATACAAGACATAATCAGCGGCTCTCGAATCCTCTTCCTGGTGGATGAGCTTGAGGCCATTACCGCCCGAGGAACCGAACGCCAGCTTTTGCAGATGATCGATATCTGCAAACACGGCGGCATGCATCCGCAGGTCTGCATCTTTCGCAATACAAGCTGGCTTACGGACGAGATCGCCGGCTGCCCGGTCACTCACTTCCAGATTGGCAGGCTGGGCTCGTGGAAAGGTGTGCGTTCGCTGATGCAGCTGAAGCGCTGGATAGGCGAGCAAAAGTTCGATATTCTTCAAAGTTTTTCTTCTGAAGCCAATCTCGTCGGTCCTTGCGTCGGGCGTCTGGCGGGGGTTCCAGTCATTCTGGGAACGCGTATGAGCCTTAACCATGCGAGCCCGGATGATCCGAGCCCCCGCTCGCTTCGATGGCAACGCCGCATGAATTTGCTCGTGAATCAGATTATCGCCAGCTCCGAGGCTGTTCTCGAAGGAATCGTGGAGTCGGAGAAGGTTTCCCGCAAACGCATCTGCGTTGTCTACAACGGTGTTGACCTGGAGCAGATGCGCCCTTCGCCCGAACTCCGTGAGGCCGCGCGCAAGGAGTTCGGACTTGAGGACGATCACATTCTGGTGGGAAATGTATCGGGGCTCAGCAAGATCAAAGGTTCGCAGATGTTTGTGAATGCCGCCGCCGACGCATACCGGCGCGATCCGCGTCTTCGCTTTCTTCTGATCGGCGATGGCGAGATGAAGACGCAGCTTAAGCAGACCATCCGCATGTATGGCCTTGATGGCGTCGTCGGGTTGCATCGCCCCCAGAAGGATGTGCTGCCCTACCTGGCGGCCCTGGACATCGGTGTGCTTTGTTCTTACACGGAAGGCTTCTCGAATTCCCTGCTGGAATATATGGCCTGCGGTGTTCCTGTAATCGCTACCGATGTGGGGGGCAATCGCGAGGCGTTAGGGCCGTGCGGTTTGCTGATCCGTACTGAGGCTCTGGACCTGGCCAATGCCATTCAGCTGATGAGCGTTCCTCAGACACGAAAAGACTATGCCGCGGCGGCCTTGCAGAAGGTGAGAGATTTCGACGTCAGCATCGCCCGCGAGCACATGATGGAGATCTACGCGCGCTATCTGGCCAAGGGCCAGTCGAAAAAACGTCAACACACGCAGATCGTGCCCTCTATACCGGCGCACTCGCTGAAGGTGGATGAGGTCAGGGACACAGAGGCCGCATAACAATCAGGGCCGAGCCGTAGAGTGAACATGATTACTATCCGGCGGGCGGAAAGCAGCCGGTTGCGACTCGATGCTTGCCAGTTTGCGTGACTGGCCGGTATCTTGCCGCGCAATTTCCAGCGCCAACACGGCATATCCCGTAGCGGCATCGCTCATAAAGCGGCCTATATCGCTGTTCGGATCGCGCCGTTCATTGAGTGAATACGCACGCCAGCTGCCGTCCGCGCTCTGGTGTTGCCTCAGCCACTCCAGTCCGTGGTCCAGCATCTTGTCACGGCTGTTGACTCCCGCCTCTTCCAGCGCGGTAACCACCAGTCCGGTGGCACATCCGTCACTGTCGGATGTGCCCTCCAGCATCTTCCAGAATGGCTGCTTATCCAGAGAGTCCAGAATCCAGCCGCCGTCACTCTGCTGAAGATTACCGATCTCGGCAAGCAGCTTCGCCCTCTGAGCATCGTCCAATAGTCCCGGCATCCGCGCCGAGGCCCACAGGACATAGACCTTACTCATCAAAGGCTGCGCCGCATACTGGCGCTTCAGGTAATCCTGCAGCATTTGCAAATGTTTGCTGTTGTCCGGGTCAGCGGCATAGTCATCCGGAGCATTCCCCAGCGCGATTGCCAGCATCGCCGCACCCTGATAGGCGGACTCCGCCGACTCCCATGGAACCAGACGGAAGTTCTGCCACTTCCAGCCCCCGGCATTCTCGCCGGTTTGCTCCTGCAACGCCCATGCCTCGTTGAATGCGGTCTTTGTAATCGGGCGTAGCTTCCCCTGCCCCGCATCGTAACTTGCCAGAATCACTGCATTCAGCACAGCCTCAGTCGCATGGGACTGCGCCGTCTTTCCCTTGCCGTCCGCGGCGTCGGAGTAAAACGGAGTCATCTGCGGCCAGTTCGAGACCCGTTTCTCAACGTTGTCGAGCATGACCTGCTCAGGCGCAGGCATCTCCGCGTGGCCTAATTGCTCTTGCAGCGCGCGACGTGACAGCGCGTATGGCACGTTGGTATGGCAGGAGATGCAGACCGTTCCGTGATCTCGCTTTGCTGGCGGCCAATACTGCCACCAGACCTCGCGTTCATCCAGGTACTTCGCTGCTGCATCTGGACTCCAGCTCGCTAAATACGATACAGAGGGTGCGGCGGAAACCGCATGGACCCGCAACGCTCTCCAGAAACCGAGCCCTGCAACGCACAAGCCCAGCAACAGAAGTGCGTAGACTGCTCTCCGCTTCATTCCATCTCCCGGCTCTCCCGACCCTCGCTTCCGTCAGGCTCTTCGATACGTACATTGCAAAGCTCTTCAGAGCTTCATGATGACCGTCTTCACTTCGGTGTATTGCTGCAGGCCGTACTCGCCCAGCTCGCGCCCGGTTCCGGATTGCTTGAACCCACCGAATGGCGCGCGCGTATCCAGGACGTTGTAGCAGTTCACCCAAACCGTACCCGCGCGTACGCTATTCGCAATCGCATGCGCTTTTTTAATGTCGCGGGTCCACACGCCCGCCGCCAGTCCGTAGATGGTGCGGTTGGCCCGGGTGATCACTTCATCAAGACTCTTGAACGGAATGACGCTCATCACCGGTCCGAAGATTTCTTCCCGGGCGATCTTCATGTCGTCCTCAACACCGCCGAACACCGTTGGCTCAATAAAGTAGCCGCGATCCCCAACACGCTTGCCGCCGCAAGCCAGTTTCGCGCCTTCGCCCACACCCGACTCAATGTAACTCGTCACTCGGTCAAACTGCGACTGATCGACCTGCGGCCCCTGTTCCGTTTTTGGATCAAACGGGTCGCCGACCACGCGCTTGCGCGCGCGCGCCACGCTTTTTTCCAGGAACTGGTCGTATATATTTTCTTCGACAAACACTCTGGATCCGGCGCAACAGACCTGGCCCTGGTTCGAGAAAAGCCCCATGTGAGCGCCCTCCACTGCTTCATCCAGGTCGGTGTCCTGAAAAATAATGTTCGGACTCTTTCCGCCCAGCTCCAGAGTGACCTTCTTCAGGTTCGATCGCGCGGCGGCCTGCAGAATCAAGCGCCCGATCTCGGTCGACCCGGTGAACGCAATCTTGTCCACATCCATGTGGTTTGCAAGCGCGGCGCCCGCAGTCTCTCCAAAGCCCGGCACCAGATTAACCACGCCCTCCGGGAAACCGGCTTCCACAATTAATTCTCCGACGCGCAGCGCGGAAAGCGGCGTCTGCTCGGCTGGCTTCATCACCACGGTGTTTCCCGTGGCCAGTGCCGGAGCCAGCTTCCATGCCTGCATCAGCATGGGGTAATTCCACGGAATGATTTGCCCGACGACGCCGATGGGTTCGTGCCGCGTATAGCAGAAGAAGTCGCCGTCAATGGGGATGGTCCTGCCCTGAATTTTGTCCGCCCATCCTGCAAAGTACCGGTAGCAGGCGATCGTTTTGGCGACATCGACTCGCCTTGCCACCGAAACCGGCTTTCCATTATCGAGAGCCTCCAGCTGCGCCAGTTCGTCCGCATGCTTTTCAATCAGGTCGGCAAGGCGCAGAAGGAGCAGACCCCGCTCCGACGCGTTCATTTTTCGCCACGGTCCGTATTCGAAGGCTTTACGCGCCGCCGCAACTGCTTTATCCACGTCAGGAGCATCCGCCGCGGCTACCCGGCATATTTCCTCGCCGGTGGAGGGATTGATCGTCGCAAACGTCTCGCCGGACTCGCTCGCAACCCAGCGGTTATCGATCAACAGTCGGGTTGGCGGGAGAATTGCTGACGTATTCACGGGAGCTGTCAGGGTCGAGACCATACGTAGACGCCTCTTTCTTCTCTTTATGCTTTTGAATTGTGAACTACACAATAGATTGTGAACTACACTTGGACGTGCCATGTCGAAACATCCGTATTTCGACACAGTAAAGCAGAAAGGAAACCATGGCGATGTTAACGACTGACTTGGCTGGGGCCGATCGACAACACCAGATCCACCCCTTGCACCATCCCGTCGATCTTACCGAGCCCGTCCTTTGCGTTAAAGGGCGCGGCATCAACGTTTGGGACATCGACGGCAAAGAATACATCGACGGACTCTCTGCGCTATGGAACGTCAACGTGGGGCACGGCCGGGCTGAACTCGCCGACGCCGCTGCGGCGCAGATGAAAGAGCTGGCCTACTTCTCCAGTTATGCCGGTTCGTCGAATATCCCTTCCATCACGCTGGCGCAGCGCCTTACCGAACTCGCGCAGGGTATGGAAGCGGTCTTCTTTTCTTCAGGCGGAGCGGAAGCAAATGAATCGGCGTTCAAGACCGCGCGCTATTACTGGAAGGTGCAGGGCAAGAACGACAAGATCAAAGTGATCTCGCGCATTCATGGCTATCACGGCGTAACCCTGCAGGCGATGAGCGCCACCGGCATCGCCGGATATTGGAAGATGTTTGAGCCGCGCGTGCCCGGATTTCTTCATATCCCGACGTGCTACCCATACCGTACGGCGGGCGCGAAGCCCGGCGAAACACCCGGTCAAACGGCAGCGCGTGAACTGGAGGAAGCGATTCTGCGCGAAGGCCCGGACACCGTCGCTGCATTTATCGGTGAACCGATCCACGGCGCGGGCGGCGTGATCTATCCAACGGACGATTACTGGCCGCTGGTGCGCGAAATCTGCAATAAGTACCGGGTGCTGCTGATTGCGGATGAAATCATCACCGGCTTCGGACGCACCGGGCGCTGGTTCGCCCTCGAGCATTGGAACGTGAAGGCGGACATTGTTTCCTTCGCCAAGGGCGTCACCTCTGGATATGTGCCTCTGGGCGGAATCATCATGACGCGCGCGATCCGGGACGCGATTGAGTCGGTCGATCCCGCCAATAAGTGGATGCACGGCTACACAAACTCAGGGCAGCCGACCTGCTGCGCTGTTGCTCTCAAGAACATCGAGATCATTCAGCGTGAGGGCTTGCTCGAGAACTCAGCAAAGATGGGAGAATATCTCCTCAAAACGCTGATCGAAGCGTTCGGCGATCATCCGAACGCCGGTGACATTCGCGGTGGCAAGGGGCTTCTCGCCGCCATCGAGTTCGTTGAGGATCGTACAACGCGGAAAAACTTTGCCGCGGACAAAAAGGTAGGCGCACGCATCCAGGCGGAGATGAAGAAGCGCGGTGTTCTCACGCGAAGCCGCCCGGCGACGGGCGAGCATCCGGCACCGGGCGACGAGGTTCTCTTTGCGCCCCCGCTGGTTATTACGAAGCAGGAGATCGACAGAATGGTCAGCGTGCTGCGCGAATCAGTGACGGCTGTGCTTGGCTGATGCCGGTACCGTAAGCGGCGGGTCGCGGCACGTCCGCCGCGGCAACCAGCGAAGTTAAACGTTCCGCCCCATGCGCAGCCATTGCGGCTCTGCCGCTCTTGCTGCTCTGCAACCGCAGCTTCTTTTGCGCGCTTATATGCTCCAGCCAGTTTTTGTAGAGGCACGCGGCAGTCGGCTGCCATGTGTTTTCAACGTTCGCCTTTTCGAGGACCGCCTGAACTTCCTTCAGTAATTCCTCACTTCCCGTCATTTCCTCGCTTCGATGATCGACGGCCTTCTGCTGGATTGCAGTCAACGCAGCCGCGGTCTCTACATCGAAATAGCCCCAGGGCAACCGCGGATACGCCTCTGCCTCGCCCCGGAGATAACGGCCCACATCTCTGCGGTATTCAAGCAGTAACGCATTCGGCTCGTACTCCGGATGCCCCTGGAAGAAGACAAACATACTGTTGTTCTGCTTGATAAACGTATCGGCGCCGGCGTCTGCGCTTCCATCCGCGGCCCGCGTCAGGACGCGATACCCGCGCGCCGTCAACTCATCTTCCGGCAGACCGTTCCATCGGGAGTGTGGAAGCTTGAATCGTGAAGGCGCCCCGGCGATCAGTGGATGGTCGGCGAGCCGGGTGCAATCGAAGACGCCGCAATATTTGTGTCCGTTCTTTACCCGGCGGATGCCATCCATATAAAGGACAGCGGCGTGCGCGGCCAGGCAGGACCAGACCGTCGAGCAAGTATTGTTCTCGGCCCAGTCAACAACTCTGGTAAAGCTCTCCCAGTAGGGCTCGTCCGCAAGATTCGGAGTCAGCGGTTCCCTGCCCGTCACAATCAGCGCGTCGAGCTGCTTGTCCCACAGCTGGTCGACGCTCGAATATACCTCACGGACTCGGCGCGCTCCCCACTCGTTCCGGGGAACGCCCGGCAAGGAATGCAGCGACAGGCGAATCGAATATCCATCCGATACGGAGTCGAGCAGCGAAAAGAACTGGCGTTCCGTTGCCTCGAGCGCCGCGTCGGGCATGTTGTTGATGAGTCCGATCGTCAGGTTCTTGCTTGACTTTTCGATACACGCCGCGGACGGGTTCGCACAGAGCCCTTTTGTACAGGACTGCTGGCTGGGTACATCTGAGTTCAGATAGACAGGCATGGTTGGATTCCTAAAGCAGAAATGAACGGTGACAGAAGACGAACAAACAGACTATGCAGTTGCATCGAGCGCCTGACTCAAATCCGCAAGGATATCGTCAATATGCTCGATTCCGATGCTCAGGCGAATCATCTCAGGCATCACGCCGGCTTTCTTCTGCTCTTCGGGCGACATCTGCCGGTGCGTTGTCGAAGCCGGATGGCAGGCCAGCGATTTGGCATCGCCAAGATTGACCAGCCGCGTTACCAGTTTCAGCGCGTCGTGAAATTTAACTGCCGCCGGATAGCCACCGTGAATACCAAAAGCCATCAGCGAGCAGGCCCGCCCGCCAAGATATTTCTCCGCCAGCGCATGGTAGGGGCTGTCTGAGAATCCCGCGTAATTCACCCATGCCACGCGTGGATCGTTTCGCAGAAATTCGGCGACACGCTTCGCATTTTCCGTATGCCGCTCCACCCGCAGCGCCACCGTCTCAATGCCCTGCAGCAGCAAAAATGCGCTCAGCGGCGACAGCACAGCGCCCGTGGTTCGCTGATACACGCTGCGGCATCGTCCGATATACGCCGCTCTCCCATAATGCTCGGTGTAAACCAGATCATGGTACGAAGGGTCCGGAGTGTTGAACATCGGGAAGCGCGCGGCGTGTTCCTTCCACGGAAAATTGCCGCTGTCGACGATCGCTCCGCCGAGCGTGGTGCCGTGGCCGCCCAGAAACTTGGTTAGAGAATGCAGAACGATGTCGGCGCCGTACTCGATGGGCCGCAGCAAAATGGGCGTGGCGACCGTGTTGTCGACAATGAGCGGAATGCCATGCCTGTGAGCCGTTTTCGCCAGCTCCTCGATGTCACAGATGTTTCCAGCGGGGTTGCCAACACTCTCACAGAAGATCGCGCGTGTATTTTCGTCAATCTGCTTCTCTATGTCCTGCGGCTTGTCCGACTCCGCGAACCGCACCGTGACTCCCTGGCGGGGGAGAAGATGCGCAAAGAAGGTGTGCGTGGTTCCGTAAAGCTGCGGAGCCGAGATGATGTTGCTTCCCATCTCGGTAAGATTCTGGACGGCATAGGAGACGGCCGCCTGCCCGCTGGCCAGGCATAGCGCTGCAACTCCCCCTTCCAGCGCCGCAACGCGCCGTTCCAATACATCGGTGGTTGGGTTTGCAATCCGTGTGTAGCGATACCCTTCCGCCTCCAGGTTGAATAAGGCAGCGGCGTGGTCCGCGCTGTCGAACGCATAAGAAACCGTCTGATAAATAGGTACAGCTACGGCTTTCGTCGTCGGATCGTATTCATAGCCGCTGTGAATCGCTATCGTTTCCCGCTTCATTCATTCATCCGTGAGAAGTTTTCCAGTTTCGACTGTCAGCAGCATTCGCTTCAGCATTCCGCGGGAGCCAGTTGGTCGACATCCTCATGAGCAACCAGGCGATTCATCTCGCCGACCACCCACTGAACGTCCTCTTCGGTTGTCTTGAAACTCGTAACGCATGCGCGCAGCACCGGAGCGCCCTTGATACGCGCCTCTGACATCCACGCAATCTGGTGCTCGCGCAAGGACGCGAGAAATCGGTTGATGTCCAGCCCCTCCCGCGTAAAGCAGATCAGTGGCAGTGGCGTTTTATTGACGATGCGCCAGCCGGAAGCCATTAACGCCTCCCGCAATACGTTGGCCATGTGCGTCTGGTGCTCGATCATCGCGGCCTGTCCTGCTTCACCGTTCTGCGCAAGCGTAAGAAAGAGCTTGAGCCCGATAAAGCGGCGCGACCACTGTACCGATGAGGTGTACGGATCGAACGCCGGCCCTGTCGCCTTCCCCGGCATGTACGCGGCCTCTGCGCGGAAAGCCTGAGCAACGCTCTCCGGATGGCGGCAGAAAAACATTCCGCTACCCATGGAGACAGAGAACCATTTGTGCGCATCGCAGGTGATCGAGTCTGCCATTTCGATTCCGGCAAGATGTTGCCGCAGAGCCGGCGAAATAACGGCTGCGCCGCCCCAAGCCGCGTCAACATGGAACCACAGACCCTCGGCCCGGCAAAATCTCCCGATCTCAGGCAGCGGATCGATGGCTCCCGCCGACGTGGTTCCGGCTGTGCCGATCACCATCAGTGGCACATATCCATCTCTTCGATCCTCGGCGACTCGCTTTTCGAGATCGGCAAGATCCATGGTTAAATCAGCGTTCGTCGCTACCCTGCGCAGTGCGTTCCGTCCCAGGCCCGTCATGTGCGCAATCTTGCTGAAGGAGTGGTGTGCCTCATCCGTCAGATAGATTGCCGGAGTGGCGCTCAGGCTTTGAAGACCATGTTCGCCATAACGAGGAAAAGCCCGCGTCAGCGCAACAATCACCGCTGAGAGGTTCGCCTCGGAGCCGCCGCTGGTAAAGGTTGCAAGCGTGTCTTCAGGAAGGCCGAACTTCTCCGTGAGCCAGCCCAGAGTATGCCGTTCGATCTCATTCGCCGCAGGAGAAGTGCGCCACGCCGCGAGTTGCGGGTTGTACATCGCAACCAGAGTGTCCGCAATCACCGATGCCAGCGTTACGCTCGGGTTGAACAACCCGAAATAGCGCGGATGCGTGACCTGCACCTGCCATGTGCCCATCATCTGCTCGACATCCGCGACGACGGCATTCAGGTCCATCGCCTTCGAGAAGTCATAGCGGGACGCCAGATAGGAGCGAACTTCGCCGGGCGTTACATCGGGATAGATCGGCCCCTTCAGGAGCTCGTCCTGCAGCCTTGCAAAATCATTCCCGATCGCTTCAATCAGCATCTTTCACTCTTTCTGATGATGAAACTCACAGACGAATCTGCCCGCCCTGAATGCGGCCGTACAACGCTTCGTCCACCCGATGAAACGCCTGTAATTGCGGATGATCGAAATAAATGTTGTCCGTGGTCGCGGCAGGATCGTATCCCTGATTTACCAGCTCTGTCTTTGAATACTTAAAGGTTCCGGTCACCTCAATGTCATCCTGGAGCCGCAGAAACAAAGGCCGCGCATATGAAGGAAGCCGATCGATCAAATGCCTGCGAAGCGCAGCCAGGTCAAACGGCCGGTCAACCACCACTGCGGCCATGCCGGCCCGGCCCTCTGCTGCCGGAATCGCCACTCCATAGACGTTGGCGTGCTTCACTCCGGGAAATGCGCAGATCGCCTCCGAGACTTCAGAGGTGGCAACATTTTCGCCCTTCCACCGGAAGGTGTCGCCGACGCGATCGACGAAATAGAAAAAGCCTTTCTCGTCTTTGCGCATCAGGTCGCCGGTGCGAATCCATGCGTCTCCGCGCTTGAAGACGTTGCGAAGGATTTTTTTCTCGGATGCCTTCTTATCGGTATAGCCGTCAAACCGGTTGCCGATGTTGGCCGGATCGTCGATCAGCTTGCCCAGTGCTTCTCCAGCCTCGTTCGCGGAACAGGGAATGCAAAAACCCTCCGCATTGCGGACCGGCTCGCCCTTGTCCACATCGAACCGCACCAGAGCGGGAGAAAATCGGTGCGTCAGGTAAGGCGGAATGCGTCCAATTGCGCCGCGTTTGCCTTCAGCGTTGAAGAGCGAAACCGCGCCTTCAGTGGACGCATAAAATTCCAGAATCCGCGGAATTCTGAAGCGGTATTGGAAGTCATCCCACACATCGGAAGCCAGCCCATTGCCGCAGGCCAGCCTGATCCGATGGTTTAGTTCGCGTGAAGAAGGAGCAGCGTGAAGCAGGTAACGGCAAAATTCGCCGATGTACTGGAACATCGTGCAGTCCCAACGCGCCACATCGCTCCAGAACTGGCTCGCCGAGAATTTTTCCCGGATCACGACGCTGCCGCCTCCGGCCAAAGTCGCGCCGGGCACCAGGACCCCGCCTATGCTGTGGTACATAGGCAGGCAGTTGTACATCCGGTCTTGCGGCTGCGCGCCCGTCATGCCCGCGAACCACAGGCTCCACTGGAGAATGCGAGCGTGGCTGACATTGACCGCCTTCGGCAGCCCGGTAGTGCCTGACGTGAAGATATAGAGCGCCCTGTCTTCGACGGTTGGGGCCGGCCGCTCGATGCCGTCGAGCTTGTCTCCGGAGTGCTGCTCAATCTCTCGATCGATGCGCGTGTAACCGTAATCGGCCCCGTGGCTCCAGATCGTGGGAGAAACCGTCATGCTGGGCAAAGCGCTGGCCAGCGAATCGGTGAGCTCCGCATCCGCGATGATGTGACTCGGGCCTGCCAGATTGATGCAATGGGCCAGCGAAGTCCCGACCAGATTTGTGTTGAGCAGCGCGACTACTCCGCCCACGCTGGTAATGCCCAGCCAGATGGCGAAGTATTCCGGCCGGTTAGCCATGAGCAGGCCGACAACATTTCCCTTTGCAATCCCCTGATCGAGAGCCCAGCGCGCATACTGGTTAGCGCGCGCACTGAGCTCCCGATAGGTGAAGCACTCACGATCAGACAATAGCGCCGCGGCCTCTCCGCTGCGCCCGGCGATTTCCTCGATCACGGCCGACAAAATGCGATCGCGATTTCGAGAAATCGATGCCGTCAGTTCCAGAGCGCGCAACCAGCACTGCGCCGCGGAACCGCCTGCACTGACCTGAGGCAATGTTTGAAGTTCAATCAAGCTGTATTTCCTGCATCGACGGTAAGCACCGTCCCGGTGATATTTTTCGCTTTGTCGCTCAGCAGGTACTCAACCGCATTCGCCACATCCTCCACCTCGGCCAGCCGCTTGAGGGCGCTGCGGTTTTCTATCTTCTGTCGCTGCTCTTCTTTCATGCTCCGGGTAAGGTCTGTCGCGATGAAGCCCGGCGCAACGCAATTCACCGTGATGCCGGTGCGGCCCACCTCGCGCGCAAGCGAACGGGAGAAACCGGTAATGGAGGACTTGGTGGCGCCGTAGACAGCCAGGCCGCTGTAGCCGGTCGAGGCAATGATCGACGCCATGTTCACGATGCGCCCGCCGCCGTCGGCCATCATCAAACGCACCACGGATTTCGTGAGCACAATTGGGGAGAGCGTATTCACCCGCAGCATCTCCTCTATTTGAGGAAGCGGCATGAGCGTGAGGAGCCCATCGAAGCTGATGCCCGCATTGTTTACAAGGCCATAGATCGCGCCAAAGTCCTTGCGCACTGACTTGACCAAATCGGGAATGCCTTCAATCGCGGCAAGATCAAAGGGAACGAAGTGGAACGATCCGGGACTCGCGAGTTCAGCGTCCTGCATTGCCTCTGCGAGATGGTCGTTCTGTTTCCGGGCAATTGCGATCACCCGGTATCCCGCTCCGGCCAGCTTGCGGGCGATGCCGAGTCCAATACCCCGGCTCCCGCCAGTCACGATCACATTACGCATTGCTGCGGATCATCTTCCCGGATTCAGCAACCGCGAGTGCGGGGACGAAGTTGATCGCCGCCGGCACCTTATAGGAAGAAAGAGTCTCGCGGCAAAGCAGCACAATGTCGTCCTGGAGTTCATGCATATCGCGTTTGCCAAACTGCGGCGCCGTTTTCAGAACCACATCAGCGACCACGAGCGAGCCGGTAACCGGATTCTTCTTCGTCCGGACGAGCGAAATCTGCACCTCCGGATGACGATTGATCACGGATTCGACCTCTTCCGGATGAACCTTCAAGCCACCAACGTTGATCATTCCGTCGCGCCGGCCCACAAAGTGGTAGCGGCCATCCCGCAATTCAATCATGTCGCCGGTGTCCACAAAACCATCCGCACCCTTCAGGGCGGGAGCGTTCGCGCCCAGATAGCACCTCGCCGTCCGGGTAGAGCGAATCCGCAGCGAACCGTCTTCGACTTTCATTTCGACGCCGCGGGTTTGCTCAATCACACCGGCGGGAATGCCTGCATTGCCGTCCGTCACCTCAAATGCCACGCCGGCCTCAGTCGAGGCGAAGGCATGGATGATCCGCGCCTCCGGGTAGGCCGACCGCAGCCGGTTCAAAACTGCCTGGTCCGCAATCTCGCCGGAGAGCCGTACATATTTCGGAGCGATTTTGTGAATGGCAGGGCTCATCAGCGCGCGACGCCACTGCGACGGCGTTCCGGAAATATTCGTGACCTCGTGCGAACCAGCCCGGGCAAGAAAATCCGCCGTCGACTCCTGCGCGCTGGTCAGCACCAGAGATTTCCCGGTGAGAGCGGCACGAAGAAGAATCTGCAGCCCTCCGTAGCGCCGGATATCGTAGAACGTGCTCCAGACAACATCCTCCGCCGAATTGCTGCCGGCATCGATTGCGCCGGCCAGGCTTGCCAGCGTATGAACCACCAGCTTCGGAACTCCCGTCGTACCGGATGTGAGAAGAATCCATTCCGTCTGGTGCTGCGTCGTCCGGTCGTAATTTCCCGGCGTAATCTCCCTGCTGCACGGGCAAAAGATCACGGGACGAACACTGCCCAGCGCAAACATGGCCCGATCCGACACAATAGCGTCCACTTCCGCGGTATCGATTACAAAGGGCAGGTGCTCGACTGGCAAATCCGGTGGACAGAGAATAATGCGACGCGCAATGCCATCGAGCTCGATCAGAGCCGACGCGGTCGTGAACTGATTCGCGGTCATCAGAAGGACCGACCGTCCGGCAAGCTCCTCGCCGCGGCCATACAGGGTTGTGCCTGCAATCAGATCGCTCAAAGCGATCCGGCCTTCCGCGCCGAATACATACCGGCCGGACAAATCGCGTGCGGAGCTCAGCGCATGCCAAAGCGATGTTCGATGATTATGTGGCGTTTTCATAAAGCCTGACAAAGTCTCCAAACGTCATAACGAAGAGCCTTCGATTGCGCCTTGCGGTCGGATACCAGACCCAGCGGGCCCGGAACGGCGCGCAAGTACCGGTGAGCCAATGCTTCGCCGGGAAACATGCGCAACCGGATCTACTTCTTCTCCGATGAGCACGGCGTAAAGGTGCGTACCGGAAGGGTGAAGCTGCCGGCACGCACCTGCAATCGAGGTTCAGATGAACGCTGCCTGTGTGCCTGCGATCTCTCTCGGCACGATCAGGCTGTGAGAACAACCACGGGCCCGAAAATGGAGGTCTGCATGCAGTTGCGCAGCAGATTCACACCCTCGTACACGTCTTCTTTCGGGTCAAGCGGATTGATGGCCGACTCCAATCCGAGTGCACGGAACAGGCCATCGGTGTGCTCGATGTCGCAGACGCCGTGAACGTCGGTGTACTCCATCTCCGTGGACCCTTCGGCCGCGGCTAGATCCGCCAGATAGCCCATGAACCTCTGGATGAACCCTTCGAAGAAAGCCATGGCGGCGAGCGACTGCACGCCGGAGAGCCGGCCCAGGAACAAACGCATCTTGGTCAGGCTTTCATGAACATCGAGCGCATCCGTATCTGTCGGGAAGGCGTGCGCTGCAAGCGCGAACCTCCGCAACATCGCCGGATGGGCGTCACGCACTTCCTCGTGAAGATTATCGAGCAGGATGGGGCGCGCTTCTTCCGCCTGCACGGCAAGAAGGGTGGCTGTCATCCAGTAGATGAAATTCCCCTCCAGCACCGCGGTATATCTCGCAATAATTCCCCGCCGCTCTGCACTCGTCAGATGTTTCTGATCCGGCAGGGAAGTGATGAGATCATCAATCATACTGTTGATGGTCTGCTTGATTGAGGCGTCAACTTGGTAATTCTCGGACTGCTTCGGCATGACTAACGTCGCGTTCATACTTCACCCTTCTCCTCAGTTTTCAAATCTACAAATTTGGCATTGGCTTTCAACGGCCTTCTGCCTTAACGACGACGGCTTCGAAAGGGGACAGCGCCTGGCTTCGAGCGCTTCTGGGTTCTGCTTTTCGGAGGCCTATGGCGTGTTTCACATCCCAGCGGTCTTTCGTGCTAGCGCTGCCACTTGTCCGAGAGGGGCCCGAACCTTCCATGGTTGATCTCCCTGATCACAACGGCAAATTCCGATCTGCATGATGACTTCCGTTCGTGACCTTGAAGAGGTTGCCTGTTTTCATGCATGCGAGAACATCGGCTGAAATCTTTTTCCTTCTGCATATTCCCCGCCTAGGAGGGCTCCCGCCAACTCTGCACCTGCAACGGGCTCCACGTCTGAGGCGTCGACTTCCACCGCCACCGATTGCGCCAGCGTGTGCACGGAGAGCACTAGACGGTACACGTTCTTCCTGCGGACCAGGATGCCTTCTACGCCTTCAAGGCACCCGCGCGTCACTCGAACCCGTTCGCCGCATTTCAGGAATGGGTGCGGCTCTACGCGACAGGGCTCTTCGACGATCCTTCGAATTCCCTGAATCTCTTCCTCCGGGATGAGCGCGACACGTTCGCCGCGAGACAGGATCATGTGGACTCCGGGAGTCGTGACGGCCTGTAACTGGCGATTGCCCTCTTCACGGACGAACACATAGCAGGGGAAAAGCGGCAGCGAAAGCTTCTTGACCCTGTCTTTCCACTGGCGTTCCGACTCGTACAGGGGCAGAAACACTTCAAACCCTTTTGCCGATAGCATCTCGGCAACGGTCTTCTCATGCTGGTGACGGGTATAGAGCGCCCACCATGCGCTGCGTTCTTGCGCCATAGACTCGAACTTGTTTGGAATCAGCATCTTGGTTCGTCTTCCTCGCGATAGCCGGTATATATTTATCTGCAGCAGGCAGACGTAGCTTCGCCCTGTGGGTTACGCCGTCGGCCTTGCGCTTTGGGCTGAGATTTCGAGTAATATCCCGTTCTCGAACTCACATCTCGATGCCATTTGCGCCTTCCTCAGCTCGGGAGCGAACTACCAGTTTGTGTCCCTTCCTCTGCAAGTGGGAGACCAATGCGCTGCGTCATCCCATCGTGCCGGACGTCCGAGACAAGATGAGGTGGAAAACGCTGATTTATAAGGCCAAACGCATGGAGAAGATCCTTTTAGGTGGCCCGGCCATCGGAAGCCGGGAACCCCTGTGGACTTGATGTGCACGCAAATGCAGATTTTGAGCGAATATGAAGCCGTCGCCCGGTCTACCAGCGGTAATTCCTCGAAATATGGATGGTTTTGGCTCGGATAGACCGGTTCGAAGGGCAGAACCTGCACAAAAAGATGCGCCAAAGTAGCTGCCATATAAGGCTTCTCGCTGGCGGGCGCTGATTATGGAAACGGTCGGCGCTGAGTGCCAAAGTATGCAAACTTTTGCGCCCTGCATGAGGAAAAAGTGTATTACGGGCGACATTAGCAAGTGCCCTTATCCTTCAATTCAGAGTACGGCGTCAGCTCATACATCTGAGACGTTGCTAGCTGCGAGTCCGCACCTGCACGGACGCGGCTCGAATTGCACAGGGGCTCCATGCGGAATCACAAATTTTCTGTTGCGCGGATACGTTTCCCTGGCCCTTTGATTGCATCTAAACTCGACCATAGTCATATGTAGTTCTTGCTTTGAATTACCTGTCTTGCGATGCAACCAGAAAATACAA
>Ga0335072_10006367_pt1 | contig 17266 bp, 13 predicted proteins | sample Lox_Sample_21_FD_206725 | JGI IMG/M metagenome (GOLD analysis project Ga0335072, IMG submission 206725) | Soil microbial communities from Loxahatchee National Wildlife Refuge, Florida, United States - Lox_Sample_2.1 | ecosystem: Environmental > Terrestrial > Soil > Wetlands | place: USA...
TTGGCGACATACAATTGCTAAATGGCCTTGCTGAGTGTGTTGGATATTGCGGTGAGATTTCGCCTCAACGTTTTACAATCCCAGCGTCAATAGAGGGAGCGATGATTATTGATATGGACGAGTGAGGCTGGTGGATTGAAGCCAAGAGTGAGGCCATTTGCTAAGGACTGATCAGTCCTGGTCGCGGCGTTATGGCTTGCTCCAGTGATTCCAGTTATCGAGGCGAGACTTGTCAACACCTTGACCTCGACCTCGACCTCGTTGACCTCGAGGTCAAGGGTCATTTCCGCATTAGGAGGGTACAATCAGAAGAGTGGTGTAGTAGAAATGAATATGTTTGACTGCGCAATGTACAAATTTCGGCCCTCCTGTTGAAGGCCGTTGACCTTGCTGTTGACTCTGCGCTTGAAAGTAGCTCCTGTACCAGTCTCTGGACACTTCAAGATCCCCTTATTATTGCAGTGGCCGCACCGCTAATATCGATCCACTGTGCCATCGTCGACCCGACGGCGCTCTCCCCCGTGTTACCAGATCTTCGAGACCTCTGAACTGTTATGTTGGTTAGCAGTGTGATCAACGATCATAAACTGCTGGCCCGTGCTTGTACGTCTCATAATTGGGATCGTTGAAAGGAGGGGGGTTCCGGGATTGTGGACTGCGAAGGGAACTCGGACCCCGCCACTGCTGTCAGAGTCGTAAGGATCCATTTGGTTGACAGCGATATAGCTTACTAACACATTGACAGGTAAGAAGGGTGGGATAGGAGCGCGTTGACGCGCTGCGCGCCTCCATCTACCTTCTTACGGCTACCTTTACGCCACAACCGCCCCTTACCCGCCCCCCTCGAGGCTACTACCTCTCCCCCCGACCTCGCCTTCGAGGGCCCTCGGTACCTCGCCAAGTTGACCTCGGTAACTGGGATCACTGGCTTCCTCAGAGTGGGAGTAGGTACAGTAGATGTTAGAGTTGAAAAGAGATTGCATTACTCGTCCTCGGGGGTAATTTTCGTTAGTACGACGCCACCGACAGGGGAGGATTCGCTCGTAGAGTATGCTTCTGGCCTGTGCATCTCACGCGTCTTGACCATGGTACACAACACCACTTCATGGCTCTCTCTACACTAAACCCACCTTTACCAGCTCTAGAAAATCTTGTTACTCTTACTCCGCGTCCTGCCAAAAAGAAGGTCGGCCCGGCGGCTCACCCGCGATATTCGACGTGATATCCTACTCCTACGCGAATTCAATGACTACGAGGACGAACCAGAATATACGTACGAGCGTATAGCCGATGCACAGGGAGGATACACAAAGTATTGATAGAATACTCTGTAGAATCGTATCAATCGTATGAGATTCGTAGGCGAGAAGCAATGCCTTGACCGACCCCCCTGTCGGTGGCGTCGTACTAACGAAAATTACCCCCGAGGACGAGTACGAATACGTCATCCCAGACCGCAACAACCTCCTTCCTCCCATTTCTAAGCCTTGCTCAAAAAGTAGCTACATCAGGTCGAGGTTTTCATCCTGCGGCTTGTATACTAATGGCCCTGGGAGTACGAGCCCAAAGATGAGGCTTCAAATTTGCGGATGGTATTTCAGAGATATTTTTCCACAAGCGCGCGCGAATGCAGCTCCCCGCCAGAATCTCTGTCCTCTCGGCAATCAACTTGGCGATATGTTGTATGTGAACAGAGCCACGAGGGTTGAGTGGGGTTATCGGAGACCTTGCAAGCAACTGCCAGCGACAGCTTTCCTAAAAGGCCAATCATTTAGGACCTAGACGGTGCAGGAGAAGATTCGTCAAAGCTTGGTCAAGAGGGCTCAGAGGTTTTGGCGTTACATTTGAAGCCCCCTCGCCAGAACTTCTTGTGTTAGTCTACACAATCTTTGCTGGCTTCATGAAACATAGCCTCCCTATACCCTGCATGTGCGGTGCATGCAGCCGCCGGTCATCTCGCTCGCATAGCATAGCATGGCTTGCTAAGCACTGTCATGGGTATGTTTCAAGGTGCAACCCTCTCTACTATCCCAAAATTACCTTCCTCACGCTAATTCTCACCGCCTTGCGCAGTTGAGGCCTCGCTCCGAAATAACCAAGACCCAACGCAAGAACACGGTACCCCTACGTAGATTCATCATCGTGAAGCGCGTATATATACGAGCGATAAAAAGCACCGCGTCTAATATAGCTAGATGATTTACCTCGTCTTAACGCGATCGAGCCTGCCTGGCCTTGGGTGAAGAAAGTAAGTACAACCCGCGGAGCACCTTAATCGGTTTTTCCCTTCAGTTAAACTTCTAAGGTATGATTTGTGGAGATCGGCGCGCTGGCACCTAAATTTTAGGTGGGGAGACGCCCGGAAGTTTAGGGAACTATCTAAAAAACAGACCTAAACTCACCAAAGCACCAAAATTATGGCAGAATTATCTTGGCGGAAGGTAATTTTGGGACACGTCTCCGTACTCCCCCTTTTCTTCTGAGTCGTGCTTTCGCGCTTCCGCACAGCTTTAAGATGCCCGTTCCCCGCGTGGTCCTGTAAGTAAGCATGTCCTTTTGGCATTGACGCGTTCAGTCATGCTCGTCGCTATCTTTGCCTGTTTGCTCATCTACATCGCCACACTGACTCATGCCGGCGGTACCGATATTCCCTTAGACTTCTATACCGACAATGCATGCGCCACACCGAGCACAACGGCAGCAAACATCTCCTTGGAACTCGGAGTTTGCTCGGTAACGCCTGGTCTGGGCTCCTTCGTCTTCCAGCCCTATCCATGCATCAGCGGCGACGTAGTGCAGTATGCATTTAGCGACACGGCCTGTGGGCAACTGAACAGCGCTTCCCGCACCGGCACAGGCTATTGCTACGCTCTAGTGGAAGGAGGAGATATAGCCGCTATAATGCTGAGCTGCGACCAGACGAGTCCCGGTCAACCGACATCCACGACAACCATCACTGTGGGCCCGATTGCGACTGGAGGTTCTAATTCCTCTACCTCGTCAACAACCGGTAGTGGAGATGGCTCTTCCTCTTCCTCCTCCAATTCCAGTTCCCCCACAAGCGGCTGGAACAGCCTGAGCTTACCTGTCCGGATCGTCATCATTGTTGGAGTGTCGGTCGGCGTTCTGTCGGTCATCGCGGGTGGATCATTCGGGCGGCGCAGAAGGAATGCAGCGCAGGCAACTGGTCATGCCTACCTTGAAGAAACTCACACCCGCCGCATCATTACTTAACACTTTGAAGGCATGGAAAGTACCTACCGCCGTACAGAGCCTGGAACGCCCACGTGTCAGACGACAATACCTGGAGCGCTGGACGGTCCCTCAAACCAGATTTTATTGCGCTTGATTTCTCGCATCGCGACACAATATGGAACATCTGTACGATATATCGTTTCAAGAGCAGTCAGACATGCCCGACGTAATAAAGGCTGGCCAAGAGCTTACGGGACGGGCGACATGATCAACATTGAAGACCAGTGGTGTACCTGAAGTAAAGTTTGGATAAGGTCTGATGTGACATGAGGTTTCATAGTTTATCGTAGCTATCAGCATAATGATAACAAGGCGACTTTGAATTCTTGCGGTTCTTCATCCGAAATCGCTCACGTTGCGGATAAATCCTTGGAAAGGGCGCACACCCGACCCACCTAGTATCGACGAGGCATGGTCTGCGTCGGCTTAATAGATCCTTGATTGCGATTTTGTCCCAAGGTATGGAATAGCTGTGGCCGTCAGCATCCTAGATGAGACTGGACATGGCGATGGGATGCGGAGGAACATGATGGCAGGATATAAGGATGGGCTAGCACATTGTAGCCACTTTCAATATCAACAACTTGTGAAGGCTTGCCACAACTGCATCATCATACCGTGGGTCTGCTAGGTTGTCCTGCCAAGTGTAGACGTGGAAATGTTTCGAATGTGGGGGAAAGGGGAACAGCCAAGGTATTTCCAGTCTGTACTCGGACGTTTGGATTTATTACCTAAGTACCTTTGCATGCCCTCTAATCTCACAAAGTAGTTCTATTTATCGTGCAGATCCTCTTAGACTAGATCTTGATCATGAATACAGGGTATATGTGTATCCGTAACAAGATTTAGCTCTTAAGTTGCACACCGGACGACATCTGTTGTATGGGAGCAACTTCTGAACCGGCACTTATGCCTAAATCAAAGTGATCAAGCGTAAAATGGAACGATGCTGCGGGAGGTATCGCAAAAATTGCTCACGAAAGGATTCAATCTCGGGAGAATGTGTAATCGAACATGGCGCCTTGACGGTAGACGAGTTTGATCTGCTCATGCGATCTGAATAGGTGCTCTCACCACACTATTCTAGCCAGATCCGAAACCAGAAGCAATATCTGGAAGGCGTATTGGGGTATGGATTTAAATGGCGAGTCGCTCTAGCGTTCTTGAACGAAGGAGAGTCCGTAGAGAGCTCGGCAGCGCGGCCAGTAAGCCTGGCGGTGGCGAATACGGAAAGTAGCTCTGCCATTTAGACGGAGTACGACCGAGAAGAGGAGTGGCCATGGGGGTGGGACAAGCACTGTGAAGATGTAGGTGTCCACTAGCCACCACATCGAGCGCTTCCAAGGCTGCAGATCCGTCGCAACAGAGTAGTTCGCATGCCCCAGAATCGATTTATTCCCACCACGAGCCTCCGCTCCGGGAAAAATCCGGCATGATGAGTATTAGGCATTCGCTTTCTCGCGGAGAATGAGATTTCGGATTTTTGGTTCTGGTCCGTGGAATCTTCACGTCTCACTCTGTCACCCGCTCCGCACCACTTCCAATCACCGAAAGCCTTCTCCCTTCTTTTGCATCAGCCTCCATGTTCTCCGCCAGCCTCTTCGCCCTCCTTCTCCCACCAACCCAACGCATGAACTCGCTATAGCTCTCCGGCAGCACACTCACGTCTATATCAACATGGAATGTGTAGAAGAACGTCCCTGTGCTCTTCCGCTCATTCTCACCGTGCTCGACATTCCGCACATGCGTGAGCACCATAACCTGAATGCGCGTGCCATCAGCTACAGTGTCGGGCTCAGTATAGGTGACACTGGCGTTAATGTAGAGTACACTACCGACAGGAACGGGAGATTCAAAAGTGCTGGGGTCGAGGTTGACGAATGTCGGACGAGCGTGGGAGAATGATGCCGCGCACGTGAATGCTAGTTCGAAGGTTTGTTTGAGTAGATACCCGCCAAAAATCATAAAGTCATGTCTGTTTCGGTATTGCGGCTGCATTATCTGGGCTGAGTAGAGGGTAGATTTGCTCATGGGCGTCATGTTGGTTGGCCTCTTCGTAGGATTATTGGCATCGGCGAAGGCTACGGAATCGGTCCACATTGTGTGTATCAAAGCCGATTCTTCGGCGTCCGGAGCTTTCTGCAGGATGTGGGATTTTTTCAGCGATTTTTTAACTTTGTGGTTCTCTTCGCCTTTGGCGTAGAGAGCGCGCTCGGCCGCGGTAGATAGAGCGAGGGGGGCGATGTTGATCGGTTTCTTCGTTACAGGGTCGAGGGACACCATTGTGAACGCGCACGTCATGAAGATATCTTCAGGCTGGACGGCTTTCGGAACATGTTGATCGCTATCCGTGGCAGAATTGGGTGCTTTGGCGATTTGTAGTGTTATTTCCATGCTACTCCTTCCAGTCGCGTATGTGACTTGCCCGCTCATCTCGAGGTCGCAGATCTCTGTGAGAGGATTCTTGATGTTGATGCGGTCCACAGCGGCAGTGACAGTCGTGACTCCCTCTCCAGTGTGCTTATAAGCCACTACGCCGGAAAGTGCATCGAGATCCATAAGCAGGGCACCCAAGCGTATCTGACCGCTCGAATTGGCATATGTGTCGAGGAGCCACGGATCTTGGGCGAGAGGTAGGACCTAGCTCTTCATCAGTATGCATAATCAATGGGCCGATACACCTGTGAACTAACGAATTTGGTGAAGCTGTCAGACATTTTCTTGGGAGTAAGATCCGGCTTGACCGACTCAGTTGGAGCACCAGCCGACTCTTCCCTGCTTTTCCGGAGTGCTTCAATCCATGGCGTACGGATCCGCATCTCTGTAATTGCCTTGTAAACGCCATCGGTAGCTTTGGATTGTGAGGTGTGGAACAGCCGCCTTGAGCGTTTAAGGCATTTGGGCTGGGTATTGTGCGAAATTGGGCGCAAAATGGCCTGCAGCAGCCGTAGTGCAGGTGTCCGAGCCATTTTAGTCGTCTGTAGCTCTACGCAAGAGCTTTGACAGAGCGGATTATGATCTTAGAGGAATTCCCGATTCCTGACCTGCGGACCAAATTCCGCGTCTCTGCGATATCCCCCATTCTCACGGATTGAAATCCACCGAACTTGAAAGTCTGCAATTTGTTCCCAATTTACAACTCTATTTTGTGAGGCTGGACGTGACAGTCGAGCCTGATGATGATGGGTATAATGCAAAATACAAATATGTAAGCCCACAGCCTTTTCCGGATTGTTTGCCTTTCAATACGGCAATGCAACGCATTACACAGATGCCAAAACAAATGGCCAACAGACCTCGGCCGTCCCTTCCCAACATCCCTTTTTGATCGCCTTGTTCCTCCATCATGAATGCAACGAGCCCATTTTTCCTTACAAGAATGGATATCAAGCAGACCAGTAGACTCCGCCGTATGCAGACAGCCACCCTTTTGAGGTACTAACCACTCTACCCTGCAGTGCCTTCTCCATTCTACCATTGTTCAAAACTCCACATCTACGTCCTCAAACACATCCCTCGAATCATCAGTAGAAAATCCGCCGGCGAGGCCCCTGTGCATTGAGTCCCGCTTCAACCTCGTGTCCAGTTCCGTCAACAGCGAGTCGTCGGACGTGTATGTGTAGGCGGTATACTCTGAATCCTTGCTAGATCCGGTATATCGTTGCGAAAAGGCGCCGCCGACAAAGCCGCGCTCGAGCGCGAGAGGTTTCAGTATAGATGCGTCGAACCGCGCGATGAAGACTTTGTCAAGTTCCCGGGACTTTGGTTTCGAATATTCGTCGTACTCGGCCAAGCAGGTGTCAAGCGACCAACCTGTCACTTTCCTAAAGCATGCCGTTACGCAGCCGGTTCTGTGCTTGCCCTTGTTGCAGTGGACTAGTATCGGGTGGTTTGCGGGGTCAAGCATTAGCTTGATGGCCTTATTGATAACCTCATCGCTAGTGTAGACATCCGGATCCTTGTTGGCCAAGATTTGTATTTGATGATGGGCGATTCTTTCGGTGCGCATGAATTCTTGGTAGTCAGGTAGGATCTCTCCCGGCAACAATGTGATGATGGTCTTGAGCCTGAGGGGTTGGAGGCAGGGGAAATGGACTGCTTGAGGGTAGCTCGCGCGGTAGATGCCAGGCCCGACTTGGGCGAAGTTGGCAGGTAGACCTGTGCCGTCGGGCGTTGGAGGCTGAGATTTGTCTTCTTCCATCGTTACGGACTTCCGAGAGGCGTAGGTGATGATGGGAGGCATTTGGGCAAGGAGGTCGACATTAGGACTTGGATATGGCTCCGGAGCCTGTAGGGGAAAGCCGGACATCTTGCCCGATTTCGACTGGTTGAGAAGGGGGGGGCTGAGCTCCAGGTCTTATAGGGCGCCAGGATTAAAGCCAGTCCGTGAAGTGCTTGTCGTTGGCGGAATATAACGTGGGCTATGATTCTCGGTGATATTGGGAAGGCGGAAACGGTGAGATTGAACGATGAAGTCAAGGGTTGTTGATAAGATTACAGGGATGCAGAGCAAATAAGTGCCCTCTATAGCGTCCTCTGGTGATATTCGTTTTGGGTTTGGGCGAGCTGCAGGCCGTTGACAAGTAGCAGAAGGTGCAAGGTTAAGTAAGAACCTAAGTGCCAAGTAGGTACGGCTGTCCAGGTCTGGCGCCTGGATCTACCCTTCCACTACGTCGAAAGTCGCTAGATGACTCAATGTCGGAAGAAGGTCTGTAGAAGGCCGCGTGGCTAAGGCAGAGACCTCGAGCGCGCTCGAGCTTTAGTTCCAGGACCGAGACAAATCAACTAGATCTAGCCATGGTCGAGACTGAGACGTGGGTCGACTTCTAAAGTACGTATGTACCGAAGATGGTTTTAGCGATCTTGCGTTATTGCCAGACATGGGTTTTTAGCGATATAGGCAGCGGCCGCGCGACTTAGTGATGTGAAAAAAGACCATATTGAATAGTGGCGAAAAGATAGCTGCAAAAAACAAGCTATGCGATTTGTGGGAGAGCGTCGCGTGCCTTTGCTTGTGCGAGAGAAGTTGGCACGGGAATTTCTTTTTGTGAGATGGTTGGAGCAAGTGGAGTTGGAAGGACGATGTGGTGAAAGTTCAGCCCACGCTGGCGAGGTGCCAGTAACCTAAAGCCCGGGGGCCCTTCCGCTTAGCCGTCAACTTAGAACAATTTTGAGGTGAGGCTAACGAATCTAGTCTTCCCAGGCTAGTTGGGCATACGATGAATAATCCGACATCTGAGGCGCCTGGATGCCCCCATCAATGCACTTGACACCGCCCATTCAATTGCCATTTGTGTGCGCGTGACTGCGTTGCATAATTCGTGGGGGGGCCCGGATTATCATTTCCCCAGACTCCTAGCGACGAGGGAAGGAAAACCCCCATGCCGCTGATACACTACAATGCTTCTTCTCGAGGGTTGCAAAATGCATCAACCAGCAGATGACGGTTTCATATTTTCTACGTCGTGTTGTGGGTACTGGTCTTTATTTTGTGGGAACCATCCGGCCGAGACCCCACGGCCTTATTTGCTTCTTTTTGACGTCACACCAAACCACCCGTGGTCGACTCACAACGGGCCGGAAACATCGTCTTCAAGGAACGGGGACAGTGTGTAATAGTGATTGAATCGGCGATGATGACTACGTGAAAAGCCAGTGGCGACCCTCGAAGCTACTCGAGCCTGTTATCCCATCAATCTGTTGAGATTCAGATTCGACTTCAGCCACCGTGTCGTAAAACCATCACGTAGACCTATTGGACAGCTCACATCCCTCGACGTCGCAACATATGGGTTCGCCCATTTAGTGACACGGTGCCCCCGACTTGGCAAGACTTCACGTCCCAAGGCCGAACATCTTCGTCGAGTTCGCCCACGACCTGCACAGTCGCGTCAGCATAAGCAACTCCCGGAGATCATACTTTACTTACGCGTCGCAAACCTCCTCGGAGCTGATCTGTTTGATCCGCGCAATCGCATGTGCAACGTGAGCAATCGTAGCAGACTCATTCCGACCCTTGACCATCGCTCCCCTTTGCCACTTTTCCTTCTTCACGGCTTTGCTCGGTAATTCCGGAGCACCGTCCATGTACCTTGCTGAAGCATGGGAGGCACGCATCTCGCACCACGGGCCATCTGTCTCGATCTGCAGTCGCTCTAGCGGCACTTCTTTTACGACTGCGACGTTCTCGTCTGTCTTCATGCTGCATCCGTTGATTCCGATGTCAAAGCCCATGGCCACCAGTCTCTGCATTTCCTCCAAAGTACCTGTGAAACTGTGGACTAGACCTCTTTTCGGCAGTCGATCTAGCCTTGGCTTGAGTAGGCTCTCGAAATCTTCACTGCAAGCACGTGAGTGAAGGAAAAGTGGCATTTGGAGCTCGACAGCCAGGTCGAGCTGGGCTTCGAAGTATTTCAGCTGAGTCTCTTTCGGGGATAGGAATAATCGGTCGTAGTCGAGGCCAATCTCGCCGAAGGCAACTGCGTGTCCGCTGTCTCTCTCCTTGATAGCTAGGGATTTGAGTTGATCCAGCACTGCCTGAGGCCCTCCCGGCTTCTCGTCAAATTTTTTGGTCGAACACGGGTGGACGCCCACGGTAGCGTAACAAGTGCCAGCTGAGATTCCGGATTAGTTGTCACGCACTTTCTATAGCATCGTTGTAGCGTACGGAATTGCTTTGCGAGCTCTATGGCATGGGCAGACTCTTTGAGATCGGATCCCGTGACCATAAGCTTCGTACAACCCACATCCAACGCTCTTTGTACGACCTGGTCGAGGTCATCGTCATGAGCTTGTTTGCCATGGTAAACGCCTCGAAAGATCGGGTCACCGAGGTTGATACCAACCTAAAAGTTGTCAGCATCATATCAGAAGAGAAGATCCAGGGACTTAGCGCACATCGGCGTATCTAAGTCGCTTTTCTTCCGCCATGTTGCAGTACTTGGATCTTGCGAATGCTCCTCGCCGCAACTCATAGGTGGATTGAAGAGAGTGAACTACGGGCCTGCCATTCTTGGCGAACTCACACTCCCCTTGAAGCTGTCAGAAATGGAGAAAAGAAACCGCAATGAGGCATTAACCTATTTACCTGCGAAAAGATACTTTGCTCCGATACTTCGTGTCGGTACTGACAATCCACTTGACAACACTGCACTCGAAAAGAATGCGGTCCTCAAAGGCAGGAACATGAACTAAACTCTTGCAGGTTGTTAGTGTTGCTGGCTGGCTGTTCTTGGGCACCACCTTTTCAGCCGAAACTCCCGAAAAAGCAGGGCGTCCCCCCCCTCTGGCGTGGTGCGGCGTGGGGGGCGCAGAACTCTGGTTCGACACCGTTCTGGCGGGTGAACCAGGGTCATCCCATCACCTATGACTTACCCTAACACGCCGAGACCGCCGAAGCAATGTTGCTGCCTAGCCTCCTTTTTTAGCCTTGTTTAGCTTCTTCCCCCGTAAACCCATTTCACCTAGTTAAAGAAAGGGACCATGCTCCCGGCCTCCAACGACAACCTCATCGAACTCGCTGCTAGAATGAGCACCATGCTCTCGGCGCCTTCGCAGCTACATGAACTCGCAAGCAAGCCAGCCGTGGCCCAATATCAGCAGGATGCAGTCCATACACCCTATCCAAGCCAGTGTACCGATTGCGGTTGGCCTTTTCAACACGTAGCAGGGCTTGGGCGAGAATGTGAAGGCTACTCACCCATTCTCTCGCTAAGTAGCGTGGTCAGAAATACCGCCCTGTTGCGTCTTTAAGGCAGCCTAGGGCATCCGTGGGTCACAGTGTCTCCAAAGCCGATGATCAGCAACTCGGGTCATGCGATGCTCTTCGTCGGCATCTACGATCGGCAGTCGACTTCGGTCAGTTCCATTGCTGCGACTGCGATCAAGAATTTACAGATCAGCACGCAGGCTGCTGCTAGGCCGCAGCCTGTCTCAGACTTCTGCTGCAGTAAGTGTGAGCGAACATTCGAGACGAAAGCCACTTTTCATCTGCATCTCGAGTCAGCAGCTCATTAACCCTTCACTGAAATCACATTACTCTACTTATCTGTCATTGAAATGTGGACTCCTACATCGACGGAAGCCTTATGCTTAACTACACAAACGTCCAAATATTGCTGTTCTCTAGGTCATGGTCGAGATTCTTTCAGCGCCTCTCCTTCACGCACTCTAAGCCTACATACCGTTTTCCAGCTTAAGGGCCAATGACGTTCCACTATCCCCTAGTCTTAGTGCAGCAGCTTGCCAAAAGAGGCCATGATACCTTGCTCAAAAATATCTCGACGCTCAGCGCGGCATCCTGCTCGCTCGACGTTTTGCTTCCATAGCCAACTGGCCAAGCGCGTGATCGCTGCTAGCGAGGTACTCGATTGCGGACAAGATTAGTGAAAATAGAGCCCGATGTAGGATTCAGTGACATCAGCCTGGGATCAGAGGATGAGCTTATGCAAGTATAGTCTTGCAATTTCTACGCCTAAGCGGAAGCGAATATGAAACTTAGGTAAAGATGGCAGCAAAACCGGAAATCGCTGCCATCCAGGTAAAGACTTGCGTGCAGGTATTGGTGCCTGTGGCAGATGGAACCGAGTGCAGAGGAAAATACAGAGGTCGCTTTCAAAAGTTTTCGCTGCCAGGTCGGTAGTAGCTTTGCAGGCTTTGGCCGCGAAAACTTTTGAAAGCAACCTCTGTAGAGTGGTGACCAGCGGGTCTTCGGTACCGGCCAACATAGTCGAGCGTCTTGGGAGCTTTGCCACGGGCTGCAAGCGCTGCTAGTGATCGGGATAAGCTGTGAATTAAGGAGTTGCCAACAATGTGGACGGCAATCATAATGACAACGTTCATCACCGACGAGAGACTGCGAATGCTAGCGTTTCTAACAGCAACGACAAAGGGCGAGGCGTCTGCATCTGACCTGCTCGTGCCGTTCAGGAGGTTTGGACCAGTGTAGGGCGCGAGACACCCAATGATGTTAGCGAGGCCATATAGAAGTGTATTGGTATTTATTCATCTAGCCTACCTAAGTGCCAACGAAATACCCCATACAAATGTAAACACGCAGAGACTTGACATATAAGTTTCATTTAGACATTTCTTTTCAATCCCAGCTCAATTTAATGAGCACCCGCACCTCTACCTAATCAGCTTCCTAAATGTCGATACCAGGTGGCCTATACTGGTCAACATCTTTGAGTTCCCCGAGCACTCTCTTTCTTATCTCCATCACTTGCACTCCTAGCTCTTCGGCCTCCGGCCACCGTCCTTGGTCCCGGTACATTGACGCCAGATTGCTCATACTGGTCAGCGTGTCAGGATGATCCTGGTCTAGAACCCTCTTTCTCATCTCCATCACTTGCACTCCTAGCTCTTCGGCCTCAATCCACCGCCCTTGGCCCCGGAACGTTGATGCCAGATTGTCCATACTGGTCAGCGTGTGAGGATGCTCCTGGCCTAGCACGCTCTTTCCCGTCTCCATCACTTGTACTCCTAGCTCTTCGGCCTCAATCCACCGTCCTTGGCTCAGGTACGTTGACGTCAGATTGTTCATACTGTTCAGCGTGTCAGGATGCTCCTGGCCTAGAACCCTCTTTCTCATCTCCATCACTTGCACTCCTAGCTCTTCGGCCTCAATCCAACGCCCTTGGCACAGGTACGTTGGCGCCAGATTACTCATACTGGTCAGCGTGTCAGGATGCTCCTGGCCTAACACCCTCTTTCTCGTCTCCATCACTTGTACTCCTAGCTCTTCGGCCTTAATCCACCGCCCTTGGTCCTGGTACGTTGACGCCAGATTACTCATACTGGTCAGCGTGCCAGGATGCTCCTGGCCTAGCACCCTCTTTCCCGTCTCCATCACTTCTACTCCTAGCTCTTCGGCCTCCGTCCACCGCCCTTGGCCCAGGTACGTCGACGCCAGATTAGCTATATAGGTCAGCATGTCAGGATGATCCTGACCTAACACCCTCTTTCCCGTCTCTATCACTTGCACTTCTAGCTCTTCGGCCTCCGTCCACCGTCCTTGGCTCTGATACGTCACCGCCAGGTTAACCATGCTGGCTAGTGTGTTAGGATGCTCCTGGCCTAGCACCCTCTTTATCTTCTCCATCACTTGCACTTGTTGCTCTTCGGCCTCTGTCCACCGTCCTTGTTTCCGATACGTTGACGCTAGGTTGCCCATACTGGTCAGCGTGTCAGGATGCTCCTGGCCTAGTACCATCTTTCTCTCCTCCATCACTTGCACTTGTAGCTCTTCGGCCTCTGTCCACCGTCCTTGTCTCGAGTACGTCAACGCCAGGTTGGCCATGCTGGTCAGCGTATTCAGATGCTCCCCCTCAGCTACTTGTTTTATTTTCTCCAAAGCTGCGACGTCAAGGTTGCCATCAGTCCGTGTTGATAAATTTGGTTGTTCGAGTTCAGGTACAAAATTTTGGCAGGAAGGTTCAGGATTTCCGGATTCTGGCGTTCCATAAATGATGTTCGTCGGTGTTTCTACAACGTGCATACTAGATCAATATATTTCTTGTGAGAATACCAAAGAGAATTACCTGCACTAGGCGACTGTGGGATGCTTTCTTTGACAAACTTCCTCTTTTTGAAGGTTTCCAACCTCCGAGGATCCATAGGAACTTCACCAATCAAGACCAATGTATCTTTCCCTTCACGCGCTCGTTTTGTTGCCTTGGCGCTTATGACCATCATATCGGACAAACCTATATTCTTTTCGAATCCCCACTCCTTGATTTTTGCCTTATATTTCCTTTCACTGCTCAAAAGTTATTTAGTGACCCATTCCTGTCGAAGTATATCTTACCCTGCCTGGAAGCCGTATGTTTCCCTCATAATCGCCATCACCTTTTTCAGTGGGTGATTTAGACTTATGTAGAGACGTCGAATTGCTTCTCGTTGCATCTCCCAGTCTTCGTCAGAGTTATTAAATCTGGTGCGATTTTGCTTGCGTGAATGTGCCGGCAACGCAGAAGGGGGCTCCATGATGCTGGACCGGCCAAAACTATGTATCGTAGGGAGCGGAATAAATGGGAATAGCTTTCTCGATTTTTGCAGTGCCGCACAAGGGATTGAGGCTTGTGAGGAATCACATCCTAGACCTACCAACTTGGAGTTGAAGTTGGTTTATGTGATTAGGGCGCCAGGAGGGGATAAACCTGCGCCCAATTCCTCTCTACATTTGACGACCTCATAGATCACGAACACTGGTCGGTTACGTGGCTCTTTCCGGATTCCTCTCCGGTGGGGCAGGTCAGAGGGCCTGCATCTACGGAAGCCAATTAGCCAGCAGTACAAAGGTGCACAGGATTCCGTGCAGCATTAAGCATAAACTCCATTTCTTGGCTTCGACCTTGATTGCGCTAGCTGCCAGACTTCTAAATCTTACAACCAGTGGAAATTGACGTACAAAAGTGCATTACACTCCCAGCACCTCGTTTGATCACCCCTGATTTGGCACCTAAGCCACTAGGCAGCCAATGTGCGACCTCAGCTGTGCCCTTGTCAAAGCCCAAGCGTCAGCCAACCGACGCCAACCAGTGCCTCAACAAAGGCTGACGTCTTCGCCTAATTTCTTATGCGGACCAAACAAGGTGGACCTAGACTCTTGTCTTATCTCCATCAGGTAATGGCCTCCCAGTCAACGTGGAATACAAAAGTGCATACAAACTTTTGATGGAAAACTACCAGCAGCCAAGGTAATGAAGCTTTAAGCAGCATAAAAGGACACAATGTTATTCAATTGTTACCTCTTTCCTTTTCATTCTGGCCTCCTACACTATCAACACTCTCCCTCAGCTTGTTTCCCTACTTCCATGTACTCGAACTCCAGCTCCCGAACCCCCACTTAATTTTCCAAAATGTCTTCTGCCCTTGGCCGTAGCCCTGCGCGCCGTGATATGAACACCACTGGCTATGGGCAAGAGGGTGATGCGCTTCATTTAGAGGCCCTTCAAGATGACCGAAACAACTCAACGGTATTTGTCCGAATAAGTCGCCCGACCTTGAAGGAACACTTAGTAATGATACTAGGCCATCGGAGACCCAGCCAATCCCTCCCTCGCCATGATTGGTGCATGGGCTACCGAGAACTCCAACAATGCCAACCTTGGTCGTAATGGCCACGGCAGCAACAGCTACAGCAGTACCAGCGACGGCATTGACGGCAATTTAATCAACCACCACGGTATGAACAGTCATGGCCAACATACCTCTATGGTAGTGTCCACTCGCCGCAATCTTTATCGACTTATAATCACTGACATAGAGCAGGGTCCCAACTTCTCCATCCCCAACCCCAAACCAGCCGACATGCGGCATGGGCCAAGCCATCAACTTGTTCCTAACGGTGACCCTACCGCTGGCGTCAGCCACAATACCGAAGCCACAAGCAATAAGCCAAGGCGTGCATACCTCGAGCCGATGCAGAGATGGGTTGATGAGACCGCGAAAGAGCAACCATGGAATACGTGTGGGGTTGAGGAAACTAGCCTGAGGCGATGATTTGAACATCCTCAGGGTCTTCTTTCAAAACATGGAGGACTTGGTTCATGAATTGATCGTTCGACTAGCAGTGCTTTCCTAGAGCAATCTGGCGTAAATTGCGAAACCAAATCTTCGAGTGCGATAGCCTGTCTTTCTTTTTCTTGGGGTGACGGAAGGGCAGTAGCTCTTATTCTAGGTTTGGGGATTTTCCGCTCCAGCGATTTCAGAGAGAGAATCAAACAAATCCAAGCTGAAGCAGATATTATCTTGAGATGTAGTTGAACCGCTGCCATAGTTGCTAGAATGGTAAGGATGTAATGGATGGCATACCATTTCTAAACAAGTCAAAATGGGATCCACCGCATTCCGAGCATTCGCATGGCTGACCAAACCTCACCGTTCTAGGTCGTCGGCCAACAGCAGTGTCACTGGTGGAGTGTTGCCTGGCATTAGTGCCATCCCAGGCAAGCTCCTTTCTAGGGATCCCACCCACATCTCTGAGCAGGTGCCTCCTGATGAGGCAGACACCGGCTCGCTGGAGAGGCAAATCTTCTGTTACCAAAGCTACAGCTCCTGCATGAGGCTTGATCGGAAAAGCTCTGGCGTCCTGCGTCCCAAAGTAGGTCTCTGGAGGCTTCGAGATAAGATCGAGCATGTCGGGCAAAAACAGACAGCACTTTGGCCAGTTGCTACCGCCCAGGGTTCGACCTTGATTTGGGACACCCTTTCTGCCTATTCAAAGCTCCAAGTACCTTAGATTATGAAGTCTCCAACGAGGCAACTTCTGGCCCTTATGCGCTACGCACGCAGCTTCATGCCTTCGACATGAACCTAGAGACAACAGGCCAGCCCTAGCAGTCTGATTTGTGCCGAGAGACCTATTCCAACAGCCAACCCAAGCTCATGATAGTTGATAGACACTTGGTAATTACAGAGCTCTATCCGATGAGATAGAATTCGGTCTTGCCTGGAGCTAGGAACCCGAAAAGGTCGTCATTTTTCTTGTTCCTACCAGTATAGCTCTGGTGTCAGGAAGCTTCTGGTATCAGCGGGGTTTTGATGCTAGTATTCTGTTTTCCTCTCCTGCCACCTTCCCCGCTTGTCTTCTAACAGTGCGAGTCCTAGTGTCAGCAAAGCCGAAAGCCTAGCCGCGTAATAAGCATCTCCACGACTACTACCATGCGTCTCGCATCCATGCAGCGTACTAGGCGCGTGCGCAATAGTGAGCGATGGCACACCGCTAGTCTTCCATCTGCACAGGATAGGAGTGAGAGCTTCACCCGGCTCGCGCGAGGCGGAGGGTGAGAGCGGCGAGGGGTTTTGCCTCGCTCCGAAGCTAGGTGCGCCGATTTAAAGAATTTGGAGTCGCGGAGATGGGGTGCTCCATGTCTTCAATTGCCGAATCAAAGTCGCAAAGGACCCTGAGTTATATCTGTTTGCTTGCTGCTTCCTCTCCTTCAACTCTCATTTTGTTTGCACTGCTCGCATTCTGCTCACTTGCGCTTTTTCTTGCTTGCGTTCTCGG
>Ga0335072_10006368_pt1 | contig 17266 bp, 16 predicted proteins | sample Lox_Sample_21_FD_206725 | JGI IMG/M metagenome (GOLD analysis project Ga0335072, IMG submission 206725) | Soil microbial communities from Loxahatchee National Wildlife Refuge, Florida, United States - Lox_Sample_2.1 | ecosystem: Environmental > Terrestrial > Soil > Wetlands | place: USA...
GGCATCGTGCAGTTGCTCTTCGCGGCGTTGACCTGGGTGCTCGCCCTGGCCGTCGTGTGGCTGCTCTGGCGCCCGGCCTCGAACGCGTTTTTCCGGTCGCAGGGCATCACGCGGACCCGCGACCCGGTGTAGCCGTCGCCCCCGGCTACGCTTCGGTGCTGTGTGGCCGCGCGCACGGAAGCCCGTCCTAACCCTCGTGCTCGCACTCGCCGGTCTGGCACCATCGGCGTGCGGCTCGGCGCAGACGAGCACCACGACTCGGACGATCTCGATCCCCGCGACGGCGACGGCGACGTCGCGGTCGAGCCAGACAACCACGAAGCCGTCCGCCACAGGACACCGCACTCCGCCCGCGCTTCCGCGCGTGGGCGCGAGCCGGCGCGTGCGCGCGCCCGGCACGACCCTGATCGTGACGATTCGCTCGCTGATCGACCCGCTGAGAGATTCGGGCACCCAGGTCGTCCCCGGCATGAAGCCCGTGGCCATCCTGGTGTCGGTGCGGAACGCTGGACCGGGCAGCTATGACAGCTCGGCCACCGGCGACTTCTCGCTCGACTCCGCCGCAGGACAGGCGGCGCCGCTGTTCGTGAACAAGGGGGTGTGCCAGACGCCCCTGCGCGACTTCATGAACGCGATCGCGGCCGGCGAGCTGCGGACCGGATGCGTGGCCTTCTCGATCCCGAGCGGCCAGCGCCCCACCACCGTCGGCTTCGCCCCCGACGGCGGCTCCGGCGGCCCGCGCCGGCTCTGGTCAGTGCAGTAGCCCTGAAAGCGCCAGGCCCGCCCCGGTCTCTCGGGGCGGGCCTGGTCAACGACGAACTAGCGCGAGGTCGTCCTCAGGAAACGTTCACCGTCGAAGGCGATGATGCGATTCCGTTCGCGATCACGACCAGACTGCTCCTGCCTCTGGGAGTGTTCCAGGGCAGCGTGAACTCGGTCGAGGACCTGGTGCCGGGGGCAACCGATACCGAGGTCCAGTCGTGCGTCCGGGCGTAGGTGACCACGCCCGTGGCGTTGTTGGTGATCCGTACCAGGGGGAAGTTGGTGTTGTCCTGGACGTCGTCACCGTAGACCGCTCCTTGATCCAGCCCGGCCAGCTGCTTACCGGACAGGCTGTAGGTGCCGCCTCGACTCAGGTTGTTGTTACTCAGCGACGTGATCGAGGGCGCCCACGACGATTTCGGCGCGCCGCTCCCCGTGTACACCTCCATGTCGCTGCTGCCGTCGTTGTACAGCACCTGACCGTTAGGGAGGTCGAGCATCCGCGTCTGGTACGAGGTGTCATTCTCCGCGTTCGGCGCATCCGGGATCTGGGTCACCGTGTTCGAACTCGTGTTGTAGACCCAGAAGTGAGTCGGGATGTTGTACGTGCATGCGCTGGCGTCGAACAGGACGTTCCCATCCGGCAGGGTCGCGGCCGGTCCATCGGTGCTGTCGTACTGCTCGCCGCCGACGGTCGGGATATTCGGCCCCGCGACCCACGACCCCATCGTCCCAGCCTTGAACTGGTAAAGCCCGGTCTGCGCCGGCGTGTTCGTCGTGCACGGGTTTGGATATTCGTCCGTGCTCGTACCGGCCCCGACCACGAACACGTTCCCGCCCGGCACCTCGGCCTGCGGCCCGATCTCGACGACCGGCCACGGATTGACGGGGAAGCCGTTGGGGGCCTCGGACCCCGAGAAGGTCCACGTGTTGCTGCCCGGGTTGAACAGCTGCGAGCCGCCCACGGCTGCCCACACGTCGACGGTCAGGACCTGGCCGCTCGGCTCGAGCGTCCATCCCTCCTCGTCGTTCGGATCCTCTTTGCCCGTCGCCGGGATCACCGTCCAGGTGAGATTTCTCGCGTTCAGCAACGCATCGTCGACCGTCGGCTCCGGATCAGTGGTGCATGTGTTACACGGCTGCTGGAGCATGAACGTGCCGTCGTCGAGGACCTCGCTCGCGGCGTCGCCCATGTTCGTCCATCCCCGGGGTGGCGCGACCGAACGCCAGCTGTTGGTCGTCGGGTCGTAGATCGCGCCCTGGTCCGTCCACACGGCGTTCTCTCCGTTGTACTCGCCGCCCTCGACGATCATCCGCCCATCGGGAAGGATCGCCGAGGCGAAGTACAGCGGCGCGTAGTTCGACGCCATCGACGCGATCTGGCTCCACGTCCCGTCGACGTAGCTGCCGTTCGCATCCGGCGTGAGCTTCCACCACTGGTTCGTGGCGGCGACGGTGTCGCTGTCCGGCTCGTTGTGGACAAGCACCGTGCCGTCGCTCTCGAGCAGCATCGTGCCCGGCGTCCCGAACGGCGGCGGGTTCACGAGTGGCGTCCAGGGCGACGACGAATCCCTCGCGGCAAGATTCGGCTTCACGCCCGCAGACGACACCGGATGCTTGAACGGCGTGAGAATCGGATGACCGGCCGACTCGGCCGGTAGGGCGGCAAGCTCGGCGTGGCTGGCGCGGTGCGCGCCCGCGACCGGTGCGCTGGCGATGACCAGCACCGCCAGCACGGCCAGCGCGGACGCGCCAGCAACGAGGCCGGTCACCACCGCAAATCGACGACGGATCGACAACAAATCTCCTCCCATCGGTTCGACCAGCGTTTTTTGGCCGCACCACCCTACTCGGACTCGACGCACCCCTGTCAAAGGCCGTTCGGTACGTCAGAGATCCGACAATGCGCTCAGGTCAGAGAGTCGATCCAGCGCTCGAGGCGCCGGCTCTCGCGCGCCATCAGCTCAGGGTCGCGGAACGTGTTGGTGAGCAGCGCGATCCCCTGGTAGGAGGCCATCAGCGCCACCGCCAGGTCGCGGGCGTCGCGTCGTCCCATGAACCGGAACTGATCCTCGGCCCAGTCGATCGGCAGCTCGAGCAGCTGCGCGCAGATTCCGTCGAGACCGTCCGTGCGCTTGTCGAGCTCGGAGCACAGCGTCCCCAGCGGGCAGCCGTACCGCGCCGCGAGCTCGCGCTGCGCAGTGAGCTCGCGCACGAGCCCCTTCAGCCGGGCCTGGGGGGTGCGTGCGGTCTCGAGCGACTCGAGTAACGCGCGGACGTCGCGGGCGTGGCTCTCGATCGTCGCCGCGACGAGCTCGTCCTTGGTCTTGAAGTAGTAGTAGACGTTGCCGACGGGGACGTCGGCGGCCCGCGCGATGTCGGCGATCGTGGTCTTCTCGACGCCCTGCTCGTGGATCACCTGCCGCGCGCCCGCCACGAGCCGCTGGCGTTTGTCCCGCATCGGTGGAGAAGTTGAGTCAGTCATCTGACCCAAAGCTTAGCTTGTGGTAGAACTCAGTTAGTCAACTAACTTAGCTAGTCGCGAGGAGTCCCACATGTCGCCGACGCAAGTCGAACCCAGCCCTGCCCAGCCCTCTTTCATCCGGACCCGTGTAGGCGTTCTGACGCTCCTGCTGCTTTGCGGCATCCAGTTCCTGGATGTGGTCGACTCGTCGATCACCAACGTCGCCTTCCCCTCGATCCAGCGCGCACTGCACTTCTCCCAGCAGAACCTCCAGTGGGTGGCCAGCGGCTATCTGTTGACCTACGGCGGGTTTCTGTTGCTCGGCGGGCGACTCGCCGACCTGCTGGGACGCCGGCGGATCCTGGTCGCGGGGATCACCGTGTTCGCCGTCTGCTCGCTCGCGGCCGGACTCGCGCAGGCCGAAGGCGTCCTGATCGCGGCGCGCGTCGCGCAGGGCGTTGGGGCGGCGATGATGGCGCCCGCGGCGCTGTCGATCCTCACGACCACGTTCGGGGAGGGGCGCGATCGAAACACCGCGCTCGGAGCGTGGGGCGCGGTCAGCGGCCTCGCCGCCGCAGCGGGCGTGTTCCTGGGTGGCGTGCTGTCAGAGGGTCCTGGGTGGCGATGGGTGTTCTACGTCAACGTCCCGTTGTGCGTGTTCGCGCTCGCCGCGACCTTCCGGCTGCTGTCGGGCGCGCGCAGACGGGCGCCGCTGGCGGAGTTCGACACGCCGGGCGCGCTGCTCGCGACCGGGGGCATGCTGCTGCTCGTCTACGCGCTGATCAAGGCCCCGGACGTCGGCTGGGGCAAGGCCCGCACGGTCGTGATCCTCGCCGCCGCGGCGCTGATGCTGCTCGCGTTCCTGGCCAACGAGCGTCGCAGCCGCAATCCGCTGATGCCGCTTTCGATCTTTCGCATCAAGGGGCTCGCGGCGGCCGACGTCACGTGGCTGATCGGCATCGCGGGGTTCTTCTCGATGTTCTTCTTCCTGACCCTGTACATGCAGGAGGTGCTGCACTTCTCGCCGATCCAGGCGGGCGCCGCGTACCTCCCGGTCACGGCCTGCCTGGCGCTCGCATCGGGCGTCTCGTCCCAGTTGTTCGCACGCATCGGTACACGCCCGGTGGTCGTCGCGGGCGCCCTCCTCAGCGCCGGCGGGATCTATTACCTCTCGAGGATCCCGCTGCACGGCTCCTACGTGTCCGACCTTCTCCCCGGGCTCGTGATGATGTCGATCGGGTTCGGCGCGGTGTTCGTCGGCGTCACCACCGCCGCCAACGCCGGCGTCCCGAGCGACAAGGCCGGTCTGGCCGCAGGCCTGCTCAGCACGTCTCAGCAATTGGGAATGGCGCTCGGCCTCGCGATCCTGTCCGCGGTCGCTACCGCGCGCACGAATCACCTAATCGCGGGCAACGCGGCGCGAGGAGACGCGCTCACCTCCGGCTATCAGCGAGCGCTCCTCGTGTGCAGCCTGTTCGTCCTCGCCGCGGCGGTGATCGCGACGCGCATCCCCAACGCTCGTACCTCCGCGCAGCCGATCGTCGTCCCCGAGGCGGCACCCGAGCCAACGCTGATCTAGCGCCCCGCCTGTCACGCCCGCGCGTCCGCCGGTGTCTTCATGACGAAACCAAGACACGAACACGGAGGACGACATGGCATTACGCGTTCCGAAGGCGGAGCTCGCGACCGAGCTCAGCGAAAGCATGATCGAGCAGTTCGGCGCCGTACCCGAGCCCGTAGAGGTGGTCTGGCACAACCGGAAGGTCGCCTACTTCGCGTTGGAGCTCGGGGCGAAGGTGGGCACCTGGGACGAGGTCGACGAGAGCCTCAAGTCGTTCGCGCACATGGCCGTCGCGGCGCAGGTTGGCTGCAGCTGGTGCCTCGACCTCGGCTACTTCCAGGCACAGAACCAGAACCTCGACATGGCGAAGGCGAGCCAGGTGCCGCGCTGGCGGGAGTCGGACGTGTTCGCGCCGCTGGAACGGGACGTGCTGGAGTACGCGGAGGCGATGACGAACACGCCGCCGAGCGTCACCGACGCCCTGTCGGCGCGGCTGCTCGAGCAGCTCGGCTCGGCGGCGCTGATCGAGCTGACGGTGTTCATTGCCTTCTCGAACTTCTCGACCAGGGGCAACGTCGCGCTCGGGATCGAGTCGCAGGGCTTCTCCGCCGCGTGCGAGATTCCGCTGGCCGCGCGTCCGGAGGTCGCGGCGTAGCCTCGACGCGATGCCCGAGGACCCGTTCGTCGCCCATCGCAGCCTGCTGTTCACGGTCGCCTACGAGCTGCTCGGCTCGAGGGCCGATGCGGAGGACGTCCTCCAGGAGGCGTGGCTGCGGTGGGCCGACGTCGACCAGTCTCAGGTGCGCGACCCGCGTGCGTACCTCGTCCGCGTGGTGACGCGCCAGGCGCTCAACCAGATGCGCACGCTGGCGCGCCGGCGCGAGCAGTACGTCGGCGAATGGCTCCCCGAACCGCTGCTCACCGGCCCGGACGTCGCCGAGGACGTGCAACTCGCCGAGAGCGTGTCGATCGCGATGCTCACCGTGCTGGAAACGCTCGGGCCGACGGAGCGTGCGGTGTTCGTGCTGCGCGAGGTGTTCGACACGCCCTACGAGGAGATCGCCGAAGCCGTGGGGAAGTCGACGGTCGCGGTCCGGCAGATCGCGCGGCGAGCGCGCGAGCACGTCGAGGCTCGCCGGCCCCGGGCGCGCGTGGGCCGGTCTGAGCAGCAGGCCGTCGTCGAGCGATTCCTGCTCGCGGTACGAACCGGGCAACTCCAGGAACTGATGGAGCTGCTGGCACCGGACGTCGTCTTCATCGCCGACGGTGGCGGCGTCGCCCGCGCCGCCCGGCGCCCCATCCGCGGCGCCGAGGTCGTCGCGAGGTTGCTCGCACGCGCGCACCGAGCCGTGGACACGCTCGAGACGACGACCATGTGGCTCAACGGAGCACCGGCGGGCCGGATCGTGGTCAACGGCGAGCCGGCCGCCGCGAGCCTCGTCGTCGAGGACGGCCGGATTACCTGGATCTACGTCATGGCCAACCCCCAGAAGCTGACGCGGCTGGACGAGCCGGCGGAACTCGTCCGGTAACCCAGCGGCGTCGACTAACCGCTTTCGCCGACGCTCGACGGGTTGAGCAGGGTGCCGCAGAGCGCCGGGGCGGTGGCGTCTTGCGACACCCCGCTGTCGAGCTCGCTCCGGTTCAGCACCATGTCGTAGTGGCCGCTGTGGTCGTAGTCGATCCCGTGGATCACGATCACCCCGTTACCGTTGCGGATCGCGTTGGCCGCGGCGGTCGTGAGGGTGATCGTCCGCTGGTAGTGGATGCTCCCGGTCGACGGATACCTGCTGAAGGCCAGCATGCTGTTCATGCTGGTGTCGCCGCTCAGGGTGAGGGCGGCGGCCATCGGCCCGTAGTACTTCAGACCATCCGTGGTGCTGATCGCGAGATGACCGCCGTACGACTTGGCGGCCGACGCCGGCGGGCAGATTCCCAACCCGAACGCATGAAGGTGCATGGGGTGGGACCCGCCGTTCAGCAGTCCGGTCGCGTCGACCGTAAACGTCGCAACGTCACCGTGCAGGGTCACGGCCGCGGTCCCGCTGCCGGTCACATGGTTATCCGGGACCGGGCGGAGCACCGCCTGGAACAGCTGCCCGGGGCCGCTCGTGGAGCTGCCGGACGTCAACACGATCACGAGCACCACCGCTGCGACCACGACGGCCGCGAGCCCCGCGATCGCCCACCGGTACCGTCGCAGCCACCCGCCACCGTCGTGCCCGCCGGAACCCGCGGGGCCCCCAGGGCCCCCTCCGACCTGGGACGCAGGCGGCGGGGTCTGCTGCTCACCCACGGTCGGCCCGGACGGCGTCGCAGCGGTCGTCGGCTTGGCGTCGCCGGTCGCCACCATCGAGGGCGCGCCCGTATAGCGCATCCCTCTCAGCGCCGCGACCGCGTCGCGCGCCAGGTCTCCTGCCGACAGGTAACGCTCATCGGAGGTCTTGGCCATCGCCTTCTGGACGATCGCCGTGAACTCGGGGTACTCGTCGACGAGCGGAGGCTCGAGCGGGGGCGGCGGGTCGTGCACGTGCGCGAACATCGTCGCCAGCGTCGTGTCGCGCTCGTATGGAACCTTCCCGGTCAGCATCTGGAAGAACACGCAGCCGAGCGCGTACACATCTGTCCGGGCGTCGGCGGGGTCGCCGTTGACCTGCTCGGGAGCCATGTAGTCGGCCGTTCCGACGAGGCTCCCGGCGACCGTGAGCTCCGCCATCGTGCTGCTCCGCTTGGCGAGCCCGAAATCGGTCAGATATGCGCGCTCCTCGCCGTCCCGGATCGTCAGCAGCACATTGCCGGGCTTGATATCCCGGTGCACGAGACCCTTGGCGTGCGCGGCATCGAGTGCGAACGCCACCTGGTTCAAGATCGCCACCGCCCGGGGCGGATCCACGGCCCCGTCACGCACGAGCAGGTGTCGGAGGTCCTCGCCGTGCACGTAATCCATGGCGAGGAACAGGAACCCGTCCTGCTCGCCGGCATAGTGGATCGCCACCACATTCGGGTGATCGATCGAAGCCGCGATCTGCATCTCCCGCTGGAAGCGCCGGCGGAACTGGTCGTCGTCGGCCAGCTCCGGAGCCAGCACCTTGAGCGCATAGACGCGCCCGAGCGCGACGTTCGTCACGCGATAGACGATGCCCATCCCGCCCGACCCGATCTGCTGCTCGATGCGGTACCCCCCGAGCTCAACGCCCTGCTCGAGCCGACTGCCCCTTAGCGACATGCCTGGATCCTACGACCTGCGCGAAGACGTCAAGGCCCCGCGACTATGATCGCGGCGTGATCCAGCACGACGCGTTCGTCGTCGAGCCGTGGGCGATCCACGAGACTGCGCTCGACCTCGAGCGCCTGGCGCAGACCGAGTCGGTGTTTGCGCTCGCCAACGGGCACCTCGGGATGCGCGCGAACCTCGACGAGGGCGAGCCGTTCGGGCTGCCCGGGACCTATCTGGCCGGGTTCTACGAGACCCGGCCGCTGCCCTACGCGGAGGTCGGGTACGGCGATCCTGAGGATGGCCAGACGGTGGTCAACGTGACCAACGGCAAGATCATGCGGCTGCTGGTCGAGGATGAGCCGTTCGACGTCCGATACGGCGAACTGCGCAGTCACGACCGCGTGCTCGATCTCCGCGCCGGGGTGCTGCGTCGCGTGGCCGAGTGGGACTCACCGACGGGGCGTTCCGTTCGCATCTCCTCGACCCGGCTGGTCTCGTTCCGGCAGCGCGCGATCGCGGCGATCCAGTACGAGGTCGAGCCACTGGACGCCGAGGTGCAGGTGGTCGTCCAGTCCGAGCTCGTCGCCAACGAGACGCTGCCGCCCTTGGCCGATCAGGACCCGCGGGCGGCGGCTGCCCTCACTTCGCCGCTGGTCTCCGACACGTTCGCCAGCGACGCACTCGAGGCGATTCTGGTTCACACGACGAAGTCGAGCGGTCTTTCCGTCGCCTCGGCGATGAACCACCGGGTCGATGGAGGTACGGACACCGCCACGGCGATCACGAGCCACGCCGATCTCGCCCGACTTACGATCACCGCCACCGTGTCGCCGGGCGCGCCCCTGCGCGTGACCAAGTTCGTCGGGTACGGCTGGTCCAGCAGGCGGACCGTTCCGGCGTTACGCGACCAGGTTGGCGCCGCCCTCGCGGGCGCCTTGTCCACGGGTTGGGATGGGTTGCTAAAGGAGCAGCGCGCCTACCTGGATACGTTCTGGGCCACGGCCGACATCGAGATCGAGGGCGATGCCGAGCTTCAGCAGGCGATCCGCTTCGCGCTGTTCCACACGCTCCAGGCGGGGGCGCGAGGGGAGCGACGTCCGATCGCCGCCAAGGGGCTGACGGGCCCCGGGTACGACGGTCACACGTTCTGGGACACGGAGGCGTTCGTGCTGCCACTGCTCACCTATCACCGTCCACGCTCGGTCTCGGACGCGTTGCGCTGGCGCCACCAGACGCTGGACCTGGCCCGTGAGCGGGCACAGTCGCTGGGTCTGCGCGGTGCGGCGTTTCCGTGGCGGACGATCGCCGGCGAGGAATGCTCGGGCTACTGGCCGGCGGGCACGGCCGCCTTCCACATCAACGCAGCGATCGCGAACGCCGTCGACCGCTACCAGTTCATCACCGAAGACGAGACCTTCGAGCGCGAGGCCGGCTGCGAGCTGCTCGTCGAAACGGCCCGGTTGTGGCGCTCACTCGGACATCACGACGCGGCTGGCCGGTTTCGCATCGACGGCGTGACCGGCCCGGACGAGTACAGCGCGGTCGCTGACAACAACATCTACACCAACCTGATGGCCGCGCGGAACCTCCTCGCCGCCGCCGACGCGGTCGAGCGACAGGCGGATGTGGCGAAGCGACTGGGCGTCGATCCGGAGGAGACCGCAAGCTGGCGCGACGCCGCGCAGAAGGTCTTCATCCCGTACGACGAGTCACTCCAGGTCCACCCCCAGGCCGAGGGTTTTACCCAGCACGAGGTGTGGAACTTCGACTCGACCCCGCCCGAGAACTACCCCTTGCTGCTCCACTACCCGTACTTCGATCTGTACCGCAAACAGGTTGTGAAACAAGCGGACCTGGTGATGGCACTGGCCTTCGCCGGGGACTCATTCACCGCCGAAGAGAAGGCGCGGGACTTCGCTTACTACGAGCAACTGACCGTCCGCGACTCTTCCCTGTCGGCCTGTATGCAAGCGATCGTGGCCGCCGAGGTCGGGCATATCGAATTGGCGTACGACTATTTCGCCGAAGCCGCGCTGCTCGACCTCGACGACCTCGAACACAACACCCGGGACGGCGTTCACATCGCCTCGCTCGCGGGCGCATGCATCGCGGCGCTGGTCGGCTTCGGCGGTCTGCGCCAGCACCGCGGGAGCCTGAGTTTCATCCCTCGTCTCCCCCAGGCGCTGACCCGCCTCGCGTTCAACCTCCGCTGCGGCCAGAGCACACGACTGAGCGTCGAGGTCGAGCCCACCCAGGCGACCTACACCGTGGTGACGGGCGACACAATCGGCATTCAGCACCACGGCCAGCCAGTCACCGTGACAAGTGACAATCCCGTTCGGTGCCCGATCCCGCCGGCGCCGAAACTCGAGCGGCCGACCCAACCAGCCGGGCGCGAGCCGGCGCGCAGGCGGCTGCCAACCGACGAGCACTGCCAGCAGCAGTCGCCTGGCGGCGACTAGGGGACAAGCACGACCTTGCCGACGTTTCGCCGGTCGGCGATGAAGCGATGCGCCTCGGCCGCGCGGTCGAACGAGAAGGACGCGGCCACGACTGGCTTGAGCGCGCCGTCTCCGAGCGCCGGTATCAGTGGCTCGATCACGCGGTCGAGACTCCCCTCGGCGTCCCACCAGGACAGCATGTTGAGCCCGAACACGCCCTTGTTCTCGTTCATCACCCCGAGACCCTTCCACCATGGCATCGACGAGAACGGGCTCTTGGCGAGCGTCCTCAGCGCTGTCGGCATGCTGCGGCTCTCGCCGGTCTGCACCTCGGACGCCCCGTACATGATCAGCCGCCCGCCCGGACGGAGCAGCGCGTAGTCCTTGCGGAAGCTCGACGGGCCGAGCGCGTCGAAGGCGACGTCGATCCCCTCACCACCTGTCAGCCGGCGCACCTCCTTCGCGAAGTCCTGTGTGCGGTAGTCGATCGCGTGGTCGACGCCCTGCTCTCGGATCGCGTCGTGCTTCGACGCCGACGCGGTACCGAACACCTCAGCCCCGATCCGCTTGGCGATCTGCGTCGCCGAGATCCCCACCCCGCCGGCCGCGGCATGAATCAGCACCCGCTCTCCCGGCTTGAGGCCTGCCATCACGACAAGCCCGGCCTGGGCGGTCGCGTAGTTGACCGGGAACGCCGCACCCTGCTCGAACGACAACTCCTCGGGCAACTTGTAGACCATGTTCTCGGGCACCGTCACCAGCTCTGCCTGGCCGTTGAACCGCGTACCCGCGAGCACCCGTTCACCCGGCGTGACCGAATCGACGCCGTTCCCCACCGACTCGACTTCACCCGCCACCTCGTAGCCGACGACGCACGGAACCTTCGGCGCGTCCGGGTACAACCCCGTCCGGGCGAGCGTGTCGGCGAAGTTGATCCCCGCTGCCTTGACCGCGATGCGGACCTGACCGGGCCCGACGGGCGGGTCGGGCCGCTCCTGGACCTGCAGAACCTCGGGGCCTCCGTGCCTGGTGATCACAACCGCCCGCATCGACGCGAGGACTCTACGCGAATCCCAATCGGGACACGCTAATACCGCGAACGTGTGTTCGTGGCCGAGCTAGACTCCATCACGTGTCGCTTGTCTACCAACCCTCACTGTTCGGCTCCTCGGGCGAGCTCGGCATCGCCGCTCTTGGCGACGCCGTCGAGCGGCGTCCCCTGTCCGCAGGCGCCTGGATTGACCTGCGCCCGGGATTCGTCACCGCGGCGGACGAACTCTTCGACGCGCTGGCGAGCACGGTGCCATGGCACGAGGAGAAGATGCACATCTACGACAACACCGTGCGCGTGCCACGACTTCTGGCCCGCTACGCCGAGGGCGAGGCGCTACCTCATCCAGTGCTCGACGAGGCCCGCTCGGCGCTCAATGCGCACTACCTCGGGGAGCTCGGCGAGCCGTTCGTAAGCGCCGGGCTGTGCCTGTACCGCGACGGCAACGACAGCGTCGCCTGGCACGGGGACCGCATCGCGCGTGAGAGCCCGCATGACACGATGGTGGCGATCGTCTCGCTCGGCGCCACGCGTCCGTTCGGGCTACGGCCGAAGTCGGGCGGCCCGGGCCTCCGGCTGCAACTCGGCCACGGTGACCTGCTCGTGATGGGCGGAAGCTGCCAGCGGACGTGGCTGCACGGCATCCCCAAGGTGGCCAATTGCCTGGGGGCGCGGATCAGCATCCAATTCCGCCCGCACTGGGGCAACGACCTCGGCAAGCCCACCGTCGGACCGCATCCGCAGGCGTCAGTCGCCGGGACCCTCGAGCGCGCGTAATCCCGGCCGGCTGTCGGGCGCCGCCTCGTCGAGCTCCGCGGACAGCGCTTCGGTCTCGAACTGGGCGAGTGCCTCCTCGCACGAGGCAACGGCCGCGGCGGCCTCCTGGCGCCCGGGCGCATCGAAGTAGTCGCGCGCGCGAATGGCGGCGAGCCACTTCTGGTAGCGGGCGAGGTCGGCGTCGGACTCCTCCAATTCCGTGTAGGTGATCCGGCCGCGGCGGCGCTCGAGCTGGAGCTCGTCGTGGAATTGTCGGGTGCTCTCGACCAGCTCGTGGTATTCGTCGCTTCGTTCGCGCTGGATCGCGTCGATGACCGCTGCTTCCTGCTTGGAGTCCGTGAGGCGGGTGCGGAGCATCTCACCATGACCGCCCTCTTCACGCAGTCGCGTGATGACTCGAGCTGCCGTGCGCGTCGTCTTCGGTGTCGCCGGGAGCAGGCATACGGACTGCTGGAGGTAGTGAGCTCCCAGGCTGCGCAGGTTGCGCCATGCGTACACGCGGAGTGTCGAGCTCCCGCCGGGCGGGGTCGAGACGGTGATCAGCAGCCAGTCGCGCTCCACGGCACCTTCATCATCTCAGACGTCGAAGGCCGTCGGGGATCGGCCGATCTCTGGCGCTGGTCGCGGCCGGCGTTACCCTCACTATGCACTATACGTTGCCTTGCGAATGTAACGCGTGAAATACACTCGTTACCGTCACGACGCATCATGCGTTTCATCGGGGCTGAAACGGGGTTGACCAGCGGGTTACCTGACCTATCAGGTCAGTAACTGTCCAGGTGGGCAGTCCGGGGTTGACGTGATGTCCCGGTCGTGTTAGGGAGTACAACCGTTACTACCACGGGCCAGGCAAACGACCTTGTAAGTCAACTGATTGAGGGAGGTTCTAGATGGGTTTTCTGCTCCTCGGTATCGACAGCTTGATCGCTTGCTTTGCCGTCGGTGCACTCGTTAGCCGACGGTCGTGGCTGTCTTATGCCGCGCTCTTCGGGGTCTGCGATGCAGGCGGCTTCCTGCTCGGGACGGCGTTTCATTGGAGCATCCCGGACGCCACGGCCAACGTTGTCGAGACGGCGGTCCTGGTCGGCTTGGGTTTGTACTGGCTCGGCATCGCGTTGTACGCGCGCCGGATTGCCGAGACCCGGTGGGTATGGGCCCTGCCGTTCGTACTCAGCATCGACAACATCACCTATGGCCTGATCGACCACGCCTGGTCTCACTCGGTCGCGGTCCAGGCGATTGAGCAGCTTGTCTCGAGCGCGCTGCTCGCCGGCATCGGCCTGCTCGCGAGCGCTGCGGTCATGCGCGTGATCCCGGGGACGAAGCAGCGCAGCGCTACGTTCGCGGCCGGGTTCGCGGGGGCCGCGCTGATCGTGGCGGCGCCGATCCTGCTGGCCGTCGGGTAGGCGAGACGGAGGAACCTCGGCTCCAGCCTCCCCTCACAACCTGGATAACGCGGCAAACCGGCCCGCCCTACACCGGCCCGGCGCGAAATACAGCCGGTGGCTGCTCATGTGGCTCCGGCGTCCGCGCCGGCGCCGGTTTGCTGCGTTGGACAGGTTGAAAACGCCCGCGAATGAGCCGCTCCGCGAGGCGGGCGGCGGCCGCATCCGGGCCGGCGTCGCGGCACCGTCGGCCAAGCATCAGTTCGCTCGCCCGAGCGCCGATGTGCCCGCCCGCGTCGACCACCCGTGCCGGAGGCCGCTCGAGCAAGGCGCTCCGATCGCACGAGCATGGTGGATGGTGACCGCGCGCGTGGTGGTGGCGATACTTGTCGTGGTCCTCCCCCTCGCGGCGCCGGTGCTCGCTCACGGGGCGCTGTCGATGATCAGGTGATTCGCAGCAAGTCGATCGCTTATCGGGCGTCCCGCCGGTTGTAGAGGTGCCTTGCCCACAGATACGCGCCCGCGGTGATCACCAGGCACCACGCGATCGCAACTAATCCGGCGCCGCCAACTTGCTGGTCGGCGAGCAGACGACGCACGGTGTCGGTGATCGGCGTAAACGGTTGGTTCTCGGCGAACCAGCGCAGCCCCGCGGGCATCGACGCAACGGGTACGAAGCCGCTGCCGAGAAACGGCAGGAGGATTAAGAACATCGGCATGTTGCTCGCGGTCTCGACGCTCTTGGCTTTCAGGCCGAACGCGACCGACAGCCAGATCAGCGCGTCCGCCAGCAGCACGAGCAGCCCAAGTGCGGCCAGCCACCTGAAGGGGCTGACGCTGGCGTGATAGCCGATCAGTAGCGCGACCGCGATCACGACCGCGAGGCTGATGAGGGTCAGGATCAGGCCGCCGGCGACGTGGCCGGTGAGCACCGCGGTTCGCCAGATCCGCATCGTCTTGAAGCGGGCGATGATGCCCTCGGTCATGTCCTTGGCGACCGAGATGGCGGTCGTCGTCGCGGCGCCGGCAGCGGCGAACAGGAGGATGCCGGGGGTCAGGAAGTTGACGTAGGCAGCGCGACCGCCGCCGGCGGCGATGCCGTCTCCGAGGGTGCCGCCGAACACGTACACGAACAGCAGCAGGAACACGATCGGCCCCAGGATCGGGAACAGCGACAGGCCGGGGTAGCGCTGCAGGTGGCGCAGGTTGCGTCGCAGCATCGTCATCGAGTCGCGGATCGCATAAGTGCCAGTCATGCCGCCTCCTTTTCGGTTCGGGGTTGCGGTGAGTAGTCGTGTTGTCCCGTGAGCGCCAGGAACACGTCGTCGAGATCTGGGGTGTGAATCGCGAGATCGACGACGTCGACGCCCGCGTCGTCGAGGTCGCGCAGGACGCGCCGCAGGGTCGCGACGTTGCCGTCGGTCGGGATCTGCAGCGCGACGGCGGCGGCGTCGCGCACCGGAAGCTGCAGCGCCCCGGCGGCCGCCAGCTGCGTGGCGGCGTCGGCGAAGTTCAGCTCGATCCGCCCACCGGGGATCCGCTGCTTGAGTTCCCGCGCGGTGCCCTCCGCGACGATGCTTCCTCGGTCGAGGATCGCGACCCGGTCGGCGAGCTCGTCGGCCTCCTCGAGATACTGCGTGGTCAGGAACACCGTGGTGCCGTCGCTGACAAGGCTGCGGACGATGTCCCACACGGTGCGGCGGCTGCGCGGATCAAGGCCGGTGGTCGGCTCGTCGAGAAAGATGATCTGCGGCTCGCCGATCACCGTCATCGCCAGATCCAACCGGCGGCGCATCCCGCCCGAGTAGGTCATCGCCATCCGATCGGCGGCCTCGACGAGCTCGAAGCGCTCGAGCAGCCCGCCGATGCGACGGCGCGCGTCGTCGCGTGCGAGATGGTGCAGATCGGCCATGAGCGCGAGGTTCTCGCGTCCGGTGAGCAACTCGTCGACCGCCGAGAACTGGCCAGTCACCCCGATCGCGTCGCGGACGGCGTCGGGCTCGCGCGACACGTCGTGCCCGGCCACACGAATCTCCCCGCGGTCTGGCGCGAGCAAGGTGGCGAGGACCCGCACGAGCGTCGTCTTGCCGGCTCCGTTCGGCCCGAGCAGGCCGAAGACGGTGCCGGCGGGCACGGTCAGTTCGAGCCCGCCGAGCGCGACCACCTCTCCGAAGCGCTTGCCTACCCCGTGGGCCTCGATCGCATTACTCATGGTCCCTTCCCCCGGAAAGGAGTTCCGCGCTGCGGTCGGCGACGCGGCGGATCGTGATGTCCCCGAACCCCGTCCTCGCGCGGACGTCGACGTGCTCGTCGGCTGCGCCGGGACCCTCGCTGGCGTCGAGTTCGTTGTGGACATGGCCGTAGTGCGTGTGGAGGTCGAGCCAGGCCGCAACTCCGCCGGCGATCCCGACCTCGACGCGCCCGTTTGCGGTCTCCGCGACGAGCGAGCCACGATCGACGCTCCCGACGCGAATGTGGCCGTTGGCGCTCTTGGCGCTGACCGAGCCGCGCGCGTGCTCGACGTCGATGTCGCCGTTCGCCGCCTTCACGCGGAGATCGCCGCCGACCTCGCCGACCCAGGTGTCGCCGTTGGAGTTCTTGATCACGACCGAGCCGTCGATCTCGCCGGCGCGTACCGCGCCCGTGGCGCTCGTCAGCTCCGCGTCCCCGTTCACGCGCTCGACTCGGATGTCGCCCGCCGTCGTCAGCTTCACACGCTCGGCCCGATCAACGCTGATCTCGCCGGCGCTGCTTTTCAGCTCGCACCGTCCAAGCGAACCGGTGCAACGGAACCCGCCCGCCGCCGCGTGGCCGTTCAGGTCCGATCCGGCTGGAAGCTCGATGTCGACATCGACCGAGCCGCCGTCGCTGAACGGAGACCACTCGCGCAGGCGGCGCGGTCCCTTGACCACCAGCGTGCCGTCGATGTACTCGACGCGCGTCTGCTCGGCAGCCGTCACGTCGTCGCGCTTTGACGAGTCGCTCGGCCGCACCTCGACGATCGTGTCGGCGCGCTCGCTGGCGGCGACGCGCACGTCCGCGACCCGCAACTCGAGCACGACGGAGATTGGTTGTGGCGTTTCGAAGTGAGACATGTCCTGGTTCCTCTGAGTCGTTGTTGTTCTGTCAGTTCGTTGTGCGATCGTCGCCGGGGCGCTCATCGCCCCCAGCCCGTGTAGCGCTGGCCCGAACGGGCGGTGCGTTGCTCGCGCTGCGCCCGCGGCTGACCGCGGTCGACGGCCGCCGCGACCGCGCGCACAAGCCACGCGTTGATCGACAGGCCCTCGCGGTCGGCGCTTTGCTCGACCTGGCTCTTGAGCTGGTCTGGCAGCCGCAGGTTGATTCGCGCGGTCCCCCCCTCGCCGGTCGCGGCGGCTGCGGCGCTCGTGCCCCGGCCCCCGGTCGGATCCTGGTCATCGGTCTGCTCGCCGGGGGTCTCGGCGGGCGGCACCGTGACCACGAATTCCGGGTCGCTCCCGCGGAGGCGCACCTCGACCGAACCGGGCGCCAGCTCGCTCGTGATCTCGGCCGCGGCCGCTGAGAGCGCATCGAGCAGCGTCAGTCGCACTGCGGAATCGAGCGCGGCCGTCAGCCGCTGCGCGAGTGCC
>Ga0335072_10006370_pt1 | contig 17261 bp, 10 predicted proteins | sample Lox_Sample_21_FD_206725 | JGI IMG/M metagenome (GOLD analysis project Ga0335072, IMG submission 206725) | Soil microbial communities from Loxahatchee National Wildlife Refuge, Florida, United States - Lox_Sample_2.1 | ecosystem: Environmental > Terrestrial > Soil > Wetlands | place: USA...
CAGTGGCCTTGCAGCAGTTACCGGTTTTACCTGCTTGGGGAGAGTGGTTTGCTGAAGATTGATGAAGGTTGGGGAGAGATTTCGTTCCGGGATCGGGTGGCGTAGTTATACAAAAAAAATACGGCCTGTAGCCGAAAAACAAAAGCCTATACTAGGGAGGGCACCGTGTCCCGCCCTTGCACAAAACGCAAGGACGGGGCACCCACCTCGTTTTTGTGTCTACGATTAAAAGCCCGGGCCACCCGTCCAATCGCTCAATCTGTTCTCCAGTGAAACAGCGCGAGTACGCTCTAACCGCGCTCCGTTCGTCCGTTTCAGTGTGATTCCCGCCGCCCCTTGACCCACTTTGCATAATGGCGCTCCGTGGTCTTGATGGATTCGTATTCTCGGGGGATTTTGAGTGTAATCCGGATGTTTCACCAATCATGCCCACGAGAGCGATAATCGGGGAATGGCCGACGAAGGCAACCCTTATCGCGCAAAGTTTCCTCTGGGTTCATGCGTGCGGATCAAACCCACAAGCCAGTTAGAGGCTCTCAAGCGCAATGGCAGTCTGCGCTTTCCACCGTCCGAGGCGCAAGTGGCGTACGGTGGTGAGATTGACTCGATCCGACGTATAAGCTCTTCTATTAGAGGCGGCGTGCTCTACGGGCTGGAATTAGCTCCCGGCTTTTGGCACGAGGAGTTGTTACAGAGACTCATTTCATACTCCCCTTTACTCCCCCACGTCCGAGAGGCATTGACAACCATCGAACCAAGCCGAGATGGGGAACTCATCTATTTCCCGTGCCGGGCAGTTCTTAAATCCGGTGAGGCTTGCGACACGGTTTACATCGTCGCTGAGAAGCTGTATGTGAAGCACTATGGTCTGTATCCCGAAAATTGCCCCGGAAAACGATGGATTCGGATGCAGGATATTGCGGAGGTACAGGAAAGCCCAATCCGCCTTCCGGCTCAGTTTGCGAACGAAATATATAGAAACGGTGAGTCGAGAATGGGATACAGAATTTTCACCGTCGTCTTCGCAGATGGTGTGCGACAGAAGTGCGACAACGCCGTCGATTTCATTCGTTATCCCCTTGGCAAAGGTCCGAAAGACATTGTTGCTGTGATCCCCCACGAGGATGGAAGAGAAGACCCGCTAGTGAGATCGCCCGAATGCTACTGGTGCCTGTACTCAGAGCAGCCCCAATAATTGCAGACTGTCGAAAACAGGCGATCGATTCAAACCCCCTTAACTCGTTGAAACACAAAAGAGCCAGCACCCCGCTTGCCTATGATCTTGTGACCAATCAAACCGTAACACCGTGGCTGACGAGCCGAGAGGCAGCCAGCTACTTGAAAGTCGAGCATCGCACTCTGCTCGCATGGGCCAGAGAAGGCAAAGTCAAAGGCCACGTACTTTCCGGCGTCAGACGCCATGTTTGGCGATTCCGCACTATTGACCTCGACGCTAGAATGGAAGTGCCACCCGTGCTCACAGTGGAGGCTGAATGAAAAGAGCACGGTTTAAGACAGGTAGCGTAGTTTTCGACAAGCACGTAGGAACTTGGCGACTGCTGCAATTGGTGGATGGCAAACGGACGTCCCAGACCATCGGTACAAAGCAGCAGTTTCCGACGAAGGCAGCAGCACAGAAGGCCGCGCAAGCACTCAAGTCTGTGACTCAAGCGAAGATCACAGGACTGATGCTAAAGGCGCTGATCGAATCCTACAGAGCAGAGAAGATGCCAAAGCGAATCCGTCAGCCATGTCCTGCGTCACCGCATCGCCGTACACGTTCGGATCACAAACTCTGCAAGTGCTTGAAAAGATGGTGAGCGCGGAAGGAATCGAACCTTCAACCTACTGATTAAGAGTTGTACTTTGACGCGGAATCAACAACTTACACGAACTATTCTTACCTGTGCCGAACTGCTCTAACCCGCGTGGCTGCTGGGCTTGAGCGATTCTCGAAAACACTCTGGCACAGGTTGGAGTAGCAGAGGGTGGTCACCAAGGCTGGTCACCTCGCAAAAATTCTCATCTCTATCGCCAGCCCACTGGGGGTACTTTTTCATTCTTCTCATTTCTTCTCCAGTATCAGTTAGGTCTGCACGAATTTTCGGGGATTTTGAGCGTAAAGGGGATTCTGCGCTAACTGCTGTGTTATTTCTTGGGACTTGAGATGCTCAGCGGAAACGTGGCCACCAAATACTTGCCTTGATCGCTGTCAATCGCAGAAAGCTCTATCAGTTCTACGCCTACACCACCTGGAATCAGCCGTGTGCGGTAGTAATAAGCCTTCTCTGCTTCGGCCGTGAAATGTGCAAGTTCAGCGTGCTGTGACATTCTGAGGTACTGCATTATAACGCACACGTGATGCTCCCCTGGCTCGACCGAGACTGAGAAATAGGAATTGGTATGATTCGCGCCCACCCAGGCTCCGTCCATCGCCACGTTCATCGTTGGAGTTCGCTCTGTTTGGACGAGGGAGACTTTTACATCGATTGGCGGGGAGAAGATCTCAACCTGGCGGGCCTCCCGGTTTCAGGAAACCAACACGCAACTCCGTTCCAAGAGCGTCGGTCCCGACGTTGCCTACTATTGAAACGGGATATCCGAGTTTCGCTGCGGCGATTGCCTAGTTTGCACCTTTACCTCCATAAGCAGTGTTGAAGCTATTGCCAATGATCGTCTCTCCCACCTGGGGAATACGATCAGCTCCCACCACTAAGTCGAGATTGATGCTGCCGCCGACAACAATTGGCTTTTGCATAATGATTTAACTTCGATTACTTCACCATCGGCGCGATCGCGATCGATCCCAGCCCAAGCAGAAAGAAGATGAAATGGCGGGAATCAATCCGCGAGAGGACTGCGGAGCACTGGCAAATTCCTTCCAGATAAAGACGCCCCAGACGGCCGACACCATCGTCGCACCTTGGCCGATAGCGTATGAAACCGCTGGCCCGATTATTTGTGCGTGGGATGCAACGAAGTTGAACACGTTCCCGTACACCAGATAAGCCCGCAGAGCATGCTGGTGATCATGAATAGGAGCGCGGCAACTTATGCTTCTGGCTGATAGACAGTTTCTCTGGGACGGAGGTCTATGCCAACGCAGCGACCATCGGTTTCTAAAAGACGAACCGCATGTTCAATTGCATGTGGCGTCCAGCACGAGCCCCGTTAATATAGCCGAACTGGCTTGCTGAATTGGTCAGACGGTCGTCATAGGTGTTGAAGCCACTCCATTGCGTGTGATTGAAAACGTTGAAGGCGTCTGCGCGGAACTGCAATTCACGTCCTTCGCCGAGCGGCCGGAAAGACTTTTGCAGTCCCATGTCCCAGTTGTTAATTCCGGGCTGAACAAGGTTATTGCGATGTTCGTCACCTCGAGTGACTGCGTAGTTGTAGATACCCTGATTCGTATAAAACGGGTCCGTGCTGGCAGCGGGCTCGATGTAACAGCTGGTATTGAAAGCGCGGGTGAAGGTTCTGTTGCCGCGAGCAAGATTACCGTTGCATGTTCGGAAAGGCACATCCCCCATGTCGTCGTAGGAACTGGTGTAGCCGTTCCACACCGTTGTCGGGGCCCCGGACTCGAAAGTAGTAATGGAATTGATCTGCCATCCTCCGATGGACTCACGCAGCAGACGATTACCTAGCTTTTTTCCCGGTAACTCATATGTGACAGCAGCGACGAAGCGGTTCGTATGGTTCGCATCGGAGGGCCCATAACTCCACTGTGGGTGCCACTGGCCGCCAAGCGGTCTGGCGCCGCCTTCGCCACTCTCGCCGAAATACGTATCCATCTGCTTCGACCAGACGTAGGAAAGCTGGGTCGTCACGCCATGCCAGCCACGGGTTCTCAATTCGACATTCATGGCATTGTAGTTGTTACTTTGAGCAGGGCGGACGGAATTGATTGCGCTCCAGCGGCCCGGCGCGACTGCCGAGAGTGGACGTGCAGCATCACAAGTGAGACATTGGGCAGAGCCTGCAATCCAAGCGTCAACGTCGGGGTAAAAACCTTGTGGGAAGAGGTTCAAATCATATTGAATCGGTAAGTGTGTGCCTTCGGAACCAACATAGCCGACCGTCGCGACGACAGTTTTCCCCAGTTCGCGCTGCACATCCAAACTCCAGCGCTGGAGGTAAGCAGTCGTCCATGTTTTCTGATCGAAGGTCGAGGTGGGATATGGATTTCCGGGGCCTGGAGTCCACATTAAACCTCCGTCGGTGCCAAGTTGATAAGGCCACGTACCCTTGACAACTGAAATAGGCGCTGGAAAAACATCCGCGGAATTGTAGGCGGTCCCGTTCGAGTCGGTTACGCCAGTGTAACTGGAGTAATAGGAGGATCCCCCGTAAGCCGGCGAGTTCCAAGTCACCTGATCGAGGAATTTGAAACGCCCGGTCTCATAGAAAATGCCGTAGCCACTGCGAATCACCGTTTTATCTCCCAATCGATAAGCCAGCCCGATGCGTGGAGCAAAATCCTTCTTGGGCGCGGAAAAGGGGCGAGCCTTCGATCCTGGAGTCAATCCAGGCATGACAAATCGCCAACCCGGGTACGTCTGGTCGAGCACGCCCCAGTAATGGTCTACCGAATAGGTGGGAATCGGGAGATCGTAACGCACGCCTAGATTCACAGTCAGTTTTCGAGCTGCATTCCACGAGTCGTTGACGTATGCGGCATATTCGGGAGTGGCGTAATAGAGACTGGTATCGCCACCGGACGCCGGAGTGCGTTGGTTCATGCTGCTGATCAAGCCAGTTTCGAACTCAGCCAGTCGGTTGAAACCGGATCCGTCTGAAACATTTGGTCCGAGACCGGTGAACCCCCCATCAACATTCACGGAGCGAATAATGTCATTGTCGCGCTCATAACGGCGCGCCATGTAATAGCCAATTTTGAGAGAGTGCCGCCCGATAGCTTTTGAAAGGTTGTCCGTTACTTGTAAGATTGGGACATACTGGTACCAATATTCACCTGCATTGTCAGTTCCCAGGCTCAGATCGTTACCAAATTGGGGAGTCCAGTTGTCGCCAATGTTCACGGCGAAATTTGAGTCGTTGCTTACGTTGAACAGGTTCTTGTCAAACGAAGTAAACCCCGCCAGGTTGGTGGACGTGTTCTGAAAGAGAGACGGAAGCCAGGAGTTGTCTAAGGCGTTGATCTGCGAAAGTGAGTTACTGAAGTTGTAGCCTCTGATCCAGCTCACGTTAAATTCATTGCTAAGACGCGGACTGAAGACATGCACGTAATGGAATTGGTAGGTATTTACGCGGTGCACGGGACCATCACCCGCACCCAGGCCCGGTGGGTCCAAAACTACGCCCACGCCTGAAGTATTGAGAGCGAGAAGGTTATTGGGATTATTGATTCTATAGCCGGAATCATGCAAGTAGCGAAAATATACGAAATCGCGGCTGCCGATGTTGTAGTCCCCCCGGACAGAGTAGTTATTGCCATTGATCCCGGCGACATAGGATCCGGAATAATTATCGTAGTCGCCCGGCTCGCTCGAGGAATAGCCGTTCGGCTTCGGGAAATGCGAAAGGTAAGCCACTGCTGTGGGATTAGGGGTTGGAATCTTATTTCCCGGGTATGCCGTCCGCAATCCGGTATTCTCGTTATAAGTTGTGGGGTCGTAAATCACAAACCGGCAAGCACTGGGCTCGCTTGTGGGATCACCATCGCACTGCGACGGATCAAAGCCGGAAGGCGCGTTCGCCAGCCAGGGGCTGAAGTCCCCTTGAAGGTCGGCGGTGGTTGGGACATAAGCGGAGAATGAGGTCAGGCCGCTATTACGCAAGCGCTCGAACGATGTGAAGAAGAACGCCTTATTCCGTCCGTTAAAGATTTTGGGGATGTAAACCGGTCCACCCACCGTAAACCCATACTGATTCTGGTGATAAGCGCTGCGCGCCAGGCCCTGATAAATGCTCCACGGATCGTTTGCGTTCAGGCCCGCGTTCTGAAAGACATCGTATACCGATCCATGCAGATCGTTGGTTCCGGATTTCGTGGTTACACTGATTTGGCCGACATCGCGCCCGTATTCCGCGGAATAATTGGAAACTTCGGCTTTGACTTCCTGGATTGTGTCAGCATTCACATTCATCAATGGACCTTCCACCCAGTTGTCATTGTTGTCCAAACCGTCAACGTAATAGCCGACACCGTAATCGGTCCCCCCGACATTCAACTGCATTGCTCCGCCCGGCGCGCTTGCCGAAGCAAGTCCCCATACCATACGGGTGTTGTCGCCCGTGCCGCTGTTAAATCCCGGTACGATCTGGGCGAAGTTCAAGTAGTTGCGGCCCTCTACGGGCAGGTCGCGAACAAACTTGTTCTCAATGACTTCGGAGACGTTGGCGTCTTCGGTCTTCATCAGCGCGGCGGCACTCGTGACTTCTACCGCCTCGGTGATTTTTCCCATCTTTAGTCCGAGGTTGATGCGCTGCGTCGTGCCGTTTTCGAGACCAACAATACTCGAAATGGTAGACGCAAAGCCTTCCCTTAACACCTCGATCTTGTAGTGGCCAGCTATGAGATTGGGAAATTGATAGTCACCGCTGTCACTCGTGGTCACGATCCAGCGGACGCCAGTGTCCACGTTGGTGAGGGTTACTCTTGCGCCCGGGATAACGGCACCTTGTGGGTCGGTCACGGTGCCCAGGATAGTGCTGGTGATGATGACTTGGGCCAGCAGCAGAGCAGGGCCGAGGAAGCAGACGACCAATAAAAGCAGATTGAAGTTGCGACGCATAGCAGTCCTCCTGTTGTCCTCGTGCTGATCCTGTTGGAAAGCGCTTTGAGGGGCAATAGCTTTGAAACGTTTCAATCCAACCTCAAAACAGACGCACATTACTCCGACCAGTTTGGAATTGTCAACCACAAAATCGGTTTAATGTCGGTAGCACATGATATGTCCGGTTGAGATAGCAGGTGATATGTCCGCTTTGCAGGCGGTGAGGATGGGAGACCATGCAGAGCATGGAAGCTTATCCGAGGGCCGCGATGGAGCGGGCGATGAAAGTACAGGACGTGATGTTGCAGGCGATGGCGGAGATTCTGGGCATCAGCGACCGGCACATGCGACGGTGGCGGGAGCGCTACGTGGAAGAAGGCTACGACGGGTTGCTGGATCGGCTGCGGTTTCTGCGGGAAGCATACATCGCCGAGTTCAACCGCCGTTTTCAGGTCGCACCCAAGCAGCGGGGTAATGCCTTTGTACCCTGCCGGAGCCGGGACCTGGAACAGATTTTCTCGCTGCAGTTCGAACGCAGCGTGAACCGCGACAACACCGTGAGCTTTCAGAATCTGAGCTTGCAGATCGAGCGGGTGCGCTGGCGAGCGACGTTAGCGGGTTGCCAGGTGTTGGTGCATCAACACCTGGATGGAACCTTGAGTCTCACCCACGGACCGCATTGCCTGGGTCGCTATGACGCAGAGGGCCGGCCACTGCCGGGGAAGGCGAGTACAGCGCTGAGCAGGGGAAGGGGAACAGCCCCCTTCCCCTGCAACCCCATCCCCAAAACCAACCCCACCCAATCGGCGAGGGCACAACTTTGAAACCGGACATTTCACTTGCTACTAAAACCGGACATTTTAACTTGCTACCGACACCACAAAATCGGTTTATCTGGTGAGTCTCTGGCGTCCGTTCGTTGCGATGCGGGTACTGGACGTTCGCTCGGAACGCTCTGAATCAGAGGCGGGTGGTCCAACCGAATTTCGTCTCCTCAATTCGGTAGGCAGAAGGATCTTTTTTGGCGCAGAGCGGAGGCCATCTACTCGCTCCAGCAAAAGCCGGGCAGCAGTGGCGCCCAACTGATATCCCGGCTGGTAGACAGAGGTCAGCGACGGATCTGTGAATTCGGTGAATTCAAGGCTGTCAAAACCCGCAATCGATAAGTCTTCTGGGCAACGCAGGCTCAGTTCCCGAGCGGCCTGCAGTACGCCGAAGGCCATGAGGTCGTTACAAGCGAAAATAGCAGTGGGTCGCGGGAGCATCCGAAGCAAACGAAGAGCAACCTGGTAGGAACTCTCGGTGTCAAAACGCGCTTCTTGCACAAACTCCGGCTCAATCCGCAGTCCGCTCTCGTTTAACGCCCGTCTAAAGCCTTTCAAGCGTTCGGCCGAGTTGGTCACTTTTAGCGGCCCTGTGATCACAGCCAAACGTTCATGTCCCATCTGAATCAAATGGCGTGTCGCCAGATACGCCCCTTCTGCATTCGCTACCAGAACAGCATCTCCCTTCCATTTTTCAGGCACGCGGTCAATACAGACAACTGGTACGGAGGACAACGAATACGCACGAAGGTGAGTCGCAATGTCCGCACTCGAGGCGGGTATGATTAAGAGGCCAGCAATGTGATACGAGCGCAATTCCCGAACGTACGACGCCTCTTTAGAAGGGTCATTATCCGCGTTGCACAGGATGACACGGAAGGAGCGCGTATAGGCCACGTCTTCGACACCTCGAACCACGCCTGGGAAAAACGGATTCGTAATATCCGGAATCACCATTCCGAGCATGTTGGTTCGCTTTTTCCGAAGCCCCTGCGCCAGGGCGCTCGGCTGGTAACCCATACTGCGAATGGCTTCGAGTACACGCTCTCGTAATTTCGGCCGTACTGCTGCCGTCTTATTGATGACATGTGATACCGTCCCAATCGAGACCTGCGCTCGCTCAGCAATTTGTCGCATGGTTACAGGTGCTGTCATGGTTTCTGACGTGAAGCCCGAGCGGGGCCGGGTCCACGCGCATCCTCAATATTAGTTCACAAATAGATCTCGCCAGTAGGCATTGCCCGCTTCGTGATGTGGAATCAGTACGCGCTCATAGAGCCGCAACACAACCTGCTGGTTACTATACTTGGACAGATCGAGATTGATATCTTGCCAGCTCCGGGCATCCGAAAGTCCCTCGACGAGTGTATCCAGCACTCGATCGTCATTTACGTAAACCTGGAGTTGCCACGCTCGGCCGGGATCCACGCCTGCCTTGAACTTCAAAACTGGGGAGCTGCCCAACCGGACCGTCCTCCGCAGATCTGTTCCGCGCACTTCATCTCGCGGATATGTGGCGAGGACTGCTCCATCCAGATATGTGATGCCGCGGATGCCCGGCAGGCCTCCCCCGGCACCGCCAAATCCGGCGCGATCCAGTGTCCAATCGGGATTCCAGTAGCGCGTCAGGTCAGCGAGTTTGAACAGTTCCGCCGGTTGCGTCTCAGGTTCTTGCGTTGAAATTTGAATTGTATTCCCGTCATCGCTGGCTCCATGAGCCGTCGCGATTGCAACGCCCAGTTTTGCGGTTCGCTTGGCCAGTTCCGAGATGCTCTCATCCACGGCGGGCACCAGTTGCAAAGGACCCACCGTTGCCCCCACAATTCGGTCGTGCAGTTCGGAAACTTCTTCAGCCGGCAAAGCCTTCATGCCCCACATCGCGCCAACGACGGACTCGGAGTTGGCCGCATTGCAATCGGCATCGGAGAAGTCGGCCGCGTGTGTGGCTAACTGAATAGTTTTCTGGAAGTCGCCATCACCGAACCACACGCTGGTAGCGACGAACCCACCATTAACGACAGCATTGTTGGTGGCGGGATACTCGATTCCCCATCGTTCATCGACGGCTCGAAAAATCTCTTCTGGACCATGCCCCGAGTCCGCCATTGCGATGACCATGTCCAGGCACTTGCGATATGGAGAATCCGGATGAATCAGGGTGGCAGCCTTTCGGACCACAACGCGCGGATTCTCCATGAAAGCGATGCTTATCATGCCGGAAACAAAGACAGCACCATCAGTTCCTTCAGCGTAGCCATTAATGTGGCCGAGCCGACGCGCCATTTCGGCCGCCACATTGGGCATTCCCGGACTCAGCGCTCCATACACGTCGCTGCTAAATTGCGGGCCGATGGTCCACCAGAGCTTGTTATAACGGGGATGCCCTGTATCCGGCGCCTCGATTCCACGCTTCAGTAGCAACAACGCCTGTTCGCTGGAACCCCAGGAACCGGAATTGTTTGCAAGCCACTGTCGTCCGAGTTGTTGGACAGTTAGTCCGATGCCATATTTTTCGAAGGCGCGGATCGCGACCATCTCATAATAGTAGTCATCGTCCACCGGTGCGTAGCCCGGGGGTTGGCTTAGAGGTGTCTGCGGCAGAACCGAGGCAGTCTGGTGCTCGAAACGAAGCCCGGTCAACTGCCCAATCATCTGCGCTGTCCAGATTGCCTGCACCCTGTCGAGATATTCCGCATGCGTGAGGGTCAGGGTTCGAGGGACCTCGGATTCGGCGCGCTGCAAAGAAGCCTGACCGTTCAAGAAAGCTACGAACCAGATTACTGCACTAACGGACATCAGAGATGTGAAACTACGCTTCTTCATAAGGGCCCGCTGCGGGGCAACCGTACACATCGCAGTCGCCCGATCTAGTGCGCGTCCACTACGCAGCGGAAGCCAACGGTTCCGGAACGATCCATGCTGGGAGCCATCAGCAGCAGTTTGCCGTGTTCGTTTAACTTGTAGGCTTGCGGGAAATACCAGATCGATCCCTTGGGTTGATAGTAGCTGCCCCCGCGAAGAATCCCGCCGCGCGTGTGCTCGTCGACAAACTCCTCCGTCCACTGCCAGACATTCCCGACCATGTCCATTACTCCAAAGGGACTCGCACCCGTAGGGTGCGTGTCGACAGCATCGGGGCCGCGCATCGTGCGGCCCTTATCTGGAACCGGAACCGCATCAGCCTTCCAGTCGTTGCCCCAAGGGTAGGCGCGTCCGTCTGTACCCTGGGCGGCATACTGCCATTCCCATTCATGGGGCAATCGCCTTCCGGCCCAAGAGGCATACGCTCGCGCATCTTCTAGTGAAACCCAAGTCACCGGCTTCTTGTCCCAACCTGCGGGATAAGTTCCATTGGTCCAGTCACGAACGAAATTGAGGTCATCCTTGGGATGGTAGTGTGTAGTATCCAAAAACTCCTTGAACTGGGCGTTCGTGACGGGATACTTGTCAATGAAGAATGAATGGATGTGCATCAGACGACTGTGGAATCGGCGCGGTGAGTCTTCCCACGCATACTGCACGTCGACCCCGATGTCATCCGAGCCTTCCACCTCGACGCCGTGCACGTTGAAGCGAAATTCCCCTTCTGGAATTTTGATCATATCCGTTGGATTTGCCGCCGCTGGCTTGGTGGAAGCGATTTCTACAATCTGCTGAGGCAGATAGATCCACTGATGCGAAAATGTGGCCAGAGGCGCGTTGGTGATCACTTTCATATCACTCATCAGCTTCCGCATTTCATTGCTAGGCTCAGAAGACGTTGCTAAGAGTGCCCCATAACCTTTCGATTCGATCTGGAACGACAGCACAAGCTTGCCGTCGCGGTGTTCCGGTTCAAGTTCGACCCCGTGATAAAGATCGAAATAGCGGAGATTCGTATTATCAGGCAACTCGATCTGTTGGCCTGAAATGTTGTATTCATTCCGGTTGACGATTGTCCATACCGTGGTATCGCCAGAGGGCCAGCGACTCGCGAAAACTCCATAATTTACCATTGGGAAAAAAGGCTCCCACCCCGAGCTCACAAGATAAGGGGCAATGCCGCGCTCCATCGTGACAACTCGCCTGGTTGCTTCTGCATCTCGCGGTGTAATGCCGTTCCAAATCCCCCAGATGTTCTCCCAGCTTTCCCATCCCACGCCGTTGAAAAAGGCAAACTGCAAGTCGTCGGTTTTGTCGCGATTCCAACGATCCGAAATGTTCACCATATGCCTGGGCTCAAGCCACTTATAGCGATCCACTCGGGGGACAAATGGAAATTTGTACTGACCCCAAGTTAAAACGTCATCGGTTATGTTCTGGTCATTCGGGCCTCCTTCCGGCTGAAACGCCAGGGGATGACCGATATGCTCTGCTGCCTCGGGATAAGCGCTCGGTACTCCGTCTTGTGTGTCGCCATTGATGCCGTCCGCGTCCATCTCTGCCATGAGCGAAGCAATCGCTTCCGGCCACCGCTTTCCGGGATCGCGAGTTCCCTGATCCCACATCATCATTGGAAACAGCACGCGCACGTGGCGACGATGAAAGTCGGCAATCATCTGGCGCACACCCGCAATTCCTCCGGGCATGGAGCGAATCATGTCGTGTTGGTTGCGGTCGTCGATTCCCATGTTCGGATACGTCGGCCAGAGAAGAACAGCATCAATGCCGCCATATCTTTTTTCGAGGTCATCCAGATAACGATCGACCGTATAGCGTTGCAGGATAGGATTGTAGAAATAGCGGTCTTGGACCATCATTTGCGGTTGAATGAAACTGGACTGTGTCCATTTCAACGCCGGCAAATCGTAACGGAAGTCTTTATAGCCAATACGGATGAGCCTTTCGGTGCGCCAATGTGCCAGATCGGCCAGCCAAGCAGTGTGATCTTGTTGTGTGCAATCGCTTGAACCGCCCTCCCACGCAGCCTTCATCTCCAGGCATTTGGGGCCGGGTATCTGTTGCCAGTCGGCATCCCAGGCCAGCCCTCCGCCGGGGACATATGCTGTATCTTGACTCAGAACCGGTGTAACAAGAGTGAGTAGAAGAAGAAAGACATTTAGAGCACGAGTAGTCATGCACGCCTTTTTCGTTCTTGATGGTCGACCTTGCGATTGCCGATGCGAGGCCCCGCTGATCCAGGCTGATATTCAAAGCGCTCAATATTGGATCAGCTCACTACCAGTCCAAATCTAATCGGGGCACTCGGTTTACCTTTTGCTAGAAGGCTAGCCGAAGTCCAAACTGAAACGCACGTGGTAGCGTCTGCGATGTAGATACGCCAAACGGACCCGAATTGCCCGACAGGTCACTAATCGGCTGCGTTAAATTCACACGGTTGAAGAGATTGGAGATGTCCGCTCTGAACTCGAACGTGTAACGCTCCTGCAGACTGAATGCCTTTGCTAACTCAGTGTTCACATTGGCAAATCCCGGCCCTATTAGCGTGTTTCGGCCCAGATTCCCCTCAGCTCCTAGTGCAGGCGCGGGAAATGCCGAAGCAGCAGCGAATCCGGTCAGGAAGTCACTCCGGCTGCCGGTATGGATGCTGCCCGGAGGAGGAGCGTTGGGAACATCGTAATTGTACCCGTCAGCGTTATAGTCTCCCCCCGAGTTGCCAACCACTTGGCAACCCGCGGTAACAGTGGTCGCGCAGGAAGTATTGTTCCATATAGGGGAGAACGGCGCAGTCGTGTAGACGGTGAAGGGCAGCCCACTTTGCAGCACGACGATGTTCGACATTCGCCATCCACCGACGATCTCGCGCCCAAGACCTCGCTTGAAGGGGGAGGGTAGTTGCACCACGCTGTCAAGAGTGAACCTCTTCGAAACATCGAAATCTGACAACCCATGCTGGGCGCCTAGATCATAGGGATTGAAAACGGCTTCTCCGTTGGCGTTGCCATTATCGTTACTACTAAGCTCATCAGTAGACTTACCAAACGTGAAGATGCCCCGGAGCTGCCACGACCGACTGAACCGCTTACTGAGCATAAACGTTCCATAATCTCCGTCGGCTATGCCTATGGTTCGGCCGAAAATGACGGGTCCGAAATTCGGATTCAGGCGCGTCTGAGTTCCCTCATTGATAATGAGATCGCCCGCAAACCTGTTCACGTCCGTTTGTGTATACAGATGGTCACTGTGAGAGCCGTTATAATACGCCTCCGCAACGATGTTGTGACCGAGGTCTTGCTCAATAGATAACATCCAGATGCTCGTACGCGGCTGGTCCAAGACCGGCTGGACGCCAGTAGTCTCGACACCTACACCCTGTATTCCCCCAGCGGCGTTAGTTTGGAAGTTCACAGCCGGAACTGGCCACAAGCTTCCATTAGCATTTCCTACAGCATAAGTGAATGGCTGACTTACATTCTGCACAGAGAAGGACGGGTTCGCGAAGTTCGGAGGGTTATCATAAGACTGGAACGTCCAGGACCCATCAGCAATGAGATTATAGTAAAGCCCATAGCCACCACGCAGCGCGGTTTTTCCGTTTCCAAAAACGTCCCACCCGAACCCGACGCGCGGTCCAAGTCCGTGAGGACGGTTGTCCAATACGTAGCCATTGGGGCCCTTGAGGGTCATGATTCCATTGGTCACCTGTTGAGCAAAGTCACTGCCAGACCCTGGCGTGAAGTATTGGAAAGGAACTGGACCGGCACTCTCTGTCCCCAGGCGACCGAAGTAATCGAACCGTAGCCCCAGGTTAAGGGTAAACCGCTTCGTAACCTTCCAATCGTCCTGAACGAATGCACCTTCGTACAACCATCGAATCTTTTCGTATAAGTCGGACGCTAAGGACGCGGTTTGAACATTAACAATCGGACCCGACTGGGAGAAAGGGATTGCTTCAGCAAAGTCAAGCAGATTGTCGAAGTAGAAATTCGGCCGTATAAGCCCGTTTGTAAAGTCATCGTCATCATGGTGGCGGTCAATATCAACGCCGGTGGTCATGGTGTGCCGGCCGTGCTGCCAAGTCAGCACATCATGCCAGTTGAAGTTCTCATGCACCCAACCTGAATTGCCCCATTGCGAGAATCCATCCGATATCCCACCGATATAGACGTTGGGAAGATTTTGCCCTTCCGGTGGGGCTCCCTGGCTACCGCGAGCTCTGACCAGAGTCATGGAAGCGTCATTCAAAAGTGACCCGGAAAACGAGTGAGTCCAGTCCACTTTTGCAAATACCCCGAAATTGGGAGTCAGGTACCGACCGAATGGACGCGCATCCTCTGCGAGTTGATTCGAATAGGTGCGGAACCAATCGAAGAACAAACGATCCTTGGACTGATTGAGATTGTAATCCACCCGGAAATGCCACTGATATGCATTGTGCGTTAATGACTGAGGAAATATGGCCGTCTCGCTGGCTGGCAGGTTCGCAGGAAAAGCAGTGCCGGTATATAACCCGCTGGGCTGTCCGGATATGGGTGTAATCCCCGTAACGCTTCCGGGCTCAATCGCGCCGACCGGTGCATCTGCAAAGAACAGGTTGGCAAGGCTGTTCGGGAAATTCTGTTGAACGAACTGAACGAACTGAGGCGTTTCAACTGTTTGCTCATCCGCCTGCGCTACAGACGAAAGCAGACCGAACGCTCCACCAAATACAAACAGCTTGTTCTTGATGATCGGGCCCCCGAATGTGCCGCCAAACTCGTTGCGACGAAAGGCTGGGATGGCCGCGCATCCTGGAGTATCGGGCGGGCAATATTGAAATTCAGTTCGCGCGGAAAGCAGGTTATCCGTATGATACTCCGACACGGTGCCGTGAAAATGATCTGTACCGGGCTGTGTAAACACTTGCACCCATGCACCACTGTAGCGTCCCTTACCTGCGTCAAAAGTTGCACCAGCCACTCGCATACTCTGAATGAAATCTGGCTCGGGCGAAAGGTTCACAACTCCGTCACGAGATGCGCTGACTGTAATGCTGCCATCAACGTCGTATTCGTTATCCTCTTGGCGTTGCCCCGCAGCATTCACCTGGTATCCTTCTTCCTGCTCGAAACTATCATTGTTGTTCGACCCGGAACCGATGCCAGCGGGCACTCCAGTGCCAGTCACCCCAGGCGCGAGTTCGATCAGGCTCGTATAAACATTACGGCCGACCAGAGGGGCATCGGATATTGTCTGCTCTGAAATTTCGGTTGAGGTATCGCTCTTGTCTGTCGTGATTTCGGTCGCTCCGCCCCTTACCTCCACGGTCGTCGCCGCGGTAGGAAGCGCGAGTGACGGGTATACTGTTCGTACCTGATTGTTCTCCAGCACTATGTCTTTCCCAATCCACGACTTAAAACCCGGTGCCTGCACTTCGATGGAATACTTTCCACCAGGCAGGGACGAGACTCGAAAATCTCCCGTGCTTGCACTGACTGCGTTTCTAGCGACACCAGTATCCTGGTTGGTCACGATGATTTTGGCATTGGCAACAGCGGCCGAGGTCTGATCCAGCACCACCCCTGTGAAGCCGCTTTGGAACTGCGCCAGGGCAGGATGGGTACAAATACCAAGAAACACGACGCACGCAGAAACAATCAGCCAGTTCGGTCGCGAGTAGGATCCCATCTATTCCCCCTTCAAAGCCATCATTTGAATCAGTTGTTTTCAGTATCAGGACCGTTCGGTCTGGCAGCTTCTTGTTGTTTCTTGAATTGCGCGTATAGCTTGTAACCTTCTGCTCGCCTGCCAGTTTTCAGGTAGAGCTGAGCTAACACGTACTGAGCCGGCCCATAATTTGGGTCTACTCGCAAGCAGGCGGTCAAGCTCTGCTCCGCTAGCTTCTCATCCTTGTGCATGTACAATCTTGATAGTTGATAATAGGAATCCACAAAGGTCGGCCTGAGTCGGATGGCGGCTCGGAATGCGTGCTCTGCCTCGGCGTTAATATTTGGACTAGCGACTCCGCTGTCTTCGATCTGCACGAGAACGTAGCCGAGCCAGTACCGCATGTAGAAATTACTCGGGAACTTGTTTATAGAGGAACGGAGGGTGTTAGCCGCAGCATCCAATTCTTTTGAGTTTGTCTGAACAATTGCAAGGCTCAAAAGTGCTTCGCTATTATCCTTACTGAGGCCAACGGCTTTCTGCAAAATATGCTCGGCTTCGACTCTCCGCCCCACGTTGTCTAGAACAGCTGCTTTTTGCACCGATAAACGGTACGAGTTAGGGATATATTGCAAACCTAGATCGGCGGCCTGCAGGGCTTCAGTGTATTTGCCCGCATCCGAACATATGGTGCTGAATTGTAAGTAGTTGTCCTCTTTTTTAGGGTCCAGCTTCGCAGCCAGTCGGAGAGATTGAATCGCCAAATCATACTGATGGTTATCCTCGGCGACATGAGCCAGCCGGTTCAGATCATCCGGGTTCGGTTTACTGGCGGCGATATCAGCCAGTATGCCCAAGGCTTCCTGCGATCTTCCTAATCTGGCCAAAGCCTCAGCACGCTTGTACTTAACACCTTCTAAAGGAGTTCCGGATTTTTCCGCTCGATCGAAGGCTGACAGCGCTCGTTGATCGTCGCCTAGCTGAGAATAAAGGTTGCCAGCCTCGAGGTACTCGGCGGGCGTGCCCCCGGCAATGTTGTCTAGTTGAAGCAACGCATCTTTTGCTGCCTGGGCCTGATGCAATTCGTACAGCGACTTCGCTAAAGCTATAAGGCTTTCCGGATAGCGTCGTAATAATGGTCCGGACTGCCTGAGCAGCAGAACAGATC
>Ga0335072_10006371_pt1 | contig 17258 bp, 11 predicted proteins | sample Lox_Sample_21_FD_206725 | JGI IMG/M metagenome (GOLD analysis project Ga0335072, IMG submission 206725) | Soil microbial communities from Loxahatchee National Wildlife Refuge, Florida, United States - Lox_Sample_2.1 | ecosystem: Environmental > Terrestrial > Soil > Wetlands | place: USA...
ATATTCTTGCCCTTGTACTGCACCTCGAGAATCTTCTGCTGGTAGCGCGTGCCGTTGCAGTCCTCGCAAGGGAGTTCCACGTCGGCCAGAAACTGCATTTCGACCGTTACCGTGCCGTCGCCTTCGCAGGTATTGCAGCGGCCGCCGGGTACATTAAAGGAGAAGTGTCCCGGCGTGAGCGAGAGCCGCTTCGCCTCGGGCTGAGCGGCAAAAAGCTCGCGCACCAGATCAAAGCCCTTGATGTAGGTGATGGGATTCGAGCGCGGTGTGCGCCCAATCGGCGTCTGATCCACCAGCACCACGTCGTTCAGCCGCTCCACCCCGGTGAGCGAGGCAAACGAGCCCGCGGGATCACTGCCGTCGGTCTGGCCCAGCGCCCGCGCGACGGCGCGATAGAGCACCTGATGCACCAGCGTCGACTTGCCGGAGCCGGAGACGCCGGTGATCGCGACGAGCAGGCCAAGCGGAATCTCTACATCCAGCCCGTGCAGATTGTTGGCGCGCGCGCCGCGCAGCACCAGCTTTTCACGGCCGGGAGCGCGCCGGCGTGTCGGCACGGGAATCGTAATCTTGCCGGAAAGATACCGGCCTGTGAGCGAGTTGGGATTGGCTTCGATCTCGGCCAGTTCGCCATCGGCGAGTATCTTGCCACCAAACTCGCCCGCTCCCGGGCCAAGATCGAGCAGATGATCGGCCGCTCGCAGCACATCCGGATCGTGCTCGACCACGAGAATCGTGTTGCCCAGGTCCCGCAGCTCCTCCAGGATGTGGATCAGCCGAGAGGTATCCCGCGTGTGCAGGCCGATCGAGGGCTCGTCCAGCACATACAGCGCGCCCACCAGGCGCGAACCCAGCGACGTGGCCAGCTGGATGCGCTGCGCCTCGCCGCCGGAGAGCGTAGAAGCCAGCCGGTCGAGCGTGAGATATTCAAGGCCCACCGCATCCAGAAAACTGAGCCGCTGCCGCACCTCTTCGAGGATGGGCCCGGCAATCTCCTCCTGCATGGCCGTAAGCTCGAGCGCGTTGAAGAACTCCTTGGCTTGTGCAATCGTCAGCGCCGACGCCTGGCAGATGTTCTTCCCGTTGAGTCGGACAGCGCGCGCTTCGGCTCGTAGCCGCTGGCCGCGGCAATCGGGGCACTCGGCGTAGCCGCGATACTTGCTCAGCATCACGCGCACATGGAGCTTGTACTTCTTGCGGTCCATCTGCGCGAAGAAGCCATAGACGCCTTCGAAGCCGCCCTTCCCGCGCAGCACAGTCTCCTGCGCCTGCTCTGGCAGATCATGCCATGCAACATCGAGTGGAACTCCCAGTTCCGCCGCGCGCTTGCGCAAATCGGTAAACCACGGGCGGTACTTGGGCCGGTTCCAGGGATCAATCGCGCCCTGATTCAGAGTCAGGCTCTTGTCGGGAATGATAAGGTTCAGATCGTAGTCGACTGTATTGCCAAAGCCCTGGCAGCGGGGGCATGCGCCGAAGGGATTATTGAAGCTGAACAGGCGCGGCTCCGGCTCGCGGCCCGGACGATGGCAGGTGGTGCACTCGTACGCGCCGCTGAAGCGCAGCCGCCGCCGTTCGGCGGTCTCGTCCCGCGGCGCCTCTTCGAAGATTACTTCTCCCGCCTCGCGATAGGCCGTCTCCAGGGCGTCCACTATGCGCGAACGGTTTTCCGGATTGACGACGACCCTGTCTAAAAGAACAAAGAGCGGAGCGCCGAAATCGAGATCGAGCAGCGACTCGGGCGTTGAGAACTCGAAGATCTTCCCCTGCTGCCAGAGCCGGTTGAAGCCACTGCCGCGTAACTCCGCCAGACGGGCCTTCAGCGTCTCAATGTGCAGCGAGGCCGCGTCATTCGCAACCTGCTTGATCTTGGCGCTGGCCTTCGCGGCACGCGCCGACGCTCGCCCGGATTTCGCCGGCTTTTCTTCCGCTGTGGGTGACGGCGTCGCCGTGACAACCGGAAATAGCACATTCAGCCGCGTTCCTTCGCCCAGGGCAGCGATGGTCTCCGCCGCTTCGTCGACGGAATCCCGCTTCACCAACCCGTCGCAATAGATGCAGTGCACAGTGCCGCAGCGTGCATAGAGCAGCCGCAGGTAGTCATAAATCTCCGTCGCCGTCGCCACGGTCGAACGCGGATTGCGCGTCGTGTTTTTCTGCTTGATCGCGATCGCCGGCGCAAGACCGTCAATCTCGTCGACATCCGGCTTCTCGATCCGCTCCAGAAACTGCCGGGCGTAGGCGGAAAGCGACTCGACATACCGCCTCTGCCCCTCGGCGTAGATGGTGTCGAAGGCCAGCGAGCTCTTGCCCGAACCCGACACGCCGCTGACCACCGTCAGCTTTCCGTGAGGAATCTCGCAGGAGACGTTCTTCAGGTTATGCGTCCGCGCGCCGCGGATAATGATGGCGTCGTTCAACAGGAATGCACCGGGGGACGAATTCTGCCGGAAGCATCCCTGCATCCTCAGTGAGGTTCAGGGCGCAACCGGCCATTCTTTAGTATACGGTCGCCCCCGCCACGGCAGGCGCGTGCACCCGTGACAATATGGTCAATGTTCTTCCGCAGAGGAATACAGGACGAGTATCCACCGCGGACTCGTCGCCTGGCCATTCCATGACCTTGCCGCGACCTGCGACGGAACCGCGTCGGTGAGATCGAGGGCGTACCAGCCGGGAGCGGCTGCGCGGCGCCGGTCGTAAACACGACGCGGCATTTCCGGACAGCCACCTGCCCAACCTGGAAAATCAAAGAATGTGCCAATAACCCCTGGGGAAAGTGCTGGTTGAACCAGACCAAACTGCTCTATGCGGCGAGAGCAGGTAACCGCGAAAAGTCGAACCGTACCGATTCGTTGGGCTCGCGGTTCAGAACCCCTGCCAGGCCGATGAGGGCCTCTGAAGCACAGGCTGGACACTGCTGTGCGCAGTTGCCGATGCAGTTGCAGTCCTGGCAGAGATAGGCGCTGGTCAATGGCATGTGTTGCATCGAAACAAATGTCATGTGTTTACCCCTATATTCCCCTCGCTGGGTGAGAACGCTCATACGCTTCCTCCGATCCTGCGCGATGGGACCCCAAATCAGATGACTACATCTGGATGGATGCCGCTCGATGCGGCGAAGTTGTTTTGAGTTTAGGTGCATAGAACTAGTGAACTGCTTCATTCATATCACCCGCTGAATGGTGCGCGAAGAACCATGACCGTTTCAAGTCAGTCCCCAGTAACCCGAAAGTGACTCGCGAAGCCGGGTAAACTGGTTACTGAGGATTAATCCTGTGCCGCGTGCCGCTTATTTTGCTGTACTTTGCGCTTCCCTGCTGAGCTATTACCCAAGCTTCGCCCAGGAACCGCCCGCGGCAGCCGCTCCGGCGGCACGCGCACCGGAACCGGTGCCGGAACAGGTCTCCGCTGCCGAGACGGCGATCGGGAAATCCGACTGGAAGACGGCGGAGACGGCTCTCGACGCCTGGGTGGCGACGCATCCTACCGATGCACGCGCCCTCTTCGATCTTGGGTACGTGGCCGACGCACAGAACCGCCTGGACGATGCAGCAGGTTTGTATCGCCGCGCCATCGCGGCCGATCCAAATTCCTTTGAGGCTCATCTGTCGCTAGGCCTTCTGCTGGCTCGGCAGGGAAAACCGGACCAAGCCCGGCCGGAGCTTGTCACGGCCACCACGCTCGACCCCGGTGACGCCGGCCCGGCTCTCAAGGCGCGTGCCTGGCGCGCACTGGCGCAGATCGACCGACCCAAACCAGGCGGCGATAGCGACCCCAGCGCCGCTTCCAATGACCTGATCGAGGCGCTGAAGATTTCACCGGAGACCGAAGACGATACCCTGCTGGCTGCCAGCCTGGCCGAAGATGCGGGCCAGTACGACACCGCCGAAGCGGCATACCGCCGCGTGCTGGCCAAAGATCCGAAGTCGGAGTCCGCCACCACCGGCCTGGCACATCTGCTCATCGCCCGCAAGCAGTATGCCGACGCGGAAACCATGCTTCGCACCGCGCTCACGCAATTCCCTGACGACCCCACGCTTACGGCACAGCTTGCCACCGTGCTCGCCGCGCAGGACAAGGCCGAAGCGTTACCGCTCCTCGAAAAGCTGCATGAAGCACATCCAGCCGATCCGGCTATCACGCGTATGCTGGTCACCGTGATGGCCGACGCCGGTGATTACGCCGGCTCCGATCAGCTCTGCGCTCAGTTGCTCACAACCAATCCCCAGGACCCGCAACTGCTCGTCACACACGGACAGAACCTGGTGCACCAGCTGCGGTATGTTGAAGCTTTCAACGCATTCGACAAGGCGACAAAGATCGAACCGGCCAACGTTGACGCCTGGGGTGGTCTCGCGTTCGCCGCTTCGCGCCTCGAGCGGCCCGACTCAACGCTGCATGCGCTCACGATGCGCGCTCGCTACGTGTCAGACAACGCGTCCACCTACTTTCTCTGGGCGATCTCGTACGACAAGCTGCAGCAGAAGCAGCAGGCCATCACTTACTATCAGCGTTTTCTCCAAGCGGCCGCCGGCAAATTTCCCAACGAAGAGTGGCAGGCGCGACAACGGCTGCAGGTTCTCGGCAAATAAATTACCGCATCACGCGTGACCTGATCGCGGGCCCAGAATCCATTTCAGTAACTGGGGTAATCGCCTTCGACAAATCCAGCATCATAATTTCTTGCAGTTTGTCTGAGATGAGCCTAGTATTGTGAGTCACATCTTCAGGTTGAACCGCACCAGCGGAGGTCCGTCATGCGGACTGTGGTTCACATCGCCGTCGTCGTGGCATTTGGCCTGGCAGCCGGATCGGTTTCGGTGCGCGCATCGTCTCCGGACAGCAAAGCACCCGATCAACAAAGTATCGAAGCGTTGGAAGCCCGTGCCAGTCAAGCCCAGCCGCGCGAGCAGTGCTTCCTGTACGCCCAGCTTGTCCACCAGATGACCGAGTTGAGCGTGAAGCAGTACGCGGAGGGAAATGTCGAGGGAGCCAGTGGACTGCTCAAGAAGATCCAGCTGGTCGCGCAGAAGATCCATCTCTCGCTGGCAAACAACGACAAGCGCCTGAAGAACGCCGAGATTCTGCTCAATCACACCGCGTTCCGATTGAACGAGATGCTGCACGCGAGCAATTATGAAGACCGCCAGCTGGTGCAACAAACCCTCGCTCAGGTGAACAATGCGCAAAACGAAGCCATGATGGAAGTCTTTCATAAGTAAGAAAGATCGGGCGCTCGCGCGCACCGATTCGGCTTCTTCTCTTCCCGCTTCGTCTGTGGTTGAATGAGTGCACCGGAGAGTGTGCCATGCGTGCCTCCATCCTGATACTGCTATCGTTCCTGCTGGCCGGCCCCATCTACGGGCAGAAGCAAAAACGTGAACCCCTCACCGAATCACAGCAGGATCAGATCGCCGAAGCCGGTATCGATCCCGTCGCGCGAGTTGAACTCTACGTGAAATTCATCAATGAACGCGCAGACACCATCAAGGGGCTTATCACTCGCGGGCACTCGAGTTCGCGAAGCTACCGGCTCGACAATGAACTACAGGATTTTGCTGCGCTACTTGACGAGTTGGGTGACAACCTTGACGTGTATTCCGACCGCAAAGCCGACATTCGCCCCAGCCTCAAAAAGCTGAATGAGGGCATTGAGCGGTGGCAAGCCATTCTGAACAGCCTGCCCAGCGAACCGGGATTCGAGCTCTCGCGCCGCGACGCCATCGAAAGCAGCAACGATCTAGCTGCGCAGTCCAAACAGTTAACCACCGATCAGACCGCCTATTTCAGCGCTCACAAGGACGAAAAGGGCCAGGACCGGGCAGAGCCGAAAAACTAGGGAACAGGGAATAGGGAGTAGAAAACCACAGGGCAGAGCCGTTCCCTAGATGTCCCTGTTCCCTGCTATTCTCGACTCAGTGGCGCTTGACTTCGTAGGCATCTTCCAGCAAGAGTACCGTGCGCTCCGGCCACGTGCGCCGATGCCTCCCATTCAGGTCCGCTTCCGCCGGATTACCTCCCTCAACACCCGGATTTACCTGCGCGACGGCCAGATACTGGCCAGCCTTTCTGACCTGCTCGAAGGCGCGCCGGAGTCGGTGATCCATGCCATCGCTCACATTCTGCTGGCGAAGCTGTATAGAAAGCCGATCGATCCGACCCAGAATCTTCGCTACAAGCGCTTCTCCACGAGCGCAGCCGTCACGCGCCAGGCAGAGCTGATTCGCCACACCCGCGGCAGCAAGCGCTACTTCGGCCCACAAGGGCGCTACTTCCATCTCGAAGAGGTCTTCGACTCGCTCAACCTGCGATTCTTTGGCGGGCTGCTCGGCCGGCCTGAGCTCACCTGGAGCGAGCGCCTGGCCAAGAGGTCCCTGGGCCACTACGACGCGGCACACAATACCATCGTGGTCAGCCGCGTCTTTGACCGCCCCTCCAGCCCGCGCTACGCGCTCGAATACCTGCTGTATCACGAGATGCTGCACTTGAAGCACCCGGTCAAAATGCGTGGCCTTCGCCGTTGCGTCCACTCCCGCGAGTTCAAGGCCGAAGAGGCGCGTTTCCCGCAACTTACTGAGGCGCTCGCGTTTATTCGCCGCCTCTAACTGCGCAGCATGCCATCTCCGGGATTTTGCTTTCGGATTGGCGCGCGGCATGAGAGACTTTTAACCGAAGCCACCGCTAGATTTCTGTACGATTTTGAGCAATATCATGGGCAATTCCGCCCGCGATGGTACGGCAATTTCATTTTTCTTCTTTCCCGGTTCTGCAAGGTTTTAGAGCGGTTCCACAGTTTATGTGGCCTCAACGACGAAGCGGCGTGCCGCTCGCTTGGAAACCTCTGACGCAAACGGGAGATCATGACCTTCAAAGCGCGATTTCTGGGCCCCCTGCTACTGTTCTCCCTGTTTGTTTGCTCGGACCTGTTGGCGGCACAAGCCGGAACATTAGAGGGAGCGATCCTCGATCCGAGCGGAGCGGCCGTTCCCGGAGCCGAGATTGAGTGTCTCGGCGTCGGCAAGACTTTCCACGCCCGATCAGGCTCCGACGGGCACTATGCCTTCCGTTCGCTCGCTCCGGGCACCTATTCGCTAACAGCCTGGAGCGCCGGATTTGCCCGTCAGACGATCGAAGGCGTGTCTTTGTCCGCTGGGCAGATCAGGCAGTTCAATATCACGCTCCAGATTGCAGTGCAGCAGCAGAGCGTCTCCGTCGCCGGACAGGCTCCCGGCGTCAGCATTGACCCGGACCAGAACGCCAGCGCCCTGGTGTTGCGCGGCAGAGGGCTCGACATTCTCTCCGACGACCCCAACGAGCTTCGCAATGAACTCGAAGCCCTGGCTGGGCCGGCCGCGGGTCCCAGCGGCGGCCAGATCTACATTGATGGCTTCGCCGGGGGCAAGCTGCCTCCGAAGTCTTCCATCCTCGAAGTCCGCGTTAACCAGAACCCGTTCTCCGCGGAATTCGACCGTCTTGGGTATGGACGCGTCGAAGTGATCACCCGGCCTGGCTCGCAGAAACTCCAGGGCATCCTCGACGCTGCAGGCAACACTTCCGCTTTGGACACGGCCAACCCGCTCGTCGCCCAACAGCCCAGCTACTATCAATACGTTGCCTCGGCAGACCTGAGCGGCCCGATCGGCAAGAACGCCTCCTGGTTCCTGAGCACCTATCGCATCTCCCATCAGGACCAGGCCATCGTCAACGCGCTGAACCCGCAGAATCCCGGTGCAAATATTGCCCAGGCATTCTCCACACCGATCACGTACCTGCTGGTCGATCCCCGCATTGACATCCAGGTCGGAGCGAACAACACGGTAACGATCCGCGACCGGTTCTATCGGACTCGTCAAGACGGCAGCGGCGTGGGCGCGCTTGACCTTCCTTCCCTGGCCAGCAGTGTACTGAGCGACGAAAACCAACTCCAGGTCGCCGACACGATCCTCATCAATTCGCATTTCGTGAACGAAACGCACTTTCAGTGGAGCCGCATTGCAAACCATCAAGCAGCGGCGAACTTCACGCCCACTGTGACGGTTCAGGGTGCATTCACAACCGGAGGCAGCAGTTCCGGCGTCGCGCGCGACAGGCAGAATAATTTCGAACTCCAGAATGTCTCGACGGCCACTGCCGGAGAGCACACGCTCCGATTCGGCATGCGGCTGCGCGCTTACAACGATGTGAGCTATTCCACCGCGGGAGCAAACGGGAGCTATTTCTTCGGCTCCGTCGACGCGTATCAGGCGGCGACACCGAGCCAGTATTCGGCCGCAATCATCGCGAATCCGCTGGCAAAGGCGGTGCTCTTCGACGGCTCTTTTTTCCTGCAGGACGATTGGCGCTGGAAACCGAACTTCATCCTCTGCGCAGGCCTTCGCCTGGAGGGCCAGAACCGCATTCACGATCGCGCCGATTGGGCGCCGCGGCTGGCTCTTGTCTGGAGTCCGGGAAAGAGTGTGACAGCGAATCGGCCCCGGACCATCGTCCGCGCCGGTTACGGCTGGTTCTATAACCGCTTCACAGTTCCAAACTTCTTCAGCACCGACTCGGGCACGCCCTACATTCTCCAGACCATCCACGACAATCGCATCAACCAGGAGAGCTACGTGGTCGACAATCCGGCTTTCTATGATCCGAACACCGCGGAACCCTCGGCGATTGTGGCTGCCGGGGGAACTCCCTCGTACCACACCATCGATCCGCACTTCCACGCAGCGCTCGACATGCAGGGAGGGATCGGCGTCGACCGCCAGTTGACACAGAAAATCACCGCCAACCTGACCTATCTCTACACCCAGGGCATTCATCAGTACCTGACCAACAACGTCAGCGCGCCTGAGTTCAACCCCGCCACTTACACGGTCAGCGGTCCGCTGCCGGGTATTTACAACTACCAGTTCCAGTCCGGCGGGGTTTACCGGCAGAATCAGCTCATCTTGACTGTGAGGTATCAGTCGCAGCGCTGGATCCTGAACGGCTATTACCTGCTGAATGCGGCCAAGAGCGATACGCAAGGGGTGAACTTCATCCCCTCGGTCGCGGAGAACCCGGGTCTGGATTACGGCCGCGCCAGCTTCGGGTATCGCCACAAATTGGTCTTCGCCGACAGCTACAACGGGCCCTACGGCATTCTGATCGCCGCTATGCTCTTCGCGCGGTCCGGCCTGCCCTATAACCTGACCGTAGGCAATGATCTGACCGCCAACAATCAGTTCAACGCGCGGCCCAGCTATGGAATCTGCGGGCAGGCTGGGGTCGTCGCCACACAGTATGGCTGCCTCGACACCAACCCGGTAGGGAAAGGCGAAAAGATCGTTCCGTATGGACTAGGCACAGGGCCGGCCAACGTGATCGTCCATTTGCGCTTGAGCAAAGTTGTCGGCATAGGCCCGCGGATTGGAAACCCAGGCGAGGGCGATACCTTCAACGTGGGAAGCGGAGTGAGCGGGCGCGGTTTAAGCAGCGGGCGCGCCGCGATCCGGGTCAATGAATCCGCCCCGCGCCGTTATTCTCTGACGATGGCAGCAGTGGCCGCGAACCTCTTCAACATGGTCAATCTGGCACCGCCCAACGGAGTCTTGCTTTCACCGCTCTTCGGCAAAAGCCAGTCCCTTGCGGGAGGCGGCTTCGGGAGCCAGACGCCCGGCAACCGCGCCATTACTTTCCAGACGACCTTCTCGTTTTGACTTGGCTTCGATCCGGTCCTAAAGAAGCCCCGAGTTTCTCTAAGCCTCAAGCATGCTTCTGCGCCACCACATGAATCGACTCAGCCGGCGTCTCGGCAGGCCGTGTGGCGGCCCACCACGTGATCGCGATGCCCACAACAGCCGCACCGGCACTGGCCAATTGCGCGTTCGACAGGCCCCAGATCACCTTGGGGTTGCGGCGCACGAATTCGACCAGGAAACGGGCGATCCCGCTCAGAGCCAGATACTGGCCCAGAATTGCGCCCGTCGCGTGGGCCTTGCCCCCGCGGCGCCAGAGCCACCAGCCGATCACCAGGCCGGCCGCCATCTCGTACAAAGGCGTAGGATGTACGCGCACCGTTGTCGGGTCGATGCCGTTGGGGAAGCTCATACCCCACGGAAGGCTTGTCGGTATCCCATAGCAGCCATCACCGGAAAGAAAACAACCGATGCGCCCTACGGCGTAGCCCACTGCCGCGGCCGGAGCCGCGAAATCCAGCATCCGCAGCGCACCGATTTTGGACCGCCAACCCTGCAACAGCAGCGCGGAGATTCCGAAGACCAGCCCGCCATACCAGGCGAAGCCAGCGGAGTCATACAGAACCCGCCAGCCCAGCTCACGAAAATCAGCGGGGGTATCCAGAACGTGCCACAGTTTGGCGCCCACGATGCCGGCGACGACCGTGATGGCCACAATCCCCACCGCATCCGCCTCAATGTGCGCACGGCGGAAGCCGCGGTCAACAATCACCGCAGCCGCCACAGCGGCAAACCACAGCATGAGCCCAAACGTAGGCAGATTGAAGCTTCCGATATGGATAAAGGGATACATGGTTCTCTCCAGTATAGACGGGGATCGAGTGCAACCCGGGTCGCCCCGTAAAGGGCAATTGCGGTTTTGATTTACACAACCGCATGGTCCCAAGTCAGGCGATACTAGATACATGGCTACTACAACCTACCAGGGTCTGGAGGTCCTTTATTCCCGGCAGCAGATTGCCGAGCGGGTCGCCGAAATGGGCGCCCAGATCACCCGCGATCTGAATGGCGAGCGACTGGTGATGATCGGCGTGCTCAAGGGCGCCGCCCCGTTTCTGGCAGACCTTTCGCGGGCGATCCAGGCCGACGCGACCTTCGACTTCGTTGCCGTTTCGAGCTACGGCAAAGGACAGCGCTCTTCGGGAGCGGTCAAGCTCATCAAGGACCTCGACGAGCCGATCGAGGGCAAGAACGTGCTGGTTGTCGAAGACATTCTCGACACAGGCCTGACCCTCTCCTACCTGCGCAAGATCTTTCTCCAGCATCACCCCAAGAGCCTGCGCATCGCCACACTGCTTGACAAGCCATCCCGGCGCATCGAGAAGATTGAGGCAGACTACGTGGGCTTTTCCATTCCAAACCTGTTCGTGATCGGCTACGGCATGGACTATGCGGAGCGCTACCGTAACCTGCCTGATATCTGCATTCTGGCGCCCGGCCAGACGGAGTAGAAAAAAGCCGCTGACACTTCCGTACCCGAGCCGCGATTCCTTCCGTCCAAATCGGTGGAGTTGCATCTATTCAGTTGGCGCGGTCACCCCGGTAATCTATACTCAATCTCCCGGAGACCACCCTAAGCGCGCCGTTAGAGCTGCGTGTGCAATTTGAGGAGCTTGCCCCATGAAAGTAATTACCCCGATTCAGGAGTCCGATCTGGACTTTGATCATGGCACCTTTGATTCCGCTGCCTTTACTGCTCAGACATTGCGCAATTGGCAATCCCTGGCCTCGGTCATCGACCACACGCTGCTGAAGCCCGAAGCCACACGCAGCCAGGTGGAAACCCTTTGTGAGGAGGCCATGCGCTACCGCTTCGCCTGCGCGATGGTCAACCCGGTCTGGGCCTCGACCGCCGTGAATGTGCTCTCCGGAACCGGCGTGCCCGTAGGTGTGGTCATTGGATTCCCCTTTGGCGCGTCGCTGGTCTCTACGCTGCGCCATGAGGCTGCGGCCCTCACACGCCTGGGCGCGAAAGAGCTCGACATGGTGATCCCCATCGGTGTGCTCAAGAGCGGCAATCACGCCGCGGTACAGCACACTATCCACGCGGCAGCTAACGTGGCACATCATCACGGCGCTCTGCTCAAGGTGATTCTTGAAACCGCGCTGCTGACCATGGAAGAAAAGTTGCGCGCTTCGGAAATTGCGATCCAGGCCGGCGCTGATTTCATCAAGACCTCTACCGGCTTCTCCACGGGCGGCGCAACCGCCGCCGATGTTGCCCTGATGCGCGGTGTGGCCGGCGCGCGCTGCGGCGTCAAGGCCTCAGGCGGCATCCGCACGCTGGCCGATGTGCGCGCCATGCTCGAAGCCGGCGCCAACCGCATCGGTGCCTCTGCGTCCGTCGCGATCGTCCGCGAACTCGGCGCAGAATGAGAAAGACAGGGAGTGGGGACTAGGGAACAGGGAATAGAAAAGCCCACTCCGGATCGACGTGCAGCGTTTTCCTCGGTAATCGACGCAGCAGACAGTTCCCGCATTACCCAATGAGTCTGCTCCCTGTTCCCTGCTTCTCGCTTTGCTATCATTGCCATTCGACACCGATGCCTGATCCGCCGCCATCTTCGCCGGCAGCCCATGATCTTGAGGGCGATTACCGGCCCGCCGAACCAGCGTCTCTTGATCCGGTCAACGCGCGTGTTGAGCCAGTCGATCCCGCGTACCTGATGAAGCTCACCGACACGCTCAACACCACGCTTGACCTGCAAACGCTGCTGACTCGCGTCTCCGAGCTGGTTCGCGCGGTCATCAACTACCGCATCTTCGCGATCTTCCTGGTGAACGACCGCACACACGAGCTGCGCATGCGCTTCCAGATCGGCCACACACCCGCGGTTGAGCGCACGCGGATCCCGGTTGGTAAAGGTGTGGTCGGCCAGGTAGCGCTCACGCGACAGCCGGTGTTGCTGAATGACGTCTCGACCTCGGAGTTCTATATTCCAGCCAATCCCGAGGTCCGATCCGAATTAGCCGTTCCGCTGATTGCCAAAAATCGCCTCATTGGCGTCATCGACCTCGAAAGCGAAGAACCGGGCTATTTCCGCCCCGAGCATCTGCATCTGCTCACCGTCACCGCATCGCGCATCGCCCAGGCCATCGAAAATGCGCGGCTCTACGCGCGCGTCTCGCGCCAGGCGCAGACCCTCGAGGTCCTGAATGAAATTGCGGTGGAGCTGGCGTCGATCCTTGATCTGCATCCGCTGCTCGAGCGCGTGGGCCAGCTCCTGCGCCGGCTCATCGATTACCAGATGTTCACCATCATGCTGCTCGATGAGAAAGGCGAGCTGCTCATCACGCGCTACGCGTGGCGTTTCGGCTCTACTCATGCGCCGGTGCGCCGGATTCCCGTCACCAGCGGCTTGGTGGGCGCGGCCGTGCGCGAGTGGCGGACGATCAATGTGCCTGACGTTCGCAAAGACCCCCGCTACTTGGAGATGAACGCCGAAACACGCTCGGAGCTGATTGTGCCCCTGTTCTACAAGGGCCGCGTGATCGGCGTTCTCGATCTCGAACACACGCGCGTGGGCTTCTTCAACGAAGAACACGAGCGCATGCTCGCCACGCTGGGCTCGCAGATCGCCATTGCCATTGAAAATGCGCGCCTGTATCAGGCGGTGCGGCGGCAGGAGCGCCAGCTTGAACGCGACCTGGCCATGGCGCGCGAAGTGCAGCTCCGGCTGCTGCCGCCCGAAGCGCCTTCGCATCCGCACGCGGAGATGGCGGTGCGCTTTCTTCCCGCGCGCTCTATCGGCGGCGACCTCTACGACTTCATCGACTACGGACCCAACCGCACCGCCATCGTTCTCGGTGACGTGAGCGGCAAGGCGGCGCCGGCAGCGCTCTTCGCGGCGCTGGTCAGCGGCATTATGCGCTCGGCTGCCCAGCAGGAGCCCGGTCCCGCCGACATGCTCGCCCATCTCAATGACGCGCTGCAGGAGCGCAAGCTCGAGTCGCAGTACGTTACGCTGCTCTTCGCTCTGTGGAACGACGAGAATCAGACGCTGCAAGTGGCGAACTCCGGCGCGGTACAGCCGGTCTTTTGCCGCGCCGGCGAGTCGCTCACTGTCAAGGCGGAGGGATTTCCGCTAGGCATGTTTCCCAACGCTACTTATGAAGAGTTCAACGTCGCCACGCAGCCCGGCGACGTGATTGTCTTCGTCTCGGACGGCATTCTGGATGCAGAGAACGAGAAAGACGAGATGTACGGACAGGATCAGTTGTCCAGCCTGCTCTGCGCCAGCCGCGACCTGCCTGCGTGCGAAATCGCCGAGGCCATTCTCGCGGATGTAACGCGCTTCCAGGGCGGCAAAGACCGGTTCGATGACGAAACCATCATCGTGCTGCGGGTCCGGTGAGAAAAGCAGGGACCAGGGAACAGGGAGTAGAAAAACCGCGCTATGATCTGCGGGCACCGTTTGACTCCAGAATTTACACAGCAGGCGCATCCTGCATTGCCCGGCAAGTCTGTTCCCTAGTCCCTAGTCCGCTAAACTATAAGCAGATCCGACGCACGGAGCCACTTTGCACACCGCAGTCCAGGAACGCCTCATTCGTCCCGCCCGCAATATTCTGGGCAGCCTTCGCCTGCCGGGCGACAAATCCATCAGCCATCGCTACGCCATGCTCGGCGCATTTGCCGAAGGCACCTCGCGCTTCACGAACTTTTCCACCGGCGCGGATTGCGCGTCGACGCTGGCTTGCATGCAGGCGCTCGGCGCCAAGGTGAACCGGCTCGGCGGCGATGCCGTCGAAATCGCCGGCGTGGCCGGACGCGTCACGCCCGCGAATCATCCGCTCGACTGCGGAAACTCCGGCTCGACGATGCGTATGATCTCCGGCCTGCTTGCTCCGCAGCAGGGTAGCTTCACGCTGGTCGGCGATGCGTCGCTCTCGCGGCGCCCCATGGAGCGCATTCGCAAGCCCCTTGGAGCGATGGGCGCGCGCATCACGCTGACGGAAGGCCACGCGCCTCTGACGATTGAAGGTGCTTCGCTCAAGGCCATCGACTTCACCACGCCCGTTCCCAGCGCGCAGGTGAAGACGTGCGTGCTGCTTGCCGGCCTGCAAACCGCAGGAACGACGACGGTGCGCGAGTCCGTGCGCACACGCGACCATAGCGAGCTGGCCTTGCGCGCCTTTGGCGCAGACCTGACGCGGACAGCGGATTCTGTTTCCATCGCCGGACCCCAGCAGCTTCGCGCAATCGAGGCCACCGTGCCCGGCGACATCTCCTCAGCCGCATTCTTTCTGTGCGCAGCAGCAATCTTCCCCGGTTCGGGACTCGTGATCGAGTCGCTGGGCCTCAACCCCACCCGCGCTACGCTACTCGATGTTCTGACGGCTCTCGGCGCGCACATCGCCGTCCTCAATCTCGAAGAGAAGCACGCCGAGCTTGTGGGCACGGTGCAGATTACCGCACCGGCGGAAGGGCTTGGCAGCACCGCGGTCAGCGGAAGTCTTGCAGCGCAGCTCATCGACGAACTGCCCGTCCTCGCCGCGATCGCACCCTTTACCCGCGGTGGCATCCGCATCCGCGATGCGAAGGAGCTGCGCGTGAAAGAATCGGACCGCATCGCGCTGGTCGCGAAGAATCTGCGCGCCATGGGCGCGGAAGTCGACGAATTCGAAGACGGCCTTGACGTACCGGGCGGACAGATTCTTCATGGCACCACCATCGACTCCGGCGGCGACCACCGCATCGCCATGGCCTTCAGCGTGGCCGCACTGCGCGCCGAAGGCGAGACACTGATTCAGGGCGCCGAATCGGCTGCGATCAGCTTCCCTGAGTTTTTCGATCTGCTGGATCTGGTCGCAGAGCGATAACCTTCCATGAACGCATCAGATCGCTCGCTCTTCTTGAAAGACAACACAAAGGCCCGGCAAATCGCCGGGCCTTTGTCCGTGCAGTACCGGAAGAACTACTCGTTTCCCGGAAGCGCTGTCGGAGCCACCGTTGTGTTCTTCGCCGGCTCCAGACCGGGGATGACCGGCGCGGTTGCCACATTGCCGGTTGCAGCGTCGTTCAGATTGATGCCGTAGTGCTGCAGGGTTGAAGCCAGCACCTGGTACATCAACGCGCGGTCTTTGGCATACGTCAGGTTCGCTGTAATCAGGTTGTTTTCCGCGACTGCCAGGTTGCGCTCCTGCAGCAGCACGTTGGCTGTTGTGGAAGCGCCGAGCCGCAGCTTCTTTTGCTCCGCGTCCAGGCTCTGTTGCGCATAGTCTTGGGCAGCAATCGAGGCTTGCACCTGTGCCCGGTCGTTCGCGAGAGCGTATTGCTGCGCCGTCACCTGCATGCGAATCTGCGTGTAGAGCTGCTCCAGATGCATCTCCGCCTGCCGGTATTCGATCAGCGACCGCGCCTGGTCCGCCTGCGCCGTGCGGTTCCGGATTGGGAGCTGGAAGTTGAATCCGATCCCCTTGTCCGGAGAGCTGCCATTGACGAGGTTGTTCAACACCGTGGTATAGCCTGTGCTGGTGCTTGCACCGCAGTAAAACCCAAAGATGTTGCAGGCCCTGTTCGGCGCGCCGCCGATACCCTCCGCGCCGTAAAACCCATAGACGTCCAGCGTGGGCAGCAAAGCGTTGCGTGCGCCTTTCAGCGTGATCTCATCCTTCTTGATGGAGAGCACGGCCTGTTCCAGTTCTGGCCGGTTCTTGAAAGCCGTCTGTGCGAGCTCATCGGGAGTTTCCTTCTCCTCAGGAAGCTGATCCAGGTTCACCCGGTCCGTGGGAATAATCGGCGCCGCCACCAGGGTTGGATCGTTCAAGTTCCGGGTAATCGCCTGCTTCAGAATCAGCTGCTGATAGTTGAGGTTGCTCTGTGAATTGATGAGCGCCTGCTTGTCGGTGGCCACCGTCGAATCGGCCTGCACTACATCAAGCGGCGCCATCGTGCCAACCTGCAGCTGCTTGCGCGTATCGCTGTCCAGTTGCGTGCTCTGGGTCAGGGCGCGCTGCTTCGCCTGCACGTCCTCATACGCGCTTACGACGACCCAGTAGATGTTTTCCACCTGGTTCACCGTGGCGAGAATCTGCTGCCGGAAGGTCGAGTCGGTGATACGGCGATCGAGAAGCGCCTCATACACGAAGCGGTTATTCACGAAGATGCCAGCGCCCTGAAGCAGGTGCTGCGTGACGGTCGCCTTGAAGTTTGAGAAAAGCTGCGGACTGTAGCTGTTGAAGCCGGTCGTCGTCGTGCGGCTATTGTCCCAGGTCAGGGTGCCCGACGTTCCCGTCACCCAGCCCTGCGTGTAGGTGAAGTTGTACGTGTCCGCATTCGTAAAAGACCGCGGAGAAAACGGACTGGTCTGCGGAGACTTCTGCCGCTCAAATTGGATCGTGCCGCTCACCAGTGGATCGCGATACTCGGGGACGGGGCCAGCTCCGTCTGTCGACAAAACCAGGCCGGAACTGCCCGCAGTCGCGCCGCTCACGGAACCCGGCGAACCGCTGGCGCTCAGCGTCTGCGAGGTGCCGCCCAATGTGTTTTGCAAGACCGTAGCGCCCACGCCGCGTAGCGTCGATCCC
>Ga0335072_10006372_pt1 | contig 17257 bp, 11 predicted proteins | sample Lox_Sample_21_FD_206725 | JGI IMG/M metagenome (GOLD analysis project Ga0335072, IMG submission 206725) | Soil microbial communities from Loxahatchee National Wildlife Refuge, Florida, United States - Lox_Sample_2.1 | ecosystem: Environmental > Terrestrial > Soil > Wetlands | place: USA...
AGATCGACGAAGCTATCGCCAAGCACGCCTGCCTGAGAAATGGCGGCCGTGGAATCGGTATGCAGGCCGCTCTTGTACTCGGTGCCCATTTCCATCAACACCTCAACGGGAGTGGGGTTGCGCTGGGGCACAAAGCGAATGCGCCGAACGTTGCCGATGGTGACGCCGTCGAGCGAAACTACCGCGCCCTCTTTGAGGCCTTCGGCATTTTTAAAGTAGCAGCGCAGCAAGAGCTTCTTGGCAAACAGGCCGCCGGTTGAGCCGGACATGAGGAATACAAGGCTGATGAGGGCGGCCAAGGCGGCCAGAACCAGTGTTCCCACTCTTAATTGCGACCACTGAATCTCTTTGCGGCTTGGCACGTCACTCCTCTTGCAAAGCTGGGCTCTCGATTTAACTCACAGGGGAAGCAGTAAGCAGACAGCCGTTGGGACCTGACGCCTAGAGAATAGCAGAGATGGGCGATTTAGGAACCAGACTCGAGCACAACGCTGGCCATGGCCATGTCCTTTGTGTGGGTGAGTGAGACAGCTGCCCTGGCGACCCCCATACGGCCTGCTCGCTCGGCGGCGCGGCCGTGGAAGCAAAGCGTAGGCCTGCCGCTCGGCTCCCGAACCACTTCGATTTCGAGCCAGCTTACCCCGTAGCTGATGCCGGTGCCCAGGGCCTTGGCGCCTGCCTCCTTAGCGGCGAACCGCGCGGCAAAGCTTTCGGCGGCCAGGCGTTTGCTCCTGCAGTAGGCCTGTTCGGAGGAGGTGTAAACGCGATTCAGAAAACGCTCGCCGTAGCGTTCGATCGAGTGCTGGATGCGCTCGATCTCGATGAGGTCGATCCCGGTGCCCACAATCATGCTGTATATGAAGGTACAACAGGGAGCAAGGGAGCAAGATAACGAGAAATCAGGGGCTAGTGGCAAGGTATCCGGGAATCTCGGGGAATTCAATTACTTGCGGAAGGTTTAGGGTGGGCCTGAGGGCGGCGATTGTCGCAAAGCAAAACACGGGCCGTTCGAGTTAGAAACAGCCGTAATTGGCGGGCATCATTAACCGATAAGCCGTTTGCGAGGTTGAGGATGCCCCAGATCGAGGGAACCCGAGCGGCGACGCTTCCATGGGCTTTGCAGATGAAGGCGGTTGCCATTGAAGAGCCGGGGCACCTGGTGCAGATGCTTACCGGGGCCATACTGGGCTGCGGAGGTTGGGTGCTGTGCCGCGGCGCCAACGATACAGGAATCATCAACATGCTGTTCGAGTTTGAACGAGGTTCGTGCATCGACATTTACAGCGTGCTTATCGGGGCTGGGCTTGAGCTGAGCCAGTCGGGGCACATGCGGTTCACGGAGCTGTGCCAGTGCACCCGCAATCACAAGCCCAGTTGCGGCAGCGAGATCGCAAGCATCGACCTCGAAATCAAAACGTTCTCCAAGGAGATTACGGCGGGCGGGGTGGAGCATAGGAGGGCGTAGGACGGGCAGCGAGGGAGCGTGGTGCCCTCGGTCCCAACTTTTGGGGATTAGGGAAATCACGAATTCCGCGGACTCGTTGACTTGTTCCTTCGCTCCCTTGTTCCCTCGTTCTCTGATTCCCTGCCTTTACCCTGCTTCCACCAGCCCGTACCGCCGTTGCCAGGCTTCTTTCAGGCGGGCGCGCACGGCGAGACGCTCGGCCGGTGTAACATCGGCTCCGGGGTCGATGGCGAAGCGGGCCGCCTCCTGCTTTGCGAGTTCCAGAATCTTGCGGTCGCGTACGATGTTGGCCACGCGGAACTCGGGCAGCCCGGCTTGCCGCGTCCCGAAGAACTCGCCGGGGCCGCGCATCGAGAGGTCGAGCTCGGCCAGCTCAAATCCGTCCTGGGTGCGAACCATTGCGTTAAGTCGCTCCTCGGCGAGTGGCGAAACGTTGGGGCCGGTCATAAGGATGCAGTAGCTTTTCGCCGCGCCGCGGCCCACGCGGCCGCGAAGCTGATGAAGCTGCGCCAGGCCAAATCGCTCGGCGTGCTCAACCACCATAACGGTAGCGTTGGGCACGTCGACGCCGACTTCAATGACCGTCGTGGATACAAGGACATCGATTTCGCCGCGCTCAAAGCGGCGCATGATCACCTGCTTCTCATCGGCATCGAGCCGGCCGTGGAGCAGTCCGATGCGCAGGCCCGCAAGTGGGCCGGTGCGCAGCTTCTCGTACATCTCAACCGCGGATTTGAGGCCGGATTTCGAGTTGGGATTGGCCTCCTTATTCGACCCCGGAAATAATTCCGCGGTTTTATTCTTTGAACGAGATTTGAGGACTGGAGCCGCACCGCGGTTCATGTTCACCCCCTTCCCCAAATGCGAGGCACCGGGGGTACCAGGATTGGATGGGGCATTTTCGTTTGGTGCGACGCTGTCGGTGTCGTGGCTGAAGTCGAGCTCAGGCTGGTCGTCCTTTGCGCCTTCGATGACGGGATAGACAACGTAGGCCTGGCGCTTTTGCGCGACCTGTTTGCGAACGAAGTCCCACACTTCGGCTGAGCGCTCGTCTTCAATGCGGCGCGTGACGATGGGCGTGCGGCCGGGCGGAAGCTCGTCAAGGACGCTGAGATCGAGATCGCCATAGAGCGACAGCGCGAGCGTGCGTGGTATGGGCGTTGCAGTCATCACCAGCACGTCGGGCTCGGGCTGGTTGGGCTTCTTCATCAGCTTGAAGCGCTGCATTACGCCAAAGCGGTGCTGCTCGTCGACGACTACGAGGCCGAGGCGGTCGAACTCGACTTTTTCCTCAATCAGCGCATGTGTGCCGATCACGAGCTGCGCTTCGCCGCGATTGATGAGGCCGCGAGTGGAGCGTTTGCGATCGTCGTCGAGCGAGCCGGTGAGCAGGACGATGCGCGGCTTGCGGCTCGACCTTTCGAGCAGCTTGCGCGCGGCCAGAAAATGCTGCGTGGCGAGGATCTCGGTGGGCGCCATGAGCGCGGCCTGGTAACCGTTTTCCATGGCCACGATCATGGCCTGGAGCGCGACGATAGTTTTGCCGGAGCCCACGTCGCCCTGCAGCAGGCGGCGCATGGGCGAGGGCTCGCGCATGTCGGTGACGATTTCGCCGAGTGCGCGCTTCTGGGCCGCGGTGGGGTGGAAGGGCAGCACTTCGCGAATGGCTTCGCGAACCTTCTCGTTGGTCGCAAAGGCGACGCCCTGGCGCTCTTTCATGCGGCGGCGCTTGAGTTCGAGTCCCAGTTCGAGGTAGAAAAGCTCTTCGAAAATAAGGCGCCGGTGCGCTTGCGTCGAGAAACTCTGGAGCTGGGCGAACGGCGTGCCTTCAGGCGGAAAGTGGACCTCGCGCAGGCTGGATTCGCGGTCAGAGAAGTCGAGGCGCGCAAGCATGGACTGCGGCAGGCACTCGGGGACGAGACCGCGCATCGATTCGAGCAAGTTGAAGACGACTTTTCGCTGCCAGCGAGACGCGAGCCGGCTGCCGCCGAGCGATTCGTAGACGGGAGTGAGGCGGCCGACCTCGAGCAGTCGAGTCTCGGCGTCTTCATTCTCGTCGGGAAGGATTTCGAACTGCGGCTGAATCATTTTGAGGTTTGCGGACGAGCGCGAGGGTTCGATCTTGCCGTAGACGGCGACGGTCTGGCCGGCGCGGAACTTGCCTTCGAGATATGCGCCGTGGAACCAGAGGCACTTCATGGCGCGGCGGCCCTGGCCGATGGTGATTTCGTAAATGGGGCCGCGGCGTGTGCGCATCAAGGCCGCTCCGCGCACTTCGGCGATCACGCTCGCTGTTTCGCCTGCTTGAAGTTCGTCAATGGAGCGGGGATTCTGGCGGTCTTCGTAGCGAAAGGGCAGGTGATAGAGCAAGTCTTCGGCGGTCTGGATGCCCTTGGCGCCGAGTAGTTCCGCGATGCGCGGGCCTACGCCACGCACGTATTGCACTTGATCGTTAAGGCCAGGCACAAATCGATGCTACAACCGGGCACGTCGCGGGAGCGAGTGGACGCCTCGTGGTTCGTCGAGATCGAAATCGCTCAGGCTACCGCTATCGCGGACTTCGGTTCGAAAACAGGGAACGATAGCATTCGTGAGGCATCGCTCCTGAGTTCACGCAGCATGGCGTCAAACACCTGCCGGTAGGAATAAGAATCCTGCCAGTTGCTGAAGTTGGGGACGAAGCACTCGCGTATTTCGCGGGCGTAATCTCTGCCGGTGATCGGGTCCGTCTCCTGCCACTTCTCAAGCTCTTCAACAGAGCAGATACTTACCGGATAAATGATGCGGCGATTCTCTTTCAGCCCCCGTAGCTGTGCCCTTTCAATTTCGGAACGGATCCACGGGCTGTAAATGCTGGCTCTTGAGAGAATGAGCAGTTGCTTGTCAAGCATTTGGATTGAGCAATCCATGCGGTTTTTTGTACTGTCGCCGTTCTCGGTGTTGTGCGGGTTGAACCAACAGCGAAACCCATTTGCGTCGAGATCGGTAGAGAGCCGTTCGGCGAATGCATGGTCCTCGATTGAGTAGCAGAGAAAGACAGAGTGGTACTCGATGCCTGTTTGTGCCGCGACTAGCGACGGGATGTAAGCGATAAGCGCGTCGGGAACGCCGCAGCCGCGAAGAAAGGCAGGAGGAATCTGGCCATTCGATTTGTAAATCGTGTCGATGCCCACGGTAGAAGGTCCGCTGTGAATCACGGCATCCAGGCCTCGAACTCCGCGCAGGTCCACATTCACGAAGCGGGCGCTTGCAGCCCAGGCGCCGGTCAGATCCGCGCCGTACAAGTCAGCCTCGCTGAGGTCCACTCCGGTGAGGTTTGCCGAGCGAAGGTCTGCGCTGCACAAATTTGCGCTGAAGAGGTTCGCCTCCCCAAGGTGCGCTCCACTCAGATCCGCGCCACTGAGATCCGATCGCCTGAGGTCGGCCTCGCGAAGGTAGGGCCGGATGTCGGGGCTCTCTCGGCGCCATCGGTTCCACGCTTCGACGCCCTCGTTCAGTTTGGCTTGGTGCTGTGGATGAGCCATCAAAGATTATTATTGCTGTCCGGCAGGCAAATGATTAAGCAAATAGGAGTAGCGGAAGATGGAACAGGAATCTTGGGAGTTATGAGGCGGCAGGCAACGGGGACCATGAAAAAGGCAACGGAGACCAGGCAACAGGGACCAGCGGCGAGGGTCAGAGATTAACGGCGCCAGCATAGTTAACCCGGCTAATCCCACTTCCACCGTGTATGTTGGATGGGTTGGAGAATAGCTGTGCCTGGGGAGGGATATGAGATGCGCGGAATAAATCGCAGGGATTTCTTGCGGGTTACGGGGGCGGCGAGCGCAGCGACGGCGCTGGGCGGTCGTGTTCATGCGTTGATGGCGATGGATCAGCCGGCGCGCACGATCGCGGCCAACGACCACATCCAGATCGCGTTGATTGGAGCGGGCGGGCAGGGAATGGGCGACACCAAGACCGCGCTCCAGGTGCCAGGCGTGAAGCTGGTTGCGGTGGCCGACTGTTATGACGGGCGGCTCGCGCATTCGAAGGAGATGTGGGGCGACGATCTGTTTGTGACGCGCGACTATCGCGAAATTCTGACGCGACGAGACGTAGACGCGGTGATTATCGGAACGCCCGACCACTGGCACAAACAAGCCAGCGTAGACGCGATGAAGGCCGGCAAAGACGTTTACTGCGAGAAGCCGATGATTCACCTCTACAGCGACGGGCCGGAGATGATTGAGGCCTCGCGTGCGACGGGAAGAATTTTGCAAGTGGGCAGCCAGCGTGTGAGCTCGATGATTTATGCCAAAGCCAAAGAACTGCTTGCCTCGCGCGCCATCGGAAAATTGAACATGGTGACGGCCTATTGGGACCGCAACTCGTCAATGGGCGCGTGGAACTATACGGTTCCCGACGACGCATCGCCCGAGACCTGCGACTGGCCGCGGTTTCTGGGCACAGCGCCGAAGATTCCATTCAACGCCGAGCATTTTTTCCAATGGAGGAAGTGGAAGGCTTACGGCAGCGGCGTGGCCGGCGATTTGTTCGTGCATCTTTTCAGCGGGACGCACTTCATTACCGGGTCGATGGGGCCCACGCGCGGATTGGCGACCGGCGGACTGCGCTTCTGGAAGGATGGCCGCGACGCCGACGACGTGGTGCTGGGCCTCTTCGATTATCCCGAGGGATTCAACCTGAGCCTGCGCGTCAACTTTGTGGATGGCGGCGAAGAAAGCGAGGGCCTGGTCTTCACCGGCTCTGAAGGAACGATGGAGATCGGGTGGACTGGCGTGAGCGTGAACCGCGTTCCGCGCGAAAGTGAGCCTGGGCTGACCATCGGCACGTTTACCGAAGCGATGCAGAAGAAGATGCAGGCCGAGTACAACCTGAAGTATCCGCGCAAACATCCCGAGGGCGCGCCGCCGGCGGGATACGAGAAGTTCGTCGCCCCGGAGGGATACAGCGACAGCTACGACCACTTCAAAAACTTCTTCGCCGCAGTGCGGTCCCGGCAGCCGGTAGTGGAGGACGCGGTATTCGGGTTCCGCGCGGCTGGAGCTGCGCTGCTGAGCAACCTGAGCATGGAGCGGGGAACGGTGGTGAATTGGGACCCGGAGGGTATGAAGCTGATTTGAGCCGGCCGGCGATTCAATTGCTCTCTTGAGGCCCGGTGTTGCGCTACTATGGAATGCAATCAGGCGCACTCACCATTACTCTGCATAAGCTATCAGGGAAGAACTTGCCCTGGCCGGGCGAATTATCCTGCAACCTTCCCCTGGTTACGCCGGCTATCGATGCGCCTGACATTGTTGAAAGGCCCATTCATGTTCTTGCCTCGATTCCGTTCGATTGTGTTTGTGGTTCTGGTCTTCCTGTTCGTCTTCCGGCACGCGCCAGGGCAGGCCCCAACGTGGACAATTACGGGGCCGGCGTTTGCCGCCGCTCCGGCAGACATTCAGTCCGCAGCAGCGAAGATTCAGGCTGAGCCGTTCATGGAGACAACGGTACTGTTTGAAAGCGACTCGTACTCATTCGATGCCGCGGGGCGCATGACTTACAGGCATCACATCATCTATCGGCTTGAGACGAAGGAGGGAGTCGACGACTGGGACGAGATCAGCATTCGGTGGTCGCCCTGGTACCAGAATCAGCCTGAGATTCATGCGCGGGTGATTTCACCTGACGGGAAGCTGACCACACTCGACCAGAAGACCATTACCGATGGTCCGGCGAAAGAGGAGAGCGAGGATACTTACACTGACGACCGTGTGCGCAAGGTGCCACTTCCTGCAATTGCGGTGGGAGCGATTGTGGAGGAGGAGACGGTTTCGTCGGATAAGCAGCCGTTCTTTACCGGGGGGGGCGTTTACGACGACAGTTTTTCGCGTGCGGTGCCGATTATTCACAGCGAGCTAACCGTGGATGTGCCAGCAGCAACGAATTTCCGTTTCAAGTTGATCGCTCTGCCTCAGGCGCAGGTAAAAAACGAGATTGCCGGGGATGTGCGCCACTTCTCAATGGTGCAGGGTTATCTGCCGGGGCAGGCTGACTCGGATATCGATTTGCCGACGCACGTAATTACCGGCCCACTCGTGGAGTTCTCTACGGGCGAATCGTGGGCAACTGTAGCGAGCGACTACCGCAAGCTTGCCGAGGTCAACATCGACCCCGCAAAAGTGACGAGCCTGCTGCCGAAGCCAGGCGCAAATCGGATGGAAACAATTGCGCTGATTGTCGCCGAGCTGCATAAGTCGGCTCGTTACACCGGCATCGAGTTTGGCGAGTCGAGCCTGCAGCCAGTGCCCGCAACCGAGATTCTCAAGCGCCATTATGGCGACTGCAAAGACAAGTCGGCGCTGTTGGTGGCCATGTTGCGCGCCGCGGGCATCGACGCCGATATGGCATTGCTCGATTCGGGCCCCGGAAACGATCTCGATCCCGAGCTTCCGGGGATGAACCTGTTCGATCATGCAATCGTTTATGTTCCGCCGGCGCAGGGCCCAGGCGCGCCCTCCGGTGCGCTGTGGATCGACGCAACAGCGGAGTATACAGGCGTAGGCTCGTTGCCTCGCATGGACGAAGGCCGGCAGGCGCTCATCATCGCCGATGGCACGGCAGGCCTGACGTTGACGCCGACGCCCAAACCCGATGACGACCGCCTGATTGAGCAGAGAAACGTTGAGCTGGCGGAGTATGGCCCCGCCCACATCGAGGAAACATCGCTGACGAACGGCGACATCGACGACTCCTACCGGTCGCTTTACGGCGGTCAGATGAGCCGGGATACGCGTGAGGATTTGGAGAAGTACGCAAAGAATGTCTACATGGCCAAGGCCCTGGCCGGTGTAACGCATGGCGATGCGCACGATATGACGCATCCCTTCGCGCTCAAACTTGAGATGACCGATGCGAAGCGGGCAGACACAGCCATTGAAGAGGCGGTGCTTGGCATTCCGTATGCCGATATCTTCGATCGCCTGCCCGAGTGGTTTCGCACCGATCCCAAGACCGAAGGCGAAAAACTCACTCCCCAGCAGGAAGAAAACCGCAAACGGGCAGTTGCAGCGCGCACGCCTGATTACGATGTGCACCCTTTTGCCACCGAATGGCAGTACACCATCACGCCTCCCGAGGGGTACGTGGTGCGTGCGCTCCCCGAGGACAAAACGATCGCCATGGGCCCGGCGACCTTCAAGCAGCATTACGAGACCGATTCTGCCGGAAAGATCCTGGCTGCCTATCGGTTCGAAACTTCAAAGCCTCGCTACAGCATCGACGACGCTCTGGCTCTGCGCGACGCGGTCCTGGTTACCTACAAGGAAGACATGCTTTCGATCTGGTTCGATCAGACCGGATCGAAACTGATGGATGCCGGCAAGATACGCGAAGCTCTGGAAGCGGATCGCAAACTGATTACTGCGCACCCCACCGAAAGCATTCATCACGCGCAGATTGCGTACGTTTTTCTGAAGGCCGGTCTGGGCGCCAAAGCGCGGAGCGAAGCTGAAGAGGCGACGCGGCTCGATCCAAAGTCGGTGGCCGGATTCAAAACGCTTGGCTGGGTTTGCCAGTTTAACGAAATAGGCGTGCAGTACGGACAAGGATTTGACTGGGATTGCGCCGCCAATGCCCTGAAGAAAGCGCTCGCGCTCGATCCCGACGACACCGACATCGCCGTTACGCTGTCCGTCCTTCAGGAGTACGATGCGCAGGGCGAACGGTACACAGCGGGCGCACATCTTAATGACGCTATCGCAACTTTGAAGGCGCTGAAAGAAAAGGACAAAGCGGAAGGCGATAAGTATGAAGACAATTTGCTTTTCGACCTGCTTTACAGCGGCCACTATGCAGAGCTGCTTTCAGAGTTAGACAAATTGCAGACGTCGACCACCCGCGCCGGGCTTGAGATAGCGGCCACAGTTGCGCTTCAGGGAGGTCAAAAGGGGGTTTCAGCAGGCATCAAACGCGCCGATGAGCTTTCGACTAACTCCGACGGGCGCGCGGCAGCGTTGGCGACCGCAGGCAATCAACTGATGCGGATGCGGCTCTATCCCGAGGCGGCAGATGTTCTCTCAGCTGCGGTTGAAGGACAACAGGACTCGGCTGGCGTAACGCAGCAGATCACGCTGCTGCGCAGGCTCACTCCGTGGAAGAACGAGTTCCTGCCTGCAAGCGATCCGCGAAACCCCATACAGCGCCTGCTGATTTCGCTTTTCACCGGCTCCGCCAACGAATCGCTGGCAAACCAGGTTCTGGCGCGCCACGCCTACGGCTCCGATGAAGAATGGCGCACAAATCTCAAGAAGTTCGGTGAGTCCAGCGGCATGCTGCGGGTTGGCGCCGCGCGCGCCCAATTACCGACCGCCGTGCTGCTCGATGTCTTGATCAGCAGCATGAAGCTGACTACAGAGGGCAGCGACGAAACCGGATACAGGATTACCGTCGAGAGTATTGGCGCCAAGCCCAGACAGTTGTATGTATCCAGGGAGGATGGCGCATATCGGGCGGTAACTGACGGTGATATACTCTCGGAGGCCGGGAACGAGGTGCTCTACCTGCTCGCCAACAGCCGCGACAAGGAAGCGCAGTCGCTGCTGGATTGGATGCGTGATCGTTTGAAGCGAGGCGGAGGCGACGATCAGCTCTCAGGGCCGCTTTTTCCGCGTTTCTGGAACCAGGGCGATGCGGCCGATCCGGCGGCGATGAAACTGGCGGCGGAGGCATTGATCGCCGACACGCCAACCATCAAGAGTATGCTGCCCGATTTGCGCTCTGCCTGGGAGAAAGCGCCGGCCGGCGATGCGCGACTGAATCTTGCGCTCCTGCTGGCCCACGGTTACACTGCGGCCGAAGACGGCCAGCAACTGAAGGAAGTCGCACAGGAAGTTCTGAGGGGTGCGCCCGATTCCTATACGGCGATTGGGTTGATGGCCGGCGCGTATGAGTTGCTGAAAAACTGGGATGATTGGAGAGATATGTTAGACACCCACCTTGCGAAACATCCCGGAGATGAATCGTTGTTGCGCATGAAAGCTCGATATGAGGAGGCGCATGGAGAATGGGCGGCGACCCGCGCCACACTGCAGAAATTGGTCGACCAGGGACAGGCCTCGGCCAGCGACTACAACATGTACGCGTGGACGGCGCTCTTTGACAACAGTGTGAACGACGACACTCTTAAGGCCGCCAGGCAGTCAACCTTGCTGACAAATAATGCCAGCTTTGCCGAACTGCACACGCTGGCTTGCCTGTATGGGGTGCACGGTGAAACTTCGCAGGCGCGCGATCTTTTGCTGAAAGCGATGGCCGCCGCAAACCTTGCGCTGCCGAACTCTGAAGTTTGGTTTGGCTTTGGCAGCCTGTACCAGCAATATGGAGTGGACGATGCGGCAATCGCGGCCTACGAAAAGGTTGAGAGACCCCAGGGACATATCTACGCCGGAGACACGTATTTGTTGGCCCAGGCACGGTTGAAAGAGCTGAAGGCAAAATGAGGCATTTTCTGAGTCGTGGTATCCTCTTCGGCTTCGTCGCGAGGTCGCTGCTTCCTGATAGTCGCATCGACTTGGCCTATTCGGCTCCGGGATATAGCGACTCAGAAAATGCGATCGCATTGCACGAGCGGAAAGCGATCAAGTGAAAAGGGATTCGCGCGAAGCGAATCCCTTTGTCATATCCAGCGGTTTTTCTGGAAGCCCGTTACGCAATCATCGGGAAGTAAGCCTGGACGGCGCGTTGCATGGCCAAGTGATCCATGTGCGCGGCTTTTTGTTCATAGCGGGCCTGCCAGCAGACCTGGTTGACGATGTCGCGCGGATGGCAGCAGCGTAATTCTTCGTTGAGTGTATTGCGAATAAAGCCGATGAGGTCCTGAGGGATAGTTTCTTCGTAAGTGACATTTCTGTCGATGGCAACGCGGCGGAAGATCTCGGCAAACTGCTCATCGGTGATGGTGCCCAGTTTGATCTTGGTTTGAATGCGGCGCAGAAATGCGGGATCGACGAGGCTTGCGGGGTCGTTATTTGAGGCGAAGACAACCAGCATCTCAAAGGGAATCTCAAGCTTTTTACCGCCAATGAGGGTAAGGAAATCGATACGGCGGTCGAGGGGCACGATCCAGCGGTTCAGCAATTCGTCGGGGCGCAGGCGCTGGCGGCCGAAATCGTCGATGATAAGCACGCCGTTGTTGGCCTTCATCTGTACCGGTCCAACATAGAACTTCGACGACGGATTGTACTGCATGTCGAGCATTTCGGCGGTCAGTTCGCCGCCCACAAGCACTGCGGGACGACGGCACTTGACCCAGCGTTCGTCGTGGGCCGCGGGTTTGGGCATGTCGATTGCGTGATGGACGGCCGGGTCGTAGACGGTGATTACCTGGCCATCGACTTCGATAGCGTAAGGGATCCACACCGAGTCTTCGGCGAGCACCCGCGAGAGAACCTCAGCAACAGTGGTCTTACCGGTGCCGGCCGCACCGTAAAGAAAGATGGCACTGCCCGAATTGAGGGCGGTGCCGAATTTATGGAGCAGGTCGGGGTCGATGACGAGGTGCTTGAACGCGCGTTCGACGTCTTCTTCGTGAACTTCGACCTGCTGGACGCTCTGCTTTCGGGTCTGTACCACATACGACTGAAGAGCAACCGGAGCGACGCCTGCGTACTGGCTCATCTGCATCAACTCGATTGCCCGAGTGCGGCCCTGGGCGGTGATTCCTATATGGGGAATATTGCCGCTCATTCCGGTGACCTGGCAAAGCGACTGTGCGCGGAGGCGGCAAAAAATGTCGTCTGTGACTTCGTAGCTGAGCTTCACATTGTCAGAAAGCTCGAGCATCGAGATGGAGCCGCTGAGGTACAGGGCCTTGAGAACCAACTCTTCAACAACTGCCTGGCGTACATCGAGTTCCTTCAAGCTGCGCGGCTTGCGTTCGGGTCCTAAATTCGTGTCTTTTGTTACACTGATGTGGCCCTCGAACTCCTGCATCGTTAGCAGAGTTGCCATCTGGTTCTCCTCGGTATTCCGATACCAATCTAGAGGCAAACCCTGCGTCTGTGAGTCCCTCTTTTGTTTGCTCATAGGTCCCTCTTTGGTATCACCGGTCCAGTCCCTCAATTAGGGGTGACTTTGTTGTATAGGCAACGTGCCCTGAGAGGCTAGGTGACAAAGGTCACAAATAATACATTTTAAGATGAAATTGGCTCAATGTTCGCGAAGTCAGGCGCAAACGAACCAATTCGTTTAATACCACTTAACAGACGCGGGGAAGAAATAAGGCAGGCTGGCCTTTGCTAAACTGCTCCAAGGCCAATTCCCGATCCATCGCCAGGCAAGAAGCAGTCCCGGAGACAACATGCCAGTTGTTGAACTGACAGGGGTAACCAAAGCTTACCAGAGCAAAGTGGCAGTTGACCATCTGAGCCTGAGCATTGAGGCCGGACAGATGTTTGGACTGCTGGGCCCGAATGGAGCCGGGAAGACCAGCTCGATCCGCATGATGATGGGCATTACCATGCCCGACTCGGGGCGGGTTGAGCTGTTCGGCAAGCCATTTGACCGCGCCAGCCTCGACCGCGTAGGGTATCTGCCCGAGGAGCGCGGCCTCTACAAGAAAATGACCGTGCTTGACCAGCTTGTTTTCTTCGGCCGGCTGCATGGGCTCAGCGCCGAAGAGGCCAATAAGCGCGCCGTCGACTGGGCCAAAAGGCTTGAAATTGCCGACTCACTGGACAAGAAAACGCAGGAGCTCTCGAAGGGCATGCAGCAGAAGATACAGTTTATTGCGACTCTGCTTCACGATCCGGGACTGGTGGTAATGGACGAGCCGTTCAGCGGGCTGGACCCTGTGAACGCAACCCTGCTCGAGGACGCGCTGCTTGAGATGAAGTCGCAGGGCAAAGCCATCCTGTTTTCGACGCATCGCATGGACCAGGTAGAGAAGCTCTGCGACTCCATCTGCCTCATCAACCGCGGTAAGCCAGTGCTTCAAGGCAAAATGCGGGAGATAAAGAGCCGCTACCCGCGCGATAGGGTAGTGGTGGAGTTTGAAGGCAGCGACGAGTTCCTGAAGAGCGATGAAATTGCCGAGGCGAACAACTACTCGGGCCACGCTGAAATCAAGCTCAAGCCGCACGGCGATTCGCAAAAGCTGCTTCACCGCGCCGCGTCGATGGCCACCATCTACCGATTTGAGCTTGTGGAGCCGTCGCTTGAGGAGATTTTCATCCAGACCGTGGGAGGCAAAGCCGATGCGTAATATGCTGCTGATCGCAAAGCGCGAGTACCTTGAGCAGATTCGCGGCCGCGCCTTCAGGCTGTCAACCATTCTGGTGCCGGTGGTGATCATTGGAATGCTTGGAGTGATGGCGTATACGGGCAATAAGATGGGAAGCGGCAGCCACATTGCGATTGCTTCAGACAGCCCGTGGCTGGCGAACGACGTCAAAAGCAATCTGCTTGAGGACAAGAAGGCGGGTTACAAGATCGAGGTGTTCGCTCCGTTCACCGAACAGGAGCGCGCGAACCTGATGTCGCAGGTGAAGAACAAGACGTTCGACGCACTGCTGACAATTGAGAATTCGTCCTCCGCCGATCCGAAGGTGACTCTCGCTTCGGAGTCGTCACTCGAGCTCGAGGGTACATCTGATCTGAGGACGGCAGTAAACTACGGGCTGGTGAATCTGCGCCTGGCGCAGAAAGGCATGACACCTGACCAGGTCAAGGCTGTGGTAAAGGGCATCAAGATCAATACAGTTCAGGTGTATGCAACCGGGAAGACCGGCAAAAGTGAAGGTATGGGTCCATTCTATGCGGCATTCATCGTCACTTTCCTCATGACAATGCCGATCCTGCTGTATGGGCTCGACATGGCTCGTTCGATTGTGGAAGAGAAAACATCGCGCATTTTTGAAGTAATGCTTTCAGTGACGCGCGCCGACGACATGCTTGCGGGGAAGCTGGTTGGTGTAGGCGCGGTTGGGCTGACGCAGATTGCAATCTGGGTCGCAGCAGCGGTGGCGTTCAGCGGTTCAAGCCTGTTCGCGGTACTGATGAGCGGCGACATGAAGATTCAGTTCACGTGGATGGAGGGAGCCTTCTTCCCGGTTTATTTCGTTTTGGGGTTCTTCCTATACAGCGCATTCTTCTCGGGATTGGCTGCCACCTGCGAGACTGCCCAGGATTTGCAGATGTATATATCGTTGGCAGTTGTTCCAACTTGGGCCGCCTTTTTTATCATGCCGTTTCTCTTGAAGAATCCAGGCGCGCCCTGGGTCGTTGCCGCATCAATATTTCCCCCCACTGCGCCTCTGGTGATGCCGGCGCGCATGGGGCTGGTCGCGGTGCCGATCTGGCAGACTGCGCTTTCGGTCCTATTGCTGGCGGCTTGCATCTGGGCGGTGTTGTGGTTTGCCTCTCGGCTCTACCGGATTGGCATTCTGATGTATGGCAAGCGCGCGACTCTACCTGAACTGTTGCAGTGGCTGCGGTATAGCTGACGGAACAAGCAACAGCGAAGAGTTCCCATGGCGGGGTGCTTGTGGCGCGAAGGAGTGAAGGAAGTGAGAGAGTTTGTTGTTGACCTCTTTATCTCCCTGGATGGGTTTGCTTCCGGCGCGAACGAGCCGCCATTTTTCGGCTATTTTGGCGAGCAACTGGGAGCGTGGATCGGGCAGGAGCTCGACCAGCCGCAGTTCCTCATCATGGGCCGCGTGACATACGAAGCGCTGGCGGAGTTCGCGCCGAAGGCGCAGGATCCCATCAGCTTGAAGATGACCGAACTGCCCAAGCTTGTGTTTTCAAGCCAATTGCAGGAGCCGCTGGTGTGGAGGAACACGCAGCTTCTGCGTGTGCCGGCCGCACCCGAGATACGCGCGTTGAAAGCGCAGGAGGGCGCGCGGTTGCGATCGATCGGCAGCATCCGGCTGGTGCAGAGCCTGATCGAAGCTGGGCTCGTCGACCGGCTGCGCCTGATGATCTTTCCCCTGGTGTTGGGCAACGGCGGCAGGGAGCCGATTTTCTCTCGCCTGGCGCGCACGCCGCTTCAGCTGCTCCGAAGCCAGTGTCTCGACTCACGCATCTTGTTGCTCGAATATGCGCCTCCAAAGCAGGAATCGGCTTGAGAGACGACGCTGCGGTCAGTGGGCCTCATGCCGGTGAGCCGCACACCAATTGCCTGCCGGCGCGCGATGCGCGACTAAAATCGAGGGAGAGTGAGCCGCAAAGACAGTCCCCAATACACCTTCAGGCAGCGTGTCGTGCTGGCGCTGGCGCCAAGGCTCGTGTGGGCACTGCTTTGGCTGGTGGGATCGACGTGGCGATTTGAGGAGATTGCCGAAGAAGGCGTAACGCCACTCAAAGGCGGCGCAGGCGCCGGAGCCGAGATCTTTTGCTTCTGGCATCAGTGCGTTCTTCCCTGCGCCATCTACTACCGAAAAACGCGTGCAACAATCTTGATCAGCCGCAGCTTCGACGGTGAACTGATCACGCGCACTCTCGGCCTGTTTGGTTTTCGTGCGGTGCGCGGGTCGAGCTCACGTAGCGCGCGCGAAGGTCTGCTCGGGCTCAAGGAAGTGATCGAATCGGGCCGGCCGGCAATCTTTACCGCAGACGGACCGCGCGGGCCGGTCTATCAGACCAAGATGGGGCCAATCAAACTCGCGCAAATGACCGGCGCGCGCATTGGCGCATTTCACCTTGAGCCGGAGCGTGCATGGACGATGCGATCGTGGGACCGCTTCCTCGTTCCCAAGCCGTTCACGCGCATTGTGGTGAGCTGGGCGCGATGGACCGAAGTCGAGCGTGAGTTGGCAGCGCGCGATTATGAGCCGATGCGCGAGGAACTGAACGCGGCCATCGAGCGCGCGAGGCTGAATGCGAGAGCGTATTTCGGGAAGAGCGCTATATGAGCGATCTTCTCATTCAGAATTTCGACTTTGACCTTCCCGAGGAGCTGATTGCGCAGCAGCCTCCGCCCGAGCGGGGCACGAGCCGCATGCTGGTGATGGATCGCGCCACGGGCGCGTTCAAAGACAGCATGTTTTCTGAGTTGCTAAACCTGCTGTGCGAGGGCGATCTGCTGGTTTTGAATGACAGTCGCGTCATTCCGGCGCGGCTCTTTGCGCGTCGCACGCTGGTGCGCGAGCGCGAACGGCCCACTGGGCGCATCGAGGTAATGCTGACTGCGCCCGCCGGCGAGAATTGCTGGCACGCTCTCGTCAAGCCGGGGCGCAAAGTCGCAAACGGCGAGAGGCTCGTGTTCCCGGGGCTAACCGGTGAGATTCTGCTCGAAGCCGAGGTGCTTGAGCGCGGAGAATTCGGCGAGCGGCTGCTCGAATTCGCGCCGCCCAAAGACACTCGCGACGACTTCTACACGGTGCTCGAGCGTATCGGCCACATGCCACTTCCACCCTACATCCATCGCGACGATGCCGATGCCGACCGCGAGCGCTATCAAACCGTTTACGCCCAGGAACGTGGCTCGGTAGCGGCGCCCACGGCCGGATTGCACTTCACGCCCGCGATGCTTGACGCGGTCCAATCGCGCGGGGTTGAAATAGCGCGCGTAACGCTGCACGTTGGCCTGGGAACTTTTGCGCCTTTGCGCGTAGAGCGCGTGGCCGATGTGCGTTTGCACAGCGAGCGCTACACTCTGAGCGCGGAGACCGCGCAAGCGTTGAATCGGGCAAGACAGGACAGCCGTCGCGTGGTTGCCGTAGGAACAACGGTTGTGCGCACGCTCGAATCGATTGCTCGCGAGGCTGGAGGAAGGGAACTGGTCGCTCATTCCGGCGAAACATCGAT
>Ga0335072_10006373_pt1 | contig 17257 bp, 11 predicted proteins | sample Lox_Sample_21_FD_206725 | JGI IMG/M metagenome (GOLD analysis project Ga0335072, IMG submission 206725) | Soil microbial communities from Loxahatchee National Wildlife Refuge, Florida, United States - Lox_Sample_2.1 | ecosystem: Environmental > Terrestrial > Soil > Wetlands | place: USA...
GCCGCCAACGCCTGCCTGCTCGACCTGAAATTCCTGCGCACGAAAAATTTCGCTGGACCCGCCGATCGTGTCGTCGGCCGGATGGTTGAAATCATAGGTGTAGTTCACGTCGAAGCGGATTTCGGGCGTGAAGAACTTCGTGTCAAGGGGAACTTCTTTTATCCGCGGATTTCCCGTCAGCCAAGTGTAGTCGTAGAGCGAAAAAGGATCAGGCTTCGGCGGCTTACTCACGGCCGCAACTTGCGTGTTGGATTGCGCGGAACTCTCTTGCGCGGTTGGCTCGACCGCGGACGACGAGGTGGCCGGCTCAGCCGTTGGGATCGGGGAAGCTGAAGCCGTACTGGTTGGGACCGCCGCTAGGGATGGCGCGGCTGGAGATTCCAGCACCACTGGAGCCGCGATGCTTCGTGTCGAGACGGACGCCGCAACAACCGGCGCAACAGATGTGGCTGTCGGAGTTGCGACCGACGCGGCTGCCGGAGCTCCTATGCCGCGGCTAAGCAACAGCGCCTTGAGCTCTTCGATCTCTGCTTTCATGGCCGCCAGTTCTTTGGCAATTGCCGGCGGAATGCCCGGATCGGGCGTGGCCACGGCTGAATCGGGCGAAGCGGAAGGCCGGCTTGAATTTGCTGGTTTCGCCGCTGCAGGCTTGTCATTTGTCGCCGAACCCTCGGACGCGACGGACGCGACGGTGGTTTGGGCCGATGCTTGAGCATGAGCTTCAGACTGAGGGGCGAACAATAGATAAAGAATGAAGAGGCTTGATATCGCAAGAACTGTCGATACCACCCGCCGAGAATGAGTCATGACCAATCTCCCCGAAACGCTGAAGATGCCTGTGCGCAAAAAGACCCTCCCGGAGGCAGGCAGAATTACGCAGCACCCTTCGGGAGAGTTCCTCCCATTGGACCAGCACAGACGTAAGAATCGCGTAATGAATTCATAAGGGGAACGTAAGTAGAACCATGGAAGGCACGGGGAATGAACAAATCGCATCAAGCTGGCGACTCGCTATAATCCGGGATCAGCTTGGAATGCTTTTAGTACGGCGTCGACACCAGCGCGTCCTCCGGATAGGCGTGCATGCCGAATTCCGGAATGTCCAGACCTTCCTCTTCGACCTCAGGCGGAACGCGCATGCTGCGGATCTTGTTCACGACCGAAAAAACGACAAAGATTCCTCCGAAAGCCCAGAGCGCGTAGATAGTTGCGCCCATCAACTGCACGAGAAACTGGCGCGTATCGCCATGGATCAGTCCGGTCACACCTTGCCCGACGTGGCCAAGATAGCTGGTGGCGCCCACACCGTTCCATCCAGCACCATAGGTTCCGTCGGCGAAGATGCCAACGCAAACGGCTCCCAGCCAGCCGCAATAGCCGTGGACCGATACTGCCCCGCAGGGATCATCGATTCTGAGCACGCGTTCGTTGAATAGAACTCCGCAACAGACCAGAACTCCCGCAAGAACTCCGATGATGACTGACGAAGTCGGCGAGACAAATGCGCAAGGAGCGGTAATCGCAACCAGCCCGGCAAGCATGCCATTGCAAGCCATGGTCAAGTCGGGCTTGCCGAAGAGCGAATACCAGAAAAGCATAGCCGCAGCCGACCCTGCGACCGCGGCGAGATTGGTGTTTACAGCCACGACCGAAATGCGCAGATCGGTGGCCCCGAGGGTTGAGCCGGGATTGAATCCCATCCAGCCGAACAGGAGAATAAATGTCCCCGTGACGACGTACACGAGGTTGTGGGCCGGGAACGCGCGAATTTTCCCTCCCGGACCGAATTTACCTAAGCGTGGCCCAAGAATGATCGCGAGTGCCATTGCTGCGAAACCGCCAACGGCATGAACAACGGTCGATCCCGCGAAATCCACGTAGCCATGCCCAAGATTCATGGTGGACCCGAGTTGCGACATCCAGCCACCGCCCCAGGTCCAGCACCCGGAAATCGGATACAGCACTCCGCCGATGAACAGTTCGCAGAGCAAGAATGCCCAGAACGTAATGCGCTCGCAGATCGCGCCGACGATGATGTAGCCAGCGGTCTCCATAAATACCACTTCAAACAGGGTCAAACAGTTGCTGCCCGCATCGTAGGCCGGACCGACGAGGAAAAATCCCTTGCCACCTACGAATCCCCACTGCCCGCTGCCAATCAGAAATCTATTGAGCGTGGGCGTGCCACCAAGATTCACGGGAGCTGCATTGATCGCGACCGCGCCGAATTGAAATGCGTATCCGATTGCGTAATAGGCGAGGAAGGCAAAAACATAAGCCGCGAAATTGAGCATCATCAGGTGCGCGGCATTTTTCTTGCGGACCAGACCGCAGGTCAGAAGGGCGAACCCCGCCTGCATAAATAGCACGAGATAGCCAGTGTTCAGGGTCCATGCAAAATTCGTGGCTACGCGAAGGTGCCCAACGTTGTCGGCGAGCTTCGCCGCCAGCGGTTCCCTGGCCACTTCCGCCTGATACTCATCAAACGCCTTTTTGCTCTCTGCGTACTCGGGCGCGCCCTTCGTCGGTTCGGGAGTGACAAAAGGATTGCCCGCGGCGTCGAGCGTGGTGGTCCTGTCGCCCGTCGATGCGCCGGAAGGATCAGGCTTTGGGCTATCGTCGGCAAGGCAGGACGGAGCCAAACTGAACAGAAGCGTGAGAATGACAATGAGCAAGGCAGTACTGCGAGCTGGCGAATAGAAGCTGTGAGGTCTGCATAAAGAATGGTTCATAAGTTTTGAAAAGTGCTCTGGCGAGATGGCGTCAAGCATTCGCTTTCAACGGCCGCACGACCGTATTCGCACCCCAATCCACTGGCCCAGGCGAAACGCAGTAAAGCGGGAAAGTATCTGGCTATGTAAAACCAGTCAAATAGATATTTCCTATCGCGGGGATTAGCAAAGGTGCAGCCGCGTTCGAAAGGCTCCCGCGTGAGTACATAACGCGAATTCCTTCGATGCGATTGAGTCTGCACGCTTCCCGCTTGCGTGTCTTCGCCAGAACTGTTTATCGTTCTCCCATGCGTTTTCCGCGATCGGGTGGGATTTTGCTTCATCCCACATCTCTGCCCGGACCGCACGGAGTCGGTGATTTCGGGCCTGCGGCGTACCGGTTTGTCGATTTTCTCGAATCGGCGGGACAGAAACTTTGGCAGGTTCTTCCACTGAACCCGACGGGTTACGCCGATTCTCCTTTCCAGTGTTTTTCGGCCAGCGCGGGCAATCCACTGCTAATCAGTCTTGATTTACTCGCCGACGCGGGGCTGCTAAGCAAAAGCGAATGGCAGAATCCTGGGGCATTTCCGATGGAAAGTGTCGATTATGAGGCGGCTGGCCGTTTCAAAACTCCGCTGCTAAAAAAGGCGGCGCAGAATTTCCTTTCCTCTGCGTCTCCCGAAGACAAGCAGGAATTCGAAGGATTCACGCGAGAGAACTCATCCTGGCTCGATGATTTTGCGATCTTCATGGCACTGAAGGAAGCCCACGCAATGGCGGCGTGGACGGACTGGCCCCCAGATATAGCCGGTCGTGATCACCAAGCTTTGAGGCGGTGGTCAGAAAAGTTAGAGCCGGAAATTGCCGCTCACAAGTTCTTTCAATATGAATTCTTCCGCCAATGGCAGGCGCTGCGCGCGTATGGGCGCGAGCGAAATGTGCGCATCATCGGCGATGTCCCCATCTACGTCGCTCACGACAGCGCCGACGTATGGGCAAATCGCGAATTCTTTCTGCTGGATGAGCTTGGCCGCCCTGAAAGAGTCTCGGGCGTTCCGCCCGATTATTTCAGCGCCACCGGTCAGCTCTGGGGCAATCCGATCTACAACTGGGCGCGGTTGAGAGAGACGAACTACGCGTGGTGGGTCGAGCGCATGCGCTCGGCGCTGCGGCTCTATGATATTGTCCGTATCGATCACTTCCGTGGATTCGAAGCCTATTGGGAGGTTCCTGCCGGCGAGACGACTGCCATGCATGGCCGGTGGGTGAAAGGTCCGGGCCGAGAGCTGTTTGCTGTACTTCGGGACAAATTGGGCGACCTGCCTGTGATCGCGGAGAATCTGGGCGTGATTACCCCTGAAGTAGAGGCCATCCGCCACGAGTTCAATCTTCCCGGCATGGCGATTCTGCAATTCGCCTTTGGCAACGACCCGCAGGCGCCAACATTCAAGCCGCACCATTATGTCCGCGAACTCGTCGCCTACACCGGCACGCACGATAACGACACGGTCGTAGGCTGGTGGACGAGTGGCGGCGGCGACAGTACGCGCACTCCCGTAGACATCGCGAAAGAACATGCCTATGCACGGGCCTACCTCGGATTCAAAGACGAGCCGATCAACTGGGTGCTGATTCGCGGCATTGTGGCGTCAGTTGCAAACACGGCGATCACGCAGATGCAGGATGTGCTCGGCCTGGGCAGCGAGGCGCGTATGAATCTTCCCGGCAAAGCCCGCGGCTACTGGAGGTGGCGCATGAAACCGGGAGCCGCTAGCGTAGAGATGGCCGCAAAGTTGAAGGAACTGGCGCAGCTGTACGATCGATAGCTGGATGGTCTGTGCGACGGGGACAGGAGTGCCTGCGTCAAACAACTTTAGTCGTCGATTGCCTGGTACGCGAGCGCGTTCACCTCACGATCTAAAGTCAAATCACCGGCGGGATGCAGTTGCGCCATGAAGATGACGATCATCTGCTCTTTGGGATCGATCGTAAACGCGGTATAAAAGAATCCTCCCCAAGCGTATTCCCCCACCGATCCGAGCTCAGAGAGCGGGCCTTTGACGCCATCAATTCCAAAGCCCAGACCGAATCCTTGATTGGGACCAATCTTGCCCAGCTGATCGTGCGTCATCAGTTCGACCGTTTTGCGGCTTAATAGACGAGTGTTGCCGACTTTGCCCTCGTCCAGCATCATCTGGCAGAAGCGTGCGTAATCTTCGGCGGTCGACACCAGACCCGCCCCGCCGGAAAACAGTTCCTTCGGTCCTCGCGAAGGGTAATCCGATGAGTAGACGAACGATCCTTCCCGGATCGGCGTGCCGGGGAATCGATTCAACCCTTTATCGGAATAGTACGTGTATGCGGTTGCGAGACGATCGAGTTTGTTTTCCGGCGGAAAGAAATACGTATCTTTCATCCCGAGCGGGGCGAAGACGCGCGTTCGAAGGTATTGATCAAACGGCATGCCCGACAGCACTTCGACCAGCCGTCCGAGAACGTCGACGCTAAGGCTATACTCGAAACGCTCTCCCGGATTGAACAGGAGCGGGAGCGCAGCCAGATTTTTCACGCTGTCGCCGATCGTGCCGTCATACGGCAGCAATCCGCTGGCCACGTTCGCCTTTTCGTACATCGGGCCGAGATCCTCGTTCCATTGATAGGTAAGACCCGACGTATGCCGCAGAAGATCGCGAATGGTGATCTCGCGCGTTGCGGGAATCGTGTAGGGCTCACCCGACGCCGGTTTCACCAGCACTTTGGGATTTTTGAACTCGGGCAGATATTTCAAGATTGGATCATCCAAAAGGAACTTGCCTTCTTCATACAGCATCATCACGGCGACGCTCGTGATGGGCTTCGACATCGAGCAGATGCGGAACATCGCGTCAGTGCGCATGGGCTTGCCCGCTTCGCGATCGGCCATGCCTTGCGCTTTGAACCACGCGACTTTGCCGTGGCGCATAACCAGCGTGACGGCACCCGCAACTCGCTTGTCGTCAATCGAGCGCTGAACTTCAGCGCCGATGCGCTCCAAGCGTTCCGAAGAAAGTCCCACAGATTCTGGCTTGGCAGTGGAAAGTTCCTGGGCAAAGGCGGGCAGAACAATGAGAAAGAGGAAAACTAGCGTTTGAATGTAAGAAAAAGTTCGAATGCGAGGCATGAACCCTCTCCGAAGACGACACCTCTGACTCTTCGCGACCTTCACAGGCTTCGCGATCTTTCCCCGTTCTTCGCGGTTTCGATCTCCTACGACTTGATCGTCTTCGTCGCTTCGTCCCAAGTCACGGGCCGCTTGCGGAAATAGGATTCATTCGCCATGTGACACGCGACAGCGGCATTGTTTCCGAAGAGCGCGTCTTCAGTGACAGGTTTGCGCGAACGGACCGATTCGAAAAAGACGTTCAGGTGTGGCCTCATGTCATCCCAATCGTGGCCGCGATAAACCGTGTCCTCATGCAGCGGTTCTTTCCCGATCGGGGGATCATTCTCTGCGTGCCATTGCTTCACGTACTCGGCCCGCATTGCCGCTGGGAAACTGACGCTGTAGTAGCTGGGGTCGGTATCGACGCCGACCTGCGTCGTATACCGCAGCTCGAGCTCGCCCGCATCCAGAATTCCCTTCGGTCCCATGAACCGCGCCAGTTCCGGAGTTTCGCAGCCGAGATCAAGACGCACATAGACTGGAATGCCGTGATAGTCGAAGAGTACGGTGTGGAAGTCGGGCATGTCGCGTCCATCGTTGAAACGGAAGATGCCGCCCATGGCAGACGCCGATCGGGGAACTTCATTCCAACCCAGCGTCACCAGCATTCCACTGATGAGATGCACCATAAGATCGCCCGCGACTCCGGTGCCGTACGCTCGCCAACAGCGCCAGCGCGCGAAGCGATATTTGTTGAACGGAATTTTGGGAGCGTCATTGAGCCATGTCTCCCAATCGAGAGTTTCCGGTGAAAGATCCGGCGGCGGCGGATATTCCCATGCCCCGGTAGGATCATTGCGGCCCAGCGTGAGTTCGACCATTTCCACGTCGCCGATGGCGCCGGCCTGATACAGTTCCCGCGCTTTCGCGCACAGCACTGAACTCACGCGCTGCGAGCCAATCTGCACGATGCGGTTATTCTTCGTCGCCGCTTCGACCATAGCAAATCCGTCGGCGACAGTGTGCGACATCGGCTTCTCGCAATAAATGTCCTTGCCGGCATTGCAGGCATCGACCACCACCCGTTTATGCCAGTGATCCGGCACGGCGGCGACGATGCAGTCGATGTCCTTGCGATCGAGCAGTTCGTGATAGTGGCGCGTAGTGGGTAGGCTCGGATTCGCGGTGATCTCCTTTGCAAGCGTGTGGCGCCCATCATACAAATCAGCGGCCGCGACGCATTCGATGCCCGGGATCGTGATCGCGCTGGCCAGCAATCCGGAGCCTTGCATCCCGATGCCGATCATGCCAAAGCGAACCCGATCGCCAGGCGCGACTGATCTTGGCATCGGTTGAGCTTCCAGGAATATGGTTTTGGAAGCCAGCAAACCGCCGGCGGTTGCCGCGCTTCCCTGCAGAAATGTACGTCTCGAAAAATTGCGATTCATAACCCTCCTTGTCATCCCGAGCAAGCGCCGGTTGCCGCAGCGCGGAATCTGGGCGAGCCGAGCGAAGCGGCGCGCAGCTTCTACTAGCACAGCCGCGCCGCAGAATCGCGCAATTGGCTCGCTTCCTTACTACTTCTTCAACGGCTTGATCGCCACTTCCTTGAAAAAAACGATGTCGTTGTCGCTGTGATTCTGTAGCCCGATCCAGCCAAACATGGGCCGCGGACCGCGTTGCGGCTCGAAATCAAATTTCCGCGGAGGCACCGGATCGCCCTCCTTGTAGTCGGTGACTTTGATGCCGTTCAGCACCACGATCGTGCGCAAACCATCGAGTGTGATGTCCATCGTGTTCCACTGCGGCCCGGGCTTCCATGCATTATTTACCAGCGGCTTAGTCAGCGAATACAACATGGCCGTCTGATGATATTCATCCTCGCCCGAAGTCTCCGGATGATTGTCGATCTGCACTTCGTACCCGTAGTGAACGGGCATCCACTCTTCTCGCGGCTCGATGGGAATGCGGATGAATACTCCGGAGTTGTCGTTTTCATCGCGCATCTTGTAGACGACGTGCAAAGCGCAGTTCCCGATCTTGCCGCCGGTCCAGTAGAGCAGACCCATGCCCCCATGCGTGCGGATCAGACCGTTCTCGACGGTATCGCCGCCTGGCCCGACGTGCTTCCATCCGGTCAGGTCCTTGCCGTTGAAAAGCTGCTGCCATTGATTGGGATCGCCTTTACAGACGTTCTGATCTTGGTCAGCCGCATACGAAAACGTAACCAGGCCCGCAAGCAGGAAGACGGTAACAATAAATCGTTTTAGCATTGGAGATCTCCTGCAAGTTGATGGGGCTTGCGCTTGAGACACACCAATCTACTCGCCTCACGGAAGGGAAATCAATGAGACTTTGAAGGTACGGCCGTTCTTGGGTTTTGGCAGCGCAGACAGGAGTGTCCACAAAAGATTTTATTTTCCTCATCAGAACTCGAATTTTTTAGAAAAGGCCTGTTTATTTGTTTCCTTCCGCCTGCGACGGCTGCTTCAGCGACGCCGGCACAGCGAAGTCGGCCTGCTCGATCGGCACGTTCACCTCAATCTTTTGGATCGTAGTCGTGCTCTCAGAAGGATTGGTTTTCCATCCCTGCGAAATGGAATAGGGGAACATCACGGCAGCAACAGGCTGGTACGATCCCATTTCCGAAACGATTTCGTGAATCGATCCGTGAACGAACTCCTGCACTTCTTGCGGATTTCCAGATAGGCGTCGGGATCGAGGAAGCAGTAAATGATTTCGCCATTCTTGAGCGTGACTTGAACAGCAAGAGCGAGGGTCTACGCTGCGACCGAGGTCACGCCAGAAACTGCTTCAGGCGCTCGAAATCAATCATCACTGGGCGGCGTTCATCGTGCGAACGTGAGATTCAATCCCGTAGTGAAAATGACATCATTCGTCTTCGTTCCAATTGGAGGATTGGAGTCATAGATGTCGTTGAACTGGTTCTGCCATCCCAGAACCTTATTCAACTTCGTGACCGTGCCAATGTTCACGATGGCGCGGTATTGGCCCGTCTGCTGCAGGTCCGGAAAGAAGGTGGCCGTCTCATTGAGTACGGTGCTCTTTCCCAGTTGCTGGGTCAACTGGTCGCCGATCGTGAGGGCTACAAAACGGTTCGTTATGCCGTACGAAACGAAAAACGGCGTGCCGGGAAGGGGAGCACCGTTGGAATAAGTTTCGTGCGTGTAGTTCACACCGCCAAAGACATCCAAGGTGGTGTTGGCATTCTTGAGAACATGCGCACCGAAACCTCCGCTGTAAATGCTGCGCAGATCGAGGTATTGCAGCGCGTTGGCCATGTAGTCGACCGAAGCAAACACAAATGCGCGGGCATTCAGATTGTGATCGTAGCGGAGCCCGCCGGTTTCGAGATTGGCGACCGTGCTCGGAGTGGCAAGATTATTGGTAGTGTCGATCGAAGTCGCGTACAGAGTCCATTTGTCGTTCGCGCTGGTATGCACCGCATTGAAAGCAAGCGCGAGGTTCTCGGTCTCGCTGTTGCCGCGAGCAACCGAGAATCCAACGTTCGCCCCGCCAGTCCAGCCATGCAGCAAGCCCGGATGCTGCGCTTTTTCCCATGCCGTCTCTTCAGCGTCGTTGCGGATCACCGTTATATCGGCTTCGGGGGCTTCTACCGTTCCAGCATTTTTGGTCGCGACCTCAAGCTTTCCGTCGCTGCTGGTGACCGGGCCTACAACCGTCTTGCCATTTTTGAGTCCGATGTGCAGTTGCTGGTCAGTCTTGATCTCCTGAATCGACGAGAACGGAAGCGTGACATCGCCTGCCGCGTCGGTGTGCAGGACGATCGACTTTCCATCTCCTTTGACGATCGTGCCCGTGAGGTGATCGCCATTTTTCAGCGTGACTTGGTCGGCGAAGACATTCGAGACAAGAAATGCGAATGCGAGCAGAGTCAGTCCTTGCCATTTGCGCAGCACTCCCACACCCCCAACAGTAGAGATTCAAAAAATTGTAGTTTCTAAATGGATCCCTGGAAACTAAAGTTTAGACCGGAACAACGACTGAAGACAAAAATCCCACGTCGAGGCGCAAAGCCGAAAAACCCGCAGGTTGGTTTAGCTCTTGGCTTCGGTGTTCTTGTTCTGCTCATTGGAAGCTTGCGCGGGAGGCTGCTCTTTCAACCCCTCTTTGAACCCGCGAATGCCTTCGGCCAGACCCTTGCCGAGCTCAGGCAGCTTCTTTGGGCCAAACAAGATCAGAGCAATAAACGCTACTAACAGCCAATGCCAAGGTGAGAACTCGCCCACAAAAACCTCCACGCAACCATACGTCGCTGCTGGATCTAGGGTACGGCAGGGCTAGGGGGAAGTCAAACCGTGAACCCTGATCTGGAGGTATTGTCTCTGGCGGCGCGGTTCGGGGCGGTGAACGGCTGCACGGCAGGCTGTGATTTCAATCACACGGTTCGGCAATCACGCGGCACCCGGTTTGTCAGGCAACTGCACGTGGGATTTTGCTGCGGATGTTAGAATCCCACGCCAATCCCATTGGAGGAGACAACAAGAAATGCAATCCGCGCCAGTAGGGATCGCTGCCAACGCTGATTACGGCCTGCGTCGGGAAGTTCTTTCGCCGATGGAGACGCTGGCGCAGTCGGTTTCGACCATGGCGCCGACCACGACTCCAGCCGCCACGATCCCGCTCGTCTGTGCGCTCGCCGGCAATGGCACATGGCTGGCCTACGTGCTGGCGACTATCGCGATTCTGCTCGTGGCCTTGTGCATCAGCCGTTTCGCCAAGCATTCTGCTTCTCCCGGTTCGCTTTACAACTACGCCTCGATGGTCTTGCCGCCATGGCTGCAGGCGACCGTCGCCTGGAGTCTTCTCCTTGCATACATCGCGACTGGTTCGAGCGTAATCGGCGGTTTCTATCATTACGCCAATCTGCTGCTTCGCGATGCGACGGGGCATGTTCTCCCGGCAGTTTTTCTCGCAGCGTTCGTCACCGGAATTTCGATCTGGATCGCTTATCGTGACGTGAAAATTTCCGCAAGGCTCATGCTCTGGATTGAGGCAGTGTCGGTGACGGTCATTGTTGCGGTCGTGTTTTTGTTGTTATTGCGCCAAGGCCGGCACGCGGACCTGCAACAACTACATCTTCACGGCATGACCGGCAGCGGCCTGCGCCTGGGACTCGTTCTGGCTCTGTTCAGCTTTGTGGGGTTTGAAAGTGCGACCACGCTTGGAGCCGAGGCGCGCAATCCGCTGCGAACGATTCCCCGCGCGGTTGTCACGAGTTCTCTGCTCGGCGGGGCGTTTTTCACCGTGTGCGCCTACGCCGAGGTGCTGGGATTTCATATGATCGGTCGGAATCTCGGCGAGAGCCAGGCTCCGATGTACGTTCTGGCGCGAGTGGGTGGTGTTCCGATTTTCGGATTGCTGATCGATATTGGTGCGCTCGTCAGCCTTTTTGCCGGAACCCTGGCCTGCATCACAGCGGCCGCCCGAGTACTGCTGCTGATGGCGCACAACGGCTTGGCCCACGATCGCCTGCGGACCACGCACGCTCACAACCGTACACCGAGCCTGGCCGTGGTCATTACCGGAATTGCGGCATTGCTTCCAGTCGCGCTGCTGGCGGCGCGTGGCGACAGCGGACTCGACGTCTACGGATGGATGGGATCGCTGGCTACCTACGGATTCATTGTTGCCTACGCTCTGGTATGCGTGGCTTTGCCGCGCTACCTGAGAATTCACCGAGCGTATCGCGCCGGGGCACAGGTTCTTCCCTGGCTAGCAGCGCTGGTGATGGGGTTGGCGCTTGTCGGGAATCTCTATCCCGTGCCGGAAGGACCTTACGGAAAGCTGCCTTACATCTATCTGGGGTATCTGGGTGCCGGGCTGCTTTGGTTTACGGTGCGACGTCGAATCAACAGGCCTGCGCTGGCGGAGGGCTAGCTCCAGCCAGATGACTGGATAGAATCTCGATAAGAATTAGTAATCACGCGCAAAAAAACTTTCACTAGCCTTCGCTCTTTCGTTCCTGTCAACCTTCGCGTACATTGCTTCGCTAACCCTGAAGCAGAACAAAAACCGGTTCTGCGAGTTGGTGCGGATTACAGGGCTGCATCTCTTCCATTTTTAAGGTCGAGGAGGTCACGTTCATGTCTCCGATTTCGAAACAATTCAGGCCTTGTGTTTCCTGGGCAGCGTGCATGTTTGCAGTCGTATTGATCGGCGGAACTTCGGCTGTCGCACAGCGCACGCTCGGCGGAATCACCGGCACGGTCACGGATAAAACGGGGAGCGTGCTGCCGGAGACGAATGTGACCATCGTTGCCGATGAAACCAAACTAACTCGGACCCAGAAAACCAATGCGAATGGCGCCTATGATTTCGTCGACCTCCCGATCGGCGCTTACACACTGACTTTTGTTCATCAAGGATTTCAGAGCCAGAAAATTCCGTCGATCACGGTTCAAGCCGACCGAACCGTCACGGTGAACGCGACTCTGCCTATTGGTCAGGTCGGTACAGTGGTCGAAGTCGAGGCTGTTCCTCTGATCAACGCCGTTGATACGACGAATGGTTACATTCTGGAGAAAAATCAGATCGACGCGGTTCCGCTGCCCACAGGCAGTTTCACCGGACTGGCGATTCTGTCTCCGGGAGTGAACGCCGAATTGCCCGGAGGGACCGGCGTGAACAGCGGATTGGGCAATCAGCCGATCTGGGCCAACGGCCAGCGCGATACGAGCAACAGTTTCCTGCTGAATGGCGTGGATGCCAGCAACCTATTCAACGGCAAGAGCACCAGCCAGGTCGCGTCAGCTCGCATCGTGAACAATACCGGCGTGGCGAACGCAGCCAGCACCAGCGCTGCGCCGATCCAAAGCACGGCATCGGTTTATCTCGCGATCGGCCAGGCGATCCCGACTCCGGCTCCGGAGACCGTGCAGGAACTTCGCGTCAATACATCAATGTATGACGCGCAGCAAGGCTCAACCAGCGGAGCCCATATCGACATGAGCACCGCTTCGGGGACGAATGCTCTGCACGGCGGCGCATATCTGCATCGCGGCACCGACTGGCTCAACGCAGCGCCGTTTTTCTACAAGCAGGACCCCAATCTTCCCTCCGACGACAAAGTTCCTGAGATGCACCGTTACACATTAGGAGGCACACTCGGCGGTGCGCTGGTTGCGGACAAGTTGTTTGGATATGTCGCCTTTCAACACGTCCACGACTCCGATCAGGAGATTGGATTATCGCGCATGCTGGTTCCGGCGGACTTCAATCCCACATTCTTGATGGGGCCGAATGGTTGCGGCACGACGAATCGAATGGATCCGACATTCGCGTCCTGTCTCGCCGCAATTTCCAACGATGAATGGGGAACTTCGATCACGGGCGCCAATGTGAGTCCGGTTGCGCTCGGGCTTTTTCGAGCCCAAATGCCGAACGGCCAATACATGATTCCCTTCAGCGACGGCGTAACACCCACGCCAATTTTTCCCGAGAATGCCATCAGCCCCGGCACCGCATACTTCACCTCCAACCAGGCAGTCGCAAATCTGGATTGGAACCGAAGTAGCAAAAACACAATTTCGGCAAAGTATTACTACCAGCACGATCCGACCGTCGCGCCGTACGCGTATTCTAACGTGCCCGGATTTCCCCAATATCTCGATGCCGGCAGCCAAGTCGCCTCGCTGACCAATGCACAAGCCATCCGGCCGAATCTGAACATCACCGAAGTGATCGGAATTCTGCGGGAAAAGGCGTACAGCACCATCGGACAGCCGTTTACCCCGCAGCAGCTGGGGATCAACACATTCGGCTCGACATATTTTCCCGGCATTACGATTGTCGATCCTTTGGGATTGGGAAATCCGGCGGCGAATCCCGATGGCATCGCGAACTTGCAGTTTCTGACAATCGGGCAGGGATCGGCTTCGCAGGGTGCCTTTACCGGAGTTTTTCAAAATCGCATCATGCCCTCCGCCAACGCGATCTGGATGAAAGGCCGCAACACGATCACCTTCGGCGGCAGCTACGCCTATACGCAACTGAACGCGCGTGACGACAGAACGAATCAGGGAATGATTTCGACCGCCGATTTCTCTCAGTTCGTGCAGGGAATCGTAAACACGAATGATGACTTCACCACGACCAAGTTTCTGCAAGGCAATGCGAATCGCTATTACCGCGCTGGACAGGTTGGAATGTACCTTCAGGATAAATTTCAGTTTCGCTCAAACCTGAGCATGACCGCCGGGCTGCGCTTCGATTGGAACGGCGGACTTACCGAAAAATACGGCCGGATTTTCAACTTCGACCCTGCGCTTTACGACTATGACGGTGCGACTGACACGATCGTCTCGAACGGCTTCATCATCGCCGGTAACAACAACCTGTTTCCGACGAAGGGCGTGAGCAATACGACTCTCACCGGACGCCAGTGGGGACTTGCGCCGCGGCTGGGACTGGCATGGAGCCCGCGCAAGTTCAATGACAAGCTGGTCGTCCGCACCGGCACAGGTCTTTATTACGATCGCGGCGAACTCTTCACATATCTTTCGCCGGGATATGCGGAAGGCGTCATCAACGGCGGACCATTCGGAGTGAACCAGACGCCGCCATACGTGAATGCCTACTCCTGTCAGAATGATCCGACCGCTACGATCAACTACTATCTGGGATACATTCCGACCTGCCCTACGCCGACATACTCGCTCTCGAGTCCTTGGGGACCGACGCCCGGGCCTGCGCCGACGGGAAATCCAGCCGATATTACCAACTATCTGCCAAACGAGGCGGCGATTGTGAACGGCGCTGAACTGTTCTCATTCGCCACGTACAACCGCGCCAATAAACTGCCGTACACCATCAACTACACGCTCGATATTCAGTGGCAACCGCGGAATGACCTGGCGTTCGATATCGGATACGTCGGCAACCTAGGCAGGCATCAAGTGATTCCGATCCCATTCAATCAGCCGGGAATCGCTACGCCAACAAACGTCATCCACTCGGATGCACCGTACCCGCAGTCCTACACCTACGGTTACACGGTGCAACAGGCATCAAGTTGCTCGCCAGCCTGTCCGATCAATTTGCCCAATGGGCAGCCGATGCTTTCCAATTTTGAAGGCGGCAATGTTGATTTGCGCGTTCCCTACATTGGATATTCGGCGGAATCCGAAACCTACAAAGCCGCAGGTGTTTCTGCCTACAACGCGCTCGAGACGCATATAGAAAAGCGCATGAGCTATGGCCTGCAGTTGGGATTCTCCTACACCTACTCGCACGCTCTCGATGAGCAGAGCGCGATGGGATTGTTTTTCAACGGAAATAATCCGCTCGACCTCCGTTCCGCCTATGGTTCTTCGGATTTCGACCGCACCCACGTGTTTAACGTGAGCTATCTCTATGACCTGCCTGGCACCGCACGAAAATCGTCTCTGCTGGGAAAAATCACCAATGGTTGGGCGATTATCGGAGTTGGAGTCTTTCAGAGTGGACAGCCTTATAGCATCATCGACTACACCGGCGCGGTCGGCAGCATTTATTACAGCGTGTATGACGGCATCACAAATCCGATTGTGCCGCTGGCCCCCGGTTGCACGGCAAAGAACGCAGTCACCGGCTCCTCTGGGGCTTATTCCAACCCGACTAATCCGAAGTCGTTTGCTCTTCTCTCTTCCTGCTTTACGCTGCCATTGCTCAGCCCTGGCGATCTCAACGGAGCCATCCCTGCGGGCGACACCTTCGAAACCAATTTCACGACCGGTCAGCGCAACATTTTCCGGCAAGCCTGGCAGAGGCGGCTCGACATGTCTCTGGTAAAGACGCTGCAGATTGACGAGCACGTTTCGTTGAAGTACACGCTCGATGTCTTCAACGTAACCAACACCGCCAGCTTCGACATCCCGATTGACGACGTTTCTCAGAACGCGTTTTACAACCAGGACCCCGTGGCTGGGACCACGCCGCTGCCTGTCGGGTGTCCCACTCAAAGCAATGTTTCATTTTTCAATTGCCCTGCTGGGCTTGGTGCTGTGAACAAAACAATCGGCAGCCCGCGGCAGATCCAGATGAGTTTGGCCCTGACGTTTTAGTCAGCCCGCATGAAGGGTAGTTCCGGCTAATCTCGAGTGCTTTCTGAGGGCAAGCGGCTAATCCCCACTGCAGCCTTGCGCAGCTCGCCTGCATCGTAATCTCACTTCGAAGGAGTAAGGAGTTCCGTATGGGCAGCAGCGTGGCCATTCTTCAATCGGTAAAAGACAGCGTTCTGGCGGCAAATGTGAAATCGGTGTATGGCGAGCCGATCACGGCGCAGGGCAAGACCGTGATTCCGGTCGCGAAAATTATGTATGGCTATGGTGGGGGTGGCGGCACCGGCGGCGTCGGGGACACCAAGGCGCGCGGCGAAGGCGGAGGTGGCGGCGGCGGAGGCCGCGCTATCCCTGTGGGAGTGATCGAAGTCAGTAGTCAGCAGACGCGCTTTGTCCCGATCACGAGCCGCAGGAAGCTGGCAGGCGCGGTTGCCGCCGGACTCGCTCTAGGATTCTTGTTTGCCTGGCGGAAACGCCGGTGAGGGCGGATTTCGCAGGTCTTCGATTTTCCTCCAGGGATTTTGCTCCGGGAACGATAAGACCAGCGCCCTAGCGTGCCGATGGTTCCGTTTTGCACTCTACGCATGGACAAATTTCGCGCAGAAAACGCCAGGAGTAGATCCCGAGATCGTGGTTGTCGTTCCACGAAAACTTGATGGCGTATTTGCCCACTCCTTCTGCTGAGAACGGCTTTGCTGTAGGCTTAAACATCGGCAAGCTGCCCGGCGCAAGTCTCGGAGGCTCGCCTGGCTTGCGTCCCATCTTTCCGCGCTCTTCTTCACACATTGCGCAAGGACATGCGTCGCGCAAGTATACGAAACTGTAATGTGAGACGTGCCCGTCTTTCCACTCGATGTCAACCCCGGTCCCGGTGCTGAGATTCACTTTGACGGATTTCGGATCAGTCGCGGCTGTGAGTGATGGAAGCGGAGACTGCATGGGTTCAGTATCGCATGCTGACGCAAAGCGGGGATAAGCCTTGTCAGAGCAGCCCGCAGCTTAGGCGCTGTCCTGGGGATTGTCGTAGGGTGCTGCAGCCCAGTATGATTGGCCCCGCAAGCTGGCGCCTTTTGTTTTGTAGCCGCTGCGATTGCTGAATTCGTACGCATCCCTGTAAAATAGTGGTTTGCCTCGATAGATCTGAAACTTCTGGGAGTAGTCATGGCACAACAATGCGATATCTGCGGCAAGAAGCCGCAAGCGGGAAACCGCATCAGCCACGCCCACAACGTGACCAAGCGGCGCTGGAATGTGAATCTGCGTCCGGTGCACGCCAAGGTCAACGGTCAGGGCAAACGCATCCGCGTCTGTACGTCCTG
>Ga0335072_10006374_pt1 | contig 17255 bp, 13 predicted proteins | sample Lox_Sample_21_FD_206725 | JGI IMG/M metagenome (GOLD analysis project Ga0335072, IMG submission 206725) | Soil microbial communities from Loxahatchee National Wildlife Refuge, Florida, United States - Lox_Sample_2.1 | ecosystem: Environmental > Terrestrial > Soil > Wetlands | place: USA...
GTTTGGCACCGGCCAGCAGGGCGAGGAGGGCGAGGCCGAAGGCGGCGGCGAGTCGGGCCAGTTCATGCTGCAAGAGGGCAACGGCGAGGGCAACGGCAATGACACCATGCCGGGCTCGGAGGGTCATGGGCGAGGCCGGCGCGATCCCCTGGGCCGGCAATATGGCGAGGGCGGCTCTGGCGCCGACGAGGGAAACGACGTGACCATTCCCGAGAAACGCGAATATTCCCGGACGCGGGAGATCGAGGAAGAGCTGCGCCAGCGAGACGCGCAACGCGATCGCCCGCAACAGGAGTTGGATTATTACGGGCGGCTATTGAAGGGCTTCTAACGGCGCCACGCGTGGCGGCGACCGTCATGCGTTGCAGCGCAGGGACGAATCAGACCATGCCAACAAGGTTTGCACGGTATGCCTTTGACACCTGGGAAAAAGCCGAGCTGGGCGCGGCCCCGTACTTGTTGCACTAACAACGTGACTCGTGCGACCTCTGTCATTTCCAATGACCCGGTGTCTGACGCACAATGAAGCGTGAAACAAGTCCAGGTGATTTGCCCGCCGACGGCTTATCCACATTATGCGGCGCGGCTCCGCCTCTGGTGTGTGCCGGTGAACGAGCGCAACTGCGGCAGTCCGGCACCGCCGGACCTGCGCGCAGCAAGCGGACAGGAGAAGAAACGATGAGATACTGGGGCGCAATTCTGGCTTTGGCGCTTCTTGCGTTGCCACTGGCGGCCACAGCCCAGCCGGTCAGCGGCTTGTACATCTCGGGCGGTCTGGGCGCCGACCTGCCACAGAACACGTATTTCACCCCGAGTTCGCCGGTGGACGGTGCCACGCGTCTGAAGACCGAGGACAATCTCGGGTTCACCGGGCTCGGTGCCATAGGCTATGGCCTGGGCGACGGGTTCCGCTTCGAAATCGAGGGCGACTTCGCGCGCAACGGCGTGCAGAACATTTATCAGAAATTCCCAACGACGACGTCCGGCACAGAGCACACGTACGGCGTGATGGTGAACGCGCTGTATGACTTAGATATCGGTTCGCCCTGGATCTACCCGTATCTCGGCGCCGGTGCCGGCTACCAGTGGAGCCATTTTGACGGTGTGTCGGTGACACAGATCGGCGGGCCGTTCAGATTGAGCACGGATGCGACCGCCGGCGCGTTCGCGTGGCAGGCGATTGCTGGCGTGTCAGTGCCCATTCCCAGCGTGCGTGGCCTGTCATTCACCGCCGAATACCGCTTCATGGAAACGCTGGGCGGACCCACATACGGTGCGCTGGAAACCCCGGTCGGCGGCGGTCCTGCGGTGTTCACCGACCTGAAGCTGCACAACCAGTTCGACCATCTTTTCCTGATCGGGCTGCGTTATGAGTTCAATACGCCTGCACCGCCCGCACCCGTCATGACGCCGGCTGCACAAGCCGTGCCGACCCCTGCTCCGTCGCGTTCGTACCTGGTGTTCTTCGATTGGGACAAGGCGACGCTGACCGACCGTGCGCGCCAGATCATCCAGGAGGCAGCAGACAATTCGCGGCGCGTGCAGTACACGCGCATCATGGTGAACGGCTACACGGATACGTCAGGCACGCCGCAATACAACATGGGCTTGTCGATCCGGCGTGCCCGCGCGGTGGAAGGCGAGCTTATTCATGATGGTGTCCCGCAAAACGTGATCGCCATCCGCGGCTACGGCGAAACCCACCTGCTGGTCCCAACCGGCCCCGGCGTGCGCGAGCCGCAGAACCGGCGCGTAGAAATCATCATTCAATAACCTTAACCTCTCCAATAACATCAATCTCTCCCGCGCGCTATTCGCGCGCGGGAGAGATTACTTCTGCGCCACCGCCAGCGCGCTCAAATTGAAAATTCCCCGTGCCGTAACGCTCGGCACCAGCACATGAATCGGCTGCGACAGACCAAGCAGGATCGGCCCCACCGCCAGCCCATCCGCCGCAGCCTTCAACAACGTGAATGAGATGTTCGCTGCATCCAGCCCAGGCATGACCAGAAGATTCGCCGCGCCATGCAGAGGTGAATCCGGCACCGCCTGGTTCCGGATCGTCTCCACCAGCGCGGCGTCGGCATGCATTTCGCCGTCGATTTCCAGTGCCGGATCGCGCGCACGGATCATCGCCAATGCATGGCGCATCTTGCGTGCGGACCCACTGTCGCTGGCGCCAAAGCTGGAATGCGACAGCAATGCCGCTTTCGGAGCGACACCGAACCGGCGCACCGCCTCCGCCGCCAGCACAGTAAGTTCGGTGATTTGCTCCGGCGTCGGGTCCACCACCATGTGCGTGTCCCCCATGAACAAGGCACCGGTCGACAGGATCAGCGCCGACAGAGCGTACACCCTGCTCACCCCAGGCCGCCGCGCGACGATCGGCAGCACGTACTGAATCTGCCGCCACCAGTTCCCCGTTCCGCCACAGATTGCCGCATCGGCAAGGCCCTCATGCAGCATCATGGCAGCGGCCACCGACGGCCGGTTCGCGACCCGCCGTGCCGCCACCTCCGGCGGCGCACCGCGGCGGCCGGCGAGCCGCTGGTATTCCGGGATCAGCGGCCCGAACACGTCGTGGTCCTGCGTCGGATCCAGCACGTGCACGCCGTCCGTCAGGTCGATGCGAAGGCCCATCTCCCGCACCTTGCGTGCGATCACGTCGCGACGTCCGAGCAAGATGGGGGCGGCTATGTGGTCGTCCACCAGCATCTGGGCGGCGCGCAGGATGCGGTCGTCCTCGCCTTCCGCAAACACAATGCGGCGCGCCGGCCCTTGCCTGGCCGCTTCGAACACCGGCCGCATGAGTTGGCCGGAACGGAACACGAAGCGTTCGAGCGTGTGGCGATAGGCATCGAGATCCGCGATCGGACGCAATGCGACGCCGGTCTCCATGGCAGCGCAGGCGACCGCCGGGGCAATCTCCAGAATCAGCCGCGGATCGAATGGCTTGGGAATGATGTAGTCGGGGCCGAACACCGGCGCGGCGCCGCCATAGGCCGCAGCAACGACTTCGCTCGCCTCCATCCGCGCCAGGCCGGCAAGCGCTTCCACCGCCGCAATCTTCATCGCCTCGTTAATGGTGGTGGCCGACACATCCAGTGCGCCGCGGAAGATGAACGGGAAGCACAGAACGTTATTGACCTGGTTCGGATAGTCGCTGCGGCCGGTAGCGACAATGGCGTCCGGACGAGCGGTGTGGGCAATGTCGGGTGCGATCTCCGGCTCCGGATTCGCCAGCGCCAGGATCAGCGGCTGGTCGTTGAATTTCGGCAGCCATTCAGGGTGCAGCACACGCGGCGCGGACAGGCCGAGGAAGATATCGGCGCCATCCAGCACGTCGGCCAGCGCGGCGGCGTTTGTATTGCGGGCATAGCGCGCCATGTTGGGGAGCATTCCGGGGCGATTTGTGCGCACCACGCCGTTGATGTCGGTCAGCGTGACGTTTTCCGGCTTCAGCCCCATCGCCACTAGCAGATCGACGCAGGCCAGCGCTGCGGCACCCGCGCCCGACGTGACCAGCTTCACGTCCGGCAGCGACTTGCCTTGCAGCAGCAAGCCGTTGCGCACGGCGGCAGCGACCGTGATGGCAGTGCCGTGCTGGTCGTCATGGAAGACCGGGATGCGCATGCGGGCGCGCAAATTCGTCTCGATGGCGAAGCACTCGGGAGCCTTGATGTCCTCCAGGTTGACGGCGCCGAAGGTGGGTTCCAGCGCCGCGACCACATCGCAGAAGCGGTCGGGGTCCTGCGCGTCCACCTCGATATCGAACACGTCGATGCCGGCGAATTTCTTGAAAAGAACCGCCTTGCCTTCCATCACCGGCTTGCCGGCAAGGGCACCGATATTGCCGAGGCCGAGCACCGCTGTGCCGTTGGAAATCACGGCAACCAGATTGCCCCGGGCGGTGTAGTCGTGCGCAGTGGCAGGGTCGGCCTTGATCGCCTCGCAGGCGGCAGCGACGCCGGGAGAATACGCCAGCGCGAGGTCGCGTTGACTGGCCATCCGCTTGGTCGGCTCAATGGCGAGCTTTCCAGGTCGTGGGAAGCGATGGTAGTCGAGCGCCGCCTGGCGGAAAGCATCGTCCATGGTCGTTTCCCCTGGTTACGGCCGGGTGGGGACATAGGAGAGGTCGCCGAAGGGCGCCAGACGCAGGGCCCACAGCGTCCGGGCGTGAGCGTCGTTGTCCACATGCCTGAACGTCGCCGCCCGGCTTGACGCTTGCCCGATTCGCTGATCCTCTTCCAGCCAAGCTGAGAAGGCGTCTCGCAACCGGGAGGAACCCATGCCCACGTGGCTTCGCTGGACGATCGCCGCCGCGGTTGTCATTTGCTCAAACGCGATGGCGCACGCCGCGACCATTACCATCGCCACCGTCAACAACAACGACATGATCGTGATGCAGCAGCTCGCCTCGCACTGGGAGCAGCAGACGGGAAACAAGATCAACTGGGTGGTGTTGGAGGAGAACGTTCTGCGCCAGCGCGTCACCACCGACATCGCCACCGGCGGCGGCCAGTTCGACGTGATGACGATCGGTTCTTATGAAGCGCCGATCTGGGGCAAGCAGAAATGGCTGCTGCCGCTGGACGATTTCCCCAAGAGCTACGACTACAACGACATCTTCAAGTCGGTGCGCGACGCGCTTTCCTCGGACGGGCATCTGTGGGCGGTGCCGTTCTACGCGGAGAGCTCCTTCCTGATGTATCGCAAGGATCTGTTCTCGAAGGCCGGCCTGACGATGCCGGCACAGCCGACATGGGCCGAGGTCGAAGGCTTCGCCAAGAAGCTGACCGACCGAGCCCACCAGCAATACGGCGTGTGCCTGCGCGGCAAGCCGGGCTGGGGCGAGAACATGGCGCTGATCGACACCATGGTGAACACGTTCGGCGGCCGTTGGTTCAACGAGAAATGGCAGCCGCAGCTTGATACCAAGCCGTGGCAAGATGCGGTGACCTTCTATGTGAATTTGCTGCGCAATTACGGCCCGCCCGGCGCCAGCTCCAACGGCTTCAACGAGAACCTGGCGTTGTTCTCCACCGGCCATTGCGCGATGTGGGTCGATGCCACGGTCGCCGCCGGCTTCGTTTCCGATCCGAAGAAGAGCCAGGTCGTCGGCAAGGTCGGTTTCGCACCGGCGCCGATCGCGAAAGTGCCGAACGGCAACCATTGGTTCTGGGCCTGGGCGCTCGCGATACCGAAGAGCTCGCACGAGGCGGCAATTGCAAAATCATTCCTGCGATGGGCAACCTCGCAGGCGTATATCAAGCTGGTGGCGCAGACGAACGGCTGGGTGCTGGTGCCGCCCGGGACGCGCAAGTCCACCTATGACAACCCGCAATACATCGCGGCGGCGCCCTTCGCGAAACAGGTAGAACATGCGATCCAGACCGCGGACCTGGACCATCCGACCGCTCAGCCCGTGCCATATACCGGAATCCAATACGTGGCGATTCCGGAATTCCAGGCCATCGGCACGACAGTGGGCCAGTTGATGGCAGCGGCACTGACCGGCCAGACGACGGTGGATCAGGCGCTGAAGCAAGCGCAGGCACAGGTGAAGTCGGCAATGGACCAAGCGGGCTACACCCAGTAGCCCGCCCACGCCCTGATCGTGGAGGGCGGCATGAGAGCGACGAACGAAGCCATTGCAGCAGCGCCGCCACCGATGCGGTCGGGCCGCATGCGGACAGCGTTGCGCGGCCGCGGCGGCGCGGTCGCCACCTTACCACTGGTCGGGCCCGCGGTGGTCTTGTTGCTGATCTGGTCGCTGGTGCCGCTGGTGATGACGCTGTGGTTCTCGTTCCGCCGCTACAACCTGCTGAACCCGATGATCCACGGCTTCGCCGGCTGGAACAACTACCGCTTCTTGTTTCAGGACCCGGCGCTGCTTTCTTCGCTGGTTGTCACTGTGGTTCTTGTTGCCGCGGTGCTCGCGATTACAGTGGGCCTTGGCGCGGTACTGGCGGCGGTGTTCGAAACCGGCTTCCCCGGCCGCGGCATTGCGCGCGTGCTGATGATCTCGCCCTTCTTCGTCATGCCGACGGTCAGCGCGCTGATCTGGAAGAACCTGCTGATGAACCCGGTGAACGGCTTGTTCGCCTGGATCCTCCGAGGCGTCGGGCTGCCGACCTTCGACTGGTTCGCCTCGGCGCCACTGATCTCCATCATCGTGATCGTCGCCTGGGAATGGCTGCCCTTTGCCTTCCTGATCCTGATGACGTCACTGCAATCGCTGGATGAGGAGATCATCGAAGCCGCCCGCCTGGACGGTGCCGGGCCGGTCGCGATGTTCCGCTACATCCAGGTGCCGCATCTCGGACGCTCGATCAGCGTGGTGGTGATGATCGAGACCATCTTCTTGCTCGGCATCTTCGCCGAGATCTACGTGACCACCGCGGGCGGCCCAGGCGTCGCCACCACCAACCTCGCATTCCTGATCTACCAGCGCGCCCTTTTGGCATTTAACGTAGGATCTGCATCGGCGGCAGGGGTGATCGCCATCGTGCTGGCCAACATCGTCGCCATCTTCCTCATCAACACCGTGGCAAAGCGGCTGGACGTATGAATCCGCGCGACAAGCAGTTCCATCCGGTGGCGGCAGCCGTGGCCTGGCTGGCGTCGTTGCTGATGTTCTTCCCGATCTTCTGGATGGTGCTCGCCAGTTTCAAAACCGAGACCCAGGCGATTCAAACGCCACCCCTGCTCTTGTTTCGTCCAACATTAGAAAACTACCACGACATCTTCATCCGCGCCGACTATCCGTTATTCGCCTGGAACAGTGTGGCAATTTCGCTGGCAGCGACGGTGGTTATGCTGGTGGTAGCGGTGCCGGCGTCGTTTGCCATGGCGTTCTATCCAACCAAACGCACGCGCGGCACGTTGCTGTGGATGCTGTCCACCAAGATGCTACCGGCGGTCGGCGTACTGGTGCCGATCTATCTGATTGCAAAGGACGCCGGCCTGCTGGATTCGCGCATCGCGCTGATCCTCATCTACATGCTCAGCAACCTGCCGATCGGCGTCTGGATGCTGTTCACCTTCTTCCGCGAAACGCCAAAGGCGATCATCGAGCAAAGTCGCATCGATGGCGCCGGCGTATGGGATTCGATCGTGCACGTACTGCTCCCGCTCGGGCTGCCGGGCATCGCATCCACCGCACTGCTATCGATCATCCTGTGCTGGAACGAGGCGTTCTGGAGCCTGAACCTGTCTGCCCACGACGCCGCACCGCTGACCGCGTTCATCGCGTCGTTCTCGGCACCCGAGGGCTTGTTCTGGGCCAAGCTCTCTGCCGCAGCAACGCTGGCGACGGTGCCGATCCTGCTGTTCGGCTGGTTCAGCCAGCGCCAGTTGGTACGAGGGCTGACGTTCGGGGCGGTGAAGTGAAGACCATCAGGAGTGTCGTACCCCGTGCCAGACCATCGCGTTCTTCCATGTCATTGCGTTTTCCATGTCATTGCGAGGAGCGCAGCGACGAAGCAATCTCCACATAAGAACGCGCGATACGCGATTGTGCAGCCACATGGCTTTACGCCATGACACGCCCCAATGACATCCCACTGAGAGCGTCATGGCCATTCCCCTGAGCGTCGACACCATTGGCAACCTGTCGCCCACAATCGCGGTGCCGCGCTACGACCTTGCGCGACGCCACGTCGGCATCGTGCATCTCGGCCTGGGCGGTTTCCACCGCGCGCACATGGCCCGTTACACACACGAATTGATGCAACAAGATCCGGCCGCACTGGGATGGGCCATTGCCGGCGCCGGCCTGCTGCCTGCCGACAAGCGAATGGCGGAGAGCCTCGGGCCACAGGATGGTCTCTATTCGCTGATCGAACGCGGTGGCGACCGCGAGACCGTGGCGGTGATCGGTTCCATCGCCGAGATCATTTATGCCGGGGATTCCAGCGCGGCGTTGCTGAATGCGATTGCGAATCCCCGGGTGCGCATCGTCAGCCTCACCGTCACCGAGAACGGCTATTGCCTGAACCCGGCGACACGGCAATTCGATCCCGACCATCCGTTAATCCGCGCCGATCTTGCCACCCCCGAGGCTCCGCGCAGCGCGATCGGCATCATCGTCGAGTCCTATCGCCGGCGGATGGACGCGCAACTTCCGCCCTTCACCGCGTTGACCTGCGACAACATCCAGCACAACGGCAATGTGCTGCGCGCAGCAGCACTGGCCCTGGCGAAGCTGCGCGATCCGTCGCTGGCAACATGGATCGAGGCGAACGGGTCATTTCCCAACACCATGGTGGATCGCATCACGCCGGTGACTGCGGTGGAGGACATTGTGTACTTGGAGCAGAAGTACGGAATTGCGGATCGTTGGCCAGTGGTGTGCGAGGATTTTACCCAATGGGTGATCGAGGATCGCTTCGTCGCCGGCCGTCCCGCCTGGGAAAATGTCGGCGCACAGTTCGTACCCGACGTGACGCCGTATGAGATGATGAAGCTGCGGCTGTTGAACGGCAGCCATCTGGCGGTCGCGGCGCTGGGGCGTCTGGCGGGCTATACCTACATTCATGAGACGATGCAGGACTACCTGTTGCGCCGGCTGATGGCAGCGTTGATGGACCGTGAAACCGGTCCGACCCTGCCTCCGGTGCCAGGCATCGACCTCGCCGACTACAAGCGGACATTGATCGCGCGCTTCGCCAATCCGGCGATCCGCGACACGGTGGAACGTGTGAACACGGATGCGCCGCTGAACGTATTGGTGGTGCCGATCATGGCGCGCTTGGAGATGAATGGTTCCGTCGACCTGCTGGCACTGTCGCTGGCCGGCTGGATTCGGCGCGTGCGTGGCGTGGATGAGCAATGGCAACCGATCGACGTGCGGCATCCGTTGGCGGCACTGCTGCGGGACAAGGCCGAGCAAGGCGGGCCAGACCCCGCACCAGTGCTGTCGATCACGTCCCTGTTCGGATCGCTGGGACAGGATCAGCGGCTCGTCGTTCCGCTGCGGCGCTGGCTGGGGTCGCTGTACGACGTGGGCGCGCGGCGGACCTTGGCGTTAGCGGCCGGGGAGTTGAAGATTTGAATTTTCACCAGTCTGCTTGAGAGTCCCGGTCTTGTAGGCCAATCTCGGCTCAGGCGGCGAGCCGCAAGGCGACCATCTTGTTGGTGTCGTGTCGAGATGTACGGTCTCGTCCTGTTGCGTGGGCCGGCGGTCGAGTTGCCACGGCGCGATCGGCCTGTGGTGCCGGCCGGCCATGACAGCGCACAGCGAAGAAAGCGAGCCCTGGTGTAAACCTCACAACCTCTGTTCCTTCCATGCACCAATTCGGTGCGGCCTCCGCCGCACGGGTTATGGAATGACGACACAACGGCCATGAAACGGGACAGAGCGACGGACGGCGGCGCGCGCAAGAATCCCCAGCAACACCCATGCATCTATTTGGCCCCGTGTGGAGCAGCCAGGCCACGCGACATTGCAGCGCAATGCGAGACAATGGCGCATTCATTGGACGTAAGACGCCGTCGGGAGACCGCCCAAGGCGTTATCGGCTACGCCTGCTTCAGCTCGATCAAACTCCGCCTGATCTTTCGCCCGCGCTCAACCTTGTCCTCGATATACGCCGCATCGCCCCAGCGCACTGCGCGTGCCATCGCCTGCGCGTCCTCGGTAAAGCGCGCCAGCATCTCCAGCAGCGCCTCGCGATTGTTCAGGAAGATATCGCGCCACATTACCGGGTCGCTGGCCGCGATGCGCGTAAAGTCGCGGAAGCCGGAGGCGGCGAAGTTCAGCACCTCCTGCTTGCTCTGCGCCTCCAGATCGTCAGCGGTGCCGCAGATGGTGAAGGCGATCAGGTGCGGCAGATGCGATACGATCGCCAGCACGCGGTCATGATGCGCGGGCTCCATCGTCTCGATCATGGAGCCGCAGCGGCGCCACAACTCGGCGACCCTCTCCACCGCATCGGGATCGGTGCCGGGGGGCGGAGTCAGCAGCGTCCAGCGGCCCTGGAACAGAGTGGTGAAGCCGGCATCGGGGCCGGAATATTCGGTGCCGGCGACAGGATGGGCGGGCACAAAATGTACGCCCCCTGGTACCAAAGGCCCAACGTCGCGAATCACCGACTGCTTGGTGGATCCCACATCCGTCAGGATTGCGCCGGGCGCGAGATGTGGGGCGATGCGCGTGGCGAGGTCGGCGAAGGCACCAACCGGGGCGGCCAGCATCACACAATCGGCGCCTGCCACCGCGCGGGTGGGATCGATTTCGATCCGGTCGGCGAAACCAAGCTGCACCACGCGGTCCAGAGTCTTCTGCGTGCGGGCGTTCACCACAATCTCGGCGGCGATGTCGCCGCGCTCGCGCGCGATGCGAGCGACGGAACTGCCGATCAGGCCTATGCCGAGGAGAGTGAGGCAGCGGAACAGGGGTTCAGTCATGGAGAACTGCTTTTCTCTCGCATAGTGGGGGCGCGCAGCGGCCTCACCTGACCTCTCCCGCGGCCGCGACCGCGGGATATTGCTGTATGAACGCGGTCAGTCCCTCGACAACCGCCTGTACTTCCTCGCCCAATCCCACCGTAATCCGCAGGCAGTGCGGCAGGCCGTAGCCGCGAACGCCACGCACGATGATGCCGCGCTTGCGCAGGAACGCGTCAGCCTCTTCGGCTTCCTCCGGCGTACCGAAATCCGCGAGTACGAAATTTCCCTCACTCGGCCAGACCTTGAGGCCCGCCGCGGCCAGTCCGGCGGCCAGCTTTGGCCGCCATTCGGCATTGTGGTCGCGGCCCTTCTCCACCCAGCCCGGTTCGGCCAATGCCGCAATCGCTGCCGCCTGCGCTGCTACGGACACATTGAACGGGCCGCGTGTCCGGTTCAGCACATCGATCGCATCGGGAGTGCCGTAGCACCAGCCAATGCGCATGCCGCCCAGGCCGAACACTTTCGAAAACGTCCGCGTCATCACCGTGTTGCCGGTGGCGTCGACCAATTTGACTCCAGGATCGTAGTCCGGCCGCGTTACATATTCCGCGTAAGCGGCATCAAGTACCAGCAGCACCTCCGGCGGCAGGTTGGCGTGCAAACGAGCCACCTCGCCGTACGGCAGCATCGAGCCGGTGGGGTTGTTGGGGTTCGCGAGGAACATCAGCCGCGTCGCCGGCGATACCGCGGCCAGCATCGCATCAACGTCCGCGGTCAGATTGCGCTCTGGCACCTTGATCACCCGACTGCCGGCATAAGTTCCCGCGATGAAATAAATCGAGAAACCGTGCGCCGACATCACGATGTCCCGGCCCGGTCCACCATAGGCCAGGCACAGCTGGTAGATCAGGTCATCGGAACCGGCGCCGCAGACAATGCGTGCCGGATCAAGGCTCCAGCGCCGGCCGATCGCTTCCCGCAACGCATCGGCGCCGCCATCGGGATAGCGGAACACGTCCTCTGCCACGCGGCGGATCGCCGCCTGTGCGCCTGGCGGCACGCCGAATGCACCTTCATTCGAAGACAGCTTGATCGTGCGGTTGATGCCGGGCAGTTCCGATTCCCCACCGATATAGGGTGAGATCGTCAGTACCTCCGGCCGCGGGCGCGGCGTGGTCATGCGACCCCACCGACCGGCACGGCATAGCCGCCGAGCACCAGCGGCGGACGCATCGCCGCCACCGCTTGCAGCCGCGCATCATCGGCGCCCACGTGCCCGTTCACTTCCACCAGTCCATGCACCACGCGTGCGCCACGATCGCGGCGCAGCAACACCATGCCAGGCGAAAATCCAGCGGCGGCAAGGGCACTGTTCAGGCGCGCGCGGCTGACATCCTCATCCAGTTCCAATCCCAACAACGAGCGATCTTGCCCGCTGGCATCTGGCGGAAACGGCGCAACCACAAAAGCCTGGACAGCCGGGCTGCCTTCAGGCCGCGGCGTCCAGAACGGCAGCCGTGCGACGACGTGAATGTCCGGATGCAGCAGCGTGGTCCACCATCCCTCGGTCTCCGAGGGCAGGGGCAGGATGGCAATCGATGCGGCGCCGGATGCGAGATCGGCGATCGCCTGCGATGCGCTGTGATGCGCGCGCAGCGGCGTCAGCGCCCCATATTGCTCGCGCGCGAGCTGCGTGTAGTCCGCGCCGGGATCGGGATCGTAAACGGCCAGGGCAAAGCCGCCTTGCATGGACGTGGTCGCAGCCAGCAGCTCTCGCCACATCCGGTACAGCGCCTGCGGCGGCAGCGAGCCTTGATGGCGTGCGAGCAAGCGGCGGATGATGGAAGCCTCACGGCCTGGGCGCAGCGCGCTGCGCTTGCCGGCTTGTGCCACCGCCTCGACGACCCGGGCGCGGCGCATGAGCAGGTCGTGCATCGCATCGTCGATTGTGTCCAGTTCTGCCCGCAAGGCGGCAAGCCCGTTCGCCGGCCCGCTGCGCCAGCCATCGATGGCGGGTGCATCCTCGGAGTCCGTGGTCGCTGGCGGGGTAGCTTCGAAGGGGATGGGGCTCGACATTGCTTCAGCCGGAGAGGGGCGAAACAGATAGCCCTCCGGGTTCGGCCTCGCAATCAGCGCCGCCGCCTCGACGGCGGCAAGCGTATCGGTCGCCCATACGTCCGCCCGGACACCGTTGTCGCGGCCGGCCCCTGCCCTGGGCGGACAGTGAGCCATTTGGGAAAATCCCAGTCGTAATCTGCGATGTCATAGATCGGCGAGGCGGCAACGGGGCTGTGACAGGGGCACCCGCATCGGGTGCTATTAATTTGGCTTCAGGTTGCCTAAAGTGGGTACCGGTTCCGACCCACAGCAACCCAAAAGGACAGCGGTACTTTGCGTTCCCCAAAAGACAATCGCCGGCAATGGCAGTCACGCCGGCGCGGCTTCGACGACGACAATTTCTACGGCAATGCGCCCTCGCCGGTCCCGCTGCCGTCCTTCGCGCCCGCATCGTCCGGGCCCGAGCTGACCGCCACGGTAAAATGGTTCAACCCGGACAAGGGCTTCGGCTTTGCCGCGCTAGCCGATGGGTCGGGTGACGTGTTCCTGCACGCAAATACATTGCAGGCCGCCGGGCGGCAGAGCGTCCAACCCGGCACGACCCTGCGCGTTCGCGTGGTCGCCGGGCAGAAGGGGCGGCAGGTCGAGCAAGTGCTCTCGGTGGACGAGAGTACCGCCGAGCCGGAGCAACCCCGCCGGCCGCACTATGGCCAAGGTGGTGGTGGTGGTGGCGGTGGCGGGGGGCGTCCGCCGGGCGGCCCGCGCCGCCAACCCGATCTCAGCACGGCAGTGGAGATGCTGGGGACGGTAAAGTGGTACGATCCGGCCAAGGGCTTCGGCTTCATCACACCGCAGGAAGGCGGCCGGGACGTCTTCGTCCATGCCACGGCGCTGGAACGTGCCGGGCTCGGCCCGTTGCAGGAGCGCCAATCGGTGCGGATGGGTGTCGTCCAGGGCGCAAAGGGTCCGGAAGTCGGCACTATCGAGCTGGTTTAGCCGGGTCGGGGAGGGCTGACGGCCCTCCCGACTGCGCGAAGTTGCGCAGATTTATACTGTCCCCAAGCACGATTCATGCCATAGTCGAGAAATGACCGAGATTTCCTATCGCGTGGTGCCTCGCGGCAAGAATGGGTTCGACGTTGAGATGGAAAAGCCGGGCGGTCGCAAACAGACCGTGCCGGGATTCCGCAGCGAACATGAAGCCGATGCCTGGATCGTGCAGGCCAAGCGCATGATCCGCGAAGCCGCGCCCTGGGCGCCGCCTACCCCGCGGAAACCGACCCCGCCAACACCCGTCGCGACGCCAAAGGCTTCGTCCTGACCCGGCTTTGCATTCGCAGCGCGCTGCCGCACCGCTTGAGTCGGTAATTGGGGCCGGAAGCGGATCTTTACAATTCCTCAATTTTCTGCTGGCATAACGGTTCGCTCGTGTCAGACGGTAGTCGTTGAGGGGGAGTAGACATGACGGACAGCATCATGCGGCGCGGCGTGGCGGCAGGCTTGGCTGGCGGAGCCGCTGAAGTTCTCTGGGTGGCCGCTTATGGCGCTGTCACCGGAACATCCGTCGTTGCGATCGCCCGAGGGGTGACCGCTGCCCTGGTACCCGGCCTGGCATCGCTGCCGTGTGCCCCGGTCGTCGGTATTGCGCTTCATATGGCTCTGGCGGTCGGACTTGGCATTGCCGTCGCGACGGCATTTCGCGCGCCGCTCCTGCGCGTGGTGGGCCCGTGGTCCATGAGCTTGCTGGTAGTGCTCGTGCTTGGCGCGGTGTGGTCCTTCAATTTCCTGGTTTTGCTCCCTCACGTCGATCCTGGCTTCGTGACGCTGCTGCCAATGGCGGTCACGCTTGCCTCCAAGCTGTTGTTCGGTGTCAGCGCCGCGGCCGTCTTGCGTGGCGGGCGGCCTGCACGCGTCAGTTCGATCTGATCCTCTCGACGATCGTTCGAAGTAAGCCGGAGCCGGGCTTGACCCCGGCGCTCGTGCTTGACTGATCGGGTTTGGTTCGCGCAACCCGGCTTGTGTACAGATGGTCGGGTCGAGCCCCCATAGGGGCCAACTTGAACCGGGCGTTGCACTGCTCCCGTCATGGCCGGCTTTGAGCCGGCCATCTGCCCGAGCGAATAGGGCACGTTCGCACGCCAAAGGCGACCGATCGGCAGTGCGTAGATGGCCGGCTCAGGGTCGGCCATGACGATGTAGAATTGACAATCTGCCGCTGCCTTTCCCGCTGCGGTTGGCCGAGGCAGCCACGCCCGGACCAGCCAACAATCTGACTTGTTTTTGGGCGAGATCGTCAGAGAATGCCTTCACCAGTGGCAATATAGCCTTCGTCCCGCGCCGCGATGCGCGCGCCCCTTCCCGAAATGACTTGGCACGTCCATTGCACTTCGGTCGCTATGCCGGGGGAAAAGCCCTGACAGCACGTGACCGATCGGAACAGAGAGGGGACCTCTCACATGTCGTCCGAAACGGGGAAACGCCCGGCTGTCGCGCAACCAATGGGAACGGGAAACAGGACGCAGGCTATGACATCCACCGATAACAACGTGTCGCGCCGAAAGCTTGGCAAGCTCGGCGTCGCTGCTGCGACGGTTGCGGCGCTGGGCGCAGTGAAGGCCGCCAGTACCCCCGCGCGCGCCCAGGCCCCCGCCATTACCGGCAACGCGCCCATCAAGGTGGGCATCCTGCATTCGCTCTCCGGCACGATGGCGATCAGCGAGACCCCCCTGAAGGAGGTCATGATGATGCTGATCGAGCATCAGAACGCCATGGGCGGCGTCATGGGGCGCAAGATCGAGCCGGTTGTCGTCGATCCCGCCTCCAACTGGCCGTTGTTTGCAGAGAAGACACGCCAGCTTCTGTCCGTGGACAAAGTCGCCGCGATTTTCGGCTGCTGGACGTCCGTCTCGCGCAAGTCGGTGCTGCCCGTGCTCGAGGAGCTGAACGGCATTCTGTACTATCCGGTGCAGTACGAAGGCCAGGAGTGCAGCCGCAACGTATTCTACACCGGCGCCGCGCCAAACCAGCAGGCAATCCCGGCGGTCGATTACCTGATGAATGAACTCGGCGTGAAGCGCTGGGTTCTGGAAGGCACGGACTACGTCTATCCGCGCACCACCAACCAGATTCTGGAAGCGTATCTGCACCTGAAGGGCTTCGCGCCCGACGACATCCTGATCAACTACACCCCGTTCGGCTTCTCCGACTGGCAGAACGAGGTGGCGAAAATCAAGCAGTTCGGCAACGCCGGCAAGAAGACCGCGGTCGTGTCTACGATCAACGGCGACGCCAATGTGCCGTTCTATAAGGAACTCGGCAATCAGGGCCTTAAGGCGACAGATATCCCGGTGATGGCGTTCAGCGTCGGCGAGCAAGAACTGGCAGGCTTGGATACCAGGCCGCTGGTGGGCCACATGGCGGCGTGGAACTACTTCGAAAGCGTGCGTACCCCTGAGAACCGCGCATTCATCGCCGAGTGGCACAAGTTCATCGGCAATCCGAAGCGCGTCACCAACGACCCGATGGAAGCTCACTATATCGGCTTCAACATGTGGGTGAAGGCGGTGAAGAAGGCGCAAGCGATCGACGCCAATTCGGTCATCGACGCGATGATCGGCGTTACTGCGCCCAACCTGTCGGGCGACTACGCGGCATTGATGCCGAACCACCACCTGACCAAGCCGGTTCTGATTGGCGAGATCGAGCCGAACGGCCAGTTCAACATCGTCTCGCGCACGCCGGGGCTGATCGTGGCACAGGAATGGTCGCCATATATCGAGGCGACCAAGGATCTGATTGGAGATTGGCGCCCGCCGATGAGTTGCGGTGCGTTCAACGTGGCAACCGGCAAGTGCACCGGTGGCGGCAAGAAGGCCTGACCGTCTGCTTGCCGTGACGGGGGCGGCCGTTTCCTCCCCGGCCGCCCCCGATTGCTTTCACCGAGGCGCAGCGATGCGACGTATCCTTCCCCTGCTGTTGTTTGTAATGCTGGCGCTGATGCCGGCGCTGGCTCGTGCCGACGATGCATCGGCAGCGTTGGCGGCGATCGCGTCCGGCAACCTGGATTCGATGCGCCAGGGCATTGCCGACCTGGCGGCGTCCGGCGATCCGCGCGCCATCCCCATTCTTGAATCGCTGAAGAACAGTACGTTGTTCATGAACGACGATAATGTGTTGTTCATACAGAACGCGAATGGCAGCTTCGTCAACGCCGCCACTGGCGCGCCGGCACCGGGCCTGACGGCGGATGCATTGACCCAGGTGTTTCCCGATCTGCGGGCGCAGGCCGTGATCGACAAGGTGCTGGGCCAGCTGCAGTTGTTCTCGCCTGATGCCGCGACGCGGGAGAACGCGGCGGAGGCCTTGTTCCAGTCGCATGATGTCGCCGCGTTGCCGATTCTCTCGAAGGCGCTGAGCAATGAAACCGATCCCGCAGTGCGGACTCGTCTGGAGCAAGCGCATGCCGCCGCATTGTTGTTCAGCAAGGATGCGCCGGTGCAGCAGCAGCTTGCGGCGGTGGCCGTACTGCGCGCCCGTGGCGACCTCGATGCGCGCGCCTTGCTGGCGAGCCTGAGCAATCAGCCGCCGGACGTTGCTGCCGCGACGCGCGCGGCGGTGGCTGCGATCGACCGTTCGTTACAGCTTTGGGGAATACTGCAGAACGTATATTATGGGATCGGCCTGGGGTCCGTGTTGCTGCTGGCAGCGGCCGGGTTGGCGATCACCTTCGGCGTCATGGGCGTCATCAACATGGCGCATGGCGAGATGGTGATGCTGGGTGCCTATACGACCTATGTCGTGCAACA
>Ga0335072_10006375_pt1 | contig 17254 bp, 10 predicted proteins | sample Lox_Sample_21_FD_206725 | JGI IMG/M metagenome (GOLD analysis project Ga0335072, IMG submission 206725) | Soil microbial communities from Loxahatchee National Wildlife Refuge, Florida, United States - Lox_Sample_2.1 | ecosystem: Environmental > Terrestrial > Soil > Wetlands | place: USA...
AACTGAGGCATGGGCGGTCCATTGCGTGGCTCTGCGAGTTGTGCGGCGGTTGCCCGGAAGCCCCCGTATGATCACGTAGCACGTGGGAGTTGTCACGGTACCGGCTGGAGACAGGTGCGGGATGAAGGTCGAGGGTTGGCACGGGCGCCGGCCGCAGACGAGGGCAGGGATGAGCACCTTCAGCGCGCTCACTGGCCGACAGCAGGCGGCTCTGATCGACGCGTTACTCGATGCGTTCCGCAACCGCGATGAATTTGAAATGCTGCTGGCTCTCCAGCTAGACGAGTCGTTCGACGAGATTGCCGGTGAGGGCAGGCTCCGACTGTGTGTATTCAGATTAGTCCGCACCGCGATGAGCGGGGGTTGGCTGCCCGAGCTCGTTGACGCGGCTGTCCGCGAGCAGCCGCGCAATGCCGTGCTCCGAGAGTGGACGGAGTCCGTCGGCCACGTTGCCGTCTCTCCAGACTCGGCTAACAGCCATAATCCGCCACGACCCCAGCGGCTCACCCTGACGGTGTACTTCGACCTGGGCGAGCTGCGCAAAGCGGTGTCCCGCGCGGCGAATGAGGTGACCGGCCGGATTCTCGCGTTTGGCACCACGTACCCCGATGGCGTTTACGTCGGTAAGCTGTGTGACTATCTCGGCTCATACCTGGAGCCAATCCAGCGCAAGGACAATCTGAGCTTGCTACCCGAGATCACCAGGGTATCCAGCCCACTCGACGCCGTGGCGAGGTACCGGCGTGACCTGGACTCGACCAATGTCCTGTGCGTCGTCTACGCCGAGGGCGCACCCCCGGAGACCGTTGCGAAGTTCTGGGATGGCGTGCGCCGGACCTTCGACGGAACCGGACGCCACCTCGTGTTGGTACTCGCCAGCCACCCGACGGCGGTTTTCCCTTCCGGAGTTGTGGCTTTGCCGCCGCCGCGATTCGACGTCGACGACGTCGACGTGTGGACGCATGAGGTGATGCGCCTCCAGGGGTGGCCGGCTGCACTCGCGAGCGCGTGGACCGAGCTATTGCGCGACGAGGCGGCCGATGATGAAATCCTCGACGTTCGCGGCCTCTACGAGGCGATGGACCGATCACTACAAGAAATGCAGTTTGCGCCGGAACCTTTCCGGCGCCGACTCGAGGAGAGAGCCGGCCATGGTCACGCGACACAAGCTTGATGTCTCGCTGCGCTACGACCGGCAACAGGAGCTTCCGGACAGCCGAGACGTGGAGGTTGCCGACTTCGACCCCGTTCCCACCCATGACCCGCCTAAGGCTCCCGTCCCGCGCGAGCCCTACCTGGCTAGCAGCGAGCTCGAAGACGCGGTCAACCTCGCCATCGCACTGGGCCGACCGCTGCTGCTGCAGGGTGACCCCGGGTCCGGCAAGACCCGGCTCGCGCACGCCGTCGCGTTCGCGCTGGGGCTCCCGCTGGAGGAGGCGTACGTCAAGTCGACCAGCCGCGCGCAGGATCTCCTGTACGGGTACGACGCGGTGCGCCGGCTGTACGATGCCCAGCTTCGGCGCGGCCCAGACGACGACCGGTCACGGGTACCGGACGTCCGCGAGTACATCCGCCTCGGCCCGCTCGGGCGGGCCATCGCCAGGGCGGAGTACGGTCGCCGCTCGGTCGTCCTCATCGATGAGATCGACAAGGCCGACATCGACTTTCCCAACGACCTACTTCGTGAGCTGGATCAGCTCGCATTCGAGGTACCAGAGGCGGCGGGGATGCGGTTCTCAGTTCCCCCGGACCAGCCAGATTTGCGGCCGGTCATATTCGTCACGAACAACGAGGAGAAGACGCTGCCGGCCGCGTTCCTCCGGCGCTGCGTGTTCCACTACGTGGAGTTTCCCGATGACCGTGCGCACCTGGACGAGATCCTTGCCCTGCACGAGATTGGGGATGTCGAGCTGCGGGCCGAGGCGATCGATGTGCTGCTGCGGCTGCGCGACCTTGATCTCACCAAGAAGCCGGGCCTGTCGGAGCTCCTCGACTGGGTCGGCTACCTTCAGGTGATCGGCACCCCGCCCGACGAGATCGCGAACCTTCCCTATCTCGGCGCACTACTCAAACAGCGCTCTGACCAGGTGCGAGCGCTCGACAGGCAGGCGGCGCGGTGACGCATGGCGAGCTGCCGACATTCGTACTGGAGGTGGCCCGCCAGTTGCGGCGGCGGCGGCTGCCCTTGGGCATCGACGACTACGACGCGCTGCGCCAGGCGCTGGCCGCGGGATTCGGCTGGTCGTCACCAGATGAGCTGCGGGAGCTGTGCGTGACGCTGTGGGCCAAGTCGCCCGCCGAGGCAGAGATCGTGCGGGCGGCATTCGCCCGGAACCGCAGCAAGCTAGAGGGCTGGGACGTGAACCGGCCCGAGCAGGCGCCCGCCGAACAGCCCTCCGAGGATCCGGGCGGCACGCGCCAGCCGACCGCGGACAGCGAGGCCTACGAGAACTTCCCGCAGGCTGAGCCGCTGGCGCATCTTGGCAGCGTCCCAGCGGCGATGGGACCGGTGGACCGCAGCCTGGTGCTGGTGCCCCAGTACCCACTGACCGAACGCGAGATCGCGCAGGCCTGGCGCCGCCTCCGGCGGCGGATGCGGACCGGGCCGGCTGTCGAACTCGACGTGGCCGCCACGGTGGAGCAGCACGGTCGGCATGGTGTGGCCACCCCGCCTGTCCTGGTGCCGAGGCGGCGCAACACAGCAAAGCTGCTGCTGCTGATAGACCGGTTCGGGTCCATGACACCTTTCCATGGCTACGTGGACCACATCGTCCGCGCGATCCGCAATGCTGGCCGCTTCGATGACGTCCGCGCCGTCTATTTCCATGATCTTCCGGGAAGCAGCGCCGACCGCTCCGTACTCCGGCAGGTCGAGGACCCGTTCCGCCCGGACCTGGACACCGTGCTCCCGCTCATTAAGCCGATGAATGAGGGACAGGTCTACGATGACCCGGCGCTGACCGTCCCGCACCGGCTGACCGCGGTCCTAGACCATCTCGCTGAAGGCACGGCCGCGGTGGTGATCAGTGACGCTGGCGCGGCCCGGCAGCGGTTCGACATCGTGCGGCTGCTGGACACGGTCGCGCTGGTCAAAGCCCTGCACGCCAGAGCGGCGGCCACCTGGCTTAATCCAGTCCAGCCGGACCGCTGGCCGCGCACCACGGCCGGGCAGGTGCATCGGTACATGCCCATGCACCCTCTGACCAGGGAAGGGCTGAACCGTGCCGTCGACGGGCTGCGGGGGCGCCCGATAACGGTGGAACGGCCCCTGTGACACCGCGCGGCATGGGGTCTCCGGCCGATAGGCTGGCCGAAGTCCGCCGGAACACCTCGGACGCGGTTATCCGGCTGGCTTACCATGCGGCCCTGCCCGTCGTCATCGACGCCGGCCTGTTGAACCTGCTGCGGGTCAACTTCTTCTTGGACCCGCCGGATGTGCTGCCGTTCGAAGCCGGGGCGGCGCTACTCCTCTCCTCGCTGTTCCGCGAGATCGGGAATGATCTGTACGAGATCGACCCAGAGGTCAGGAACATCCTGCTCATCGGCCTTCAGACCACCTACAAGAGCGAGCGGGTCCGCCAGGTGGCCCAGCTACTCATGCACTACACCTACAGCTCGCCGGCATGGACCGTGCAGCCCGAGCTCGAGCGGGCCCAGCAACTTACCGCGCTGAGTTTCGTCGACCCGGCCCGAGCCAGGTCGTGGCTTGACGAGGCTCAGCCCGGCGCGGCCGGTGAGGCCCTCAGCCGGGAATGGTTCGTCGCCATGCGCCGCCGCCTGGAGGCGCAGCCGAGGGCCAGCAGTGCACCGGACGAGGTGGCCCGCGCGGCGGCGCAGCTGAGGGACCGGCGGCTGGAAGGCCGGCTGAGTGCCGTACACACGCTGGCCGCACTGGCACAGCTTCCGGATACCAACATCGATCCCATCGCTGGGGCCCTGGCCGGACTGGTGCGGCTGCGCCGCACCGAGGAAAGTGGCGAGAGCCTGGCCGAGGACGCTCGGGCTGCGCTCTCGGTCCTGCTCGGACTCGGTGAAGACTACGCCGACCTGGTCATCTCGCTGAGCGAGCGAGCTCCCGGTGGTCCCGTCACTGCCGTTCTCGCAACTGGTGAGCGGAGTCGGCCGCCTCCCGCGGACGCCGAGGTCCTAGCCGAACTCGCGCCGCTGTTCTTCGTCAGTCATGCGCTTCAGGCGCTCGGCCGCCGCGAGAAGGACGCCAGGCGCGAGCGGAGCCAGTCGCTCTTGCAGTTTTTTGATGATCTCTCGGAGAACGTGGCCGATCTGGTGGCCCTACCGACTGGCCGGGATCCGGGTTTCCTTGAAGGCACGATCCCCGGCGGCAGCCGCTGGACGGACGAGTTGCTGCGGGCCGTGGGCACCTGCCAGGCTTTTGTCGCCCTGCTGTCTCCGCAGTATTTCGCTAGCGCCTGGTGCGGCATGGAGTGGAATGCGTTCTCTCTGCGCGAAGTGGTGCCGCGAGCGCAGGCCAGCAAGGGACCCGGTCACCAGAGCGGCATCGTCGCGGTGAACTGGACCCCGGTCCAGGAGAAGCAAATACCGCGGGTGGTCAACGCAGTCCAGCAGTTCTCTCCGGAAGGGCTGCCCGATCCGGATATCGCACGGCAATATCGGTCAGAAGGGGTGCTCGGGCTGCTCCGACTCGGGCAGAACGCTGCCTACGAGGCTGTCGTGTGGCGGCTCGCGCAGCACATCGCCGACAACTATTTCAACTACCAGGTCAAGCCCCGCATCCTCCGGCGAAGCGATCTGCGCGACGCTTTTCAGGAACGCTGATCGTGGCGGGCCGGGACAGCGCTCGGGCCGGATCCGGGCAGGGGGGCAGATACTTCTATCTCAGCTACGCGCACTCGGCCCCGCTCACCGGCAGTCGGCGAGCCGATCCCGACCGCTGGGTACGCCGCTTCTTTCTCGATCTCCGGGACGCCGTAGCGTTCCGCGCCTCTCCTAAGTCCGGGCTGGCCCCGGGCTTCTTCGACCAGGAAGTCCCGCTCGGATCGGACTGGAAGGCGGTGCGCACCCAGGCGCTCTGCAGCGCCGAGGTCTTCGTCCCGCTCTACTCCCCGAGCTACTTCGCCTGGTCACTGCCTGGCCGTGAGTGGGCCTGCTACCGCCAGCGGATGATTCAGGCCGGGGTCGCAGACCCGCTGCGGCGGTTCGTGCCCGTGCTGTGGATTCCGCTTCCCAGCGACCGCGACCCGCCCGGGCTGCCGCAGTCCCTAGCGGTGGGAGCCACGGAGCCCGCCTATGCCGAGAACGGCATGCGCGCTTTGCTGCGCCTGGCGCCGTACCACACGTCTTACCGCCTGATCGTGGACCGGCTCGCGGCGCGGATCGTGGATCTCGCCGACAACGCGCCGCTGGGGCCATCAGTCGTGCCGGATGTCGACGAGACAGAGAGCGAGTTCAGTCCTGAGGCCGTCGCGGCGGTTTTCTCGGTGACGGTGGCGGCACCGGCCCGCGCGGGCCTGTCGGCGCTGCCGCGCGGCTTCGATCCGGCCTGCTATGGTGACCGCGGCATCGGCTGGCGGCCGTTCCCCCAGGAGCAGGAGCTCTCGCTCGCCTACTACGCGACACAGGTCGCTGAGCAGCTCGACTTCGGCGTGGTGGTGACGGACATCGAGATGCCCGGCCACGTGCTCGGCCATCGGCCAGGAGTCATACTCATCGACCCATGGTTCGTCGCCCACGACCAGGAGCGGCACGCCCTCCGTTCGCATCTCTACGGCCTGCCGTCGTGGGTGCTGCCGCTGATCGTGCTTGGCTCCCCGGGCAGCGCGGATGCGGCCAGCCATGCCCGGCGCGTCCGGACCATCCTGCTCGAAGCGGGGATGGGCAACTCCGAGACCGCACGCCGGGGCGTCGATGGTGTCAGCTCGCTGCGGGAGTTCTTCGCGCTCATGCCGGTACTGGTCGCCGAGGCCGAACGGCAGTATCTTCGCCGTGGCCCCATGGCGCCCTCCACTGCACGGCCGGGTTCCCGGCCACGGCTGGCTGGCTCGCGGCCTGCCGGCCTGATACCGCAGCCCCACAGGGAGGTGCCGGATGCCTGACATGGCCGGGGACATTCCCGCCGAGTCACGCGATGGCCAGGTGGTCACCTTCTACTCGTACAAGGGAGGCACCGGGCGGACGATGGCACTGGCCAACGTGGCCTGGATCCTCGCAGCGAACGGCCGCCGGGTGCTGGTGGCCGACTGGGATCTCGAGTCGCCGGGGCTGCACCGGTTCTTCCACCCGTTCCTGGCGGAGCACGAGGTGCGGGACGCGCCGGGAGTCATCGATCTGGTACGTCGCTACGAATGGGAGGCGGCCCGGGCATCCGAACCGGAGCGGCAGAAAATCATCCCCGAGCGCGCCCGGGTCCAGCAGTACGCCATGTCGCTGAGCTGGGAGTTCCCGGACGGCGGGAGCCTGGACTTCCTGTCGGCCGGCCGCCAGAACGCCGACTACGCGGCCACCCTTGGTGCCCTGGACTGGGATGGCTTTTACGAAGCGCTCGGAGGCGGCGAATTCTTCGACGCGGTGCGCGCGGACATGAAGCGCCACTACGACTACGCACTCATCGACAGCCGTAGCGGGCTGAGCGACGTCGCGGACATCTGCGTCGTCCACATGCCTGACGTGCTGGTGGACTGCTTCACCCTCAGCACGCAGGGGCTCGAGGGAGCTGCCGACGTGGCGAGGCAGATCAGCCAGCGTCACCCGGACCGCGGGATCCGGATCCTCCCGGTGCCAATGCGCGTCGACCCCGCAGAGAAGGAGAAGGTCGAGGCGGGCCACGCCCTAGCCGTCCGGCTGTTCGAGGGCCTCCCGGCCGCGTTGTCGGACGCGCAGCGGCGCGACTACTGGGCTGCGGTCGAGGTTCCCTACCAGGCCTACTACTCCTACGAGGAAGTGCTGGCGGTCTTCGGCGACGCGCCGGGTTCCCCGGCGACGCTGCTGGCGTCGTTCGAGCGCCTCACAGCGCAGATCACCATGGGCGCGGTGACCGCCCTGCCGCCGATGGATGAACTCCTGCGGGCCCGCACCAGGCAGCTTTTCGCCCGCAGCGTGCCGCCGGCCCCGGAGACGATCGTCCTCGAGTTCGTCCCCGAGGACCAGCTGTGGGCCGAATGGATCGCGGGCGTGCTCAGAGCGACGGGCATCTCGGTCCGCGAGCGACGCCTGGCTGAGCCGAGCGGGCCGGACGACGAAATCCAGGAGCCCGGCCGCAGGCTCGCTGTGGTCACAGCGGCCTACATCGCGGGTCACGCCCGCCCGCCCCGCGAGTCCCCGCCGGACCTGGTCGTCTACATCACGGCGGGCCGGCCGTTCGCCGACTTCGCCACGGCTGGCTCGGCCGTGCTCGCCGGGGTGCCTGAACGTGAAGCCGTGGAGCGGATATACCGGCTCCTCGGCATCTCCGGACTGCCGGGCGAGAGCCTTGGCGGCAGCCTGGTCCGCTATCCGGGCACCGAGCCGAAGATCGGCATCATGCCCGCTCGCAACCCACGGTTCACCGGCCGGGACCCCGACCTGCGCCAACTGCGCGAGCAGCTCCGCGATTACGGCTCGGCCGTCCTCCTCCCGCTCACCCTGCAGGGCCTCGGCGGGGTCGGCAAGACCCAGCTCGCCCTGGAGTACGCGCACCGGTTCAGGGCCGACTACGACCTGATGTGGTGGGTGGACTGCGGCCAGCCGCAGTTCATCGACGCTTCGCTGGCCGACCTGGCGGCGCGGATCCACGACGTCTTCGCTGTCGGTGCCCCGGTGCCTGGGAGTTCCGCGGAGGCGACCCGCCAGGCGCTGGAGCTGCTCAGCTCGGGCGAGCCGACCCAGCGATGGCTCCTGGTCTACGACAGTGCGGATGACATCGAGGCGGTCCGGCCGTACCTGCCGTCCGGCGGTGGCCAGGTCCTTATCACGTCCCGCAACCGGGCCTGGGCCGACCAGGCCCGGCCGATGCCTGTCGAGGTATTCACCCGCGCCGAGAGCGTGACGCACCTGCGCTTGCGCGTCCCGTCGATCACGGCGGAGGAGGGCGACCAGGTCGCTGAGGCCCTCGGCGACCTGCCGCTCGCCGTGGCGGCTGCGGGGGCATGGCTGGCCGAGACCGGCGTCTCCGTCCCCGACTACCTCTCCGTGCTGTCCCAGCAGGCTCCGCGCGCGCTGTCCATCAGCCAGCTCGCCGACTACCCGCTGCCGATCTCGCAGGCCTGGGACCTGTCACTGAGCCGGCTTCGGGAACGCTCGCCCGCCGCGGCGCGGCTGTTCGAGCTGTGCTCGGTGATGGCGCCTAGCATTGCATCCGACCTGGTCTTCAGCGCGGCCATGGCAGGCCTGCTGGCCCAGTACGATCCCGCGCTGTCCGAGCCGATGGTGATCGGTCGGCTGGTGCAGGAGATTAATCGGCTGGCCCTGATCAGCCTCGACACCGTGGCGGGCCAGATCCATGTGCACCGGCTCGTCCAGGCCGTCGTGCACGACCAGATGTCGCCGGAGCAACTCGCCGTGGCCCGGCAGGACGTGCACCAGGTACTGGTCGGCGCGCGGCCCGGCGGGAACGTCGACGACCCCGGCAGCTGGCCCCGCTACCAGCTGATCTGGCCGCACCTCACACCATCCCGGGCTGAGACCTCGACCGAGGAGCCCGTCCGGCAGCTGTGCATCGACCGGGTGCGTTACCTGTGGCAGCACCACGACCTCGATCGCGGCGGCGCCGTGGCCGCTGAGTTGGACGCTGCGTGGACGGCCATGCTGGCCGCCACGCCCGAACCTGCGGTCGCTGAGCCGCTCCGCAAGCAGCTCCTGCACCTGCGCTTCCACCGGGCCGGCATCCTGCGCGACCAGGGCAGATTCGAGGAAGCCCGGGCCCTGGACGAGGCCGTGCGGGCCGAACAGCAAGAGTTGCTCGGCCCCGGCCACCCGCACACGCTGATGACCGCGGGCGGCCTGGCCGCCGACCTGAGAGCAGGCGGCCGGTACACCGAAGCTCTGGCAATAGACCAGTTGACGTACTCGGCGTGGGTGGAGCTCTACGGCGAGGACTACCCCGGGACTCTCGCGGCGGCCACCAGCCTGGCCATCTCGTGCCGGCTTGCCGGGGACTTGACCGCGGCCCTGCGACTCGACGAGGAAGCGCTGCGCCGACGCCGCATAACCCTCGGGTCGCCGCATCCGAGAACGCTGGACTCCGGCGTCGCTGTGGCCCGCGATTTGCTCGGCGCGGGACGATACGCCGAGGCGGCGGCGCTGACGCAGGAGGTCCGTCAGTTGTGTGCCGACACGCTTGGCACGGACTCATTCGCGGCCCTGAATGCGCAAGCGCTACTCGGGATCGCGCTGCGCCGCTCCGGCCAGCACGCGGAGGCGGAGGGACATTTCCTGGCGGCATCTGACGGACTCATCCGCGAGTCCGGCGAATCCAGCAGTGAGGCACTGGCTTGCCAGCTCGGCCACGCGCTCAACGTCCTCGCCACGGGACGGGCGGGCGACGCCGAGGCGGCCATCCTTCAGGTGCTGGCAGCATACGAGGAGCGGCGGGGGCCGTCCCACCCGGACACTCTCGCCTGCCGGGTCAACCTGGCCAATACGCTGCGCGCGACCAGGCAGCTAGCGGCCGGCATCGCGGCGGTGCGCTCGGTCGCCGAAGACCTCCGCGACGCCCTCGGCAGCGCGCATCCGTACTCCCTCGCCGCCAGAATGGCGCTCGGAGTCCTGCAGGCCGACCAAGGCGACCTAGCCGCTGCCGACGAGGTGGAGGCGGAGGCCGCCCAGGGGCTCGCGGCCGCGCTCGGCGACGATCATCCTGACACACTGCGTTGCAGCGCGAACTTGCTGCTCATCAGACAGCAGAGGGGTGACGTGGGAGCTCGCGCGCAGCGCGTCGATGTCATCGACCGACTGGCGGCGCTGATCGGCCCCGACCACCCGGACATTGGCGCGCTATGCCAGGAAGACCGGCTGATGCCTGCCCTGGACCCGGAACCCTGCTGACACTTTTCGGCCGATGACGCGTCTTCGCTTCCTCACCGTCTACCAGGCACTATGCGCGCTCAAGACCGAAGCGGCCCGCACCGCCGGGATCGAACCTAGACCGGATCATCGCGCAGCGTGCGGTGATGCTGGCGGGTGGGCCCGTCGATGCGATCGCCGACCTGGTCGGGGGCACGCTGGCCCAGGCGGCGCTTGCCGCGCTGCGGCCGGGCGGGAGCATCGCGGCGATCGCGACCCCCATCTTCGACTTGGACCCGATCCGGGATGACAACATCACCTTTCACGGTGTGCTCATCCAGGGACGACGCCGACCGCACCAGGCGGCTGGCCGCGTTGCTGACCGACGGCACACTGCGGCCGCTCGTCCGTCACGTGCTCCCGCTGGTCGCAGCGGCGGATGCGCACCGGATGATCGAGACCGGCCACGTCGGCGGGAAGATCGTCCTCGATATGACTGGCGCTGGTTAACCTTCGTCTACGCTGAGAGGAGAGCTTGCGCCGCTCTCTCAAGGCGGTAACGCGGGTTCATGTACCCGCTACCAAGTAAGTACAGGTCAGGGCCTGATCGCCAGAGATGACGGTCGGACCTTTTGACCATCCGTTGGCGGCTCGTTGGCGGGGCGGGACCCTGGATAGCGGCACGTTGCGCAAGCGTCGGGCATCACACGACATCGGACTGGCCCGTGGTTCCCGAGCGTGTTGTCGAGCCTCGAGCGCAGCGGTTCCCGAGAGGAGCCGGGCTCTCCCTCTCATAGAGGCTGATCTGGCGGTCCTGGAACGGTACGCAGACCTGCGCGTGCTGCTGGGCGTCGGTGCGGCGGTGTGCCTGCACCGGCTCCGCCCGCCCCGAAGACCCGCGCAGCCAGCCCCGGACCGTCGAGGTCGGCCGTCCCAGCAGCCGCGCAAACCACCCGGTGCCCGCCCACTGGAGGGCGCGGGCTAGGTCGCGGCGACCCGGCGCCGGAGCAGGATCCCGAGCGCAGCACGTCTTGAACGGTTCCTCATCGCCGTTAATCAGCCGTCGACCGGGGCGGCTGGCGCGTTGCGAGGACTTATGAGTTCAGCGTTGTGAGCTGGGCGCGGATTTCGCGGGCTTCGGGGGCGCCCAGGGCGTCATAGCGGGTGAGGGCTTCCTGCCAGTGGTGCCGGGCCTGAAGCGAGTCTCCGCTGGCTTGGAGAGCGCGGGCGATACCGGTGTGGGCGCGAGCTTGCTGCCGTGGCGAGCCGGCCTCGGATGTGAGCCGGAGAGCGGTGGCGTAGTGCATGCGTGCCATATCGGCTGCCCCTGTCTGGAAGAGAGCCTCGCCAAGCCCATTGAGCGCTTCGGCCTGCAGATCCGGATCGCCGATCGCGCGAGACATGGCAAGGGCCTGCTTAAAATTCCCGGCGGCCTGCTCGTAGCGGCCCAGCCCCAGGTAGATTTCGCCGAGTCTGCCCAGGGCCTCGGCTTCGCCGCTTTTATCGCCCATTTCCTGGAACCGGACCAGGGCTTGCCGGACGTATCCGGCCGCGGGCTGGAACCGACCCAGATGCAAGCTAACAACGCCGAGCCTGGTCAGCGCCCAGGCTTCACCCTGACGATCGGCGATCTCGCGGCACAGGTTCAAGGCATGCTGGTGATAGCCAGCCGCCTCCTGGTATCGGCCTTGGCGTTGCCGGGCCAGGCCGAGATTGCCGAGCGTGCGTGCCTCACCAAAACGGTCGCGGATGTCATGGAAGATGGCGACGGCTTCCTGCTGATGGCGGACGGCTTGCTCGTAGTGGCCCAGTTGCGTCTCAGCAAGGCCTATGTTGCCCAGCTCGCGAGCCTCACCGGCTCGGTCGCCTGCCTCGCGGGACAAGGCCAGCGCTTGCCGGTAGTGGCCAGCGGCCTGCTGGAGCCGGCCCTGCCGCCAGTCGACAACGCCGAGGTCGTTGAGGGCCGTTGCCTCCGCGGCACGGTCACCGCTGCGGCGGGCGGCGCCGAGCGCGTGGCCGAAAATGGTAACCGCTTCGGCGAAGTGACCGCCGAACTGAAGGTAACTGGCGAGGGTGGCAGCCAGCCGTGTGGCGTGGCCGGGCCAGTCGTGGGCGGCGGTGGGTGCGGCGGCCGCCACCAGCGTGGCGCGTTCGGCATCCAGCCATTCCCGTGCCGCCGCGGGATCGGCCAGCGGTGGGACCGGGATGGCCGGGCGGGGTATGCGGGGACGGCGGTGGCGTTCGGCAGGGAACAGCGTGTCCATCGCTGCCGCGGCGGAGTGCAGGTAGCAGTCGAACAGGCGGGTCAGCGCCGCGTACTGCTCCTCCCGGGTATCCAGGGTGTCGGCGAGTTCGCGGGCGTAGGCGCGGAGCAGGTCATGCAGGCCGTACCGGCCCGGTCCGGCGGCCTGGATCAGGTGCGCCCGGGCCAGCGTATCCAGCTCCCGGTGGGCTTGCGGCACGGTGGCGCCGGTCAGGGCCGCGGCCGCGTACGGCTCGAAGTCCGGCCCAGGGTGCAGGCCAAGCAGACGGAAGGCCCGGGCATCCTCGGCGTCGAGGTGGCGGTAGGACCAGGAGAACACGGTCCGGACCTCGGTACCGCGGTCCCCGCCCGCCTCCAGCATGTCCAGCCGGGTGCCCAGGTCGGCCAGCTCGGCGGCCAGCCCGGCCAGCGAGGCGGCCGGGCGGCGGGCGGCGAGCTCGGCCGCCACCCGCAGTGCCAGCGGTAGCCGGGCGCACTGGTCGGCCAGCTCGGCAACTGCCTCGGGCTCGGCGTATGCCCGGCCTCCGATCAGCGCCCGCAGCAGCGCGACCGCGTCCTGCGCAGGGAGCACGTCCAGGTCCAGGCGAGTGGCACCGTCCCTGGCCACCAGCCCGGCCAGGGCGTCCCGGCTGGTCACCACCACGGTGCACCCCGGGGTGCCGGGCAGCAGCGGGCGGACCTGATCGGCCGATCCTGCGTTGTCCAGCACGACCAGCATTCGCTTGCCGGCCAGCAGGCTGCGGTAGCGGGCGGCGCGCTGATCGGCTTCCGGCGGGATGTCGGGGCCCGGCACGCCCAGCGAGCGCAGGAACCCGGCCAGTGCGTCCGTGGCGGGCAGCGGCTGGCCAGGGTCATAGCCGCGCAGGTTCACATACAGCTGCCCGTCGGGGAAACGCGCGGCGGCGCGGTGCGCCCAGTACACAGCCAGCGCGGTCTTGCCGACTCCGGCGGTCCCGCCGATCGCCGAGATCACCACGGCTGGGGAGGCCTGCTCACCGGCACGCGCGCCCAGCCTGGTCAGCGCCTCGAGCTCAGCATGGCGGCCGGTGAATCCTGGCACCGCCGACGGCAGTTCCCGCGGCGGCTCAGGCTCCGGGGCCGGGGCGGTGACGGCTAGGGCCGGGTCACCGGACAGTATTCGCTGGTGCAGGTCCCGCAGGCCAGGCCCTGGCTCCACTCCGAGTTCCCCGGCCAGCACGCCACAGGCGTGCTGGTAGGCAGCCAGAGCTTCCGCCTGGCGGCCGCACCGGCACAGCGCGAGCATGAGCTGGGCGTGGAAATGTTCCCGCAGCGGATGCTGGGCGGTCAGGTCCCGAAGCTCGGGAATCAGCTGCTGCTGGCGACCCTCGCGTAGATTGCCTTCGATGCGCCAGTCCAGCGCCTGCATGTGCAGCTGTTCCAGGTGCGGAACCCACTGATCCCGCAGCAGCTGCGAGGGGACATCCGTCAGCGGTGTGCCGTGCCACAGCCCCAGCGCCTCGGCCGCGGTCCGAGCGGCCTGCGTCCACTGGCTGGCGCGAACCGCCGCGCCCGCCTGCTGCGTCAGCGCCTCGAACAGCGACGCATCCAACTCGCCACCTGTGACCTCGATCGCGTAGCTGGGAGCACGGGTCACGATCCGCGCCGCTGCCCGCGTATCCAGCCGCCGCCTCAGCCGCATGACGAGGGCCCGGGTCGCGTCCCGTGCCCCACTGGGAGGTGCGCCATCCCACACCAGCTCAGCGAGCTCGTCGACCGGCACCGGCTGGTTCGCCCGCCACAGCAGCACCGCCAGCAGCGCCCGCAACCGCGGCGCTAATACCGCACCGGGCTCACCGGGCTCACCGGGCTCACCGTCTATCACCTGCAAGGGTCCCAGCACCATGAACCGCACGGCGTCTCCGCATCCGACTCCGACACCAGTCCAAACCGGACAGGACAAGCTATCACGCGATCATCACACAGATGTCATGCCTTCGTGTGAGCCTCCAAGTAGCCAGATTGGCGACCACAGCGATGACTGAGCACGCTCAGGGCAGAAAGGCTTCAGGTGATAAGAGAAAACGACGCGGCGCGCCTCTCCTCGAGGAGGATGCGGCGTGTTCCTGATTCGGTCTCCGTCATATGCGCTGTTCCGGCTTAGGAGTTTGCAGAGCGGATATGGACTGATGAGGTTCAGCGTTCTCAGCCGGCTCCAGGTGATCAGCGATGACGGTGCGCAATTGCGCATTCCGCAGCAGCGGCAGCGCGGTTTGCTGACGGTGCTTATTCTGCACGGCAACCAGGAGATCAGCGCCAGCCGCCTGACCGAGTCGCTCTGGGACCAGGACGGGTCAGCGGCCGGTACCGGGGCGTTGCGGACGCAGATCTGGGCACTGCGCAAGCTGCTTGCGCCCGCCAGCCGGCTGCACACGGGGGAGTGCGGCGGTTACCAGCTGGAGGTCCGTCCGGGGGAGCTGGACGTCGCTGAGTTCCGCGCGCTGGCCGGGCAGGGACGTGACGCGCTCCGGACTGGAGACCTGCCCGGTGCCGCGGGCTACCTGAACAAGGCGCTGGCACTGTGGCGGGGGCCTCATCTGGCCGACATCCCGGGGACCCTGGCCATGGGGCCTGTCGCGCGGCGGCTGCTCGATGAGCGACTCGCCGCGCGGGAGCTGCTGAACGAGGTCCAGCTCGGCTTGGGCCGGCATGTCAGCCTGATACCCGAGCTGCGGGAGGCCACGGCGGGGGACCCGGCGAACGAGCGGCTGTGGGAACAGCTGATGCTCGCCCTGTATGGCGCCGGCCGTACCGCAGAGGCGCTGGCTGCCTACCAGCAAGCGCGCGCATCGGTGAAGGCCGAGCTCGGCCTGGAGCCGGGGCACGGCCTGCAGCAGCTGCATCGCCGCATCCTGGCCCGCGATCCGGAAATCGGCCAGTACGGTGCAGCCGGACCCGCCGTTCAGCAGCTGGGTTCACCGCCTCGGGCGGCGACCCTGCCTGTGCCGCCCGGGCAGCCGGCGCCAGGGCCGCCACGGCTGCTGCCGCCACCGGGCCCGGTATTCGTTGGCCGTGCCGCAGAAATCCAGCAGCTGACCGGCCTGCTGGATGCCCGGGCTGCCACGCCCGGCGTGACCGTGGTCGCGGCCATCAGCGGCGCGGCGGGAGTCGGGAAGACCGCGCTGGCGGTGCGCTGGGCTCATCAGGTCGCCGGGTCGTTCCCGGACGGGCAGGTCTACCTGAACCTGAACGGCTTTGGCCCGGCCGGATCTCCGCTTACCCCGCAGGACGCAGCCAGCAGAGTGCTGGAATCCCTGCAGGTGCCGCCCTCGGCGATCCCGCCGGGCCTTGACGGCCGGATCGGGCTGATCCGCACGCTGCTGGCACAGCGCAGCATGCTGCTCGTGCTCGACAACGCCAGGGCCGCCCATCAGGTGCGGCCATTGCTGCCGGGCGGAGCCGGAAACCTGGTGCTGGTCACGAGCCGCTCCGCGCTGGCCGACCTGGTCGCGCTGGATGGTGCCCGCCCTATCACGCTGAGCGTGCTGACCGAGCCAGAGGCGCGCCAGATGGTCGCTGACCGCCTGGGGTCCAGCGCGGCGGCGGCTGATCCCGCCGCAGCCGGCCAGCTGATCGAGGCCTGTGGGCGGCTGCCGCTGGCGCTGGCCATCGCGACCGCGCTCATCGCGACCCGTCCCGGGCAAACCCTCACCACGGTCGTCACCAGCCTCAGAAACGCTGCCAGCCCGCTGGATATCTTGAATGCCGGCGCGGCCACGGCCGACCTGCGTGCCGTCTTCGGCTGGTCCTATCAGGCCCTGAGCCCGCCGTCGGCCAGGATGTTCCGGCTGCTCGCCGGGCATCCGGGACCGGACATCTCGGCCGCTTCGGCCGCCTCGGCCGCTGCGCTCGCCGGGCTGCCGTCAGCGCGGGTGGCTGAGGCCCTCGCCGAACTGGCCGATCTGCATCTGCTCGACGAGCATGTCCCCGGCCGGTTCGTGCTCCCTGACCTGCTCCGGCTTTATGCCGCCGAGGTTCCCGGCACCGTGGACAGCCCCGGGGAGCGCCGTGCGGCCGGCTGGCGGATGCGGGATTACCGTGCGCACACCACGCGGGCTGCGGCCGGTTGACCGGCAGTTGGCAGCCAGCTGACAGGCGGCAGCGATCCTGGGGTCAAGGAGGTGGTTTTCTTTGCGAAAGCCGAAATTAGGACGCTGGCAGGCCGCATCCATTTCGCTGGTCCTGCTCGCGGGTCTCATCGCGCCGGTCCTGGCCGCCGGGCCGGCCAGCGCTACTCTTCCCGGGCCCGTCGTCGACCAGGGTGAAGGATTCGACACCAGCGCACTACCGCCGACCTCGGACATGGGCGAGTGGTGGCCCACCACTCCGTACGATGCAATCGGGGTGTACCTGGGCGGCGACAACTATGGCGGCAGCAGCCCTGATCATTCGTGGCTGTCGAATCCGGACGTTATGGGGTCCAGCTCCGAGTGGGCAGTCTGGCTGATATGGGTCGGGCCCCAGTCGGCTTGCGTGAACCAGGGTGGCCTCACGGAATTCAGCAACAATTCGAACACCGCCACGGCACAAGGCGAGGCGCAAGCGGATGCGGCGGTCGCAGCGGCAGATGACGACGGCTTTGGCGACGCGTACATCTACTACGACATGGAGGCCTACGACACCAGCAACTCAACGTGCGTGAGCGCGGCGCAGTCGTTCGTCAACGGGTGGGAGTACGAAATCCATACCGTGGACGGAATTCACGGCGGAGTATATGGTTCCAGCTGCGCGTCCGATATTGATGCCTATACGGCTCACAGTAACGTCCCGGAGGCCATCTATCCCGCCGACTGGGGTTACTCGGATTATGCGACGACGCCGATTCAGTGCATCCCGGACAACAACTGGGATCACAATCAGCGGATACATCAGTGGTCCGGTAACACGTCGCTCCGGTTCTTGTCCGGGGACTCTGGCCCAGGATGGACCATCGACGAGGACTGCCTGGACGGCCCGGCTCAGGGCTCCGTCGGGTGGGATCAGACGTGCCATTGACGATCAGCGCTAAGCATCAGGTGG
>Ga0335072_10006377_pt1 | contig 17252 bp, 14 predicted proteins | sample Lox_Sample_21_FD_206725 | JGI IMG/M metagenome (GOLD analysis project Ga0335072, IMG submission 206725) | Soil microbial communities from Loxahatchee National Wildlife Refuge, Florida, United States - Lox_Sample_2.1 | ecosystem: Environmental > Terrestrial > Soil > Wetlands | place: USA...
CTCGCGCAGGTAGTCGTCGCCGCGATCAGCGATGAAACCCGGGTTGGTGACGACGGCGATGCCCAGCCGGACGAGTTGCTCCGCGCACCCGGGCGGCACGATGCTGGCGTGCTCGATGCGGTCACCAGCGGAACCTGCCTGCTCCAGCGCGGCGATCGAGATGAGCAGCTGCCCGGCCGTGACGCAGTGCAGAGCCACCGTGGTTCCTGCAGCGTGCGCGTTCGCGATGGTGGCGGCGAGTTCGCCGGCGGCGGGCAGCGTCGCGTCGTCCAGTATGAGCTTATGCGCGCCGAAAGTGACTCGCGTAGAGCGGGGTTCGCTCAGGCCGGGCGGGGCCATCAGCACGAGGCGCTGCGCAAGCACGCCTGTCTCGGCCAGTTGCGTGAGCTCGGCCACGTCGCCCTGGTCCCGGCCCGGCGTCGCATCGGTGAAACCCGTCACGCCCGACCGGGCCGCCTCCGCGGCGTAGCCGGCCAGCCCCGCCGCGAAGGACCGGGCGACACGCGCCGCAGGCACGGCACCGAGCCGGTCCCGCAGCCAGTCGTCCATCCGCAGCAGCCTGCCGGTCGGCACTCCGTCGTTGGCCCGCTCGACTCCCGGCAGGTCACAGCCATCAGCGCCGGCTTGCGCTAGCGCTGGTGAGTTCAGCACCCACATGGCGCCGCTGCGATGCTGCACCCGCGTCGGCACTTCCCCCGTCAGCGCGTCGAGACGGCGGCGCTCGAGCGGGCCGGCCGCGTGCTCGTTCCAGCCGGTTATCCGTAGCCAGGCCTGCGGGCAAGCCGCGGCCGCAGCAGCCGACACGATCGCGTCGAAGCCGGCCGGGCTGGCCGCCGCGGACACGTCCACCGACTGCCGGGCGGCAACGGCAGCGCGCAGGTGCACGTGGTGGTCATGCAGGCCAGGAATGACTTCGCCGCCGTCGGCGTCTAGGACCTCCTCGCCGCTGCGGCGCGGGAGCGACCGCCCGACCTCCAGGATCCGCTCGGGCCCGGCGCGGACGTCGAAGCCAGGACGGCCGCGGACGGTCCCGTTCCGTATCAGAAGTGTCTTCTGGTCGACCGTCACAGTGCGTGCACCGGTTCTGTCGTCGCACCGTGGCTCACAATCCAGCTCTCGTCGGCCGGCCGGATCACGTGGGGGAGCAGAGGTTCGGGCACTGTGCGGGCGATGTCGGCGCTGACGCCGGCCATCGCCACGTCGACGAGCACGCCACCGCCCGCTGTGCGCGCGGCCAGCGCGGCCAGCGCCGCGTACAGGCCGGTCAGCGGGTCCGCTATCGCGTCTCCGCAGAAGGCTGGGGTGCCGTCGGGGCCATACGCGACCAGGCCGCCGGCGACGGCCGCGTCGTCGCCGAAGGCCACGCGCTGCTGCGGGTCGTCGCGCCCGTAGCCGGTGACCGAGACCCAGATCCGGCCCGGCGCCGCGCCAAGCCAGTCCTCGGCGATCAGACCGAGGCCGCGCAATGCTCGCGGCCGGCTGCTCTCGATGACGACAGTGGCCTTGTCCGCCAGCCTGCGCAGTTCGGCGCAGCCAGTCGCGGAGCCGAAATCGAGCCGCACGGCTGGCTGACCCGCGTGCAGGCTCGCGTAGAACGCTGGCGGCCCGAACCGGGCGCCATCGGGCCGGCGCGGATCCTCCACTTTCAGTACTCGCCAGCCGACGCGCCCGAGGATGCTCGCGCACAGCGGGCCCGCCCACATCGCCGACAGGTCAAGCACCAGACCGGGAACGGGGCGCAGCGTAGTGCGCGGTCCGAGTGTGGCGCGCAGTCCGAACGTGGTGACGCGGACCGGCGCCGGGGCATCGCCGTGAAGGACGGCTGCCGGGATGCCGACCAGCTGCGCCGCCGCCGCCATTTCGGCCGCCGGCCGGTCGGCGGCGTCGGCGCGCAACTCAGCCCACGGCTCCCCGGCGAGGTCGCGGCCGAGCACGGCGGGCAGGCTGCGGACGTCGACCTGGCGGGCCAGGTTGATCGCGAGCCAGCCATCGGCGGCACGAAGCAGCCGGCAGGTGCCGTTGGCGGAGACAGTTCCCTGCCGGCGCCAGCCAGCCTCGGCGGCCCGACCGGTCAGCATCTCGCGTACATCGAGTTCCAACGCCTGCCCTTGCTTGCCGGCGAGGTCCATGATGGCGGACGCGACGGCGTGGATGCGGGTGAGGACGGGCGCAGGGGGCGATAGCGGCGGCCCGGATGCGCAGCCGGTCAGCTCCATCAGCCCGGACCGCGCCCAGGCCAGGACCGCGCAGCCGGCCGGGACCGGCACCTCAACCTCGATCGACGCTGTCCCGGCCGGCAGCAGGCTGGCCAGGTGCGCCCGCTCCGCGTGCGGGTCGGGCAGGCACGCAGCCAGAAACTGGTATCCGGTCACAGCGGGGTCGGTCCCGCGTCCGCCGGCTGGTCGTCGATGGCGTCGATCAGGCCCCACTGCAGGGCCCGCTCGGCGGTGATCGTGGCACCGGACAGGCCCAGGAACGCGGTCCGCCAGCGGCCGACGCGCCGTGGGAGGCTCACCGTGCCACCAGCGCCTGGCATCAGGCCGAGCCCGATCTCGGGCAGCCCGATCCGCGCACCAGCGGTCGCGCGCACGCAGCCGGCAAAGGCGGGCAGCTCGATCCCCGCGCCCAGGCAGGCGCCATGCAAGAAAACCGTGGTCCGGTCCGCCAGCCTGTGCATCAGCATCGCCGGGCTCCGAGTCAGCCTAACCAGGTGCGCCAGCGCAGGATCCGGCCGCGAGCCGAACTCGTCCAGGTCGCCGCCGGCGCAGAAGTCCGGCCCGTCGCCTCGCAGCAACACCCGCATATCCGGCGCGGCGACGGCCGCCACCAATGCCTCGGCGAGGGCATCGCGCATGCGCCAGTCGACCGCGTTGCGCCGAGCCGGACGCGCGAGCGTGATACGCAGCTCGCCTGGCGACTTCTCCACGATCACCCGGCGCGTCTCGGGCTCGGGCTCGCGGGCTGGCCGGCTAGCCCGCCAGCGGCGGAACTCCGCTCCCTCTTGCAGAGCCGAATACGTCGCCGATTCGGCGATGACTCCGGCTGGCACGCTCAGGCCGGCGGAGGCGCGCAGCTGCAGCGCCAGCGCCGTGCCGGCCACCGGGTTCACAGCGAGCCGTGCGTCGAGCTGCTCGACCGCGGCGTCCAGACCCTCGGCCGGGGCGACGAACGGGGCCGGGGCGGTGACATCCTCGGTCAGGAGGACATCCGCTGCGTTCGCCGCGTCGGCGGGCAGCCAGGCCGGATCGGGTGCCACCACCAGGACAACCGCGGGCACAGCCGTGATGTCCAGGCCATCCAGCCAGCGTCCTTCCGAGGCGTCGCTCACGGGGACTGTGACCAGCGGGCAGCCGGACGCCGCCGAGATCGTCTCAGCCAGCGCCGGATCACCGAGCAGGTCACGGAATGTCTGCGCGTCCAGGTTCAGGCTCATCTGGGCTCCAGCATGCATCACGACCGGCTAGGCCGCAGCCGCCGCATGGCGCGATGCGGGTCGGCGATGCCCGAGGCGGCCCGCCTACGACGCGCTGGGAAAGGTATACTCTTTTCTGACTTGACGAAGCTCAGACCCGGTCAGACGGAGGACTGTATGGAGATCGCGGGCAAGAAGGCAGTAGTCGTGGGCGGTGCATCCGGGATGGCCAAGGCCACTGCCGAGCTCCTGCATGAGCGCGGCGCATCGGTCGCCATCCTGGACCTGCCGAGCTCTGCTGGCGCTGAGGTCGCCAAGGGCCTCGACGGCACCTTCCACCCGGTCGACATCACCGCCGACGCCGGCGTCGAGAGCGCGCTCGCCGACGCTGTCGCAGCTCTCGGTGGCCTGCACATCGCGGTGAACACGGCAGGCGGCGGGGCAGCGCATCGCACCCTGACCAAGGAAGGCCCGCATCCGCTCGATCTCTTCCGCCGCACGATCGAGCTGAACCTCATAGGGACCTTCAATCTCAACCGCCTGCAGGCCCTGCACATGTCCGCCAACGAGCCAGAGGACGGCGAACGCGGGGTCATCATCAACACCGCCTCGATCGCGGCCTTCGAGGGCCAGATTGGCCAGGTTGCCTATACCGCCGCCAAGGCCGGAATCGCCGGGATGACGCTCACGATGGCCCGCGATCTTGGCAGCCTCGGCATCCGCGTGCTGTCGATTGCGCCCAGCCTCTTCAGCACGGGCATCACGGCCAGGATCCCGGACGAGTTCGCCCAGACGCTCACCAAGGACGCCGCATTCCCCAAGCGCATGGGCAGGCCAACCGAGTACGCCAAGCTCGCCGTGTCGATCGTGGATAACCCGATGCTCAACGGTTCCTGCATCCGGCTGGACGCCGGCCAGCGCTTCGCGCCGAAGTAAGACCCGGAGGCCGACCGCCCGCCCGGCACCTCGCCTCGGCAGTTGCGGCAAGGTAGAACACTTGGTGTACTACCAAGCACTGCCGTAGCGCAGAACACCGCTCAACTCAGACGGGCGGCGCCAGATGCCGGGAGGAGCGGGTACCGATGGTCAGCTACAGCCGGCCCATCGGCCATCAGATGCGGCCGGCCAAAACCGGCGAGATGATCGCCGGCTACCTGCGCGGCAAGATCGTCCGCGGGGAACTGGCCGAAGGCGCGTATCTGCCGGCTGAGGTCGAGCTGATGAGGCAGTTCGACGTGTCCCGGCCGACGCTGCGCGAGGCGTTCCGGATCCTGGAGACCGAGTCGCTGATCGAGATCAAGCGGGGCGCCCGCGGGGCTCGCATCACCGCGCCGAGCGTCGAGGTCGCGGCGCGGTATGTCGGCCTGCTCATGCAGACGTGCGGTACCACGCTGGCCGATGTCTACGAGGCACGGTCGCTACTCGAGCCGGGCGCGGCGAGGCTGCTAGCTGAGCGGCGCACACAACGAGACCTGACGGACCTGGCCACGTGCGTGGACGAGCTCGAGGCCCTGGTCAACTCACCGCGACTGCCGGCTGACGTGGCAGCCTGGACGCGGTGCACGCAGCGGTTCCATGACCTGGTGATGGAGCGCGCTGGCAACAAGACACTGGCGATTCAGTCCACCGTCCTTCGCGAGGTCGTGGAGACGCACCTGCTGCTCGCTACCCGCAAGTCGGGCGATGCGGCGGCCGTCAGAAGCTTCACCAAGGTGATCCGGTCGTACCGAAAGCTGCTTGCCTTCGTGGCCGCGAGGGACGCGACCGGAGCCGAGCAGCACTGGCGGGCGCATATGGATGTGGCAGCCCGGACACTGCTGCCGGAGCAGCTCAAGGCCGCGACCGTGCTGGACATGTTCAGCTAGCGCTCGCGAAACAACCTCTCGCCATGCCAGATCAAGTTAGCTATCGTAGTTAACTACCTTGCACCGAGGTTCGAGGCCTGCCTGGGGAGCCAGCGGGCGGTACCCAGGAGGGTCACATGCGCGACGCAGTCATCGTGGAGGCGGTCCGGACGCCGGTCGGGAAGCGGAAGGGCGGCTTGTCGGAGGTCCAGCCCGCTGACCTGTCCGCGCACGTTCTGAAGGCGGTGGCCGAGCGCTCCGGGATCGACCCCGCGATCATCGAGGATGTCATCTGGGGCTGCGTCGGCCAGGTCGGCGAGCAGGCCATCGACATCGCCCGGAACGCGGTCCTGGGGGCCGGCTGGCCGGAGTCGGTGCCCGGCGTCACGGTGGACCGGCAGTGCGGATCGTCGCAGCAGGCGGTGAGCTTCGCCGCGGCAAGCGTGATCGCCGGTCACTATGACGTGGTGGTCGCCGGCGGGGTGGAGTCGATGAGCCGGGTGCCGATGGGGATGTCGACGGCGGGTCAGTGGCCGTTCGGTGAGGGCTTCCGGGAGCGGTACAACGGCATCGCACCGAATCAGGGCCTCGGCGCCGAGATGATCGTGGACCGGTGGGGGTTCTCCCGGACGCAGCTGGACGAGTTCAGCCTCGGCTCGCATGCCAAGGCCGCCGCCGCGCAGGACGAGGGCCGGTTCACTGGCGAGATCGCGCCGGTGACGAACCCGGCCGGGACGAAAGTCGGGGCCGATGAGGGCGTGCGCCGCGGCAGCACGCTGGAGGCGCTCGGGGCGCTGAAGCCCGCGTTCAAGCCTGACGGCACCATCACGGCCGCTAACAGCTCGCAGATCTCCGACGGTGCCGCCGCGCTGCTGATCACCACCAGCGAGAAGGCGGCCGAGCTCGGGCTGACCCCGATCGCACGGATTCACACCGCGGTGGTCACCGGCGACGACCCGGTGATCATGCTGACCGGGCCGATTCCGGCGACGGCGCTGGCGCTGAAGCGCAGCGGCCTGTCGGTAGACGACATCGGCGCGTTCGAGGTCAACGAAGCGTTCGCGCCGGTGCCGCTGGCCTGGCTCGCCGAAACCGGCGCCGACCCGGCGCGGCTCAATCCCAACGGCGGCGCGATCGCGCTCGGCCACCCGCTCGGCGGCAGCGGCGCCCGGATCATGACCACCCTGGTCCACCACATGAGGGCGACCGGCACCCGGTACGGCCTGCAGACCATGTGCGAGGGCGGCGGCCAGGCCAACGCCACTATCCTCGAACTGCTGTAGACGCAGGTCGCCAGGCGGCAGACCGGGAGGACGCTTGCATCTGTCGGAGCTAGCTGCCGCCGCGCCGGATAAGCCCGCGGTCATCATGGCCGACGCCAGCGCGACGGTCGGCTACGGTGAGATGGACCGGCGTAGCTGCCAGGTATCGCGGCTGCTTGCCGAGCACGGCGTCGGGCCAGGCGACCATATCGCGGTCATGCTGGCCAATCGCCCTGAGTACTTCGAGATCGGCTGGGCCGCGCAACGCCGCGGCACCTACTGGACGCCCGTCAACTGGCACCTGACCGCGGACGAGGCCGGGTACATCGTCGAGGACTGCGCTGCGACGGTGCTTTTCGCCTCGCCGGAAACAGCCGAGGTGGCGGCCCAGATTGCGGCGCGGAAGCCGGGCATAACGGTGTTCGTGACCGGCGAAGGCGTGCCCGGCCCTCCTGGCGCGGACAGCTACGAGTCCGCGATCGCTAGCCTGCCCGGCACACCGCTGCCTGACGAGGTGGAAGGAATCTACTTCTTCTACTCCTCAGGTACCACCGGTCGGCCGAAGGGCATCAAGCGGCCGAATGCCTTCCCGCCCTTCGGTACCGGCATCGGGCTCGAAGTGCTGATGAGGGCGGCATTCGGGTTCGGGCCGGACTCGGTCTACCTGTGCCCGGCGCCGTTGTACCATGCGGCACCTCTCGGCTGGTCGATGGGCGCTCAGCGTAACGGCGGCACGGTCATTCTGATGGAGCGCTTCGATCCGCATGAGTGCCTTCGCGCGATCGAGAAATACGGCGTCACGCATGTCCAGTTCGTTCCTACCCATTTCGTCCGGATGCTCAAGCTGCCGGAGGCAGAGCGCAACGCTTTCGACGTTTCCAGCCTGCGGGCTGTCATCCACGCCGCGGCGCCGTGCCCAGTTGACGTGAAGCAGCAGATGATCGACTGGCTCGGTCCGGTGCTCTGGGAGTACTACGCGGGCAGCGAGGGCAACGGAATGACGATGATCGGTACGCCCGACTGGCTTTCTCACCCCGGCTCGGTCGGCAGGGCCAGCACCGGAGCGGTGCACATCATCGGCGAGGATGGCGCCGAGCTGCCCGCCGGTGAGGACGGCGTCGTGTATTTCGACGGCCCGGCTTTCGAGTACCACAACGACCCGGTCAAGACCGCGGGCGCGCGGAATGACAAGGGCTGGTCCACGCTCGGCGACATGGGCCACCTCGACGGCGACGGCTTCCTGTACCTGGCCGACCGGCGGACGGACCTGATCATCTCGGGCGGCGTCAACATCTATCCGGCGGAGATCGAGGAAGCGCTGATCATGCACCCCGCGGTCGCCGACGTCGCCGTGATCGGAGTTCCGGACGCGGAGATGGGCCAGTCGGTGCTCGCGATCGTCCAGCCTTCCATGCGGGGAACGGGCTCGCCTCAGCTCGCAGCCGACCTTATGGCGCACTGCCGGGCGACCCTTGCCGGGTATAAGTGCCCGCGATCTATCGAGTTCGCCGATGAGCTGCCGAGGCTGCCGACTGGCAAGCTTCTCCGGCGCAAGCTGCGCGAGCAGCGGCCGCCGACATCCATCTGATCTGATGCTGCGATCTGCAAGGTTGCCGAGCCTCTCTGAATAGAGGATACTAATAAGAACTCGTCGAGGCGGAACTCAAGGAGCATGCCGATGAAGCCGCGCCCAGGCCAGATCCTGGCTAGCCCGGTGGACACGACCACGGTGATCGTGGTGCGCGCCCCGGATAGTGACATCGAGCTGACCTGTGCCGGTGTCGAGATGTGGGACCCCAAGAGCGGCGGAGAGGGTCCCGGCGGGCAGGCCGATCCGGCTCAGCTGAGCGGTACTCAGCTCGGCAAGCGTTACGCAGACGATGGCCTCGGCCTGGAGCTGCTCTGCACTAAACCGGGCCAGGGGACTATCGCCGTCAACGGTGCGCCGCTGCCACTCATGGGACCAAAGACGCTGCCCGCATCCGACTAACCTGCGGCTTAGCACGATACGGGATATCCCGACAGGTCCGGTTACAGGGGTGCCATGGACGATCTCACCGACAAGGTGGCCGTAGTGACCGGCGCCGCCAGCGGCATCGAGCCATAGTGAAAGGACGCCCCGCATGACCGTGGAGCCGCTGCTCGCGCGCAAGCTGGGCCGGACCGCCAATCCCTACGCGTCCATCATCTTTCTGGCTCCCGAGGCTGCCGAGGCCTACGCGGCAGTGGGTCTGCGCGAAGGCCGGATGGGCTACTTCGCGGGCCGGGCCGCTCCGATGGGCGCGGTGCCCGCTGAGGTGGTGGTCGCCACCTTTTATAGCTTCCAGCCTGACCTGATCCGGTCGTGCATCCCGGACGCGTGGTCGCTGGCTTCACCTGCCGCCATCCTCGAGCGCAGGCTCTCCGGCGTTGACGCTGCCTTGCGCCGCGTGCTCGGCGACGAGGTTGCCGACGGCCCGGACGTGCGAGAGGCAGCCCGGCTGGCCAGGATCGCCGCGCAGGCCTGCCAGCCAGAAGGACGCGCCCTCTTCGCGGGTCACGCTTCGCTGGCCTGGCCCGCTGAGCCGCACCTGGACCTCTGGCACTCGCTGACGCTGCTTCGCGAGCACCGCGGTGACGGCCATCTCATCGCGCTGGCGCTCGCCGGCTACTCAGGCTGCGAGGCCATGGTGATGACGCAAGCCATGGGCGATGCGCCCGCGGCGTTCGTCGCCACCAGGGCCTGGTCACCTGATCAATGGGCAGCGGCGGCAGACAGCCTGCGGTCGCGCGGGCTGATCGGCGCCGACGGCGTCGCAACTGAGGCCGGCCGCGCCCACCGCGAGGCGGTCGAGCACCAGACCGACCTGCTGTCCGTCGGGCCTCTCGAAGCGCTCGGAGAGTCAGGGTGCACGCGGCTGAGAGAGCTGCTCCGGCCGATGAGCGTCACCATCGCCGGTGAGCTGTTTCCCGCGTCGGCCCGGCCGGGACTTAGCGGCACGCGGGGTACGGCGTGAACGTGAGTCTGCTCCTCGATATGGCCGCTGACGGCTTCGGCGACCGCATCGTCGTGGGTGACCGTAGCGACGGGATCAGCGCCGTCCAGTTGCGCGCGCGGGCCGCTCAGGCCGCACTCCGGCTGCGGGGCGCCGGGGCCACGGCGCTGGTCTATGTCGGGGTGAACGGGCCGGCCCTGCCTGTCGCGCTCTTTGCCGCGGCACGAGCCGGGGTCCCGCTCGTGCCGCTGAACTACCGGCTCGGCCGCCAGCAGCTCGGCCAGCTCCTGGCGCAGCATGCCGGCGCGCACTGCGTCGCCGATCCCGTGCATGCTGAGGCCGTCGCCCGGGCCGGTCTGGTCTGCCAAACTCCCGAGGAGTTCCTCTTGGATGCTGCCGGGAGCGCCGAAGTGGCCGATCCGCCGGAGACCGGGGCGCCAGCCGTGCTGATCTACACCAGCGGCACCACGTCGGCGCCCAAGGGCGTGGTGCTGCGGCATCAGAACCTGGTTTCCTACGTCCTGTCCACCGTCGAGTTCGGGTCGGCGACGGAGGACGAGTCGGCGCTGATGAGCGTGCCGCCTTACCACATCTCGGCGATCTCGAATGTGCTCACGAACGTCTATGCGGGGCGCCGGTTCATCACCCTGGAGCCATTCAGCCCGCATCGGTGGGTCGAGCTGGTCCGCCAGCAGGCGATCACCAACGCCATGGTCGTGCCCACCATGCTGGCCCGGATCATGGACACGCCGGAACTGGACCTGTCCGTGCCGTCACTGCGCGCTCTGGCCTACGGCGGGGCCAAGATGCCGCTTCGCGTCATCGAGCGGGCGCTGACCGTGTGGCCGCTGGTCGACTTCGTGAATGCCTACGGCCTTACCGAGACCAGCTCGACCATCACCGTGCTCGGCCCGGATGAGCACCGGCAGTCCGCGCGGGCCAGCGATCCTGACCAGCGCGCCCGCCTGGCGTCGGCCGGCCAGCCAGTTCCGGGTATCGAGATCGACGTGCGTGACGAGTCCGGGGTAACCGTGCCGGCCGGCGTGAGCGGGCGGATCTGGGTTCGCGGCGATCAGGTCTCGGCCGAGTACGCCGGACAGGGCGCTGTGGTGGACTCGCGCGGCTTCTTCGACACCCGCGACCGCGGCCACCTCGACGCCGGCGGATACCTGTTCATCGAGGGCCGCGAGGACGACACAATCATCCGCGGCGCGGAGAACATTGCCCCGGCCGAGATCGAGGAGGTGCTCCTCGGCCATCCTGATGTCATTGATGCGGTCGTCGTCGGGGTACCGGATGAGGAGTGGGGCCAGCGGCTGGAGGCGGTCGTTGTCGGTAAGCATGGCGCCTCCCTGGACACCGAAGCGCTACGCGAGCAGGTGCGCTCGACGCTTCGCGGTTCCAAGACGCCCGACACGATCGCGTGCTGGCCCGAACTGCCTCGCACCGCGACCGGGAAGCTGCTGCGACGCGAGGTCGTCCGCGCCCTGATCGACGATGTTCTGCCGGCGACGCCGGCTGATTGACGGGGTGGCAGGCGTCAGCGGGCCCAGCGGGATGCGTCGCTGAGCCTCTTGACCAGCGCAGGACTGAGTTCGAGGTCGAAGCCTGCCATGTTCTGCTCGTACTGCTCGAAGGTGCGCGGACCGATGATCACTGAGGTCACCCCGCGACGAGTGAGGACCCAGGCGAGGGCGACGGCGGCCGGAGTGGCGCCCATCTCGGCTGCTGCCTTGCCTACCTCCTCGGCGAGTTCGATGCTCTGGTCGTCGAGCATGCGGGCCCACAGGCCGCCGCGTGCCGCGCGGCTGTCCGGCGGCGGCGCTTGGCCCGCCTTGTACTTGCCGGTCAAGACGCCCCCGCCGAGCGGGCTGTAGATCATCGTGCCGAGACCCTGCCGCTGGCACGCGGGCAGGATGTCCTCTTCGATGCGCCGCGCGTTAAGCGAGTAGCGCGGCTGCAGACTGATGAAGGGAGTCGCGCCGAGCTCCCTGGCAGCCCACTGGGCTTCCACGATCTGGGATCCAGTCCAGTTGGAGCAGCCGATGTAACGCACCTTGCCTGACTGCACGAACCCGTGCAGAGTGGCCATTGTCTCGGCGATCGGCGTGTCCGGATCCGGCCGGTGACACTGGTAGAGATCGATGTACTCGGTCCCGAGGCGACGCAGGCTCGCCTCTAGCGCCCGGGTCAGGTACTTGCGGCCCAGGCCCGTGGTGTTCGGGCCCCGGCCGATCGGCCCGTAGCCCTTGGTGGCGAGCACCACGTCGTCGCGTCTGGCCGCGATCGCGCGCCCGACCACTTCCTCGGATTCGCCGCCGGTGTAGACGTTCGCCGTGTCGATGAAGTTACCGCCGCCGCCGAGGAAAGCATCGATGATCCGGCGGCTCTCCTGCTCATCGGTTGGCGCCTGAGACGAGTGGCCGAACATCATGGTCCCGAGGCACGGCCGGGACACGTGCAGGCCCGACGCCCCGAGGGTGGTGTACTCCATTAAGTGGTCTCCTTCTGCTAGTTAAGCGCCAGCCGCCATCGGATCAGGGCTGGCCAGGGCGGAGGGCCACGAACAGGCCCTCGGCGTCGGCGCAGACCGTGTCCCCGTCGCGGATGACGCCGCGCAGGATCCGCTTGCGGCCTTCTTCAGCCGCGAAGTATGCCTCGATGCGGAGCCTCTTCCCGATCGGCGTGATGCTGCGGTAGTTGACGTGCAGGTACGCAGTCCGCGATGGGGCGCGGCCGGTGTTGGCGAGCCTGCCCATGAGCTCGTCAAACGCCAGCGGGATCGCGCCGCCGTGCACTGCGCCGTTTCCGCCCAGGTAGAACCGGCCGAACGAGATGTGCCCGCTGGCCCGCACGTTGGTGTGCTCGTCGATGGCAATGGCCGGTGCCATAACCTGACCGCGTCCGGGTATTTCGATGAGGCGGCCGGACACCTGCCTCCGCTCGTCGACTGCGAACTTCTCGAACCGCCTGGTCAGCTCCATGAACTGACGAGTGGCGTCCGTCACGACCTCGGCCGACGGCAGCGAGCCGGTGATCTCATCAAGCAGCGCGCGAAGCGCGTCGATCATCGATGCGTATCCGGCCGGGGGCCGCGGTTCCTCACGGTTTCGCAGGACCGCTGCCAGGCCGTCGGTCAGGCCTTCCGGCGTTCCGCGGTACTCAGGTGCAGGCATGACGACCTAAATCGAGCGGGTGTGCCGCCTGCATTCTTGCAATCCCTCCGCACGGCTGGCAGCGACGATTTCCCAGTTGTCGCAGGAGCACGCGCACGCGTAGGTGCCGTCGTCGAGCGGGATCACAGACTGGGCGACGCACTTGTCTGACTTCTGCACTACGTCCTGAAGGAACTCGGTCGGTGAGTCATACATGACCTCGCTCATGTGAAGGACCTGCTTCCTGCGATCAGGCCGCGGCGGTTGCCGGGAGAGACGGCGTGCCGGGGAAGAGTTCCTGGAACGCCCCGACCGTGATGCGTTCCTTCACCTTCGGATCGACGCCGTCAAACAGGTGGTGCAGCGTGTCCTGGGTGTGCCCGTAGGTGCCTTCCATGTGCGGGTAGTCGCTTCCCCACATGACGTTGTTGAACCCCATGGCCGAGCATGCCGCGACCGCCGACTCGTCGTGCTGGAACGACGCGTAGACCTGCGAGTAGATGATCTCCTTCGGCGGGCGGCTGAGCTTGGGCCTGACGGCGATGGCATGCTGCCGGTAGCCCTCTTCCATCCGGTCGGCCACGAACGGCACCCAGGTCGCGCCCCCTTCGGATACCAGCACCTTGAGGTCAGGGTGCCGGTCGAGTGCGCCGCAGGCTACGAGCTTCATGACCGCGCGCTGACCGCCGAAGGTCGTCTCGGTGTAGTTGAGGACCGCGCCGCCGGGGCCCCGGTAGGCGATGCCAGGGGCGGCGCCCTTGCGGAAGTCGATCGGGTCGGTGCCGATGTGGAAGGCGATCACGATCCGGGCTGCTTCGGCCGCAGCCCAGAACGGTTCCCATACGTCCTGGTTGTAGTCCTCCTGCTGAGGATGCGGCTTCACGGGCATGAACACGGCGCGGAAGCCCATCTCCGCGACGCGCTCGAGCTCACCGACTGCGTCGCCGACGTCCAGCGTGGAGACCTGGGCCGTGCTGACGAGGCGCGGGTTCGCCTTGTCAATCGCCTCGAACGCCCAGTCGTTGCTCACCCTGAGAGCTTCGCGCAGCACCTCCGGGGACCGGAACGTGGAGCTCCACATTCCCAGCGACGGGAACACAAGCTCGGCCCAGATCCCCTCCTGGTCCAGGTCGACCATTCGCTTGGAAATGTCGCGGGCGCCGGGCGCGCGCATGGACGCCTCGAAGAACTCCTTCTTCTTGCCCGTCGGCAGCATGCGGCGGAACGACATTCCGTCGATGTGGATGGTTTCCCAGAGTCCGTCCGCGTCCCGCTCGGTGTAGGGAACGAGCTCAGCCAGCTTGGGCGGAAGGCTGTCGCGCCACAGGGTCTCCGGCTCCAGGAAATGCGAGTCGCCCGAGTTGGCCCAGATCTTGTCCATGTCAGTGTCTCCTCTGTCCCTGTCAGGCGTTGGTTGCATAGATGTCGTGTTCGCCGGCCAGCTGGAGGAGGGCCGGGATGTCTTCCAGCGAGCGCAGCGTGTCGTTGAGGTGCGTGCACGTGCTCGTACCCAGGAACGTGTCCCTGACGTGCTGGCGGAGCCCGGCAACCGGCACGCCGGCCAGGCGGCCGGCGCTCAGCGCTGCGGCGGGGCATTCCACCCACGGAAGGACTCGCGGCGTGGCGGTGCAGGAGACGACCACGCCGGTTGCGGTGTCCACGGTGGCCGAGATCGTGTACTCGTGCACGATCGTCTCCAGGCACTCGTCGTCGACGTGCGAGTCTCGGAACAGTACGTCGATGCCGGCGAGGGGACCTGGTTGCAGGTCTATCCGGCGGCTGCGGCGCATCGCGCCGGGTGGCAGCGGGTCCCGCTCGTGCCAGCCGAGCTCGTCCTCGGTCGTCAGTTCAGGCGCCTCGGGGCCGGTCACGACAGGCGGGCGGCCGGTGGTGTCGACGCCGTTCATGATCGTGCCGCCGTCGGCGAATCCGGCGCACAGGTTCCGGATGAACGCCGGCCGGGCAGATGTGGGCGCGAAGCCGGGCGGCATCCCCTCGGCTCGCGGCTGCCCGCTGGCTTCGGCGAGTGAGAGCACTGTGTGCCCGCTGCCGGTCATCCCGGCGCCAATGGCGTGGCCGGAGACCAGCGTCGCGACCGGGAAGTCGTCCAGAAGTAGGTTGAGCAGGCTGTTGTCGGCGGCGAGGTCCGGGTCGGCGGCCTGGACGGCGGCGCGGAACCCGGAGCTCACACGCTGGCCGAGCAGTGCCTGAAGGCCAGGCCGGTCTGGCTCCGATGTCACCTCGGTCAGCAGCCGGCCGGCCATGAAGTCGACGCGGCCGGTGCATGCGCTATATCCGACTGCTGTCGCGGCGCCGTCGCCGTTGGTCAGCATGTCGCGAGCGCGGCCGATGAGTACCAGCGGGCCGAAGAGCCCGTCCGGGCGCAGCATGTCGATGGTGGACGTCCGGCGGAGGGAGCCGTGGGCGCGAGCTGGCGTCCCGGCGGTAGGTGCGTGGATGCCATGGCGTGGGTGCAGCATGCGCTCAGCCATCGCTACCTCGCGGGTCGTCGGGCGCTGGCCGAGGTTGACCGGCGGAGCCCGTGATTGAAAACGTCATTCTCATTTAAGGCCGCGCGGGGCCGGTTGTCAATCCGGGCTCGTGACCGTTCGCCGCCGGGGCATGATTTGAGGCACCTGATTTACGGCCTGGACGCAGCCCGCAGATCGGCGATGTGGTGCCTTGGGAGGCTCTACTCGGGTGCTACTAGCGCTGGCGGAGGGTACCGGTCCGCGTTTAGAGTGTACTCAATAGGCCGCGCTCGTCCCGGCGATGCTCGGTACAGGCTGGCACCGGATCGGGAGAAGGACGTCGACCATGGCCGTCTACGGCACTTTCCTCTTCCTGGGCCTGGGCAACGGGGCTGTATTCGCCGCGCTGGCCATTGCGCTGGTCGTGACCTACCGCAGCTCGGGCGTCCTCAATTTCGCCACCGGGGCACAGTCGCTGTATGCCGCCTACACCTACACGCTGTTGCGGCAGGGCCAGCTGCTCCAGCCCATCCCAGGCCTCAAGGCGACGATCTCGGTCGGCGGGGCGATGGGCTTCGTGCCGGCGCTGCTGATCACGCTAGCGATCCAGGCAATCCTCGGCGTGGTGATGTACGCGCTGGTTTTCCGGCCGCTGCGCAACCACCGGGCCGTTGCCAAGGCCGTCGCTTCGCTCGGTCTCGCCTCGCTGCTGACGGCGCTGGTCAACGCACAGGTCGGCACCCAAGAGCTGCTCGCCAGCCCGATCTACCCGCAGCACGCCTACACCATCGGCGGCATGGTCATCACCGCTGACCGGCTCTGGTTCGCCCTGACCATCATCGCCGTGGCGGTCGTGCTGACAGCCGTATACCGGCTGACCCGGTTCGGCCTGGCGACCAGGGCGGCGGCAGAGTCGGAGGTGGGCGCCCTGCTGAGCGGCCTGTCTCCGGACCGAATCGCGCTGATCAACTGGGGCATCAGCTCCGTGGTGGCTGGGCTGGCCGGCATCCTCATCGCGCCGCTTGTCCCGCTGGTGCCCGGCAGCTACACCCTGTTCATCGTGCCGGCTCTCGCCGCGGCGGTCGTCGGCCGGTTCTACCACCTGACGCCGGCGGTGATCACCGGGCTTGCGCTGGGCGCGTTGGAGTCTGTGGCGGTGTACCTCAACGTCCGGTACTCCTGGTTCCCGGCGGGAGCGGCCGCGGTGCTGCCGCTTGTCGTGGTCCTGGTCATGCTCGTCGCCCGGGGCAAGCCGCTGCCATCTCGCGGCACGCTCGCGCGGCTGACGCTCGGCCGGGCACCCCGGCCGCACTCTCTGCTCTGGCCGCTAGCTGTGGGCGTTCCGATCGCCGTCATTGCGTTGTTTGCCGTCCGCGGAGACGTTCGCGACGCACTGATCAACAGCTTCATCATGGCCGTCATCGCGCTGTCGCTGGTCGTCGTGACCGGATACGTCGGCCAGATCTCGCTCGCTCAGCTCGCACTGGCGGGGGTGGCCGCGTTCTCGCTGAGCACGATCGCGAATAGCTGGGGCGTTCCGTTCCCGATCGCGCCGATACTCGCCGCGGCGTTCGCGACCGTGGTCGGCGTGGTGGTCGGCCTGCCAGCGCTGCGGATCCGCGGCCTGCTAGTCGGCGTGGTGACCCTGACACTGGCCGCCGCACTCGAAGCCGTCTGGTTCGAGAACAACAGCATCGACGGCGGCGCTAGTGGCCTGCCGGTGCCGATACCGAAACTATTCGGGCTGAACCTCGGCATCGGTTCGGGGGACGACTTCCCGCGTCCAGCCTTCGGGCTGCTGTGCCTGGTCGTGCTCATGCTCGTCGCGGTCGCTGTCGCGCGGCTGCGCACCAGCCGCCTCGGCTCCGCCATGCTCGCCGTCCGCGCTGATGAGCGGTCCGCTGCGGCGGCAGGCATCAACGTTGCTCGCGTCAAGCTGATCGGCTTCGCCATCGGTGCCTTCATCGCCGGCCTCGGCGGCAGCCTGCTGGCCTATCAGGCCTCTAATGTGACGGCATCGGCGTTCACTGCCATCGGCGGCCTTGCGCTCTTCACCACCGCCTTTCTGGCTGGCATCACCTCGGTCAGCGGCGGCTTGCTTGCCGGAGTGATCAGCGCCGGGGGACTGCTGTA
>Ga0335072_10006378_pt1 | contig 17250 bp, 16 predicted proteins | sample Lox_Sample_21_FD_206725 | JGI IMG/M metagenome (GOLD analysis project Ga0335072, IMG submission 206725) | Soil microbial communities from Loxahatchee National Wildlife Refuge, Florida, United States - Lox_Sample_2.1 | ecosystem: Environmental > Terrestrial > Soil > Wetlands | place: USA...
CCAGCACCGCGTGCTTGCGTAGCTCGGCCAGGAGCGAGGTCCGCTCGGGGCTGTCGCACGCGAGCGACAGTGAAGCGAGCACGTGTCGCCGGTGCACCGCGGGTAGCGCGTGCTGCTCGCGGAGCCATTCGGCAAGGCTCAGCGCGTCGAGCCGCGCGGCGTCCGGGTGACTCCATGGATCGTCGGGATCGACGGTCGCGGACAGCTCGACGAACGCCCGCCCGACGCGTTCGTCGTCACGCCGCTCGGCTTCGCTCATCCAGGGGACCTCGTCGCCGACGTAGATCCCGTCGACCAGTCCCCAGCTGATCTCGCCGGGATCGGCCACGTAGCTCCGTTCGACCGCAAGGCCGAGCTCCTCGACGAGCTCACCGTACGCGGTGTGACCCGGTCCGAACACCTCGCCGCCGGCCTGGACGGTGCGGCCGTCGGGCAATGTCACGGCCTCGACCCGGCCGCCGGGACGGTCGCGTGCTTCGAGCACGATCACGTCCGCTCCCGACCGCTTCAGGTCCCGCGCGGCGCTCAATCCCGCCAGTCCCGCCCCCAACACCGCGACGTCGAACACTTTGGTGACTCCTCTTGACAGCGGTGACCCGACCGCAGTAGTTTTCTGAACCACCGTTCAGTTTACGGATAAGTCAAGGGTGAGAAGAGGGTGAGTCCGCGTCCCAAGGTCGAGCACCTGCGCAAGCCGCAGATCATCTCCGCGGCCGCAGAGGTGCTGTACGAGCGGGGTCTGTTCGACACGCGCATCGGCGACATCGCCGAGCGCGCCGGTACGAGCGCGCCGACGATCCTCTACTACTTCGAGTCCAAGGACCGGCTGCTCGAGGAGGCCGTAGACCAGACCGACCGCGACTTCTACGAGCGCCTGACCGAGGGGCAGGCCCAGCGCGAGGGCGCGGTCGACAAGCTCGTGCACCTGATCGAGGAGACCAGCCTCGGTCCGGGCGGCCTCAGCGACTGGACGCTGTGGATGGAGATGTGGGTGCGGGCTCGCCGCGATCCCGCCGTGCGCGACGCGTACTTCCGCCTCGATCGCCGGCAGCGCAAGCTGATCGCCGACATCGTCCGCGAGGGCCAGGAGGCGGGCGAGTTCGACCGGGACGCAGACCCCGACGAGTTCGCGCTGGCGCTCAGCGGGTTGATGGACGGGCTCGGCGTCCAGGTCACCCTGGGCCAACCCGACGTGACCGCCGACCGGATGGTCGACCGCTGCCTGACGCTGGCATCGAGCGAGCTTGGCTGTGACCTGCGCGAACCAGGGAGGGTGCGTGCATCCACGTGAGGGATGGTTGGGCCCCGGAATCCGGCGCCGCCCGCCGCTGGACGGATCGGCGGTCTCCCGGCGTGAGCTGCTTGGCGCCGGCGCCGGGCTCGCGCTCGCCGGGTTGCTGGCCGGGTGTAGCTCGACGAACCCAGCCGGAGCGGCCAGCGCCGACCCGCCGCTGCCGCGAAAGGGCACCGACATCAAATGGCCGGTGTACGCCGACAACAAGCCGATCGCCTCGGGGCTCGCGCCCGAGGAGGGGGCGACACTGCAGCTCTACAACTGGGTCGCGTACATCAACGAGGCCGTCGTCAAGAGCTTCTGCAAGAAGCACAACTGCAAGTACTCGATCACGACGTTCAACACGATCGAGGAGGCGGTCTCGAAGCTGAGCAGCGGCGAGCTCAAGTTCGACGTCTTCTTCCCGACCGTCCCCGTGCTCGGTCAGCTGATCGCGCAGAAGTTGATCCGGCCGCTCAACCACAGCTACATCCCCAATATCGCCAACACATGGCCCGACTACCGGGGGCCAAAGAATCCGTTCTACGACGCGGGGTGGCAATACACCACGCCGTACTCGATCTACACCACGGGCATGGCGTGGCGCAAGGACAAGGTGAACCTCGCTCCCTCGTGGAGCATGCCGTGGCAGGGCGCGGCCTACAAGGGCAAGGTGGCCGTCCTCGACGATTACCGGGAGACGATCAGCCTGGCGCTCCTGCATGGCGGCAACACCGACGTCAACACGACGAGCCCGGCACAGATCCACGCTGCCGGCAGGGCGCTCTCGCAGCTATCGGATCTCACGGGCGTACGGATCGACAACAACGACTACACCGACGTGCCGGACGGGAAGACCTGGATTCACCACGCGTGGTCGGGTGACATGGCCACCGCGGCCGACTACCTGCCCAAGGGCCAATCGATCGACACGGTTGGTTACTGGTTCCCGGCCGACAAGAAAGGCCCGGTGGCCAATGACCTGATGGTGAATCTGACGGGCGGCGCCAATCCCGTGCTGTCTCACCTGTTCATCAACTACATGCTCGACGTGAACAATGCGATCGAGAACTACAGCTACGTCGGTTACATGCAGCCGTTGACCGAGGTGACCCCGCAGAAGCTGACAAAGGAGCAGCTGCTCCCGCCGCAGCTGGCCTCGACGGTAGTGCTGCCGGAGTACTTCCGGCAGGGTCTGTTCCAGCTCGAGCTGCCTCCGGCCGCCGACGCGCTTTGGGAATCGACCTGGAACTCGTTCTCCAAGGGGCTCTAGGTAACTGCGATGAGTGCTATCGGAAATACCCGCGACCGCCGCAACCGCGGCCTGTGGATCGCGCTGGCGGTGCCCGGCGCGATCTGGCTGCTCGTCCTGTTCGTAGCGCCGTTCTACGTGATGCTGTCGGTGGCCGGCGGCGGCGTCAACGAGTTCTTCCAGACGGTCGTCCCGGTGTGGAATCCGCTCCACTGGTCGAGCTGGAACTTCAGTGCGGTCTGGCACGAAATCTTCGGGAGCGGAGCGTTCATCGGCGCACCGGCGCTTCGAACGCTCATATACACCGTGATCGCGACGGTGCTCGCGCTCGCCATTTCCTACCCGGTGGCGTATTTCGTCTCTCGCTATGCCGGCAAGCGCAAGACGCTGTACCTGGTCCTCTTGATCGCGCCGTTCTGGGTTAGCTACATGATGCGCATGCTGGCCTGGATCGATCTCCTACAGCAGGGCGGGTTCTTCAACAGCGCGTTGTCCTTCTTCGGCCTGCCCGGCAACACCGACTGGCTCGGCGGCAAATCGGTCACGGTGATCCTGGGGCTCGTGTACGGATACATCCCGTACGTGATCCTGGTGCTGTACGCGTTCCTCGATCGCATCGACCAGAGCCTGCTCGAGGCTGCGAGAGATCTCGGGCTCAGCAAGTGGCGGACGTTCTGGCACGTGACGATTCCGCTGAGCAAGCCGGCGCTGATCGCCGGTACGTTCATCACGGCGTTGCCGATGCTCGGCGACTATTACACCAATCAGCTGCTGTCGGGTGCGCCCGGGACGACGATGGTCGGCAACGTGATCGAGGGGCAGCTCGACTCACCCGGCGAGGTCGGCCAGGGCGCGGTGCTGTCGCTGATGCTGCTCGTCGTGTTGCTGATCCCGATGATCTGGTACGTGGTCAGCACCGCTCGCGCGTCCTCGGAGAATGTGTGATGGCCAGCGTCGTCGGCCAGTCCGCACCCACCGCCTCGCCGGAGCAGGCCCAAGTCGCTGGCCCCGGCCGCGTGCGCGGAAACCCGTGGCGCCGGCCGTGGGCGATGGAAGGCTTCACGTGGCTGTACATCATCTGGTCGATCGTGCCGATCGCGATCGCCGTGCTGTTCTCGTTCAACAAGGGCGCGTCACAGGCGACCTGGCAGGGCTTCTCGACCAAGTGGTATGTCGGCAAGGGGGTCACCTCGGTGCTCCACAACCCGAGCCTCCACCACGCGGTGATCCAGACGCTCGTGCTGGCGGTCCTGACCACGGTGATCTGCGTGCCAATCGGGGTGTCGTTTGCAATCGGGATCGACCGGTGGCGCAGTAAGACCTCGAACGGACTGAACTTCGTGATGATTTTCTCGTTCGTGATCCCCGAGCTGCTGCTCGCGGTGGCGCTGTTCCTGCTGGTGACGCAGGGGCTGACGTTCATCAAGCTCGGGACGCCGGCGGAGGTCGCCGGGCTCGTCGTATGGAACATCAGCTGGCCCGCGATCATCGTTCGGGCACGGCTGATCTCGATCGGGCGGACCTACGAAGAGGCGGCCGCCGATCTCGGTGCTTCGAGGCTGGGGGCGATCCGACGGGTGCTGCTTCCGATGCTGATGCCGGCGATCTTCGCGAGCGCCGTGCTCGTGTTCGCGAGCACCGTCGACGATTTCGTGATCGTTGAGCAGCTGTCGTCGACATCGAACACGCAACCGATGTCAGTGCTGATCTACTCCAACGTCCACGGGGGGCTCAGTGGACCGGCGCTCAACGCGCTGGCCACGATCATGCTGGTGATCTCGCTGATCGCCGCGCTGATCGGGTTCATTGGCTACAGATGGCTGAGCCGGGGCGAACGGAACAAGGGCAGCACCGAGGCATTGACCGCCGTCGCTGGAATCTGAGAGGGAAAGAGAGAGCCAGAAATGAGTGGAGGACATGTCAAGCTCGAGTCACTGACGAAGCGGTTCGACGATGTCAACGCCGTCGACGAGATCTCGGTCGAGATCCAGGCGGGCGAGTTCTTCTCGCTGCTCGGGCCCAGCGGGTGCGGCAAGACGACCACGCTGCGGATGGTCGCGGGCTTCGAGCCTCCGACGAGCGGAAAGATCATGCTCGACGGCACCGATGTCGGTCGCTGGGCGCCCCACCGCCGCAACGTCAACACGGTGTTCCAGAGCTACGCGCTGTTCCCGTTCCTTACCGTCGCCGAGAACGTCGCTTTCGGCCTGAAGTACAAGTCGGTGCCGAAGTCCGAGCGGGAGACTCGTGTGAAGGAGGCACTCGAGCTTGTTCAGCTCTCCGGGTACGAGAAGCGGCGTACCAATCAGCTCTCGGGCGGCCAGCAGCAGCGCGTCGCGCTCGCACGGGCGTTGGTCCTGCGCCCGTCGGTGCTACTGCTTGACGAACCGCTCGGGGCGCTCGACGCCAAGCTTCGCCGCACGCTCCAGGTCGAGTTGGGCGCCCTCCAGAAGCAGGTGGGAATCACGTTCCTGTACGTGACCCACGACCAGGAGGAGGCGCTCACGATGTCGGATCGCCTGGCGGTCATGAACCACGGACGCATCGCCCAGCTCGGGACCCCGGAAGAGGTCTACAACGAGCCCGCCGATGCGTACGTGGCCGACTTCCTCGGCGTGTCGAACCTGATGGACGCCCGCGTGGAGAAGGGCGGCGGTGGGCAGGGACCGTGCCGTCTGCGCCTGGGTGACTTCACGCTCGAGGCGCAGGCCGGCCAGCTCGATGCGACCGGCGACGTGAAGGTCGCGATCCGGCCCGAGCGCATCCACCTGGAGCCTTACGAGACGCGCGGTGTCAACCGTATGCCCGGCATGGTCGAGCGCCTCGTGTTCCTCGGCTCGACAACGCACATCTACGTTCGCCTCGCCACCGGCTCGGCGCTGCAGGCGCTCGTGCAGAACGCCGGCGAGCCGGTCCCGTACACCCAGGGAACGCCCGTCAGCGTGGGCCTGCCGGCCGACGCTTTGCGCGTGCTCGCGGATCCGGGCGTCAGCGTGGCCGAGATTCGCGACGAGACGCTCGGCGAGCAACTGCTGGACGTCACCAGCACGGCGACCTGATCACAGGCTGCGTCGCGCGAGCAGCACGGCCGCGAGCGTCGCGACCATCAGCGCCGCCAGCGCGACCAGCGGTACCGCGTCGCTCGTGGCCCTCGAGATGCTCGCGGCTGCCGGCGCGCCGATCGTCTCACCGGTGGCCCAAGCCAGGTTGACCAGCATCGAGCCGAACGCGAGCGCGGCCCCAAGCCGCTCGATCGCGTCGGTCATCAGCGCGATCGCCGGCATCGCAAACGCGGTTAGCGGCCCGCCCAGCGTGAGCACGGTGAGCGCCGCCAGCGCGAGCGGCGACTCTGGGACGGGCAGCAGCGCGAGCAGCACGGCTGCGGTCGTGAGGCCGACGGCCAGCGGCAGCACGACACCCCGGCGATCGATCACGCGTCCGACCGCGGGGTTCAGCACCAGACTGAGCAGCGATGCGAGCACGAACGTGATCCCGATCGCCACGCCCGAGACGCCGAAGCGCGACAGCCGCAGCGGAAGCAGCGTGCCGGCCGCGCCGATCACGGCGGCCTCGAGCAGGATCAGCCAGCATCCAAAGACCATCTTGGGGTCCTTGGCGAGCGCGCGCAGCGGCGTCCCGGCGCCGAGCGCGGCTCGCGGAGGCTCCGGGTGCTCGAGTGTCCAGGCCATCAGCGCGAGCGACACGCCTCCGACGCACGCGAACACGACTTCGGTTCCGGCCGCCACCGCGACCGTGCCGAGCAGCGGGCCGATCAGCGTGCCGAAGACCGCGGAGGCGAGCACCGACCCGACCATCTCGCCACGGCGGTCCCGCGGCGCGATCGCGATCACCCAGGCCAGCCCGCCGCCCCAGATGCAGCCGCACGCGATTCCCTGGACGAACCGCAGCACGTCGAGCTCGGCGATGTCCGAGCCGAATCCGAACGCGACGATCGAGACGGTGAACAGCAGCAACCCGAACACGGTCGTGCGCCGCACCCCTCCGCGGGTGGCGATCCAGCCACCGAGCAGCGCGCCTGGGAGCATGCCGGCGGGGTAGGACGCGGCGAGCACGCCGATCGCCGTCTTCGAGGCGGCGAACTCGTGCGCGTAGTGCGGCAGTACCGGCGTGACGACCGAGTACAAGACCGACTCGAAGCCGAGCAGGACGCGGATCAGCACGATCGTGCGTCGCTCGGGGGCGAGCTCGCGGCGCAACACGCGTGGCCGGCGGGTTCCGAGCGCGCTCACGCGTTCACCAGCGCGGCCGCGAGCTGCCGCAGCCGCGGAGCGAGGTCCGAGTCCTCGCCCGTCGCGAGTTGGGTGACGATCAAGCCGTCGACGGCCGCGAGCAGAAGCTCGGCGTGGGAACGCGGGTCCCGGGAGCCGGCCGCGGCCAGCAGCGGTGTGAGCGCCTCCCAGTACGCCTCGGTCCAGCGCATGGTCGCGTCGCGGAGCTCGGGCCGGCGCGCGGCCTCGAGCAACAGCGCGTACGTCGCGAGCAGCAGGCTGCGGCTGGTCGGGCCCGAGTGCTCAGCGGGGTCGAGAATCGCGCCGACGACCAGGTCGAGCGGGTCGGCGGCCCGCTCGGGGCTCGCGGCCTCGCGAATGAACGTCTGCAGCCGCTCGATGTCGCGCTCGGCGGCGCGCTCGAGCGCCGCCGTCAGGAGGTGCTCCTTGGACTCGAACCAGTACGTCGTCGAAGCCAGCGGCAGGCCCGCCACGTCGGCGACGCGCCGGTGCGTGACGGCGTCGACGCCCTCATCCCCGACGACCCTCAGAACTGCGTCGAGGAGCGCGTCGCGGCGGGCGGCGCCCCTGGGTCGGTCGCTGTTGCGGGTGGTGACGGCCATAGTGGTACAAATGTACCAATTGGCTGCGGGCGCGACGGATCGCGGGGGCACGCGACCATCTAGAGTCCGGGCGGCGATGAACGCGAACGAATGGCTGGCCGCGTTTGCCGAGCGGCTCGGCACGACGCCCCCCTCGACCGAGGAGTTCAAGCGGATCCTCGATCTGTCGGGCGTGGCCGCGCATGCGTCCGAGCGGGTGGCGGCGCCGGCCTCGACCTGGGTCGCGGCCAAAGCCGGCGTCGACCTCGACGAGGCGATCCGGATCGCACGTGAGATCGAGGCGGATGACTGACCGCCCGGGCGATGGCTGATCGCCGCTTCGACATCGTCGTGTTCGGCGCCACCGGGTTCACGGGGGCGCTGACCGCCGAGTACCTCGCGCGCAACGCGCCCGCGGGCATGCGCTGGGCACTGGCAGGGCGGAACGAGGCCAAGCTCGAGCAGGTGCGCGGGCGGCTGGCGGTCCGGAGTGCCGCGTGCGCGGATCTGCCCCTGCTCGTTGCTGACGCCGGCGATGCATCGTCGCTGCGGGACGTGGCGGAGTCTTGCCGCGTCGTGATCACGACGGTGGGCCCGTACATCCGGTACGGCGAGCCGCTCGTTGCTGCGTGCGCCGGCGCCGGCACCGACTACGTCGACCTCACCGGCGAGCCCGAATTCGTCGACCAGATGTGGCTGAACTACCACGAGCAGGCCGAGCGCAGCGGGGCGCGGATCGTGCACTCGTGCGGCTTCGACTCGATTCCGTACGACCTCGGCGTGCAGTTCACCGTCGAGCACCTGCCGGAGGACGTGGCGATCTCGATCGACGGGTTCATGCGGACGAAGGCGTCGTTCTCGGGCGGCACCTACCAGTCCGCGATCGAGATCCTGGGCCGCCTGCGGTCCGGCGCGAAGGTGGCGCGCGAGCGGCGCCGGCTCGAGGGCGATCCCGCCGGTCGGCGCGTGCGCGGGCTCGCGGGCAAGCCGCACCCGGACGAGTTCGCGGGCGGCTGGGTCGTCCCGTTCCCGACCGTCGATCCCGCCACCGTGCTCCGGTCGGCCCGGACGCTCGATCGATACGGGCCCGATTTCAGCTACAGCCACTACGCGGTCGCCGGGCCGCTGCCGATGCTCGTCGGGCTGGGCGCCGCGGCCGGCGTCGCGGCCGCGCTCGCGCAGATTCCGCCGGCCCGCGATCAGCTGATGAAGCTCAAGGGCTCGGGGGAAGGTCCGTCCGAGGAGCGCCGGGCGAAGTCCTGGTTCAGCATCCGGTTTGCGGCCCGGGCCGGCAAGGCCGGCAACGCCGGCAACGGGGACAGGACGGAGCTGCGGACCGAGGTGAGCGGTGGCGATCCCGGCTACACCGAGACATCGAAGATGCTCGCCGAGTCGGCGCTGTGTCTCGCGTACGACGATCTTCCCGCGCTTTCCGGCCAGCTGACCCCGGCGGTCGCGATGGGCTCTGCGCTGCGGCAACGCCTCGTCGCCGCCGGCATCGAATTCAAGGTGCTCGATGGCCTCGTCTAACTGGACCGCCGCTGATATCCCGGATCAGCACGGCCGGGTCGCGATCGTGACCGGCGCCAACAGCGGCCTCGGTCTCGTCACCGCACGCGAGCTCGCGCGGGCCGGCGCCCGAGTCGTGCTCGCTTCGCGGAGCGCCGAGAAGGGGCGCGACGCGGCGGCGCGGATCGCGTCGGCGGTCCCGGGCGCGGACGTTTCGCCCTCGATGCTGGACCTGGCGGATCTGGAGTCGGTGCGGGAGTTCGCCGCCGGCGCGCCGGAGCGGGTGGACCTGCTGATCAACAACGCCGGCGTGATGGCGGCGCCGCGTCGCGTGACCAAGGACGGGTTCGAGAGCCAGTTCGGAACGAACCACCTCGGCCACTTCGCGCTGACGGGGCTGCTGCTCGGGCGGCTGCTGGCGGCGCCGGCACCGCGTGTCGTGACGGTGTCGAGCCTGATGCACCGGGGCGGGAAGATCGACTTCGACGACCTGCAGGGCGAGCGCGGCTACGGCCGCTGGCGCGCCTACCAGCAGTCGAAGCTCGCGAACCTGATGTTCTGCTTCGAGCTTCAGCGCCGCGCGGTGGCGGCGGACACGGCGCTGGTCAGCGTCGCCGCGCACCCGGGCTACTCCGCCACGAACCTCCAGGCGGCCGGGACCGACCGCTTCTGGGAGCGGTGGTACATGGCGCTCGGCAACCGGCTGATCGCACAGAGCCCCGACATGGGAGCGCTGCCGACCCTCTACGCGGCCACGTTCCCCGGACTGCCGGGCGGCACGTACGTCGGGCCGGGCGGGCGCGGCGAGCAGCGCGGATACCCGAGGGTCGTGGGCGCGGCCGGCAAGGCCTACGACGAGGAGGGGTGGCGACGGTTGTGGGAGGTCTCAGAACAGCTGACCGGCGTCCACTATGAGTGGGGGGCCTCGAAGGTGCCGGCGTGAGCGACCTCCCGGCCGACGGTGTGAGCGACTTCAGGGCGGACGGCCACGCTGCGATCGAGTGGGCGGCCGACTACCTCGAGCGGGTCGGCGACCTGCCGGTGCTCGCGCAGGTCGCGCCCGGTGACATCCGGGCGCGCCTGCCGTCGCGCGCTCCCGAGGAGCCCGAGCCGTTCTCGGCGGTGCTCCGCGACCTCGACGAGGTGCTGCTTCCCGGCATCACGCACTGGCAGCACCCGCGGTACTTCGCCTACTTCGCGACCAGCGCGGCGGAGCCGGGAATCCTGGCGGAGCTGCTCGCGGCCGCGCTCAACTCGATCGCGCTCTTGTGGCGAACCGCGCCGGCGTCGACCGAGCTCGAGGGCGTCGTGCTCGACTGGACGGCCGACCTGCTCGGGCTGCCGGCCGGCTGGCACGGGCACATCGAGGACAGCGCCTCGACCTCGACGTTCGCGGCGTGCATCGCGGCGCGGGAGGCGACCGGTCGCGACCTGATCGTATGCTCGGAGCAGGGCCACTCGTCGATCGAGAAGGCCGCGCGGATGGTCGGCATGCGCCTGCGGAAGATCCCCGTCGACGATGAGTTCCGGATGCGCGCCGACGCGCTCGGCGACCTGTCGGATGCCGCGGTGGTCGTGGCCACCGTCGGCACGACCGCGACGACCGCGGTCGATCCGGTGCCGGCGATCGCCGACGCGTGCGCCGCCAGCGGCACCTGGATGCATGTCGATGCCGCGTACGCCGGCTCGGCGATGGTCTGTCCCGAGAACCGGTGGGCGTTCGCGGGGGTCGACCGCGCCGACTCGCTCGTCGTCAACCCGCACAAGTGGTTGCTGACGCCGATGGACTGCTCGCTGTTGTGGACCAGCCGCCGCGACGACTTCCGGCGAGCGTTCAGCGTCGTCCCCGAGTACCTGCGGACTCCCGACGCCGAGGACTCGCTCAGCCTGAGCGAGTACGGGCCCGCGCTGGGGCGGCGGTTCCGGGCGCTCAAGCTGTGGGCGGTGCTCCGCTGCTACGGCCGCAGCGGCCTTCAGCGCCACATCCGCAGCGGGATCGAGTTGGCCTCGCAGTTCGAAGCCTGGGTGGCGGCGGCCGACGGTTGGGAGCTGTGCGCGCCCCGGACGTTCTCGCTCGTGTGCTTCCGGATGGAGGGCGACGACGACCGGAACCGGGCGCTGCTCGAGCGCGTCAACGCGAGCGGCGAGATGTTCATCTCCCACGCGGTGCTGAACGGGCGCTATGTGCTGCGGCTCGCGATCGGACAGGTCAGCACGACCGAGGACGACGTGCGCCGGGCGTGGGAGGTGCTTGTGCGCGAGGCGGAGCGGGTATGACGTTGGCTTGGAACGCGGGAGGTTCCGTCTCGTTGCGCTGACCGTGGCGGCGTTGCTGCCCCTGTTCGCGTGCGCGACCGCGTCGGCGAAGGTGCCGTCGCTTCCTTCTCTCCCTCCGCTCCCGACGCTCCCATCGCTGACTGTCCCGCTGGGCCCGATGCCGATCCCGTCGGTCGCGCTTGGATCGCCACCGTCGTACGAGGGGTCGCCGGCAGACCCGCAGCCCGTGCGCGGCACCGGCGCGGTCCCCCAAAACCCGTTCATGGCCCCGAACGGCGAGTCGGAGATCCACGACGACGGCTGGCAGACCGATGCGTTCGCCTGGTCCGGGCCGCTCGGGCGCTCGCCCCAGACCCTGTCGTCATATCTCGCGCCCGGGCGCGACTGTGGCTCGATCGCGTTCGACAGCCACGGGCGCGTGGTGTCGATCTGCATCAGCACCTCAGGCCCCGAGCTGTACATGTTCGACCCGAACACGCTCGCGACGCTCGCGACCTTCTCGCTGCCGCTCCGCACGCCCGAGGACCTCCTTCTGAACCCGAACATCTTCCAGGACTTCTCGAACGGCGGCTACTTCTACCTCGACGACCACAACCAGGTCGTCACCGCCACGACCACTCAGCACATCTACGTGATCGGGGAGACCGCCGCCGGCGACGGGTTCGCGCTCGTGCACGACTACGACCTCGCCTCGGTCCTCACCTCCGAGGAGGAGATCACGTCGGCGCTACCGGACTCGAACGGCCTGCTCTGGTTCGTCGCACGGCGCGACGGCGTGGTCGGCACGCTCGACCTCTCGACCGGTGACGTCCACGTGATCCGGCTCGGCAGCGGGACCGAAGGAGAGATCGAGAATTCGTTCGCCACCGATCAACATGGTGGCGTCTACATCGCGACAAACCGGAAGCTGTACCGGTTCGGTGCCGGCGCGGGTGGCGTGCCCGAGATCAAGTGGCAGATCACGTATCCGAACAGCGGCGAGCACAAGCCCGGCCAGGTAGACGACGGCACGGGCTCGACCCCCACGGTGATGCCGGGCGGCTACGTGAACATCACCGACAACGCCGACCCGATGGACGTGATGGTCTACCGGACCCAGATCCAGGTGCGCCGCCGACAGGTTTGCCGCGTTCCGGTGTTCGACGCCGGCGCCAGCGCGAATGAGAATTCTTTAATCGGCGCCGGCCGCTCGATGATCGTCGAGAACAACTACGGCTACCAGAGCCCTGCCTCGGTCGAGGGCGGCCAGGTCACCGCGGCGGGCTTCGCGCGGGTCGACCTGAACCGCTCCGGCACCGGCTGCCGGCTGGTCTGGACCAATCGGACCGAGCGTGCACCGACCGTTGTCTCCAAATTGTCGACCGCTGATGGACTGATTTATACGTATACGAAAGATCCAGGGAGTTCGGATCCCTGGTACTGGACCGCGATCGATTTCCGCACCGGCCGTACGGTCTACAAGCAGCTCGCCGGGACGGGCGTCGGCTACAACAACAACTACTCCGGGATCGCGATCAGCCCCGCCGGAACGGAGTACGTGGGCACTCTCGGCGGGATCATCGCGCTGCGCGACGGATAGCCGTTCGGGGCTCCGGCAACGGCCGATCGGGGCGGCGGCAACCGCCCGCGGGGCGCCGGCAATGGCCGGACGTCCTACGCAATTTGCGTGAGGGAGTGGTGCTCGCACCCCTGCACGGCGTCGCGCGCCTGCCGACTACACGGCTGCAGGGCAACCCTCGAAATGCGGCAACCGGGAGCCGTAAAGGATGTGATGAATCGATGATGTCAGGCATGTATGCCGCGATCAGCGGCCTGGATGCTCATCAAACCATGCTCGACGTGACCGCCAACAACCTGGCTAACGTCGACACAGTCGGATACAAGGCGCAGAGCACAGAGTTCTCTGACGAGCTCTCGCAACTGATCGCGTCAGGGACCGCAGCCAACGGCTACAGCGCCGGCACGAATCCTGTCCAGGTCGGCTTGGGGGCGCAGGTCGGCTCGATCGACAACGTCATGACGGCCGGCGGCGTCGAGACCACCGGGAACGCGACCGACGTCGCGATCCAGGGCAACGGGTGGCTGCGCGTCGCCAACGGCAACGTGAGCGCCACGCCGCCGGCGTTCGACGCCACGCAGTACACGCGGGCGGGTGACCTGACGTTCAACGCGTCCGGCTACCTGTGCACCCAGACCGGGCAGTACGTGCTCGGCTACGGCGCGACCCAGAACGCCACCACCGGGACCTACTCGGCGAACACCGCCGGCGGCCCCAACAACCCGATCGTGGTCCCGCCGGGATCGACGAACGTGACGATTGGCCCCGATGGCAGCGTCAACTACCAGACGCCGACGGGCACCTCTGTGACGGCCGGGTACATCTCTCTCTCGACGTTCCCCAACCAGGCGGGTCTGCAGCGTGACGGTGGCTCGTTGTGGAGCGCCACCGCCGCGTCCGGCGCCGAGACGACCGGTCAGCCGGGGACCAGCACCTACGGTCAGACGATCAGCGGCGAACTCGAACAGTCCAACGTGGACATGGGCACCGAGTTCACGAACATGATCGAGGCCGAGCGCGGCTATCAGGCCAACGCGAGCACGATCACCACGGCCGATCAGATGATGCAGACGGCCGTGCAGATGAAGCAGTAGCGGACGGGTGACGCGGGGTGGCAACGAGGGAGGCCGCCCCCGTCAACTCGCCTGTCGGGTCCATCGGCCGGCGTCCTCCAGGCCCGTTGAGCCCGGGGTCAACCACCCCGCGTCAGTCGGGCAGCGGGAACATCGTCAGGAACCGCACCGCTGCCCTCCGGTCGCCGGTGATCGTCAGGTCGTCGGTCGTCGGCGCGCCGGCGTGCCAGAGGACGTGCTCGAGCGTCGTGGGGTCGGTCGTGATCGTCGCGGTCGGGGCGGTAGCGGCTCCGCGCGAGACGTCCAGCCGCCCGTCGGTCGGCCGCGCCTCGAAGCGCTGGTCACCGAGTCGCAGTTCGAAGCTCTTGTCGAGCAGGCCGTCGGCGAAGCGCTGGTCGTAGAGCGTTTTGAGCGCGAGCACGATCGAGTCGGCGCCGATCGGAGCGCCTGGAGGTGGGAACGGCGCGCGGCGGCTCGCCCAGCGGCCGAGGCCGAGCACTATTGGCTCGAGCTCGCGACCCCAGTCGGTGAGCTCGTAGATACGCGACCCGGCCGGCGGAGGCAGCGAGCCGCGGCGGACGACGCCGGCCTGCTCGAGCTCTCGCAGCCGTTGCGAGAGGACGTCCGGGCTCAGGTTCGGCATGCCGGCGCGCAGATCAGTGAATCGCTTCGGCCCGAGCAGCAGCTCGCGCACGACGAGCAATGCCCACCGCTCCCCGATCACGTCGAGGGCGCGCGCGATCCCGCACGGATCGCCGTAGGTTCGCTTGCTGGCCATGCCCGTCAGTCTATCACTTGACAGTCGGGGATACCAACTTTATAGTTGGTTTTTCCAACTAATCGATTTGGTCTGAGGTGAGGCGAATGGCTCTTCCCGATGTCGTGTCAGAGACTGAGTGGCGGGCGGCCCGCGAGGAGTTGCTGATCAAGGAGAAAGAGGCGACGCGTGCGCTCGACGCGCTTGCCGCTGAGCGCCGGCGGCTGCCGATCGTGCGGATCGAGAAGGACTACGAGCTCGACGGGCCCGACGGCAAGGTCCGGTTCGCCGATCTGTTCGAGGGGCGCAGGCAGCTGATCGTCTACCACTTCATGTTCGGGCCGGGCGAGGATCCCTGCACCGGGTGCTCCTCGTTCACCGACAACATCGCCGATATCAGCCATCTGCACGCCCGCGACACGGCGTTCGTGCTCGTCTCGCGCGCGCCGTATGACGAGATCCGCGCGTTCAAGGAGCGGATGGGGTGGACGGTGCCGTGGTACTCGTCGTTCGGGAGCGATTTCAACTACGACTTCCGCGTGAGCAATGATCGGGGCGAGACATTCGCGCTGAGCGTGTTCGTCCGCGACGGGGACACCGTGTACCGCTCGTACGTCACCTCCTCGCGTGGCGTCGACCGGCTTCGGCTCGACTTCAACCTGCTCGACCTGACGCCGTTCGGCCGCCAGGAGGAGTGGGAGGACTCGCCCGAGGGGTGGCCGCAGACGCCGGCCTACACCTGGTGGCGCAAGCACGACGAGTACGAGGCGGGGTCCGATGCGCATCCGGAGGGGACCGGGAGGCGGCCGGAGGTCTCACGATGAGCGAGCGCGATGCGTATCCAGCCGGCGTCCCGTGCTGGGTCGACAACCTGGTTCCCGACGTGGCGCAGGCGACGGACTTCTACGGGGGCCTCCTCGGGTGGGAGTTCGACGGGCCCGGTCCCGGCGATTACTACGTCGCCAAGCTGCGCGGGCGTGACGTGGCCGGGGTGGGGCAGGCCCCGCCCGGCGTGTCACCCGGGTGGAACACGTACGTGTCGGTGGCGAGCGCGGACGACACGGCCCTGGCGGCGGACCGGGTCATCGTCGAGCCGTTCGACGTATTGCCGGCCGGCCGCGTCGCGGCCCTTGCGGATCCCGCGGGCGCCACCATCGGGTTGTGGGAGCCGGCGGAGCGCCTGGGCTGCCAGCTGGTCAATGAGGCGTCGGCGTACGCGATGAGCGCGCTCCACACCGGCGACACCGACGCGGCGGCCCGCTTCTACCGCGACGTGTTCGGATGGGAGGCCGAGGAGTTCGCGCCGGGAATCAGCCTGTTCCGCCTGGCGGGCTACGTCGGTGGCGAGCCGGCGCAGCCGGTGCCGCGGGACGTGGTCGCGGTCATGGCCAAGGACGACGGACCGGCCCGCTGGAGCGTCGACTTCTGGGTGACGGACGCCGATGAGCTGGCGGCGCGGGCGCCGGAGCTCGGCGGCACCGTGATCGTCCCGCCGTTCGACAGCATCCCGAAGCGACAGGCCGTGCTGGCGGATCCGTTCGGGGCGGCGTTCTCGGTGTCGACGGCCCCCGTCGGCTGAAGCGGTGCTGCGCTCGGCATCGGCCGGCTCCGTTCCCCGGAGGGTCCGCTCGCCGGCGCTGCGTAGGTGGATGTCCGGCTTCGGGTGACTCGCGCCCGGTACAGCGGCCGGACGATCCCGGAGGCAGCGCACGTCACCCGAGACGGACGCCACCGGAGCTACTTCAATTCGGCCGACGTCTTCCCAAGTAGCTGCCGCGCCACGATCAGCTGCTGGATCTGCTGCGTGCCCTCGAACAGGTCGAGGATCTTGACGTCCCGGGCCCACTTCTCGAGCAGCTCGCCCTCGCCGTAGCCGACCGATCCGCACAGGGCGACGCACCGCAGGGCGATGTCGGTGGCGGTGCGACCGGCCTTGGCCTTGGCCATCGAGGCCTGGAGTGAGTTCGGCTTCTTGTTGTCGGCCATCCACGCCGCCTGCATGGTCAGGAGGCGGGCGGCCTCCCAGTCGGACTCCAACGCGATGAACTCCGACGCGGCCGCGACCTGGGCGTGGGGCGGGAGGTCGTAGTCGATCTCGACGCCGGCCTCGGTGAGCAGCTCGCGCGTGCGCTCGAGGCACGCGCGCGCGACTCCGATCGCCATGCCGGCGACGAGTGGTCGCGTGTTGTCGAACGTCTGCATGACGCCCGCGAACCCGCGCTTGGGCTCGATCTCGGGACTGCCCAGCAGGTTGTCCTTCGGGATGCGGCAGTCCTCGAGGCGGAAGTCGGCGGTGTCGGAGGCGCGGATCCCGAGCTTGTGCTCGAGCCGCTCGAGGATCAGACCCGGGTTGTCGCGCTCGACGACGAACGACTTGATCGCCGCGCGGCCCTGGTTGCGGTCGAGCGTGGCCCAGACCACGATCAGCTCGGCGCGGTCGCCGGCGGTGACGAAGATCTTCTCGCCGTTCAGCACGTACTCGCCGGTCTTCTCGTCGAGCGTGGCGGTCGTGCGGATCGCGGCCGAGTCGGATCCGGCTTCGGGTTCGGTAATCGCCATCGCGGCCCACTTGCCGCCGAACCGCTTGAGCTGCTCCACGTTGGCAACGGCGGCGATCGCCGCCTGGCCGAGGCCCTGGCGGGGCATCGTCAACAGCAGCCCGACATCGCCCCAGGACAGCTCGACCAAGCCGAGCAGGCTGGCCATGTTGCTGCCGTTGC
>Ga0335072_10006379_pt1 | contig 17249 bp, 12 predicted proteins | sample Lox_Sample_21_FD_206725 | JGI IMG/M metagenome (GOLD analysis project Ga0335072, IMG submission 206725) | Soil microbial communities from Loxahatchee National Wildlife Refuge, Florida, United States - Lox_Sample_2.1 | ecosystem: Environmental > Terrestrial > Soil > Wetlands | place: USA...
TCGTTGTACGGCGCATACGCCAGCGTCTCCGATGCCGCACCACGCAGGATCACGTCCGGAGTCAGGTTGTAGGCGATGTTGAACGCCGGCAGCCAGTTGGTCTGCGTGCTTTGCTGGCCTACATAACCGAAACCGTTGGGGAACGGACAATTCCACGTGTCGGCCGATAGGCAGGCACCGGGAACGTTGTAACCGTAGGAATCGATGATGGTGTGGACCAGGCGCACGCCGATGTTGCCGTGCAGGTTGTCGTTGCCGTAGTTCAACTGGGCATAGGCAGCTTCGTTCTGCTGCTGCACGTTCCAGGTGTTTTCGTAGGTGGAGTTGGCATCATGCACCGACGGAAAGCCGGGGCTGTTGAGCACGGCACCGAAGATGGCGGCACTGCCGGAGGTCTGCACGTGCTGGACCATGCTTCCGGAAAGCCCCAGGGCGGACGCACCGCTCAAGTCGGTCAAACCGCCATAGCCGATCTGCGACAGCGTTTCAGGCGTAGCACCGCCATACACGTTCTCGTCCTGGCTTTCCCAGTGCGAGGCGTAGCGAATGCCCACCAGCAGCTCGTTGAAGAAGCCGTCGAAATCCTTGGAGAAGTCGACCTGCGCGTAGGTGTCCTTGGCCTTGTACAGCAGGGTGGCGTAGTTGCCGCCCCAGCCGTAGTCCGCCCAGTAGGCCGGATTGTTGGCGGTGGACGGATCGAGGAAGGTGAAGCCGTTGTTCAAGTTCCAGCTGTAGCTGCCGCCGTAGGCGATTTCCTTCAGTGCGGAGGTCATCGGGTTGCGCGACGCGCTTACGCCGAAGTCGCCACTCAAGCGCCAGCCATCGCCGTAGTACGTGCTCTGCCAGTCGATGCCCTTGGTAGTAACGGTGGAACCACGCGCGAAGTTATCCGACAGCGTGATCGCCTTCTGGCCGCAATTGCCGGCAGTGTCGCCCGCGCAGGGCGGATTGGGATCGATGCTGGTGCCGGCGGTGATGATGCCGTTCGGACCTTCGGTCAGCGAGGTGATGCCACCCGGACGCAACGCGGCCCACGCATAGGTGGACTGGTTGACGTTATCCAGGCTGTCCTTCATGTACATCAGGCTGAGGTTCGTCTCGAACTGCTCGTTCGGCTTCCACTGCGCGTTGACGATCACGCTGTTGCGCTTTTCGATCTGCTGGAAGTTCGAAGCGCTCAGCTCGTTCGGCATCATGTCGGACGACTTGATGGTGCCGGCATTGAGTTCGTTCTGGATGGCCGTATTGCCGGCGGCGAGCGCCGCGGTGTTGAGCGAGCCTACCGAGCTGTAGCCGTAGTTTTCCATGCCCTGGCGGGAGGTGTACTGCTCCTGATGCTGTGCGGAGACATCAATGCCGAAGGTCTTCGCATCGTTGTGCCAGCTATAGAACACCGAGCCGGTGGGACGGTGTTGGCCCACCATGTCGTTGTAATCCACGCCGAAATCACCGCTGAGCGTATTGGCCGGCACGTCGAGCGGCTTGACCGTATGCATGATCACGGTGCCGCCGAGGCTGCCCTCCACCAGGCGCGCTTCCGGGCTCTTGTAGATTTCCAGCGAGCCGAGGATTTCCGCCGGCAGCAGCGAGTAGTTGAAGCCGCGGTTCGGGTTGTCGCCGAACAGCCACATGGCCTGCGCCACCGGATGGCCGTCGAGCAACGTAACGTTCAAGCTCGGATCCATGCCATCGATGCTGACGCGCTGGGTAGCGGGGATGCTGCGGTCGAGCGTGACACCCGGGACCTGCGACAGCGCCTCGGCCACGTTGGTGGCCGGGAACTTGCCGATGTCTTCGGCAGTGATCGCATCCACAATCGCGTCAGCGTTGCGCTTGGTATCCATCGATGCCTGCAAGCTGGCGCGGATACCCGTGACGGTTACCGTCGAAAGCTGGGTAACCGGGGCTTTTTGAGCGCGCTCGTTCTTTTGTTCCGACTGGCCCTTGGTGCTGGTCGTTGCGGTTTGGCTGGTGTCCTGCGCATGCAGCGCGCCGGACAGACAACATAGGCCGGCGATAATGCTCGCGGCAAGCAGGCTCTTGCGTTGTGACATGACTTCCTCCCCTCAGAGGCGTTTTTCAGCACGGAAAATGTTCGCGGCATGTCCGTACTGCGTGGCATATGGGCTTGCGCCCGGTCGTTTCAGAACACTTCCTCAACCCTTTACATCTTTCACGCGCATATCAGTGCGCGTGTTGACCATCCAGATACAAACCAGCGGCGCCGATCACGCCAAGTTGGCCGTGCTCCATCAGTCGAACAGGTACTTGCTGCAGAAAAGGGCGCATGACGCCCTTGTTGAAGTAACGCTCGGCAAAGGTGCTCGACAGCAACAGATCGCGGATCTGCGGCAGGATGCCGCCGGCCAAGTACACACCGCCGCGTGCGCCGTACAGCAGCACGAGGTCGCCGACGAAGCTGCCGAGCAGTCCGCAGAACACGTTCAAGGCTTCCACCGCTGCGGCATCCGTGCGCTCCACCGCGCTGTGTGTCACATCGGCCGGCCGTTGCAGGTTCGGCGTTACGCCACGCAAGGCGCAGACGGCGCCGTAAAGATTGAGCAGGCCAGGACCCGACAGGGCATGCTCGTAAGAGACATAGGCGCGATCGCGCGCCAACCAGCGCAGGATCTCGATTTCCAGTTGGTTGCCGGGCGCCAGCGAAACCTGCCCCGCTTCGGTCGCCAGCACGGTGGCGTGCGGCTTGCCGGGCAGCAGCACGGCCGAACCCAGGCCGGTGCCCGGCCCCATCACCAGCACGGGACCCGCCACTTGCGGCGCACTGCTTTCGATCACCGACACGGTGTCGGCGTGCGTCATGAACTGGGTGGCGTAGGCGACGGCTTCAAAGTCATTGATGACGGCGAGACTGGAAATACCCAGGTTTTCGCGAATGTCGCGGATCGATACCGGCCACGGCAGGTTGTCGTTGACGATGGCATCGCCCAGCACATAGCCGGCACTGGCCACGGCGCAATGATCGACATGCGTGCCGTCGCTGAGCTGGGCGACGAAATCCTTCAATACTGCGGTAAGGCTCGGCCATTCGGCGCAGGCATAGCGGCGGTACTCCAGCACTGTGACGGGACGGCGGCCATCCGGATGCGGACTGACCAGCCCGATGCGCGCATGCGTACCGCCGACATCGGCCGCCAGGAACGCCGGTTCCGGTGATGGCGCCGATTGCGCCTTGCCATGTACGACAGCCTGAGCCACGCCCCCTCCTCACGCTATTTGCCGTGCCTCGCCTACAGAACTTGCAGGACAACTCTCTAGGCACGTTTCGATGACGGAGTCTGGTCAGGAATGACAACGCTGTCAACAGGCAGCAACACAAGCACGCTAATGACCCGTGCCGCAATGCGATATGCCATCGCACATGGTTACAGATGCAAGTTTTTAACCCTTTGACATGCCGTCATTTTTGGATCAATCATGTAGGCCAAATGGCCTACCCTTGAAGCTGTTGCGACGCATCACGTCCAGCCATTCGACGGGACCCAATGACGCACGTTGTCGGTGCCGCAGGACGCCTTCAATTGACAACGTTGTGCCTTGGGGACAATAAAGGTCGCGGGTGATGCCGGTTGCCGGCATCGGGTTCATCCACGGGGAAAGCGCTACATGTCGTCCACCACTTACACTACCGACGCGCCACGCACGTCGACCTTGTTGCCGATGATGATCATCGGCGTGCTGTTCTTCATCATGGGATTCTTCACCTGGCTCAACGGGCCGCTGATTTCGTTCGTCAAAGTGGCTTTTACGCTGGACGACATCAATGCGTTCCTGGTGCCGTTCGCGTTCTACGTTTCGTATTTCGTGCTGGCGTTGCCGGCCGGTGCGGTGCTCAAGCGCACGGGCATGAAAAAGGGCATGGTGCTGGGCCTTTTCATCATGGCGGTCGGTGCGGCGTTGTTCGGCGAGTTCGTGCGCATTCGCATCTATCCGGGTGCGCTGGCCGGCTTGTTCGTGATTGGTGCAGGGCTGTCGCTGCTGCAGACGGCATCCAATCCTTACATCAGCATTCTTGGCCCGATCGACAGTGCCGCGCAGCGCATTGCCGTGATGGGCATCTGCAACAAGGTGGCAGGCGCGCTGGCACCGTTGGCCTTCGGTGCACTGGTGATGGCCGGCATCGACAGCTTCATCGGCAAGGTGGGGGGCATGGCCGAAGGTCCGGCGCGCGAAAGCCTGCTCAATGACTTCGCCGCACGCGTGTTCTGGCCGTACATGAGCCTGGCCGGCCTGCTGGTGGTGCTGGCGATCTGGATCCTGCTTTCCTCGCTGCCGGAAATCAAACCTTCCGGCGCCAACAGCGAGCGCTCGATCGGGCATGGCAAGGGCGGCATTTTCAGCTTCCCGCATCTGTGGCTGGGCGTGCTTTGCCTGTTCCTTTACGTGGGCGTGGAAGTGATGGCCGGCGATGCCATCAACACCTACGGCCAGGGCTTTGGCTTGCCGCTGCAGATGACCTCGCACTTCACCACCTACACCATGGTGGCCATGCTGGCCGGCTACATCCTCGGCTCGGTGCTGATTCCGCGCTTCATCTCACAACAGCGCTACCTGGCCGTGTCGGCCGTGCTCGGCGTGCTGTTCGCCATCGGCGCCTTCGTTACGCACGGCATCGTATCGGTGGGCTTCGTGGCCGCGCTGGGCTTTGCCAACGCAATGATGTGGCCGGCCATCTTCCCGTTGGCGATCAAGGGCCTGGGCAGCCATACCGAACTGGGCTCGGCGGTGCTGATCATGGGCATCGTGGGCGGGGCGCTGCTGCCGCAGGCGTTCGTGCACCTCAAGCAGCACATCGACTTCCAGCTCGCGTTCTTGATTGTCATTGTGCCGTGCTATCTCTACATCCTTTACTACGGGATGCGCGGCCATAACGTGGGCACGCATGCGGGTTGAGGCCTCAAGGCACGTTGTGAAGTCAGCCGCACACCCTTTCACCACCATCAAACCGGGGCACTGGGCTACGATGCCCACCCGATACCCGGGAGGATCTCTCGTTGCACAGCCCCACCATCAAGGACGTCGCCAAACACGCCGGCGTTTCGTTGAAGACGGTTTCCCGCGTCATCAACCACGAGGCGGCGGTACGGCCCGAGACCCGCGAAAGAGTGGAACGGGCGATCGAGCAGCTTGGCTATCACCCGGACCCTTCCGCGCGCAGCTTGCGCAGCAGCTCGCACGCGTACGCGATCGGCCTGGTTTACGACAACCCGAACGCGCATTACGTGATCGACATGCAGAACGGCGTGCTGTCGGCCTGCCGCGAGCGCGGGTTCGGTTTGCAGATCTATCCCTGCGATTCCACCGCGCCGGGCCTGGCGGAAGAGCTGGTCTCGCTGGTCCAGCGCGCGCGCCTGGCCGGCCTGATCCTGGCGCCGCCGATGTCGGAGCAATCCGCCCTGCTCGCCACACTGAAGGCGAACGATGTGGATTTCGTGCGCATCATCGCCGCGCGGGAGGATCCCAAGGACGGCATGCCTTGCGTGTACGTGGACGATCACGACGCGGCCTATGCGATCACCGAACACCTGATCCAGCTCGGCCACACGCGCATTGGTTTCCTGTGGGGCGAGCCGCATCACCGCTCCAGCCCGGAGCGTTACCAGGGTTATGCGGATGCGCTGAAGGACTATGGCATTGCGCTCAATCGCAAGCTGATCCTGCCGGGGCGCTACGCCTTCGACGACGGCTTTCGCGGCGCACGCAAATTGCTGGCGCTGAAGGAGCCACCCACGGCCATCTTCGGCTGCAACGACGAGATTGCCGCGGGCGTGCTGGCAGCGGCGCGCTCGGCCGGCCTGGATGTGCCGTGGGATCTGTCCATCGCCGGCTTCGAGGACAGCCCGTTCTCCAAGCAGGCGTGGCCGGCGTTGACCACGGCGCGGCAATCGACCAGCGAGATCGGGCGGCATGCGGCGTTGCGCCTGATCAGCGGCTTGCAGCACGAGAACAGCAACGAGCTGGCCAACGAAGGCTTCATGCCGGAGCTGGTGGTGCGCGGGTCGACGGCGCCGCCGCGGCAGACCTGAGTGCGGTAGTCGTCCAAGGGAAATGGCGGAGCGCGGCCAGCCGCGGGCCGGCCATCTTCCGATCCTGCGCGCCCTGTTCCCACGTTATTTGTTTCCCACCTGACGGGCACTGGCGATGGCGAGTCGGCAACAGTCGGGGCGCAGCGCACCGCGCTTGGACGATTCCCGATTCACGATTCCCGATCCCCGGCTTTACCCGGAGCTTTCATGAAATCCGCTAGCGACACCCTGATGTACAACGAGGCGCAGGAAAGCGCCGCTACCGTTGAACGGCAGCTTGCCCAGAACGCATCGATCCTCAAAGCGCTCGGCGAACGCCTGCGCGCGCATCCGCCGCGCTTCATCGTCACGTGCGCGCGTGGCAGCTCCGATCATGCCGCGGCGTATGCGAAATATGTCTTCGAAACGCGACTGAGCCTGGTCACTGCCTCCGCATCGCCATCGATCGCCTCCATCTACGACACCAATCTCAAGCTCGATGGCGCGCTGTTCGTGGCGATTTCGCAATCCGGCAAGAGCCCCGATCTGCTGCGTAGCGCGGAAGCGGCCAAGCAGGCCGGCGCGTACGTGGTCGCGCTGGTGAACGTGGAAGATTCGCCGCTGGCCGCCCTGGCCGATACGGTGATCCCGCTGCGCGCCGGTCCCGAGCGCAGCGTGGCCGCTACCAAGAGTTATCTCGCCACCCTCGCCGCCGTGCTGCAGTTGACGGCGCATTGGTCCAATGACGACAAGCTGCACGCGGCCGTCGCGCGCTTGCCCGATGATCTGCGCCGGGGCTGGGACAGCGATTGGCGCGCACTGGAACAAGGGCTGGTCGGCGTGCACAACTTGTTCGTGGTCGGCCGCGGCTACGGTTTCGGCGCGGCGCTGGAAGCGGCGCTCAAGCTCAAGGAAACCTGCGGCTTGCACGCGGAAGCGTTCAGCGCCGCGGAAGTGAAACACGGTCCGATGGCGCTGGTGGGCGAAGGCTTTCCGGTGCTGTTCCTGGCACAGGACGATGGCACGCTGGAGAACACCTTGGCCGTCGCCAATGAATTCCGCGCACGCAACGCACGCGTGTGGGTGGCGGCGCCGGGCGCGCAAGGCCCCGATGCGCTGCCGCTGCCGGACGGTATCGATCCGCTGGTGACGCCGCTGCTGGCGGTGCAAAGCTTTTATCGCGCTGCCAGCGCCTTGTCGCTGGCGCGTGGTTACGATCCGGACGTGCCGCCGCATCTGCGCAAAGTGACGGAGACCGTGTAATGCCACCGAATCCGCTTATCGCACTCGTCAACGGGCGCGTACTTGGCGATCACGGTCCGCGCGAAGGCCTGGCCGTGCTGGTGCGTGGCAAGCGCATTGTCGCGATCGTTGCGCATGACGATCCACGTCTCGGCGACGCACAGAAACACGATCTGCATGGTCATCTGCTGTTGCCGGGTTTTATCGATGTGCAGGTGAACGGCGGCGGCGGCTTGCTGTTCAACGACGATCCCAGCGTGGAAACCTTGCGCGGCATCGCCGCCGCGCACCGCACGTTCGGCACCACCGGCATGCTGCCGACGCTGATCACCGACACGGCGGAGAAAATGCGCGCCGCCCTGCAGGCGGTGGACGATGCGATCGAGCAGCGCGTACCCGGCATTCTCGGCATTCACGTGGAAGGGCCGTTCCTCGCCAATGCGCGCAAGGGCATCCATAACGCCGACCTGTTCCGCCTGCCTGACGATGACGACGTCGAGGCATTGATCGCGCCGCATAAGGGACCGGTCATGCTCACGCTGGCACCGGACCAGGTGCCGCTGCCGGTGATCGCACGCCTGGCGGGCGCCGGCGTGGTCGTGGTGGCCGGCCATACCGCCGCCGATTACGCCACCACGCGCGCCGCGCTCGATGCCGGCCTCTGCGGCTTCACCCACCTTTACAACGCCATGACGCCGCTTGCCAGCCGCGATCCGGGTGTCGTGGGCGCGGCACTGGACGACCCGCACAGCTGGTGCGGCTTGATCGTGGATGGCCATCACGTGCATCCGGCCACCTTGCGCGTGGCGATCGCCGCCAAGCAGCGCGGCAAATGCGTGCTGGTCACCGACGCCATGCCACCGGTCGGCAGCGATCGCCCCGATTACGTGCTGAACGGGCAGACCATCACCATGCGCAACGGCATCTGCCAGAACGAAGCCGGCGTCTTGGCCGGCTCCGGTTTGGACATGGCCAGCGCCGTGCGCAATGCCGTGCAGATGCTGGGCTTGCCGTTGGCCGAAGCGTCGCGGATGGCGAGCAGCTATCCGGCGGCGTGGATCGGGTTGGCGCGCACGCACGGGCGGATTGCGGCCGGGTACCAGGCGGATTTCGTGGTGATGGATGATGCGCTGGCGGTGCGGGAAACGTGGGCGGGGGGCTCACCTCAACCCACGATCGCCTGATCGTTCGAGCATTGACATTGAAGCACATGCCCATTGGCACTAATCTGGTGACCGATTAGCCTTAATCGGTCACCACCATGTTGCAGCCCATCAAGCTTGAAACGCTCCGCGAACTCGTTGCCGCCGGAACCGTCAAGTCGGCCACGATCCTCGGCAAAAGCGGAGGTTATGCCGTACTGACCAGCGTTGGGGCGCAACAACGCCCCCTTGGCACCAAGTACGGCACCACCCGGATGTTCAGCACTATCGACACCGCCGTCAGGGTCATGCGCGAGCTTGGCGTGCAGCGCTTCCAACTCGACGTTACGAACTTTGAAGAAGGCCGCCTGCGCGCCCCCCGTCCCGACGTGGCGGTCAAGGCCAAGGCCGCAAGAGATGCGCTTGCCCACGACAAATGGTTCCGCGCACAGGTCGATGAGGCACTGGCGGAAGACGCGCGCGGCGAAGCCACCTGGCATGAGCACGACGCCATGTGGAATGAATTGGAAGCCGAGACCAGACGGCGGCTTGCCGAGCGCGACGGCGTTCCGGCGTCGAAACCGCAAGCAAAAAAATCCCCCGGAAAAGCGGCAGCTGGCAGGAAATCAGGCGCACGACGCAAAAAGGATTAAGCGGTGTCACTTATCTACATGGGACGTGCAAAGAACGACCTGCGCCAAATCATTGGTTATCGCATCGACAACTACCTGACTGATCCGCTCGGCTACGCCCGGGGGCTTCGCGACCGCATAAAACAGCTCTACGACTTGCGCCACCCAGGCAAGCGTGGCCGCAAATCCGGTACACGCGAGTGGATGCTCGCCCCTTTTCCCTACTACGCCGTGTTCAAGCAACATCAGGAAGACATCAAGGTCTATCGCGTACTGCATGGCTCACGGCAGTGGCCATGAGTGCATCGACCGGCCTCGAACGCCTGGCTTTATTGATAGATTCGCAAACGATTGAATACCCACCCGTAATACGACTTCACCAACGGCTTATCCGCACAATCGGCATACAAACCGTTGCAGCGCTCGCGCAGTGAGGTCAGCGCAGAGAAATACGCATCCATCGGCAAGCCGGCCGCTTTCAGCACCATGCCGGGCAGATGCGCGATATCCAGCATCGGATACGTCGGCAGGGCGGCGCCGGGCACGTTGCTCTTGATCATGTAGTAGGTCAGATAGTCCTGATACGGCACCAATGCCGGCGGCAGGCTGCGCGGCAGCGTGCGCATCAGGTCGTCGAACGAAGGCTGATGATCGCCGAAGTGCACCAGCACCGTCGGCTGCTCGCGATCCAGGAAATCGTGCTCCAGGCCCTTCATCGCCACATCGGAATCGTGCAGGCGCTGCAGATAGGTATCGAAGTTCAACGCGGTAGCCGGCGGCAAGCCTTGCAGCAGGTTCTGGAACGGCTTGGGCAAGGTCGACATGGGATCATCGTGCGGCCCATGCTGGTTGATGGTGAGGATCATCATAAAGACCGGCTGGCCCGGCTTCTTCAGCTTGTCGTAGACGCGCTTGGCGGCGTCGAACATCTGCGCGTCCGTTTCGTCCCAGTCGTCCAGGCCCAATTGGCCCGCGCCATAGAACTGGTCCACGCCGTACGCCTTGTACGCATCGCGGCCGTTGAGGAATTCGCCGTGCGTCGGGTAGATGGCCACGGTGAGATAGCCAAGCTTTTTTAGCAGCCGCGGCAGCGAGTCACGCACGTGCGGGGCGAGCACGTACGGCGCGTACATGCCGCCAGGCCCGAAGATGTCCTGCGGCATGCCTGTGAGTGCAGCGAATTCGCTCACCCAGGTGCCACCGCCGAAGGTATGCACACGCATCACGCCGGTACCGCGCGTGCGTGCATCGGGCTTGAATATGTCCGGATGGCATGCGGGCACCGTGCAATGCGTAAACGGCGCGGGATCGAAGGTGCTTTCTTCCAGCACCTGCACAATGTCGGGGTAATGGCTGGGATCGATCGCCGACGGTATGGCGGTGGCGGTGGGCTGCCAGTCACGTATCGCCGTGGCATCGTCGGATGCCGCAGGCACATGCACGCTGGAGTCACGCAGGTTCACGAAAAAGTTGGTGAGGTCCGCGTCGTCGGACATCTTCTCCCAGGCACCGCGCGCATGTACCTGTTCGAACGGGCCGGTGGGCAACAGGCAGAGCCAGAACACCCCCGCGCACAAGGCCACGCCCGCCACGCGCAACAGGGCGCGCGGCGCCTTGCGCCAATGCAGGAACAATACGCGATCGCAGTACCACGCCAGCCACAGCACCACCGGCACCGCAATGCCGACGCACAAACCCACGCTGTAGATGTCCGGATAGCGCCGCAGGGTTTCGAACAGGCTGGAGCGCACGTAATACACGAAATCCGCCGGCATCAGCGGGGACTCCAGGTATTCCTGCTTCAGCACGGTAATCGCGCGCAACAACAGGAACAGGCCGCCGCTGACCACCAGTGCGAACGCCATGCGCGCAAACACGAACAGTGACACACCGAACACGCACAACATCAGGGCGAACACGAAGGCGCGCTGCTCGAGCAAAGGCTCTTGCCAGGCGGTAAACCACACGCAGACGGCAAAGAAGCCCCACGCGCAAACAGCAGCTATGCGGTTTCGCGAGGCGCGAAACGGATTCAACGGCATGGGTGTCCCCTGTATCGGTGGCGCCAGGAAGGGCGCTTTCTTCTGATTGTCAAACTGGCGTCAGTTTAGTGTCTTTTGACGGCGGCAAGGGGCGCGCGGCAGACGCGAACTGTCACCCATATCTGCTAGGTTCATGCGTTTGACGCTGCCGACACCCTACTCATGCGCCAACGTTCCCGTATTGCCGCCCTAGCCGCCGCCCTTCTGCTGGCCGGCTGCGCCAGCCAGCCGCACCCCGCCCAACCCCGCGCGCAGCCCTTGCCGGACGGCCTGCGCGCCGACGTCGCCGTGCTGGAAACCACCGACCTGCACTCCAACGTCCTCAGCTACGACTATTACAAGCAGAAAGCCGATCCGACCCTCGGCTTCGAGCGCACCGTGACCTTGATCCGCAAGGCGCGCGAGCAATTCACCAACAGCATGCTGTTCGATGCCGGCGATACCATCCAAGGCAGCGTGCTGGCCGATTACCAGGCCCAGGTGCAAAAGCCCGGGTGCGGGGAAGAACTTGCGGTCTACCAGGCCATGGATGCGGTGGGCTACGACGGCGGCACCATCGGCAACCATGAATTCAACTATGGCCTGCCGTTCCTCTCGCAGGTGACCGGCACGCCGATGAACGTGGACGGCGGCGCCAACCAGCGCTGCGCCGGGCCGCACTATCCGCTGGTGCTGGCAAACGTGAACAGCGTCCGCGACGGCAAGCCGATCTTTCAGCCGTGGACCATCATCCACCGCAACATCGCCGCCTTCACGCCGGACGGCAGCAAGCTCAGCGTGCCGCTGAAGATCGCCATCATCGGCTTTACGCCGCCGCCGATCATCCAGTGGGACAAGCAGAATCTGCAGGGCAAGGTAGCCGTCACCGGCGTGGTGGAAGCGGCGCAGACCTACATGCCAGCGATCCAGGCGCAGCATCCGGACCTGGTGATCGCGATTCTGCATGGCGGCATGAATACCTCGCCGTATAGCTCCGATATGGAAAACGGCGGCTGGTACCTCGCCGGCGTGCCGGGCATCGACGTGCTGCTGATGGGACACGAGCACACCGACTTCCCCGGCCCTCGTTTCGAACACATGCAGGACGTCGACGATGTGCACGGTTTCGTGCGCGGCGTGCCGGCGGTGATGGGCGGATTCTTCGGCAAGGACCTGGGCGTGATCCGGCTGGCGATGGTGCGCCAGCAAGGCCGCTGGACCATCGACAAGAGCAAGACCTTCAGCCAGGTGTGGCCGATTTGTCCGCCCATGCGGATCGGCGGCAAGCTCGCGGTGTCCGCATCCCATTGCGTGCCTGCCGATCCGCAGATTTCATTGGTGGTGGGCAAGACGCAACAAGCTGCGATCGATTACGCGAACACGCCGATCGGGCGCAGCGCCGTGCGCATGAGCAGCTATTTTGCCGACGAGGGCGACATGACGGCGCTGGCGCCGGTGAATGCGGCGCAGATCGATTACGTGCGACGTGAACTGCCGGCCGCGCATCCGGATTTGGCGAACGTGCCAGTGCTTGCGGCAGCGGCGGCCTTCCGCAACGGTTTCGGCGGCGCGGACGACTACACCGACGTGCAAGCCGGCCCGCTCAGCTTGCGCAGCGCGGCGGACCTGTATTTCTATCCAAACACGCTTTCGGCAGTGCAAATCGACGGCGCCGGGCTCAAGGCATGGCTGGAAAAATCCGCCGAGCGTTTCAACCGCATCGATCCGCATGCGGACGGCGAGCAGCCGCTGATCAACACGAAATATCCGGGTTTCAATTTCGATCAGATCCAGGGTGGCATCAGCTACGTCATCGACGTCTCCAAGCCGGTCGGGCAGCGCATTGAACAGCTGCGCTATCAAGGCAAGCCGGTGCAGCCCGCGCAGACTTTCGTGGTGGTGACCAACAACTATCGTGCGAGCGGCGGCGGCGGTTTTCCCGGCCTGGACGGCAAGAACATCGTGCTGGCTTCGCCGGATGGCACGCGCGAGATTCTGGCGCAGTGGCTGAAGGCGCATCCCACCCTCGGCGCCAGCGACCTGCCGCCGGCCGCATGGCATTTTGCGCGGCTGCCAACACGCGGCGCCGTGGTGTTCACTTCGGCCAGCGACAAGCAGGCGGTGGCCGAGACCGACGGGCTGCACAACGTGCGGCAAGTGCGCGACAACGGCGATGGAACGGCGGTGTACGCGATCGATCTGTCGCATTGAACGCTCCCTGTCTCGCGCAACGGTTTCTTCTGCAACTTTTATCACTTGACTTCATGCAATAGTTTCATGAGTCAACTGTTGACAGCCGCTGCGACGCACAACTATTGTCGAGCCCATGTCGCACGCCTACACGCCAGCACGCATTGCATTCGCACCGGTTAACTCCGGTCGTGCGGGCATGGTTGCGACCACCCACATCGCCACGATTATTACCTCCACTACCGGAACCGGAACGACCGGTTCTGGGGTGGTGTCTGTGCGCGAGTAGTCTTCATACGCAAACGGTCCCGCCCTCGACGAGGCGGGCCGGCATCCACCGAACCGCCAGCGAGTAAGGGGCCTCAACCGGAGGCCGTCATGGAAAGCTGTGCATCACTCATCGCTGAACACCCCCATCGTCTGCCTCCGCTGCAGGCCGCCGTGTCGCGACGACGAACGCTGGCCGTCGGCCTGATCGGTCCCGGGCGCGTCGGCGGGGTATTGCTGGCGCAGTTGCGCGCGGCGCAAGCGCGCTTGCTGCACGAAGCGGGGCTGGAACTGAAACTGTGCGGCGTGGCGGCCAGCCGCCGCATGTGGCTGGATTGCGACGATCCCGAACTCAATGCCCAGCACGACGCGCAGACCTGGCGCCCCACCGACCTGGACCAATTCACCGCCCACGTGCGCGGCGACGACGGTCGGCACGCGATGATCATCGACTGCAGCGCGAGCGATGCGGTGGCCTCGCAGTACCCTTACTGGCTCGCATCCGGCGTGCACGTGGTGACGCCGAACAAGCTGGCCAGCAGCGGCCCGCTCTCGCGCTGGCAGGCGATCCGCGCCGCCAGCCAGCATGGCGGGCGCTTTCGCTATGAAGCGACGGTATGCGCCGGCCTGCCGGTGGTGCAGACGCTGCGCGACCTGCTCGACACTGGCGATCAGCTGCTCTCGGTGGAGGGCATGTTCTCCGGCACACTGGCGTGGCTGTGCTGCCACTACGACGGCAAACGCCCGTTCTCCGCACTGGTGCGCGAAGCGCATGCACTGGGCTATACCGAGCCCGATCCGCGCGACGATCTTTCCGGCATGGACGTGGCACGCAAGCTGGTGATCCTGGCGCGCGAAGCGGGCTGGCCGATGTCCTTGCATGACGTGGCGGTGGAAAGCCTGGTGCCGCCGGAACTGGCGGAGGTTCCGCTGGAGGAATTCATGGCGCGCCTGGACGAACTGGACGCCCCGATGGCCGCGCGCCTGGCCGAAGCCCACGCTTGCCAGGGCGTGCTGCGCCACGTCGCCAGCCTCGACCGCAATGGCCGCGCCGTGGTGGGCCTGCAGCCGCTGCCCGCCGCGCACCCGTTCGCGCACACGCGGCTTACGGATAACATCGTGCAATTCCGCACTCAGCGTTACCACGACAATCCGCTGCTGGTGCAAGGTCCCGGCGCCGGTCCGGAAGTGACGGCGGCCGGCATCTTTGCCGATCTGCTGCGCATTGCCGAATCGCTGGAGGTGCGCGCATGAACGCTCCTCTTGCCGTGAAGCCCCCCATGTCCGTGCAACGCCTGCAAGCTGCTTCCGCCACCGCTTTTGCCAGCGTGGGCAACGTGGGCGTCGGTTTCGACATCCTGGGCCACTGCATCACCGGGGCGAGCGATCGCGTCGACGTGCGGCGCATCGATGCGCCCGTCGTGCGCATGGCCGCCATCGACGGCTGCGTGGACGTGCTGCCGATGGATGCCGCGCAAAACACTGCCGGCGCCGCGCTGATGGCCCTGCGCAAGGCGCTGGGTTTGCAGCACGGCTTCGAGATTTCCCTGCACAAGGGCATTGCGCTGGGCTCCGGCATGGGCGGCTCGGCTGCATCGTGCGTGGCCGCGCTGGTGGCGGCCAACGCATTGCTGGAACGGCCGCTGTCGCGCGAATCGCTCTACGGTTTCGCGGTGGAAGGCGAAGCCGTGGCCAGCGGCGGACGCCACGGCGACAACGTCGGCCCGATGCTGCTGGGCGGCCTGGTGCTGGCCACGCGCGAACGCCTGGTGCGTTTGCCGGTGCCGCCGAGCTGGCATTGCGCACTGGTGCATCCGCATGCGGTGCTGGAGACGCGCAAGGCACGCGCGGCATTGGCCGGTGACTACGCCCTGGGCGAATTCGTGACGCAGTCGGCCAATCTCGCTTTGGTGCTGGCCGGTTGCTTCCGCGGCGATGCGGAACTGGTGCGCGAAGGCTTGAAAGATGTTCTGGTGGAACCGCGCCGCGCTGCGCTGATCCCGAATTTTGCGCGCGTGAAGCAGGCTGCGCTGGATCATCACGCCTTGGGCGCCAGCATCTCCGGCGCGGGCCCCAGCGTGTTCGGCTGGTTCGAGCAGCGCGCGCAAGCCGAAGCTGCGGCCGATGCCATGCGCAGCGCCTTCGCCGAAGTCGGCCTGGACAGCGACTGCTTCGTCTCGCCGGTGGATGGCCCTGCCGCTACCCTGGTGCCTTCCGTGGATGCAGGTGAGCACGCATGAGTGCGGCGTTGCGTTATCTCAGCACGCGCGGTGCAAGCCCGGCGGCAAGCTTGAGCCAGGCGATTGCCGCAGGGCTCGCGCCGGACGGCGGCTTGTACGTGCCGGATCATTTGCCAACGCTGCGGATTGACGACTTCAAGACCGACGGCAGCCTCGCCGACACCGCCGCCAGCTTGCTCGCGCCGTTTTTTGCCGGCGATGCGCTGGCGGCCGAATTGCCGGCCATTTGCGCCGAAGCGCTGACCTTCCCCACGCCACTGCGGGCGCTGCCACAGCATCCGAATAGCGCCGTGCTGGAACTGTTCCACGGCCCGACCGCCGCGTTCAAGGATGTCGGTGCGCGCTTCCTCGCCGCCTGCCTGCGACGCGTTCGCGGCGATAGCGCCACGCCGCTGACCATCCTGGTCGCCACCTCCGGCGATACGGGCGCCGCCGTCGGTGCCGCGTTTCATCGGCAGCCGGGCGTGGAGGTGGTGATTCTTTATCCCGATGGTCGCGTCTCGCCACGCCAGGCACATCAGCTGGGCTGCTTTGGCGACAACGTGCAGGCGCTGCGCGTGCAAGGACGCTTCGACGATTGCCAGCGCATGGTGAAAGCGGCCTTGAACGATGCCGCGCTGCAGGCACATTCGCCGCTATCCTCCGCCAACAGCATCAGCCTGGGCCGCCTGTTGCCGCAGATGAGCTATTACGCGCATGCCGCATTGACGTGGTGGCGTGCACACCGCGAACCCTTGAACCTCATCGTGCCCACCGGCAACCTGGGCAACGCCCTGGCCGCGGTGTGGGTGCGTGCCATGGGCCTGCCGCTCGGGCAGATCCGTCTTGCCTGCAACGCCAACGAAACGCTGCCGGACTTCTTTGCCGGCGCCGACTACACGCCGCGCGAGGCCGTCGCCACGCTGGCCAATGCGATGGACGTGGGCGCGCCCAGCAATTTCGAGCGCCTGCGCTGGACCTATCCGGATGCCGAACAACTGCGCCAGTCGTTCGAGGCGCAGAGCGTGGACGACCGCACCATCGCCGCAACGATTTCCCGGCACGCGCGCGAACACGGTGAAGTGTTCTGCCCGCATACGGCAACCGCGCTGCACGTGCTGGATCAGCTGCGCGCCTCCGGCGACCACGCGCCGTGGGCCGTGGTGGCCACCGCGCATCCGGCCAAGTTCGAGAGCGTGGTAGAGCCGCTGATTGGCAAACCCGTCGACGTGCCCCCTGCCCTGGCGGCAATGCTGCAGCGGCCCGCGTCGGCGGAACCGATGAAGGCGGACGATTCGGCGCTGCGCGAATGGTTGCTGGAACGCGCGACGCAGCACGTGGCTTAAGGGCACTTCTATTAAATTGCACTCAAGCGTAGCGGGATCTGGACCATCGCGATAAACGGTTCCCTCCCCTGCGAAGTAGGGGAGGGCTAGGGTGGGGTGCGAGCGCAGCGAGCGGCGGGAGCCTGCCATTGCCTCCACACCGTCCCCAAGGAAATTCAGCGGTATAC
>Ga0335072_10006381_pt1 | contig 17246 bp, 10 predicted proteins | sample Lox_Sample_21_FD_206725 | JGI IMG/M metagenome (GOLD analysis project Ga0335072, IMG submission 206725) | Soil microbial communities from Loxahatchee National Wildlife Refuge, Florida, United States - Lox_Sample_2.1 | ecosystem: Environmental > Terrestrial > Soil > Wetlands | place: USA...
TTCGCCCCTCCGGGGCTACGCTACGGCCCAGCCAGCATCAACGGCACAGACAGAAGAAGAAAGAAGTTCTAACGACAATCGGGAATTTTGGTTGTCGTTGACCGGAACAAAAGGTTGACGCCAAACAGGCCGGCAAGATTCGGGCATGCATCCTCGAGTGCCATCTCCGGATCGGATATCCAGGGTTCAAAGGAGACCCATTTGATCCGAGCCTGCGTCTTCGCGAGAGCCGCAATCTTGTTTAACTCACCCTTCGCTCGTGTACAGACCGAGACACCCATCCACACGTTCTGTGGCCACTCACCAAATTCCTTGATCACTGCGTTGTTCAGTTCCTCAAGCCGGTTGGCGCGCTTCGTGAGGACCTGGAATTGCAGCCAGAACACACTCCGGAAGACGCGAAAATGTTCGAGGATCACATCCATGGGAACTGCTGTATGCAGCAGGTCTGAGAACTCGTCCACGAAAACGAGGTTGCCGGGAGCGTTGTTTCGGAGGAACGCGTACATCTTGGCAGGATTGAAGAGAATTCGGCCAGTGAAGCGCAGGTGTTCCTTTTCAGCCTCGACGCCGCCATGCGCAGCTGGCTTTCGAACCATTTCGACCAGGTCGCTGTAGCGGTTATCGCTGTTCGTTACGCTGCACTTTGAGAAGCGATATATCCGCATTCGCGCGTAGCAATGGTCGCAACCCCGAGAATACTCCCTGCAGCCCACAAGACTGTTCATCGCTTCGTTTGTCCACGAGATACCTATACTGCCTTTTGCCACGCAGTCCTCCTGCTTCTTCGTTACACGAATCTCCCGTGTTGGGAGCATTTCTGTTGGCAGGAGGCCGTTGCTTTCTGTCAGCAACAAGGCTTCGTTCTCCGGCCCAGCGCCGCGTGTCCGCGTTGATTTTCAGCCGCGGCACCACTTCCGATCAGAACGAGGGCAATTCAAAAAACAGGACGCCTCACTCCTATATCGGCAGAACAATAAAGTTCCTTAGGGGGGCTCGAGGGGATAGGCCAAGATAAAGATGCTTATCGTTGGCTATTTCCGGCAGCCTGGTGCTGAAGAAGTCACTCTCTAGCGGCGCGGGAGTACCGGTTGATCCCACACTTTCAGTGAAGCAGATCACACCACTTTGGCAGATGTTTGGAGATTGTGCGCTTTTCCGCCAGGCGCTCGCAATCCTAGGTGTATCCGCACTGATCTCAATGCTCAATCCGACCGATAGATATGTAATACCACTGCCTTGCTTTTAACGATCGACTCTTCGGAGTCGGCGCGAAATCCTTGCCATAGGAAAACCAGTGAACGAGACTTCCGGATTCGAACACGTAGCAAAAGCGAACGTTGACGATCTTGGAGATGAGGCTCACGATTCGATCCCGAATACCAGAATAAGTCCCCGTCGTAATCCGCCCATTTTTCAACTCGTTTCACTTGAGAAGATCGAGCTAGATCCGCGCCTGTCGAGTGTCTATCAACAAAATGAGTTGCACTTTCCGCCAGAGTTCCCTCCGGAGTTTCTGACTGAATCAGGTATTCGGATGGCAGCCAGATTATTGCCGATCCACGGAGTTGCCCATGACGATAAAGTTCAGTGTTTTGCAGGCGTGCGCCTATGGCTAGCAGCCTTGAGCACACTTCCCCTCGGGAGCAAAATCGAAGTGCTGCTCTATCAGTCCTTCGAACAAGATCGACTTCCGTCCATCGTCGAAATGGAAGAAGACATTCTGTACATCTGGTATCGCCAATCGGCTAATGCGCGTAAAGCAGCCGAACACCGTTACCTGAACTCCAGGAGATCCAGCGCACTCAGATTGAACTTTGAAGGCAAGGACCAGGAAAAGTGGAAGAACATCCTCAAAATATCTCTGAAGACCCTGCAGAACCGTTTGACCTCTCACCGAAGCAAAGCGTAGGACACAAAGTACTGCTCGACGAGGCTGGAACGCATGGAATCGATCGCGATGAGGTTCGCGAACTACTTCGGCTGCTAAATGCGCCTCCCGACATCGACGACATCGCACAGGTTCTGAAGAACGCCACCGCAATACTCAAGCGAGCGGAAGAGCAGTGGCCAGGCATCCTTGATCTGCAGGCGCTTTCGTGGCTTCCAAAACTGATTGAGCAACTGAAAACAATCGTTCGGAAGCTGCGATCATTAGACACAGGCAAGAGACACGCAGGGCGCGATTGGCTGGAACGCAACGCGCTTTACTGCGCCCTTCGAACGAACCCTTCGGTTCCAGCCGATTGCCTGAAACAATACCGCTTGCTTCAGGCCCATTATTTCTTTGCGCACACCGCGTGGCTAGTCCGCAACGCGCAGAATTCATCAACACCTACTGGTCTCATGGCTTACGAGTCCTACGGCGAAATGAAGGCGTGGCCTGCTCTTCGAATTGACCCTTATCATGCTGGTCTCTGTATTCGGGATTTGGCCGAAGCCGACCATCGGAGTTGGGCAAAGGAGTACCTCGAAAAGCTCCCGGTTACAGAGCCACCTCGTAGCTTGCCGGCACTGGCCTCGGTCCGGATGGAGATCGACGTTCAGAAGGACGACCAGGGGAAAGTCAAATTCTCCGTGCAAAAGAAGGTTAACTATATCTCCGATTATCTGAGGGAAATATACGGAATCAGAGGACGAGTGGAGGGTCGTCGCGGCGGTATTCGATTTCGAAATGGCCTTCACAGCGAAATCGGCGACCCTGAAGACCCTTCGCTGAATTGTGGAATTCTGAATGATTGGGACCGAGTACAAGAATCCATCCCCAACGTTCACCCTCTTTCACTCTCTCTTCCTGGACAAATTCCCGCCATCGTCCCGCCAATTGAACCCGCCGTGGAACAGACTCCGCCGGAGGCTCCTCGTGAAACCGATCAGGACTCAAGCGAGGATGACGAAGTCCCGAGCGACCAGTTCGAGGGTGAAGGCGAAGAAGAAGCCGAAAGCTTTGGGGGAAGTCTCGATCCTGAAGATCCCGGCTTCGAGAAATCGCCGGGCTCCTTCTCGGGACGATCGTTTGGGGCTGTTCACCAGATCCTCAGGCAACAGAAGATGTTTCCCTTTGCTATCGAGAGGCTGAGTAGCTCGGAACTATTCCCACTCAGCAGCGACTATGGGCCATTCCGCATCGAGGAGTTGTGGCGGGAGGCCAAACATAAACACCCTCTCAAAAAGTCTCGAATGCGGCCCTGGGGTGACAACGGGTTAAGCCCGCGTCATGAAATTGAGGCCCTGGCGTTCGTCATGGTCATGCTTTGGACAGGCAGTGACCCGGAACGGACACGCGGCCTCATTGTTGCGACTTCCGAAGACCTTGTGGGCGATGCCCCCCTCGCCTTGCTGACTGACGAGGGCCTGAATCGCTCGGGCACGATTCGCATCCGCGTGCCTTTCCCGAAATATAAAACTGAACAGGTCCCGATGCCTGGCGATCAATGCGAGTGTAGCGAGTACACTTATCTCCCCGATTATGCACACATCAGGTTAGTTATCAGATCCCTTGCGGCCATACGGAGGATCAATAGTCACCGATTTCAACCTTTCCAAGGCGCCGCGGAATCGTACGCTGAGAATGTTCGATTGTTGCTCAAGGCCTGGGACCCTTCTGGTCGACTAACGATCAACAAGATTACGTCGGCGTTGTTTAGTCGCGTAATGAGCGAGAGCGGCAACGACTTTGTTGCTGCCACCATGATTACAGGAAGCAAGTCCCGGCTCAGCAAGGTGGCGATGCACTATGCCTGCAGGGAAATTCCCTTCCTGCAGGCGCTTTATGGAAGAGCCGTCAACCATCTCAAGGGCGAAGCCCAGGGAGATTGGAGGCACCCATATGGCTATTACTCGGACGGACCGAAACCCACCCCACCCGATCGGAACGAAAAAAGGTATGAAGGACGATCACCGGAAACACAATTTGTCGCACGTAGGCTTTGCCCACAAGATGGAAAAGTTCAGGGCGCTTTCCGCGAGCTTATCCAGAAATTGGCCGATAGGCCCCGCACATCCAGCTCCGATTCGTCATGGATCGCCTATCACAATTCGTACACGTTCTACACGATTTGGGCATTCGCCATGGCGACCGGAATCCGCAAACTCAAGACACCATATCTCCCTGTCAGCGAAATCAGTCCGATCAACGGTGTGGCAAAGCTTCGCGACAAGGACGGCGACAGCGGAACAAAAACCAAATTGGTGTGGATCCCCGAAATTATTGCCGATCAAATGCAGTACTACGCGAACCACCTTGAGTGCATCCGGACTCGTTTCGGCATTCGGGACGAAGAATCGCCTTGCTTTTTTTTGACCGATGGAGGAAGTACTTCCCCAGTCCGACCCAAGACTCTGTTTCCTTGGGTCTCCCAGTACCTTCCCGGCTTTCCCGTCGACATTCATCGACGATTCATTTTCAACGCCCTTCTCGATTTCGGCTGCCCGCCGGAAATCGTGCGAATCTGGATGGGCCATGCTGTGACAGGCGAAGAATGGTGGCGAGACGACGCGACTTTTTCGCACCAGAACTATCGGCACCAGCTTCGCCAATATCTTGTTCCTATTCTCAAGTACCTTGAGCTGAGGCCATTGAAAGGGTTCGTAGCTTCGTGCCCGGACCAGCAAGCGGGGGGCCCCAATGCTTGAACACCGAACTCTCTGGGATACCAAGGCCTTCCGATTCACTCGCGATGAGGCTGCGACTGTGCCGGCTTTTCGCGACTGGCTGGCTCATTCACAGAGCGACTTGGGCCGGTACCTCGCTGGAATCCAGTACGCTTCGGAGTTCTCAGACTTCTCCAAGGATGATGTTCGTCAATTGGAAGTCATGATCGTGAAAGCGAGCGGAAAGAAGGCTGCCGCGCTTCTTCCTCTCGGACTTCTCAGCAAAGTGGTGTACCGGGTCAACCACACGCTGCAACTGTCGATCCCTCAACCGACGCTCGCCGTCCATCTCACACCTCCAACGTGTCCATTCGCCTTCAGCGACGTGGCCCTTTCGCACCGCTCGGTCGAGTCTTGGTTGAAAGTGGAGAAAGCGTGGCTGAGAGATCTGCGCCGAGCTAAGAAGGACACGAGACGAAAGAACGTTCCGTTCGAATTGCTGCTCCTTTCAAGCGCGCTTCATTGCGGTATTCTTAGCGGAGATCTCGCAATCGCGTTACAAGTCGCGATGCTGGATCCGGCCAAGCACCTGCGGCATTCTGGCCGAACGTACGTTGATCTATCTCTAGCTTGGCAGGGTAAGCCAGATCAGGAGATTCGCAGATGGTATCCCGACGACGGCGTCGCGTGCCTAATCGCGAGGCTAGCTCCTCCTTCATGGAACGTTGCTGACCTCAATGAGCTTGCTTACGCGGACTTGCGGCGAGTATTTGCTGGCCAAATTTACAAGCGCCTGCGGGGTGAGCTGGGGAAGCGAATTGCCGAGGAGGCGCTTCTGCCGACCTCCTTTGCCGATTTTTTTGATCGGATTTCACAGTTTCTCCGATCCGAGATGCCGGCGGTTATGGTTGGTTACTCAACTCAGGAATTGCAGGCACGCTCACTGTTGCCGCCCAGCATTGACAGCATCTATGGTGATCCCGCGGTCCAGACCATTACGGTCAACGACTCAGACGAATCAAAGTCATTGGAGGAGGAAGACCCGGAAGCGTACGGCGGAGACGAGCATGACGACGCTGAGCCGGTATGGATGAAGCAGATGCGGGAGTGCTTTGGCAGTAGGACAGACAAAACGCTTCAGGCCAGGTTTAGAACCCTCGTGTCTCCATCGGCGGTGGGCAGGCGGATCATTTCCTTTGGGCGTGTGCTGATTGAGCATGGGTCTTCGTCTGGCAATGCATTAAAGCCAAATAGCATTAAGTGTTGCGTTTTAACGGTCGGACGCCGCCTCGGTCGTCTCCTCGAAGAACGGGATTTGCCTGAGATCGATGCCGAAGTCCTGGAAGATATGTATGTGCGCGCGATTGACGATGCGGCCAAGGATTCGCAACAGCCACACCGTTTGCAGGCAACTGTGGCCTGGGCGTTACGCGAATTCCATTGCTTTCTGATGCGAGAACGCGTCGCCAAGCCCCTGAAAGAGGCGGATGTATTTCGAATCCCTCGCGGCTTTCCGTCGGTCGACGCGATGATTGTCTCGATTGATGATGTCTACAGAGCACTCCATCACCTTGACTACGAGCCGAACCCATCCTGGTCGGAAGAGAACAGGAAGTTCGCCAAGATGGAAATTCTGCTGGGTTTCTTCGCAGGCCTGCGCACCATGGAAGGTCTTGGCGCTCTCCGCGAACATTTCCCCGGAGGGACATCCTTGCCATTTCTGGTTTTGCCGACTGAGGACCGTGGTCTAAAGACGCCGAATGCGGCTCGCATAATTCCGGTTGCCGTCAATATGGCCCCGTTTGACGACCTCATTGAAGACGCAGCGAAATGGGTGGAAAGTGCGAATCAGGACCGCGAAGCAGGGAAGCACAGGCTATTCGAATCGGCTAGCGAAGACGTCGTAATCCCGATGGTTGGCGCGGCTCTTCGAGCTGTCACCGGCAATGAGAGAGCAAGATACTACACCCTCAGACATTCCTTCGGGAGCTGGCTTTTCGCTCGTCTTCTGGTTTCTGATCTGCCTGTCATCCCGGACCTTGTTCCCCACCTGCCGAGAACCAGCCGATGGCTTTGCCATTCGAAGCAATTCCGTTGTGATCTTTATGGCAGTGATTTGGTGTCCAATAATCACGCTTGGGCGGTCGCAGCTCTGATGGGACATTCGACCCCGAAGGTCAGTTTTGCCAACTATTGCCATCTGAATGACATCGTTCTTTCCGAGTTCCTGCGGAACTGTACCGGTTTGGAATCGGCATCTAGTAGACATGATCGCCTCCGGCTTTCCAGCTGTCGGGACCCCGGCACTGCCAGCGCTCACCTGGTTAGGAGACAAAAGAGTTCCAAAAGCATTGCACCGCATAAGCTTTCCGCGCCGGCGTACGTTATCGATCCTGGCGATGAGATTGAGACATCGGCGCATGACCAAGACGCAGAGGAGACATCGAATTGCACTTCATGGCCCGATGATCAACGAGAAAAGGAGCGCATTTTTGCCCTCCAGGAGGTTGAAGCGCAATACCCGAACCTACAATCAGAACCCCTGATAGCGCATCCAGCAGCTACACGATCTTGGCTAGAACAGACCTGGGGATTGCTCTACATGCACGCTCTGCCGAATCGGGACCTGGGCCAATTGGTGAACTTTCTCGGAGTGGAATTGGAGCAGGCGCGTCACATGCTCGCGCGAAATGAAGAGATTTGCTGGTTGCGGTCTGCGGCAAGTGGACATGAGTTGCACGCAACCAGCAGCGTCGATCCGGAAATGTTAGGGGGCCGTACAGTTCGCTATCCGCAGCGTCCGGATTCCAAAGCCATGGCAATCGCAGAGCAAATTGGGACAGAGATAAAACGAATGGTGGATAAACCGGGCAACACGCACGCTCTGATCCTGGACTCTTGGTGCCGCAATCTTGTGCCTCAATGGACATCTGCTCTCTTCATGAGCCACAAACTGGAGAATGGAGATTGGTTTGTACCAGCGGAAACGCGGCTCCGTGTTGACCAGTTTCTGAGGTTCTTGCATGACATTGGGCTCACGCAGGCACAACTGAGCTTCAGAGGAGCATGCGGCGAGAAGAGGGCGCTTGTACCGACTTCGTGGTACAGCCAGTGGGGCTTGGTCCCGCGCGCCACTTGCAAGATCCACAATTATTGCGGAAAGAAAGCTGAGCAAATTGCCGAAGGGCAATGGCTCTCAATCGGTCCGCGACGCGCTTGCCCGGGCGAAAAGGACGCTTTCGACCGCTCATACCGAGATGGATTTCGGTTTGTTATGTTGCTTGCTTCGATCCGATTCGGGGCCAGTCCAGATCCTCCGAATCCGTCCTGAGGTATAGGCGTGGACCAAGAACCGCTCATGGCAGCGATTGAATCGGTCGAGGAGCTATCTGCTACAACGTGTGAGGCGAACCGCAAATTGAAAGCATACGCGCAGAAATACGCGTAAACCTACGTGAATTTCTACGCGTAAGCTTACGTGTAAACTGCACAGCAAAGTTGAAACTTATCCCGGCGGCCAATGCACCGCGTGTAGTGACTTCCGGAACTTGACCCGACGGACAGCGCAAAGAACTGAAATCCGGGCGGAGCGGCTGGTGAGAACTCTCTGGGAGCGTCAAATTCCTACACGCTGAATCGGAAAAACGGCCGGTTCCAAGGGCGGCGATTGCAAATTGCCATCAGGCCGTGAATTAGAAAACCTTAGCATAATCAGCAGTTTGGCATCTTCCTCGGCAAAGCGACTTCCATTCTAGCCGCACGTGAGAGTAGGCAGTCAGAGCCCCAAACTGCCCGAAATCTGCTGCTCGCGTGGCTGCGGAACGCCAAAACTGCGCCAATCAGAGGATACCTGGAGTATTGTCGGGCACCTTGGAATGCGTCTACGGGCAAAATAGAGGCTGTTTTTCAAGCGACTCTGCACGCTCCAACGCCTATGCCGCACCGACCGAGCTAGTTTCGCTGGCAGCTAAAGCACCTTAGCCGACATCTCAGCTTCCGCGACAGCGTCGAGTAGGCCGACGATAGGCCGACGAATTCCCACTCGCTTCTGGGATAGTCGGACCCGTAATAGGAGGGCTGACGGTCGTCTTTTGGGCACAGGAGGAGTCAGCGAGTAGCCTATTGTCGGCAAGTGAGTCAAGCCTGAGGCTTCATTAACAGCGCGGCGGGTAAGGCGATCGACCTCCACACCCGGCCTTCCCTAGTTGATAAGGCGCGCTGGCTTGCGGAGGAATGCCTCTGAGTGCATGGGGTACGTCGCAGACCGGCAGCTCAATTCAGCTGGGAAGTCGACCGATCGGCGCCCGGGTCAGCTCAGATCGATCCGCTAGTTTCCGCGGTCAAATCACTCTTCACCGCCCAATGTGCCGAGCAATTCAGATGAACCACGTGCAGCCGCCGCCACAACCAGGCCCCATACCTCGGGTTCTGCGTTTACCATTTGTGTGTATTCCTTTGCTCAGCCTTGGCAACCCCTGAAGAAAAAGCTCGGCAAATCATCGACCAACTGCTCACCTCTGCAGGCTGGACGATACAGGAACGCGCCGAAGCCAACCTCGATGCCACGACCGGTGTCGCCATTCGGGAGTTCTCTCTTGGGCACGGATTCGGCGAAGCCGACTACATGCTCTTCGCAAATGGCCGAGCGGTTGGTACCGTCGAGGCGAAGAAGGAAGGGTCAACCCTGACGGGGTTTGAAGGCCAGACCAAGAAATCTGGTGAAGGAATTCCCGACGGTTTGCCCGCTCCGATTCGTCCACTTCCGTTTCTTTACCAGTCCACCGGAACCGAAACCCGGTTCACAAATCTGCTCGAGCCGGACGCGGCCAGCCGCCAGGTCTTCTGCTTCCACACCCCTGAAGCGCTCTCGCGGTGGCTCGATTCCGAGCGCGAGTTCCCCGGCTCATCCGGGACCACAAAGACGAGATCGAGGTGCTCCAGATTCTTTACAGCAAGCCTTACGCCGTGGGACTTTCGCTCAAACAAGTCAAGGCGCTTGCCGCCGTCATTGAGAAGCCAGCCGACGGCGCTCCACGCGCCACGCCCGATCAAATCTGGCGAGCCTATCAGCGCATTGACGGCTCACACGTGCGCGGCAGCAAGACGGAACCCGCTCCACCGAGCACCGGCGATCTGCCCGATCTGCCCGAGGGTTGGTGCTGGGCATCAGCTGAACAGACTTGCAAATTCATCACCAAGGGGACAACGCCATCTGCGGACAGGATGGAGGAGAATTGCGGGGACGTTCCCTTTCTCAAGGTTTACAACCTTACATTCTCTGGCAAGTTGGATTTCTCGATCAATCCGACCTTCGTTGATCGATCGACCCACGAAGGGTTTCTGTCGCGTTCTCGTGTGTTTCCCGGAGACGTCCTAATGAATATCGTCGGGCCGCGACTTGGAAAGGTGTCAGTTGTCCCAGAATCCTATGCCGAATGGAACGTGAACCAAGCCATCGCAATTTTTCGTCCTCTCCCTGGCTTCAGCCGATGGTTCCTTGCAGCCCGCCTGATGAGCAGCGACCTGCTCGCGTGGGCAATGAGCAAGGCCAAGGCGACCACTGGACAGTTCAACCTGACTCTTGAAATTTGTAGAGATCTGCCTATTCCATTGCCTCCTGAAAAGGAACAGGCTCGGATCACAGACGAAATTGACCGCCAGCTGACTTATCTGGAGAACGCGGAGAACCTTGGACAGTCTGCGGTCAACCGTCAAGACCGGTTGCGGAGAAGCATCTTGTGTGCCGCGTTTTCTGGCGATCTTGTGCCTCAGGACCCCACCGACGAACCCGCCTCCGTTCTGCTGGAGCGCATCCGGGCCGAGCGAGCAGCGTCGGTGAAACAGACCCCAAAAAGAAGCAAGCGCGGCAGGCGCGAAGATGCGCTCGTCCCCGCACAATAAGGAAAACCGAATGCCGAAAAAGGCCGCAAAGAAAGCCGCCGCAAAGAAGCCGAAGAAGAAGGCGCCCGCTTCGCCGCAGAAGCTTGTGGCGGAGCTGATGCGCGAGTTCGAAAAACGGCTGGGACCGAACGAACTGATCATGCCGGCGGACGTGGAAGCGATGCTCGCTTCACTCAACGGCCCCTTACCCACAGAGGGGTTAAGCGATGAGGAAGCCGACGCCAGAGACGAAGCCCAGCAGATCGCCTTGGACGCCATGGAGGCCGAGACCGAGGCCGAAGCGCGCAAGCTGGCCAAACGCGCTCTGCGTCTGGATCCGGACTGCGTGGATGCGCTGGTGGTGATGACCGATCTGGATGCGCGCACCATGCGTGAAGCGATCGAGGGCCTGCAAAAGGCCGTTGCCGCTGGCGAGCGTTCCCTGGGCGAGAAATTCATCCGCGAAAACAAGGGCCATTTTTGGATGCTGCTCGACACTCGCCCCTACATGCGCGCTTTGCAGAGCCTGGGCGAAGCGTACCGGAGCGCGGGCGTCAATCTGGATGCGATCAAAATCTACGAAAAGATGCTGGAGCTGAATCCCAATGACAACCAGGGCGTGCGCGATCCGCTGCTGGGGCTTTATCTCGAAACCGGCGATCTCAAAGGCGCTGCCGGGGTGTTGAAGAAGTACAAAGAGGATGCATCGGCCAACTTCGCGTGGGCGCGCGTGCTGGAACGGTTCATGGCCGGCGACCGCGATGGCGCAAGCACCGCACTAAAAGCGGCGCGTAAATCCAACAGGCATGTTGAGCTGTTACTGACTCAGAAACAGGCGTTGCCGAAGGAGTTGCCCGATATGTACGCGCCGGGAAGCGCGGAAGAGGCCGTCCTGTGCCTGAGCTTTCTGAGCGGCGCCCTGACTGAGCACGCGGAAGTCAGTTCATGGCTGTTCGACCAGTTTGCGGCGGATGGCGTGCTGCCTCCGCCGAGTGAGGCGAAATTGAAGCGCATGGCAATCGCCAGGAAGAGCGTGCAATGACCTCGAACGGAATCGTTCAAAAGCTCTGGAACTACTGCAACATCCTTCGGGATGACGGGCTCTCGTACCAGGACTACATCGAGCAACTCACTTTTCTGCTCTTCCTGAAGATGGCCGACGAGCGCCAGAAGATGGCGCCGGCGCGGCAGGCGCTGATTCCGAAAGATCTGGACTGGCAGAGTCTGGAGCGCCTGGATGGCGAAGATCTCGACGCGCATTACCGGCACATCCTGCTTGAACTCGGCAAAAAGCCGGGTCTTTTGGGAACCATCTTCCGCAAGGCGCAAAACAAGATTCAAGATCCGGCCAAGCTAAAGCGCCTGGTGACAGATTTAATTGGGCGCGAACAGTGGACCACCCTGGGCGTTGATGTGAAGGGCGATGCCTACGAGGGGCTGCTCGAAAAGAATGCTGCCGACGTAAAGGGCGGTGCGGGGCAGTATTTCACGCCGCGCGCCCTCATCCAGGCCATCGTGGATGTAATGCGGCCGGAGCCGAGCCATCTGATCCACGACCCGGCGTGCGGTACCGGCGGCTTTCTGCTCGCCGCGCATGACTTTATCAGCCGAAACTACCCGCTGGACATCGATCAGAAAAAATTCTTGAAATCGAGAGCGCTGTCCGGTGTCGAGATCGTAGACGGCGCAGCCCGCCTTTGCGCGATGAACCTGTTTCTGCATGGGATGGGCGGCGAGGACTCGATCACCGTGGGGGATGCGCTGATCGGCCGCGGTTCGCGCGAGTACAACATGGTCCTGACCAATCCACCGTTCGGCAAAAAGTCGAGTGTGACGATTGTCAACGAGGAGGGCGACCAGGAGCGCGAGTCGCTGACCATTGCCCGTGAGGACTTCTGGGCGACAACTAGCAACAAGCAACTCAATTTCCTCCAGCACGTCCGCTCGATCCTGAAGATCGACGGGCGCGCGGCCATTGTCGTACCGGACAACGTGCTTTTCGAGGGCGGCGCCGGCGAGACGATCCGTCGGCGGCTGCTCAAGGAGTGCGACGTGCACACCCTGCTCCGGCTGCCGACGGGCATCTTCTATGCACAGGGTGTGAAGGCCAACGTCCTGTTCTTCGACCGGCGAATTGCCAGCGAGAAACCCTGGACGAAGCAGCTCTGGATTTACGACTTCCGCACCAACGAGCACTTCACGCTGAAGGCAAATCCGCTCCGCCGCGAGAACCTGGATGACTTCGTTTCCTGCTACAAGGCATCCAACCGCCACAAGCGCAAAGAGACGGAACGCTTCCATGTCTTCAGTTACGACGAGCTGATAAAACGTGACAAGGCCAGCCTCGATATCTTCTGGTTGAAAGATGAAAGCCTTGAGGACGCCGCCAACCTGGCCGAGCCGGGAGTAATCGCAGCCGAAATTGTGGAGGATCTGCAGGCCGCCCTGGATGAATTCGCGCTAATCGCCGCGGACCTGCAGAAAGCCTGAATGGATCGAAGGAGCCACCGTAGCAGAATCTTGCGTTTACGGTGATTTCCATCCGAACATTTTGGAGCGCGTCACTTGTCGCCAGTGGCAAATAGTAGGCAATCACCACGGGCACGTCGGCCGCAATTTGCCTTCGTGCATGGTTCAGCATCGCCCAAAAGTGACGTGGAGGGCTTCCATAGAGGCACGTGGCACAGAGGCACGTGGCACCCGTAAGGGCTGCAAATCGGGCATTTTTCGATAGAGGTTAAAACGGCCCGCAGGCCGTTTTAACCAACCAGCGACTACGAAATAGAAGTGGCAAAAGCCTCCTCCGATCTGCTCGACGGTTCACTCCGAGCGTGTCGGCCGCAAAAATTCTTTGCGTGCCGTACGATTTTGCGATACAAGACTTCCCTTTCCTTTCGCCTATCCCTAACCTGCTGATATGGCGTCATCTTCTTCAACTGCGGCAGCCAGCCAGGCCTGTTCCCAAGTGACAGGCTCTGCGGCTTCGCAGGCCTTTCTCGGCTTCGAGCCTTATGTGGCTGCCGAGGAAGCTGCGGCGTTCTTGAAGATCACGCCCAGGCGGGTAAAAGAGATGGCGCGTGCCGGAACGATTCCGGCGCACCCGGTCGATCCGGACGCCGAGAGGAAGGAATGGCGATTCCTCTTGTCTGAGCTTTCGGCCTGGATGCGTGACAACTCCTGCAGAAAGAGGCGGATGTAGCGAATCAGGTCCATCGAGGCAAGGCGGTATAATTGATCCGCTTAGGCGGTATCCGTGGTTGCCGAATTGGAGAAACAATGGCAGACACGAGGTATCAAGAAGGCAGTCTGAAGAAATTCAAAACGAAGCAGGGCCTGGTTTGGAAGCTGCGGTATTTCGCGTATAGGGCCCCCGATGGCAAATGGTCAGAGCAGACCCCACTACTTGTAGGGTCGGTGGCTGATTTTCCAACGGAAAGGAGAGCTCGCGCCGAAGCAGTAAGGCTGGGGCTCATTGAACAAATCAACCGGACCAGCGTTCCACTCAACAATGTTACTTTCGGTTTCATCGCGAGAGACTACATCCGGATTAACCTCTCGGATGCGGCCGTCAAGCCCAAAGCCTCCACAACGAGGTATACGGAGGGCCTGATCATCAACAAGCATTTGCTTCCTCGCTGGGATAAGGTGCTTGTTGTAGACATGAAGGCTTTGGCGATTGAAGAATGGCTGAGAAGTGTCTCGGTCGACATTCTCGGGGCAAAAGGACAGGAATGGGATTCGTTAGCCAAATGGCGTCGAGTGATGAAAGACATCATTCTTCATGCACAAAAACACGAGTTCATTCCCGAATCATGCAAGCCGTTGGAGAAGGTGGACGTCCCGGGTTCAAGTTCAAATTACGAGGCAATCGTTCTGACCCCGAGCCAGACGTTTGTAATGCTCAATTCACTTCCGTTGTTACAGCAAACGACGGTTGTGCTGGACGCTGCCACCGGAATTCGGTACAGCGAGATGGCAGGGCTCCAGTGGAAAGATGTGGATTGGCAAGATAAATGCATCCGCATCGAACGGCGCTGGATTCGAGGTAACGTGCATAAACCCAAGACGCCAGCATCCAGGGCTGCGGTTGCGATGTCCGACGTGCTCGCCGCTTACCTGCTGGCGTGGCGCAAGGAGACGATGTACGGCAAAGACACGGATTGGATCTTTGCAAGTAGCCGCACTAAGGGGAAAACGCCGCGGGTCGGAAACATGCTGGTCCGGAGCTATCTGTATCCAGCTGCAGTGAAAGCTGGCGTTCTCACAACCACCAACATCAAAGTAATGAGGACGGTAAGGAAGAAAGGGAAAAAAGAGAAGGCGGAGGTGGAAGTACCCATCTACTTCGACAAGAGGGGCAATCGGGTGAAGCGCTTTGGCTTCCACCAGTTCCGCCATAGCTTGTCCAGCTTCCTAACGACGAAGAAGAAGGTCGACCCAAAGACGGCGCAGACGGCGCTGCGCCAGAGCGATTCCAGGTTCACTATGGACAAGTACACTCAAACCGACCACGACGAGCTTCTGGCCGCGCAAAACCTGATGCTCGACGCAATCTTCAAGACCGAGCCCCGGGCAGTTCAGTAGCTTTGGGTGAAACCTTGGGTGAAAAAGAGAAAAAATCTTGGGGTATGATGCAGCTTAAGCCGTTGATTTTAAAATGGTAGGCACGATTGGATTCGAACCAACGACCTCTTCCGTGTCAAGGAAGCGCTCTAACCAACTGAGCTACGCGCCTATTTTGCGGCTCTTGGTAGTTTAGCAGGGCTGGAGCGGGGAGAAAAGCCGGCCGGAAGAGACTCCACCGGTCTGCCTCGTGCTGTACGATTCTTAAATTGGGCAATGGGCGAGGATTCGAGTCAACGACTGAACCTGTTCCGCACGGCTCCGAACCTCCTGACGCTGCTGCGGATCTGCATGGCGCCTTTTCTGGTGGCGGCTGTTCTCGAGGGGCGCTACGCGCTGGGGTTCTGGCTGTTTGTGGCGGCGGGACTAACCGATGCGCTCGACGGGATTCTGGCGCGCACGCTCAAACAGCGCTCCGTGCTTGGGCTCTATCTGGATCCCGTGGCCGACAAGCTATTGTTGAGCACGCTGTTCCTTGTCCTGATGAGCAAGGGGCTGATGCCGGTCACCGTGACGGTGCTTGTCTTTGGCCGCGACGTGGGGATTCTTCTGGTTTCGGCCATCCTCTATGCGGCCGTGGGCCGGCGCGAGTTCAGCCCCAGTATCTTTGGAAAAGCCAACACCCTGGTTCAGATCGGTGCGGTAGCGGCCGTGCTGCTGCACCAGCTTACGGCCGCCCGGTGGGTCGCCCTGCTGCGCACATCGCTCCTCGACGCAACGATCGTACTGACCGTGGCCTCGGGTCTCCACTACGCATGGCTCGCTTCTCGGCGGGCCGGCGGCCAGGCGTCGAACGGCCACGGAGCAAACGGCCACGCCGGGGGCGGATTATAGCGTCGGATCAACAGCTTTCAGGAAAGCAACTTCAGGCGCTGTCGTCGGCGTTTTCGGTCTCGGCGGTGTCTTCGATCTCCATGTCGCGGAACTCCTCGGAGTCAAAGACCTCGCCACACTCCAGGCACTCGACAAACTCGGTGTCTTCGTGCCGGGAGACGATGCGTACCCGTGGGTGTCTGCAGGCGGTGGCCATTGCTGGTGGTGGTGGATTGGAGTAGATGCTCTTTGGGCCAGATTGTAGCCGGGTTTCAGGCAATTGGGGAAGGGTAAATTTCACACCGGCGGCCTCGGTCCCCACCGACGGGTCTTCGTCGCTGGCGCGGTTGTCGCTGGCGCGGTGATGAGCGCGCAACGCGGGTTCGCTCCCGCACCCGGCGCCAGTTCGAACGATTGCATCCAGAGATAGCTCAGTGGGCAGAGAACGCTATCGATCAACGCGAGATCGTGGGTTCAACTCCCAGTCCCTGAACCATTCTTGAGCGGGCGCCGACAGGCGGAAATCGCTTGGGGGATTCTCGGCGGTATGGCCCGAATGCGTGGAAGTCGAACCAGGCTTTCTAAGGTATCGCCTGCGCGCTGAAGCTGGAGATCCCGGGAACGGTCGTCGGAAGGCCGGAAGTCTTCGCCGGCAGAGGGTGGCGGAAGAGGAGATAAAGTGCAGGTTCTGGAGCGGAACAAGGGTTGCCGTGTCCAGTTGAGTATGGGCCAAGGTCGGGGCTTCGTGGAGTGGCACCCCCAACAACAAAGACTTGCCGTAGGGTCGCGTCGACCTGAGTGAAGCGGCTCCGGAATACACCTACCTTGGTTTTGCTGTAGCCGAAGAGCCGATTCCGCTCAATCCGGGCAGTCGTGCTTCTTCATCGGGAGAAGACTGCCCTCGGCTGCCCCGGAGATCACGCACAGTACCTGGAGGACCGCTCTAGACCAGTTTCGCTCCGGCTAACGATTCGAGAATGCGGACTGGGGCCGAATCCGGGGTCACCATCGCGGCGGGGTCGATGAGAAAGGTCTGCTCGAGGGCATACTGGCCGGCGAGGACCGCGTGCGGGACGGTTTCGGTGTAGACCATCCAACTCGACCCGGCGGGGAACTGAAAGCTCTCGCGGAGGCAGGTGGTCTGAAAGGCGGGGTCCTCTTTCATGGCGTTGTGGAGCTGCATCATGAACTCGTCGTAAGGTGTGCGCTTGAGCTGTGGCACGAGGCGGCCGAGGCCGGCGGCGCGGCCGGCAAGCTTCACCGTGCGGCTGACAACGCCGTCCGGACGCGGGACGGGGAGCTTGGACGGGGCGAATACTTTGACGACGCGTGCAAAG
>Ga0335072_10006382_pt1 | contig 17243 bp, 17 predicted proteins | sample Lox_Sample_21_FD_206725 | JGI IMG/M metagenome (GOLD analysis project Ga0335072, IMG submission 206725) | Soil microbial communities from Loxahatchee National Wildlife Refuge, Florida, United States - Lox_Sample_2.1 | ecosystem: Environmental > Terrestrial > Soil > Wetlands | place: USA...
CAGACCGAGCCGCGTATCGCGCCCCAGCATCATCGTGTAGCGCACGAGCTGAGCGGGCTTGCGAACGTCGAGCCGCCAGATGACCTGACCCGCGTACGTGGGCTCCGGAGCATCCGGGACGAGCAGCTGCCGCATCGCGGAGTGCACGCCGTCAGCTCCGACCACGAGATCGTAGGCGCCGGCCGTTCCGTCGGTGAATGTCACCGCGGTGTCATCAAGCTCCGCGACGGTCACGCCAAGCCGCACGGGCACATCGAGCGAACGCAGCCGCTCGGCCAGCACCTCGTGCAGCGTCATCCGGGACATCGTCACGAACGGTGGATCGTCCGGACCGAGCACGTTGACCTGCGGCATCTCGGCCACCTTCACACCGTCGGGCCGCATCATGTCGATGACGGCGTGATGCCAGGCTCGATCGAGGATCGGAGCGAGCAGGTCCAGGTCTCGAAGCGCCCGCATCGGCGGGCTCTGCAACCCGATTCCGATCCCGCCCGGTCGCCAGTCGACCTCCCGCTCGACGATCTCGCACCCGATCCCGCGCCGCGCCAGAGCGATCGCCGCGGTCATTCCCGCGGGGCCGCCGCCGACGATCAAGACACGGTTCACTTTGCTTGCGCGCCACCGAGCATCTGCGTCACCCAGTCGACGATCGTGGGCGCCACCGGACCTTCGCCCATGTGCCCGCCGTCGAACACCCGGGCCGCCTTCGGGCCTCCGTGGTCGAGCGACAGATAGATGTCGTCGATCGAGTTCTGGACGTCGTCGCGGCCGTTGACGAGCAGGAGCGGCGCCGACGGCTGGTCGAGCAAGCCCTGGTCGAGCAGCGACAGTTCGGGGCAGTGCGCGACATAGTCCTCGAACGTCTCGCCGCCGAAGATCCGCGCGCGGGCGTTCATCAGATCCATCAGGTACGAGGAGGCGTTGCGCGAGCGCTGTTGCCACTCGGGCGTGAACGTGATGTGCACCCCCCCGCCCCAATTGACCGCGCAGCGGAGGCGGTCGCGGTGGGTATAGGCGAGCTTCATCGCCCAGTAACCGCCGAACGAGCCGCCGATCGCGGCGCAGCGGGCGCCGTCGAGATCGTCCCGGGTGGCGAGCCAGTCGAAGATCGGGGTCCACTGCCGCTCGGCGTCCCCGTTGGCGCGCACCGGCGACTCGCCGACCCCGGGCATGTCGACGAGCAGCACCGCGAAGCCGCGCGAGCGGAGCAGTGCCCCGAGCCGCTCGTGCATCTCCTCCTTCCATGTGTCGATCCCGGCCCACACCATCGCGACGGGCGGCCGCGATTCACCGGTCGCGGGGCGGGTGAGGTAGAAGCGGAGCTTCGAGCCCTCGAACGGAAGCTCGACGACCTCGAGCGGCGGGTCCTCGAGCGCGGTCGCCTTCAGGAAGAACTCGCGCGCGCGTTCGTACTCACGCTCCTTGAGAGGATGGTTGGGCACCGGGTAGCGCCCCATGAACGCGGCTCGATACGCCTGAAACCACAGATCGCGCTCGGTCGCCGGGTCGGTTGACGCCTCCGCGCGTGCGGCGAAGGCGCCGGCGAGGCCGCCCCACGCGGCGGTCCACGGCTCCGGATCGAGCCCGGTCAGCGCGTCGATCGTCGCGCGGGCCGCGTCGGGGTCGAGCCCGTCGAGCGGGTGGGCGCCTCGCTCGAGCCGGGTCAGCAGCCACGCCTTGCCGGCGCCGAGCGTGTCAGCTGCGTCGCTCATCAGACGAACAGGCCGGTCTTGTCCTGCGCCTCGCGATCGGCCGCCGGAGGCGCGTCGACGAGCGGGAACGACTCGAACATCGACGGCGGCATCGCAAGGTTCTTGTAGAACACGTTGGAGCCCTGCTGGGGCTCGAACCGGACCGGCTCCCAATCGGGCTCGTAATTCCGGTAGCCGCCCGCGTTGATCTCGACCCGCATGCCGCTCGGATCGCGGACGTACAGATAGTCCTGCTCGCCCATTCCGTGCCGGCCGGGGCCGAACTCGATCGCCACGTCCTGGTTCAGGAACACGTCGGCGGCGCGCAGCAGCTCCTCGCGGGAATCGACGAAGTACGCGAAGTGGTTGACCCGCCCCGGAACCGGCGTCGGATCCCACACGATCCCGAGGTCGTGCGAGCGCTCGCACACAGTGGTCATGCAGAACACCGGGAAGTCCGGGCGGTCCGGGATCACGGTGTACTCCATGAACCGGTGACCGAGCGTGTCGCGATACCACTCGGCGTCACCCTTGGGGTCCGCCGCGGTGATCGTCACGTGGTCGATGCACCGCGCGGCGATCCCCCGGGGGACGTACCGCTGCGGGCGGTTCGGGAACGGGGACTCCATCCCCGGGGGAGGCGTGTAGCGCTCGACGTCCCAGAACACCTCGTGCAGATGGCCGCCCGGGGCGCGATATCGGAAGGCGCGTCCGTGGCCGACCGAGTCCTCGAGCCAGCCCTCGCCGGCGCCGGCTTCCGACAATCGCGCCACCGCGGTCTCGAGCTCGTCAGGCCCTGCGGCCCGCCACCCGACATGCCCGAGCCCGACCTGCGGGCCCTCGGTTAGCTGAAGCGTGTGATGAAACCGATCGCCCCAGGCGCGCAGGTACACCGACTGGCCGGCGCGAGCCGTCTCCTCGAGGCCCACCACCTGCGTCCAGAACTCGAGCGACTCCTGCGGTGTCGGGGTCGTGAGCTCGACATGGGCCAGCTGGGACAGAAGGGGCAGGGCCATCTCTCTTCTCCTCGGGTCGGGTGCTGCGGGCTTGCTACGCGAGCGGAGCGTTCAGCAGGTAGGCGGCGCAGGCGCCACCGACCTCCTCGACCAGCCGTTTCCAGCTGATCCGCCGGTCGGACTCGAACACGGGCCCGTACATCACCTGCCGGGCCAGCGTGGAGTAGGCGATCCGGAAAGCGACGTCCAGAGCGATGTCGGGCTGCGCATGCCGAAAATCGCTCGCGTAGGGCTTCAGCGACCGCTTGAACTCCTTGCTCAGGGCGATGCTCGCCTCCGACCCGCGGGCGGAGATCACCTCGTCGACGGCGCCCAGGTGCATGAACGCGCGCAGCACCTTGCGGTTGTCGTTCATGACTCGTGCCATCCCGGCGACCGATACCACAACCGCATCCGCAGCGTCCTCGAACAGCTCGTCGGACGCCTCAGCGGCCGCATTGGCTTCGGACATCGAGTCCATCAGGCGCGCGTGCACCGAACGGAGCAGGCTCTCCTTGTTGCCGAAGCGCTCGTAGATCGCTCCGACCGATACGCCCGAGCGCGCCGCGACCTCCTGGATCGTAAACCCGTCGAAGCCGTTCTCTTCGAGCAGCGTGTGCGCGGCGTCGAGGACCCGTTCGTAGGACTCGCGGCTGCGCCGCTGCTTGGGCGGCCGGACCGCGCTCATGCCGCCGCCGATCGCGGGGCGCGGCGACCAGTCCGGGCGGGCGCCAGCGCGTGTGGCGGTGTGCCGCCGACCACCCTGTTGGTCAACGTTCCGATCCCCTCGACGTGGAGAGAGACCACATCGCCCGGCCCCAGCGGGGCGTGGAAGTCCCGGCCGCGCCGCCCCCACAACTCAAGCAGGCAGCCGTTCCCGCAGGTGCCCGAGCCGAGCACGTCGCCCGGTCGGACCCAGGTTCCGCGCGATGCGTAGGATACGAGCTCCGAGAAGCTCCACGCCATGTTGGCGAGCGTGTCGGTTCCGAGCGGGGTCCCATTGATCTCGGCTCGCAGCTCGAGGTCGAGCCGGTCACCGTCGACGTATTCCTCGAGCTCGTCGGTCGTGACGATCCACGGCCCGAGCGTGTTCGCGAAGTCCTTGCCCTTGCAGATCCCGAGCCCGAGCCTCATCTCCGCCATCTGGAGATCGCGAGCGGACCAGTCGTTGAAGATCGTGTAGCCGGCGATGTGTTCGCCTGCTTCGTCGGGCGCAAGGTTCCGGCCCGAGCGGCCGATCACCGCCCCGACCTCGAGCTCGAGGTCCAGCCGCCGGCAGCCCGGCGGCACCGGGATGTCCTCGCCGGGGCCGGTCAGCGCGTGCGGATTCGTGAAGTAGCAGAACGGCGATTCGTACCAGACCGGCGGGACGGTCGCGTCCGGGTTCGCGTCCTTGATCACGCCCGAGATGTGCTGCTCGAACACCGAGAAGTCGCGGATCGTAGGCGGCTCCATCGGCGCCAGCAATGCCGCTTTATCGAGCGGCACCTCAGCCTGCACTCGGCCGGCGATCCGCTCGCGCTCGACGGGGTCCACGCCGAGCACGTCGATCACCGAAACATCCAATTCCAAGATCCTGACCGTGTCGCCGTCGATCACCGCCGTGCGGGCGTACCCGTCGTGGTCAACTCTTCCGATCCGCATTTCGATCTCCTATGGCTCAGATGGGCGCCGACGCGGTCATGAGGACGGCATTGCGCGTCGCGTCCGGGTCGATCGGCAACGAATGATCCTGCTCCCACCGGCCGACCTGCTCGGAGCCCTCGACGATCGCGCGGCAGCGCTCGTAGCGGCGCGCCGTGAAGGCTTCGAGCGCGTCGGTCATCGGCACGTCCTTGCCGAGCTCCTCGGCCAGCACGATCCCGTCCTCGATCGCCTGCGCCGCCCCCTGGCCGCAGTGCGGAGTGGCGCCGTGGGCGGCATCGCCGATCAGCAAGATCCGGCCGCGGTGCCACGGCGCGGGCACGATGATGTTCTCGATCGGGCGCAGGACGATGGCATCGTCGTCGACGATCTGCTCCCGCGCATCGGCGACCGGCCCGGCGAACGGAGCCAGCCGCCGCCGGTACACGGCGGCCGGTCCGTCCCGTTCGATCGCGGCTCGCCAGTCCGGGATCGGGGTCTCGATCGTCAGGATGTACATCAGGTCCTCGCCAAGGGGGACGAAGCCGGCGCTCCCGTCGGGTCCGAACCACATCCAGATCTCCTCGAGCCCCTCCAGGCGCGGGAGGTTGTAGCGCCAGCACACCTGGCCGGTGAAGCGAGGCTCCAGGGCGGCGCCGAACACGCGCTCACGGACCTTCGAGTACAGCCCGTCGGCGGCGATCACGAGGTCGTACTCCCGGCGCTCGCCGTCGGTGAACGCCACGTCGACGTGGTCGTCAAAGGAGTCGAGCTCGGCGAACGTGACGCCCGTACGCACGTCCGCGCCCGAGGCCAGCGTCCGGGAGGTGAGGATCTCGTGGAGCTTCGGACGGCTCAGGCCGTTGCCGGGGGGCAGATGCTCGACGAGCGCCGGCCACTCGTGCGCGGCGATTACGGTCTCCCCGTCGGCGAGCCACGTCCGGTCGCCTCGAATCGGATAGCCGGCCTCGACGCACGCCTCGGCGAGGCCCAGCTGGTCGAGCGCTCTGAGCGCGTTACCGGGCTGGATAATGCCGACCCCGTACACGCCCCACTCGGGGTCGCGCTCGACGACGTCGACCTCGAACCCTTGGCGCCGCAGCGCCAGAGTGGTGGAAAGACCGCCGATGCCGCCGCCGATGATGAGAACCTTCATCCTCTTTCCCTCCACGAGAGAATTCTCCGATTCCGAATACTGGTTCGGATAAGCTAACGGGCACAAATGCCACTGTCAACGTCGCCGCTTCCCGTGCCCCTTCGATGACAGGTCGCGTTCAGAACCGCGTGATCGTCGTCACCGGCGCCGCCTCGGGCCAGGGCGCCGCTGAGGTATCCGCCCTTCACGACGAGGGCGCGGTCGTCGTCGCCACCGACGTGCAGAGCTTCGCGGCCGACGCGCCGGAGCGCGTCCATCGGCGCAGCCTCGACGTCACCTCGCCCGACGACTGGCGGGCGCTGGCCGAATGGCTCCGCGCCACCTTCGGTCGTGTCGACGGCCTGATCAACAACGCCGGCACGACCAGCCGGGCGCGACTTGACGAGGTCGCCGTCGAGGAATGGAACCGCGCGCTTTCGGTCAACCTCACGGGTCCGATGCTCGGCATCCAGACGCTGTCGCCGCTGATGGCCGGGGGCGCGTCGATCGTCAACGTCGGCTCGGTGGCCGGACTTACGGGCCATTACACCGCCGCCTATACGGCGAGCAAGTGGGGCCTCCGCGGCCTGACACGTGTCGCCGCGATGGAGCTCGGCCCACGCGGCATCCGCGTCAACGTCGTGCACCCGGGCTACATCGAGACGCCGATGACCGCGACGGCGCCGGCCACGTTCAAGGGGGCCAACGAGGCGCTGACGCCGCTCGGGCGGGTCGGGTCGGCCGACGAGGTCGCCGCGGTGATGGTGTTCCTGATGTCGGCCGAATGCCCGTTCCTGACCGGCGCCGAGATCCCGGTCGACGGCGGTCTCTCGAGCGGCGGCACCGCCAAGTTCCTGTCCGACGCCGTACGTCCATGACTCGCTTCGAGGGCAAGCTCGGCGAAAAAGGAGTGAGGCGCATCATCACCGGCCACAACGAGGCCGGCGAGGCCGTGATCGCGGCGGACGAGCAGCTGGCGGGCAGTGGGCTCGCCGAGGACGCGGATCGCACCAGCGCGACCTTCTTCCACGTCTGGGCCACGCATGAGATGCCGGTCGACCTCGGGGACGAGGCGATGGCGCGCCAGCGCGCGGGCAGCGCGACCACGACCCACGGGTCGGGTTCGGGGTCCGTGCTCCGGATCGGCGTGCTCGCGCCTGGCACCCGGTCGCCGATGCACCGGACCGAGAGCCTCGACTACGGCATCTGCCTCGAGGGCGAATGCGAGATGGAACTCGATGGCGGCGAGACCGTGACCGTGCGGGCCGGCGACGTCGTCATCCAGCGCGGCACCAACCACCTGTGGCACAACCGCGGGACCGTGCCGTGCCGGTTCGCTTGGATCCTGCTCGACGCGCAGCCCGTCGAGATCGCGGGGCGGACGCTCGGGGCCAGCTGGCGCCACGACGCCTGACGATCCGGCGGACCCAGCCGCGGCGCGGTAACGTCGGGTCTGAGATGACCGCTCGGGGCGACCGAGACGAGCCTCCTCGCGAGGGCGCGAGCGTCGCAAGCAGGCTGAGCGCCGATGGCGTCGCCGGCGTCGCCGTTTCCTACGTCGACAACAGCGGCATCGCGCGGGTCAAGGCCGTGCCCACGGCACGGCTCGAGGACGCGCTCGCGCACGGGATCGGGATGTCGCCGGTGTTCGACGTGTTCATGTTCGACGACGCGATCACGACCAGTCCCAGCTCGACGGGGCCGGTCGGAGACCTGCGGCTGTTCCCTGATGTGGAACGGCTCGTGAGGCTCGCCGCGCAGCCCGGGTGGGCGTGGGCGCCTGTCGACCGGCGCACCCAGGACGGCAAGCCGCACCCGGGGTGCCAGCGGACGTTCGCGCGCCGGATGGTCGAGCGGGCCGCCGCGCAGGGGCTGCGCGCGAGCATGGGCTTCGAGGCCGAGTGGGTGCTGGACGCGGGCGCCGGCGACACGTTCGTGCCGGCCACGTCGGGCGCGGCGTACGGCATGGACCGTCTGATCGAGGTCTCGGACTATTGCCGGGACATGCTCGAGGTGCTTGCCGCCCAGTCGCTCGAGGTGCTCCAGATACATCCGGAGTACGCGCCGGGACAGTTCGAGCTGTCGATCGCGGCGGCCGCGCCCGTCACCGCCGCCGATCAGATCCTGCTCATCCGGCACTCGATTCGGGCCGTCACCCGCCGGGCCGGGATGCGCTGCTCGTTTGCGCCGGCGATGATGGTCGGGGGCGTCGGCAACGGCTGCCACCTGCACACGAGCCTCTGGCGCGGAGAGCGAAGTCTGATGACCGGCGGCCCCGGACCGTACGGGTTGACCGACGAGGCGCAAGCGTTCATCGCCGGCGTGCTCGACGGGTTGCCGGCGCTGCTCGCGATCGGCGCGCCGAGCGCCGCGAGCTATCTGCGACTGATCCCGCAACGCTGGGCGGCGCCGTACCGCTGCTGGGGGCGGGAGAACCGCGAGGCCGGCGTGCGGTTGGCTGCGTCGGGCGAGCGCGCCAACGTCGAGGTCAAGTGCCTGGACGCGGCCGCGAACCCGTACCTGCTCGTCGGCGCGGTGCTCGCGCTCGGCCTCGACGGGATCGAACGCGGGCTGCGGCTCCCGGCCGAGGTCACGGTCGACCCGGCGACGCTGTCCGACGCGCAACTCGAGGCCGCCGGGGCGGAGCGTCTGCCCTCGAGCCTGGGGGAGACGCTCGAGCACTTCCGCGACTGCGACGCGCTGGCCGACGCGATGGGCCCGGCGCTGTTCGAGACCGTCGCCGCCGTGCGCGCGACCGAGGTCGAGCGGTTTGCGGGCGCCTCGGAGGATGAGATCGTGGCCGCCACGCGCTTTCGTTACTAGAGCGTGGACGCACCGCTGATCGACCACCATTGCCACGTCGTCGCGCGCGGCCCGCTCGACCGTGCCGGGCTCGAGTCGTTCCTCACCGAGTCAGACCGGCCACCGCCGGCCGGGTGCACGGCGTTCGATTCGCTACTCGGCCTCGAGGTGCGGCGGCGGTGCGCGCCGGTGCTCGGCCTGGCCGCCGGCGCCGATCCGGATGATTACGTCGCGCGCCGCGCCGAGCTCGGCGGCGACGAGGCGAACCGGCGGCTGCTCACCGCCGCCGGGATCGAGGCGCTCCTCGTCGACACCGGCCTGGGCGGTGACGCCCTGCTCGACCTCGACGAGCTCGCTCGCCTGAGCGGCGCTCGTGCGCACGAGGTCGTGCGGCTCGAGTCCGTCGCCGAGCAGCTCGCGGCGGACGGGGTGGGAGCGGCCGAATTCGAATTCGAGTTCGGCTCCGCGCTGCACGCGCGAACCGCTCACGCCGTCGCGGTCAAGTCGATCGTGGCCTACCGCTATGGCCTCGACTTCGACCCGCGCCCCCCGTCGACCGCCGAGGTCGTCAACGCCGCGGGTCGATGGCTCGCCGCCGGCGGCCGCCTGCGTGACGAGGTGCTGCTCCGCCACCTGCTGTGGGAGGGCCGCGCCACCGGCCTGGCGCTCCAGCTCCACACGGGATTCGGCGATCCCGACGTGGATCTCGCGCGGTCCGACCCCGCGCTGCTGACCGAGTTCCTGCGCGCGACCGTCGCCGGGCCGCCGGTGCTGCTCCTCCACTGCTATCCGTACCACCGCCACGCGGCGTACCTGGCGAGTGTGTTCCCGCACGTCGGCCTCGACGTCGGCCTGGCGATTCCCCATGTCGGGCGGCGGGCGGCCGCGGTCCTTGCCGAGACGCTCGAGCTCGCGCCGTTCCACAAGCTCCTGTACTCCTCCGACGCGTACGGGCTGGCCGAGCTGTACCTGCTCGGCGCGCTCGGCTTCCGCGACGCCGTGGATGAGGTGCTCGAAAACGAGCTGGCGATCGGCCGGTCCGATCGAGACCGGATCGCCCGGATGATCGGCTCGGGTAACGCGCGGCGGGTCTACGGGCTCGCGGACTGACCCTCGTCCGCAGCGGTCACGAGCCGCGGCGCGTGGCGATCAACCGCGCCCCGACCGCCGGCAAAAGCCCCTCGGCGATGAGCCCGACCTCGACTGCCTCGAGGCTCGGGCGGAGCTCCCAGCGGTGCAGGTAGGGACCGGGGACCGGCTCGCCGAGCTCGAAGTAGGGCTCGAGCGCGGCGCACACGATGGCGAGCGGATGGATGTGCTCTCGGAGCATCCCGAGTATCCGGTCCCTGTCGAGGTCGTGATCGACGGGGCCGAGCGTGTGGCGCTGGGCGATCCACCAGTCGACCGCACGGTCGTCGTAGCGAGCGACGTCGAGTTCGTCGATCACGAGCCGCCCGCCGGGCCCGATCAGCGTTGCGAGACGGGCGCAGGACTCCTCGAGCGGGTCGACGTGATGCAGCGACACGACCGCGACCGCCGCGTCGAACGAGCCGCGTGCCTCGAGCAGCGGGATCCGTTCGACACCGGGGCCCGACTTCTCGGATGGATCGATCGCTGTGACCTCCCATCCGGCAGCGCGCAACTCGCCGGCGAGCTCTCCCTGCCCGGCGCCGACCTCGAGGATGCGCGCCGGTGGCTCGGGCAGCGAGCACCGGACGTACGCGAGCAGGTTGGGTGTGAGCATCGCCCCATGATCGCCAATCGCCCGGCGTCGCGTCCGCGGGCCACGGCGCCGCCCGCGGACAGATCGCACCGGTCAGGAGATCGAGGCCGGCTGGCTCGTGCTCGTGTTGTAGTACTTGTCCCCGCTGTAGACGGCGGTCACCGATCCGGTGGCGTGGGACAGCGGCAGGAACGCGCGGCCGCGGTCGAGGCGCTCCGGACGCCCTACCTTCTGGCCGTCGAGGTAGAACTGGACGGTCCCGCCGGGCGCAACCGGCTCGGTCGTGTCGCCGGCCACCGTCGCTATCGCTCCGCGGCCGCCGTGCCACCGTCCGCCGCCCGCCTTAACCGTCGTCGTCGTGTGCCGGAACGCGACCGTGGTGGCGTAGTCGTACAGCAACTGGCGCCACGTGTACCACTCGTGTCCCGCATCCAGCCGGGCGTCGGTGAACGGGATGCCGGCCGCGGTGAAGTCCGCCTCGTAGCTGTTCAGCCCCGGGATCGTCAGCTCGTCGAAGTTCCCGCCGCCGAGCTCGATCCCGAGCCGGGTCTTCAGTGCGGGGTTCTGCCAGGCGGTCGAGGGATATGTCGGGGCGCCAAGGTCGGCGATGCTCCAGCTACCGAAGTAGCCGAACAGCGTCGTGTCGTTGAACAGGAGGTAGTTGGCGAGCAGCCCGCCGAGCGACAGACCCGCGAACGCACGGTCATTCGGGTTCTGCGACACGTTGTAGTGCGCGTTCACGTACGGGATCACGTAGTTCGACACGTCGAGCGCGTAGCACGAGCCGTCGAACAGCGAGCAGGTGCCGAGGTCGTTGAAGTCGGTCATGACGATCACCATCGGCTGGACCATGCGCGCCGCGATCAGGTTGTCGATGATGCGGTTCGCTGCTCCCTGCGTCGTCCAATCGACCTCGTTGCCGCCACCGCCGTGGCTCAGGTAGAGCGTCGGGTACGGGATGCGCCGGTGCGGGTTGTAGCCGGGCGGTAGATAGATCGCCAGCGGATGGGTGCCGACCGGGTCCGTCGACTGCGGGTCCGGATAGGACACGTCGGACAGCGATCCGTGCGCGCGCCGGTTGGGGGCCTCCCACCACAGGTTCGGAGTTCCGAAGCTCGGGTCCGAGGGCACGTAGACCTGGCTGTCGGGTTCGACGGAACCGCTCGTGTTCCACGGCGGATTGCTCGGATCGGCCAGCTCCGTGCACCCCGTCAGACCCGGCGGCGGGCTCGTGCAATTGACGTAGAACCCGTAGGTGAAGGTTCCGGACGGGAGCGGTGTGGTGTACGACCACACTCCGGTCGAGCTATCCAAGGCCATCTGCGCGACTGGCCAATTCGGCGCGGGTCCCTGGTTGGGGTAGGCAATCGGGAAATCTCCCGGGGCCCACTGTGACGGAAGCAGGCCGAGCGATGACGTCGTGCTCGTGTTCGCGGCGTTCGAGAAGTACCACTCGCCGCGGATCTGGACCGTCGTGGCGGAGGGGTCGTAATAGCGGAACGTGACCTCGTAGCCGGTGGGCGTAGTCCCCGTATGGATCACCTCGGGCGAGAACTGGTGCGTCCCCCTGAACCCAGCCCCGTGGGTCCCCCTGAATGCGGCGCCCCGGTGTGTGGCTCGCGCGGCGGCGGGGGGCGCGGCGGTGGCGATCACGGCCAGCGCGAGCACTGCAGCAAGAGTGATGACCCCTCTCTGGCGTGAGTGGCCAGCGGGCAGCGGACGACCCATGTGCACGATCCTCCTCCTGGTGGGCTGTGGACGATCTTTCGGCCAGCGCCGATGGAGCGATCGAGCTACCGGCCTCCCTTCCCTCTGACGTTTTCAACCTTACGCCCATGCTGGCTCGTGTCAAGCAGATTGATTAGACGCCGTCGAGGTCCACGCCGTGAGCGACGTTAGGATCCGCCGCCCCATGCTCGGCCCGGCGGCTCCATGAACCACGAGGACCGCAGCGCACTCGCGCTGTCGTGGAGCGGCGGCAAGGACTCGGCGCTCGCGTTGTGGGTGCTCGGCCGCGAGTACGGCGTCGTCCCGCAGGCGTTGATCACGACCATCACCGACGTCTACGAGCGAATCTCGATGCACGGTGTTCGCCGTTCGCTGCTGACCCGGCAGGTGCGGGATATCGGAATCCCGCTGGTCGAAGTCGAGATCCCGGTCGGGTGTACCAACGAGGAGTACGAGCAGCGCATGGCGCAGGCGTTCGCGTCAGAGCCGCTGGCGAGCGTCGAGGCGGTCGCGTTCGGAGACCTGTTCCTCGAGGACATCCGGGCGTACCGCGAGGAGCGCCTGGCGGCGGCCGGCAGACGGGGGTGCTTCCCGCTGTGGCACCGCGACACCACCGCGCTCGCGCGCGAGTTCATCGCGGCGGGCTTCGAAGCGATCATCGTGTGCGTCGATCCGACCAAGCTCGATCGCTCGTTCGCCGGGCGCCGGTTCGACCAGCGGCTGCTCGACGATCTTCCCGCCGGCGTCGACCCCTGTGGCGAGAACGGCGAGTTCCACACGTTCGTCTGCGCCGGCCCGATCCTGTCCGAACCGATCGCCGTCGAGGTCGGTGAGACCGTCGAGCGGGACGGGTTCGTGTTCACCGACGTGACGGTCCGCTGAGCAGTGTTCCGCGACTGTCACATTTGGCCACCCTGGCGTGTCAAATGAGGTAGACCGCGGTATCAACAACGTAGACCGCGGTGACCAAACCATGACTGGAGGACAAACATGGAACCGCGAATGACAAACCCCGTGATGGTCGTACCCGGCGCGATGGCGGCGCTGCAGAAGCTCGGCGCCGGCGCCCGCAGGTCCGGGGTGCCCGCCACGACGCTGTTCCTGGTCGAGGTGCGAGCCAGCCAGATCAACGGATGCAGCGTCTGCCTGGACATGCATACGCGTGAGCTCCGGAACGCCGGCGAGCCCGACGAGCGCATCTTCATGGTCGGCGCCTGGCGTGAGGCTCCGTACTACAGCGACGCCGAGCGCGCCGCACTGGCGCTGACCGAATCGCTCACCCGACTCGCCGACAGCTCGAATGCCGTCCCCGACGAGGTCTGGGACGAGGCTGCCCGCCACTACGACGAGTCGCAGCTCGCGGGTCTCGTGATCACGATTGCGGGGATCAACGCTTGGAACCGCATCAACGCCGCCACGCGGCAAATTACCGGCGAGTGGGTCGAGCAGTTCATCGGCGGTGCCGAGCACGCCGGCCAGGCCGCCTGACCCGGCCGGAACTTGAACAGTCGAGCAGCCCCCGCCGAGCGGGCGCGCCCGGTCGCGCGCGCCCGCTCGGTCCGCCTCGCTCGCGGCAGGCTCCCAACGCGGTCGCGCCGGGCGCTTTCGTAGCATCGGTGGCATGAGAACAACTCAAGAGATCGTCGACTCAATTGACACCCGGCTTGCCGAACTGAGCGACCAAATCAAGACCTTGGAAACCGCCCGAACCGCGCTCGATCGCGGCGAGAGCGCTCCGCGGGCCGAGAGCGCTCCACGGGCCGAGAGCGCTCCACGGGCCACCTCTCGCCCGCGGTCCTCTCGCCCGCGGGCCGCCCGCCGTCCACGCGCCGTCCCCGCCGATCAGGTCGAGTCGCTGCTGTCCGGGAACGGTGGGCTGAGCACCTCGGAGCTTGCCGACCGGGCGAACGGGAACCGCGACCAGGTGCTCGGGCTGCTCCGAGAGCTGGAAGCGGCCGGCAGGGTCCGGAGAACCGGACAACGCCGCGGGACGCGCTGGCACCAGATCACCGACGAGGACCGCATCCGCGTGCGGGCCGCCGAGCTGGAGGCCACGCGCAGACGACCCTCGTGACCCGCGCGCAGACGACCCTCGCGGCCCGCGCGCGGACGACCCTCGCGGCCCGCGCGCAGACGACCCTCGCGGCCCGCGCGCCTACGGCAGGAATACGCTGCGCTCACCGACGGGGTCGGTGGTGGCCCAGACCGCGTGCACGTCCGCCAGGGATTTCGGGCTCGGACTGAGCGCGATCGCCCCGGCGTCGATCTCATCCACGAGCGACGGCAACTCGGCGAGGTAGCCCTCGGGGGAGACGGCCCCTTGGCCGTTGCCCTGTAGGCGTAGGTTCGCGGAGCGCAGCGCCACCGACGGCAGCTCGAGCGTCGGGCCGGCGATCGCGCCGATCTGGATCCAATCGAGCGCACGGCTGCGGTCCGAGCGCGCGCGGAGCAGGGTCATCATCGTCGTCTGCGCCGGCGCTCCCCACAGGTAGTCGATGACGATGTCCACCTCGGCAGCCGCCGCGGCAAGCGCTCGCTCGGTCGCCTCGGCGTCGTCGGTCAGCTGGACTACGTCGTCGGCACCGAGCGAGGTGAGTGCGCGCAGCCGCTCGAGGTTCCGGCCCGCGCCGACGACGTGCCCCGCGCCGAGCCTCCGCGCGACCCGAACGGCCATCGTTCCGGCGTTGCCCGTGGCTCCGAGGACGAGGACGCTCTGGCCGGGTTTGAGCGGGACGCGCCGGCGCAGGGCCACCCATGCCGACATGGCCGGATTCATGGTGGCGGCGACCGTCGCGATATCGACGTCGTCGGGCAGCTCGATCGCTCGCGCCTGCGCAACCACCGCTTTCTCGGCCATCGTTCCGAAGTGGGCGTCGTCGGCGACGAAGTAGATCAGCTTGCCGTCCGGTCGGCGGCCGACTGCGTCGATACCGGGGATCATCGGCAACGCGCCGGTGCTCGTGTAGTGCCTCCCGGCCGCGCCGCTGCGGACCCGTGGGTGCAGGCCGGCGGCGAGCACGTCGACGAGGATCTCCTCGCTCGCGGTCGGTTGTGGAACCTCGATCTGCTGGTAATGGGGCGGCTCCTCGAATGAGGTCACCACCGCTGCGTTCATCGTTGCCATGAGGGTTTGCTCCTGCTCGGCTCCTGCGGGACCCCGCCCGCGAGTCAGTTTAGTTCGTACCACGTACTAGTTTAGTTTGTGGCACGTACTAAATCAAGTACGATCCCGACGTGGAACGCGAATCGCCACAACGGCCGGCGCCGGAGGGCACGCGCGAGCTGAGTCCGGACGATGCGCTGGCCCAGCTGTCATTCGTCGTCTATCGCATGCTCGAGCACCGAGCAGCCGAGCACGACCTCTCGATCATCCAGACGCGTCTGCTCGGAGTCCTTCGCGATCGCAACCCGACGATCAACGAGCTGGGCAGGCTGCTGGGTCTCGACAAGTCGAGCACGAGCGGGCTCGTCGAACGCGCCGAGCGCCGCGGCCTCGTGGCCCGCGCGCCGTCCCCCACCGACGGACGCTCCGTGCTGGTCAGCCTCACCGACGCCGGTCGATCGCTCGTCGCCGAAGCGTCGGTCGGATTCGAGGCGGACGTATCCGCGCTTGTTGGTCGCCTGCCGCAGCGAGACCGCTCCGCGCTGAACGCGCTCGTAACGCGCGTGCTCGCGGCCCATGCAGCGGAGCACGGGATCGAGCTGTTCCCCCACGATCGGTGACGCCGCCTCGCCGTCGAAGTCGATCACCGCGTACCCGCCGTAGCTCCGGGTGCCCTTCGCGACCGTGTAGTCGTCGGTGTTCTGCCAGTCGATGCTGGCTTGGTCGACCAAACCGGCGCAGCCGGTCAATCAGCTCCGCCACCCACTGTCTGAACCCGTGCGCGGTCAGCGGTAACTCGCTGGCCGTCACGAGTTGATTTTCACATCACGCTCTGGAACTGCCTGAGCGCAGGGCTCGGCTGCAGAAAGATCGTCCCCGGGGGCCGCGTGAGATCGTCAAACGCACGGGGAGTACTGGCCGCCGGAGTCCCTTGACGTGCCTTCGGGTCCGTGAGCACGCGCCGGATCTCGTCGTACGTCTCCTGCGGCACCACCCGGTGCTCGGGATGCTCGTCTCGAGCCGCGACGCTACTCCCGCCCGACGGATGGCGTCAAGACGTCCGCTTGTCGAACGCGCGTCGGGCGACGACCGCGATCGACTTGGCGAGCTCGCCGGCTCGGTCGACGCTTTCCACGGCATCTGCGAGCTCGCGGCGACCTGCGCACACCGACCAGATCTCGAGCGTGACCGGCCGGCCCCGAATCGCGTCCTCGAGGCGGCCAAGCTCGGCAGGCTCGAGCTCGATCCGGCGCCGGTAGCGCGACACGACCAAATCGACAAGGTTCATGTTCCGAGCTCCCGCGGCCCACAGCAGGAAGCCAAGCGACCACAGCCGCGGTCCTCGCCCCGCGCCGGTCCAGTCCACGATCGCGAGCTTCTCCTCGGCGGTCGGGATCGCGTTGGCGGGGACGAAGTCCGGGTGCACGAACGCGTGGGGCAGATCGTGGCAGTCATCGATCCGCTCGACCTCGTCGCGGAGACGGTCGGCAGCTCCCGAACCCCGACTTGCCCGAGGTGATCGTCCAGCAGTTCGGCCGCGGCAGCGATCTCTTCACGAGGCCCGCCGTCGAACGACAGGTGATGCCAGGCGCCTCCCGAGCGCAGATTCGTGGCCGGGTGTGCGTGCAGCCCTCCCAGCATGGCGCCGAGTATCGCCGCCGACCGGCCCGGCCGGAGCGGCCCATGATCCTCGAGGAAGTCGGTGACGAGCACGCCCTGACCGAGGAACTCGGACACGGGCTCGGGATCTGCGCAACGCTCAGCCGGGAAGCCAGCTCGCTCGAGCCCGCGCAGGATCGCCGCGTCCTCCTGCACGCCGGTGAGCGGCCGCTCCGCCGCGAACACTCGCGCCACCCAGCGCGAACCGTCCTGACGATCGACCCGGAACACCCCGAGATCGAGCGGGACCACCGCAGCAACCTCGACGCCGTAGCGCTCCTCCAGATGCTCGTCCAGACCATCAACGCGCGGTGGTTCAAGCATCCGCCGCGGACGATACCCGCCGGTCAGCGGGGACCCGAGCGGCGATAGGATCTCCCGCGTCCGTCCTAGCCGATCGAGAGGGCGTCAGCATGGAGCAGGGGTTGGCCGTGCAGGAACGGGGTGATTCGGCTGATCCGGCAATTCTCCTGTGGCCCGGCCTGGGCTCGACCGGCGCCTACTTCGCCGGCATAGCGGAGGGGCTGCCAGGCCGAACCGTCGCCGTGGATCCGCCTGGCTCCGGCCGTTCCGGACCGATCGATCGCTACACGTCAGAAGCGCTCATCGAGATCGCCGCCGCCGTCACCGAGGCATACGGCTGTCGGGCGATCGTCGGTCACTCGCTCGGCGCGTATGTCGCCGTCGGCTTGGCCGCCGACCCACCTGCCGGACTCCGCGCGGCCGTGTTGCTCGACGGCGGTTTCATCAACGCCGCGGCAATGGCCGAGCTTGGGATGCCGGT
>Ga0335072_10006383_pt1 | contig 17243 bp, 13 predicted proteins | sample Lox_Sample_21_FD_206725 | JGI IMG/M metagenome (GOLD analysis project Ga0335072, IMG submission 206725) | Soil microbial communities from Loxahatchee National Wildlife Refuge, Florida, United States - Lox_Sample_2.1 | ecosystem: Environmental > Terrestrial > Soil > Wetlands | place: USA...
CCGCCGTGAGCAGGCTCTCCATGGTCGCCTGCCCGGGTCGGCTGACCGTATTGAAGGCGCCGCTGATGCCGGCATCAGCGGCGTGCAGCATCCACCGCCCCAGGTCACGGCAGTCGATGTACTGCAGGGGGAAGTCCCTCGGTCCCGGCGCGAGCACGTCCCCGCCCCGCTCGATGCGCCTCAGCCACCACGGCATCCGCCCGACCCCCTCGTAGGGCCCGAGTATGAGCCCGGCCCTTGCCATGACCGATCGGCCGGAGAAGTACCGCCCGACGGCCAGTTCTCCGCCCATCTTGGCGGCCGCGTAGTCAGCGGACTCCTCGCTGTCGGCGTCGGCCTCGACTACCGGCGCGCTCTCATCTGCACCTGAAGGGATCGGCCAGGCGTAGACCGAGCGGCTCGACACGTAGCCGTAGTGCCCGGTACGGTCAGCGAGCACTTCCGCCGAGTCACGGACGACTCGCGGGGCCTGGCTCCACGTGTCGATCACCGCGTCCCAGTCATCCGAGCCCAGCGCGGCCCGAAGCTGCTCGGGATCGGTACGATCCGCGTGCCTGGCCTCAGCGCCAGGGACCTGCACACCGCTGACGCCCCTGTTGATCGTGATGACCTCGTCCCCGCGAGCCAGTGCCTCTTCTACGACCGCCCGTCCGACATGATGCGTACCGCCAAGTACCAGAAGTCTCATGTCGTCCATCGTGGCCGATCAGCACCACCGGACGCCAACATTTTCACCGCCGAGAGAATCTGCTCTCAGCAGAGGCGGCCGGTCAGGTCAGCTACTGGCCGCAAGGTGCGGGATCGTAGCCGGGCAGGCTGCCGAGCTGATCGAGCAGCCAGCGCGAGGACAGCACCTTCACCAGCGCCTGCACCTCGCGAGACGCCGCCTGCCCGGCCGGGATGACCAGGTCGAATCGCTCGGCCGCGAGCGGCAGGAAAGCGAGCCCGTAGGCGAGTGCGGCGGGCTCGCTGGCGACCCCCGCGTCGGCCAGCCGCGTGGCGACGGCCTCCGCGACCTGGAGATGCCCCGTCGCCCTGGTCTCGTAGCCTGGCACCTGCCCGCCGGGGATCCCGATCCCGGCCAGCTCGCGGTCGAGCACGCTCCTCGCCTCTGCGCCAGGCTCCCTGTTCACCAGGCGCAGTCCGGCGCTGACCACGTCGTCCAGTCCCTTGATCCGGTCCGCGTCTTCCGGCCGGAGCACAAGCCCTTCGTGCCAGGCACTGAACCCGATGACCTGGCTGCCGTCGGGAATCAGGCCAGGATCAGGCTGACCGCTCAGATGCACTCCGGCGACGTGCACAAGGCCGTTACCCGCCAGGCGCAGCGCCTCCCGGCTCGCGCACGGCCACCAGGCGAACCCGATCGGAGGATCAAGCAGGCTCAGCGGCTCAGACAGCAACGGCAGCGCCGGATCGCAGCCGGCGATGACCAGAGTCGGCTTCGGCGGCCCGATCGGCCGGACGCGGACCTGGTCAGCAACGGCCGGCCCGGTAATCAGGCCGCCCGCAGGCAGGAAACCGGCCCGGCTAACCGTAGGGCCAGCGAGCGGGAGCGCCACGAAGGAGTCGGCGATCGGCGCCAGCGTTACCCGCTGCGCCTCGGCGGCGGGCGCTGCCAGGCTGGCCGCCACGGTGGGGATCGCGCCCTCGCTGCCGAACAGCTCATCGACGGTCAGGCCGAGCGCCTGGGCGAGCGCGAGCGCGACCCGCAATGACGGGTCAGACTGGCCGGATTCGACCGCGGATACGGCTTGCCGCGACACGCCGGCCATGCCGGCGAGCTGCTGCTGCGAGAATCCCCTGACCTGACGAGCCAGCCGCAGCCTGGTGCCGGTCACCAGCTCCGCTGCCCGGCTCATCGTGCCGCCCCGTCAGTGGCGAACCGGGGAGGGTCGGTCACGGTGACCGTCGTCTCCTTGTCCGCAGGGAGCGGCTCAGGCAGCTTCACGTGGACAGCGTCGCCGGCCGGGGTACGCAAGCTGACCTCCCACCTGGCCTCGGAAGGACGGCAGGCAGTCACGACACCGGAGAGTGCTACGCCTCGCTCCGGGTGCCAGCCGGCGAGGACCCGGTCAGGATGCACCCCGATGAGATCGTCACCTTCAGGTACGAACGCCGTGTAGCCGACCAGCTCAGCGACGCGGCGCGACGCCGGTCGCAGAACTACCTCTGACGGCCAGCCAACCTGCAGCAGGCTGCCGCGGTCGAGCACCGCGAGCCGGTCGGCGAAGGCCTGAGCTTCGGCGAGTTCGTGCGCGACAAGCACCGAGGGGACCCCCCGCTCCGCGATCAGTGAAATCACCAGCTCGGTGAGGTTACGCCGCAAGCTGAGGTCGAGCCCGGTATACGGCTCGTCGAGAAGCAGCGCGTCGCATCGCGAGAGCAGCAGCCGCCCGAGCGCGACCCGGTGGGCCTGCCCGCCGGAAAGCCGGGCAGGCATCGACCGCAGCAGTCCCTCGATGCCGAGCGCCTTCGCCAGCGATCTCAGTTCCGCTTCGGTGCAGCCGCCTGAGTACCTGAGGTTGTCCCTGACCGACAGGTGCGGGAACAGGCCGGGATCCTGGCGGAGCAGCCCGACCTTGCGCCGCCATGGCGGCAGCGCGATCACCGGTGCCTGAGTGCTGGTCAGCACCTTCCCCGCCAGCGTGATCCGCCCCCGGTGCGGCACGATCAGCCCGGCGATCGCCTCGAGCAGGGTCGTCTTCCCCGCGCCTGACGGGCCGAAAAGCGCGAGGCGCTCCCCGGGCGCGACCTCAAGCGACGCGCGGACCGTGAAGTCCCTGCGGTCAACCTCGACGTCGGCTTCGAGCACGGGCGCTCCAGATGTAGGCCGCCAGCGGCAAAGGCAGCGCGACAACCAGCAGGACCAGGGCGTACGGCAGAGCGGACGCCAGCCCGGTCTCTTGCAGCGTCGTCCAGATCTGCAGCGGAAGCCCGTATGGATGGTAAGCGATGATCACGACCGCTCCGAAGGCACCCATCGCGCGTGCCCACGCCACGGCCAGCGCCATGGCGAGACCGGGAGCGGACAGCGGCGCCGTGACCCGCCTGAACACGCGCAGCGGCCGGTCACCAAGCAATTCGGCCTGCTGCTCAAGGCGGGGGTCGACGCTGGCGAAGGCGGCCTGCGCGCCAAGCACGTAATACGGAGCCGACTCGTACACCTCGGCGATGACCAGGGCGAAGAACGTGTTGACCGTCGAGATATTGACGTGCCCGAGCACCTGCCCCGCGAACGTGAAAGGACCGACCATGAAGATCAGCAGCAGGCCGATCACCAGCGGCGGCAGCAGCAGGCTCGCCAGCACCCCGACCTCCCAGATCCTGGGAAACGGCAGCGTGCCCCTGGCCAGGCCCCAGGCGAGCGGAGTGCAGAACACGACCAGCACGCCCAGCGTGATCAGGCCGGACTCAAGCGAGATGATGAGCGGCTGCCAGGCGCCAGGCGCGGTGAGCGAACTGACGATCGAGTTCCATGACAGGTGCGTGAGGAGCGCGATCACAGGACCGAGCAGAACGATCCAGATGATCCCCGTGCCGGCGATCCCCGCCATGCCAGACACGTTGTGCAGCCGCCTGGTCAGCGGCGCATCCCACGGCCGGCGCCGACCTGGCGGGCGGGCTGCCCCGGCCGGCCCTGCCTGGCCGGCCGTGGCAACCCGCTGCGGACTAACCGCCCAGCTCACTCTTCACCGCGGAGGGAATATTCGTGCCGCTCCCAGTCGGCGTGAGCAGCGTGTACCCGCCCTGCTGATAGAGCTTCCGCCCGGCAGGAGAGAGCAGGAACTTGACGAAAGCCACCGCAGCGGCAGTCGGCTTGCCGATGGTCGTGACGTCGAGCACCAGCGGGGAACCCGTCTTTGTCGCCTTCTGGCCGTTGTCGGTGATCGTGACCGTCGCCTTCGCGTACTCCGCCGCGTCAGCGAAGTCGCCGAGGTTGATGTTCGGCGGCAGCTTGATGTAGGGCAGGTGCAGTTCGATGGCCTGGTTCTGATAGGCACTTGCGGCGTCGAGTTGCCCGGACTGCAGCGTTGAGTCGAGCGACGCCTCGGCGTAGATCTCTGAAGAAGACGACGAGCCGAACGGCGTGCCGATGATCTTGGCCACGGTGTCCGAGGGCAGGTGATAGGCCATCTGGGCCAGTTCGAGCATGTAGATGAACGAGCGGCCCTGCGGGTCGATGTTCGGATCGGTCCTGCCGAGCTTGAATCCCGGCTTCTCCATCAGCAGGAACAAGTCCTTCAGCGGCTCCTTGCCGCTGGCGATCGCCTTGAACTGACTGGCGTACTTGCTCTTGGGATTGTAGGCAACGACCATCGAGGTGCCAGCGTACTGCACGTACCACGAGGTGAATTTCGGCTCGAGCGGCGTGATGTTGTCCGCGCCGACGCTCTGGAAGACGTTGGGGCTTATCTCTCCAGCGGCGATGTCTGACTCAAGTGCGCCGGCCGAGTTCACCCAGTCTGTGTACTTGTACCCGGTGGCCTTGGTGAAGGCAGGGACGAAGAGCTTCTCGTTGAGATATTCGAGTGAGGACGCGTAAGCGACCTTCGCTTCACCGGTCGCCGCCGGCTTCTTGGCGCCGGCCGACGAGGTAGTCGAGGACGAGCTGCAGCCTGTGGCCGCGACTGCGATGCACGCGGCGAGCACGAGCCCGGCGCGCCAGCCGATAGTGGGCTTAGTCATGACTCGGACGATAGCCATTGTCACTTGCGCAAAGCAAGAATCCTTGACACGACGATGTCGCATCGGGCGCTCCGAGCGTGCGCTGACCGGGTCTTCAGTGAACGTTCAGGTTGAGGGCGTTACATTGAGAGGCTGCCAAGACCGCTCGGGGCTGGCTGACGGCTGCGCTTGGATAACAAATGCGGCCCAGGTGCTGCCTGGCCCTTAGCATGGTCACCGGCAGGCGGACCCGACTACTTCCTCGTGGCAAGGCAGGACAGGAATGGGCAAGGCGGAGCGAAACCGCGCGGCGAATGCCAGGCAGCGAATCGCCCAGCAGCAGGAAGCGGCCAGGCGAGCGGAAGCTCAGCGGAGGCTGCTGATCGTCGGCGGCAGCGCACTCATGGTCATCGTGATCGTCGTCGGTCTGGTCGTCGTCAGGTCGCTGACCAAGACGTCGGCCGCACCGCGGGCCGCGAGTACCGCGGCCAAGACCAACGCGAACCTTCAGAACCTGATCACCAATGTGCCTGAAGCGGTGCTCACCAAGGTCGGTGCCGGCCCGACGGGCACGGCCGCGGTAGCGCCGCTCAAGACGATCACGGACAAGCCGCTCACGCAGGACGGCAAGCCGGAAGTCCTGTTCATGGGTGCCGAGTACTGCCCGTTCTGCGGCGCGGAGCGGTGGGCGCTCACCGAGGCGCTGAGCCGCTTCGGCACGTTCTCAGACCTGCACTTCATTCACTCCTCAAGCACGGACACGTACGCTGACACGCCGACGCTGACCTACTACAAGTCGACGTACACGAGCAAGTACATCTCGTTCCAGCCGATCGAGGAGGAGACCGTCACCTCGCAGCCGCTGCAGAAAGCAACTACCGCGGAGACGGCACTGATCAACAAGTACACCGGGGGCGAGTTCCCCTTCGTGGATGTCGGCGGCAAGTACATCGTTGACGGCGCTCAGTACCAGCCGAGTACGTTCGGAGCCGTCGCGACGCCTGGACAGGACAGCAAGTCGATCCTGACCTGGGCCGAGGTCGCCAACGACATGCAGAACCCGGACAGCCCGGTCGCCCAGGAGATCCTCGGCGCGGCTAACCACATCACCGCGGCGATCTGCAAGATCACCAACGGACAGCCGGGCAGCGTGTGCAAGTCGCCCAGCGTAACCTCGATTGGCGGGGATATCTGATGGCAGCACAAAAGCAGGCCAAACGCCGCCGCCACGCGGTCAGCGCCAAGCAGAGCGCCAGTCACGGCAACAACCGCGGCAAGTCCAGCGCCAGTTACCAGCAGGCGCCAGCACCGGCCACCCAGGCCGGCGGTGGTCCCGGCCTCGGCCAGGCCATGTTCCGTCCCCGCACCAAGTCCTGGATCGGAACCGCTCCGGCCGCCGACTCCTCGGCCGACACGGACCTCGCGGGCATCAAGTCGCACGAGCCGCTCCCGCGCCGGATCCTGAGCTGGATGCGGGAGCATCCCCTCCCGCTGACCACCTGGATCCTGTCGGCGATCGGCCTCGGCGTCTCGGTTTACCTCACGATCACGCACTATGACACCGCGATCACCATTGCCTGCTCGGACAAGGGGCTCGTCAACTGCGAGGCGGTCACCACGAGCCCGCAGTCCATGGTGTTCGGCATCTTCCCCGTGGCCGTGCTCGGGCTCGCGTTCTACTGCTTCATGTTCGCGATCAACTCGCCATGGGCCTGGGCACGCAACCGGTTCCCGCTGGTCAGGTGGGCGCGGCTCGGCTCGGTGATCGTCGGCATCGGCTTCGTGCTCTACCTGGTCTACGCCGAGCTGATCCAGATCCAGAACATCTGCCTGTGGTGCACGAGCGTCCACGTGATCACGTTCTTGCTGTTCGTGTTGCTTGTCTACGACGCCACCTCATGGACGTCGTCAACCGCCAGCCGCCGCTACTGAATTAACAGAGGATTTCACTCATGAGCAAGGCCGAGCGAACCAGGAGCCTGAACGCCCAGGCCAGGATCGCGGAGATGCAGGCCAGGCAGCGCCGGGCCGAGCAGCGGCGCCGGCTGCTCCTGGTGTTCGGCTCGACCTTCCTCGTGATAGTCGTCGTAGTCACCTTCATCGTGGTGAAGAGCTTGCAGTCGCCCGCTAAGCAGGCGGCAGGATCCCATGGCGGCCTGCCGTCGAAGGTGGTCAACGACGTGCTCAACGTGCCGGCGAGCACGCTGAGCACGGTAGGCACGGGGGCGTTGCCGCCGGTCAGCGAACTGCCGCTGAAATCGATCAGTGACACTTCGCTTGCCAAGGTCAACGGCAAGCCAGAGATGCTCTATATCGGCGCCGAGTTCTGCCCGTACTGCGCGGCGATGCGCTGGTCGATGGCCGTCGCGCTGGGCCGGTTCGGCAGCTTCGGCACGATCAAGGGCATTCACTCGTCGAGCACGGACGTGGACCCGAACACGGCCACGCTGACGTTCTACAAGCAGAAGTACTCAAGCCCGTACCTGACCTTCACCCCGGTCGAGAACGAGACGATCTCGCACGCCCCGCTTCAGGCCACGACCAAGGCGCAGCAGGCGCTCTGGGTGAAGTACGACTCGCAGGACGGCGGCACCGGCTACCCGTTCATCTACTTCGGCGGCAAGGTCATCCTCACCGGCCCGCTCTACGACCCGGCGGTGCTCAAGGGCCTGTCCTGGTCGCAGATCGCCAGCCAGCTAAGCAACCCGAACAGCCAGGTCACGCAGAACGTCATCGGCGCCGCGAACTACCTCACCGCCGCGATATGCAAGATGACGGGCAATTCGCCAGCCAGCGTCTGCCAGGCCGCTCCCGTCACCAAGATCGAGCCCACGATCAAGTAGCGTCGCGGGCATCCGCTCAGCCCTTCCGCCGGGCCACGCGGCCCGGCCAGCAGCATCAAGTAGTCAGCGATGCTGTACGCCAGGCCCCGGCTACCGCAACCATGTCCCGGCGATGTCACCCGGACAGCAGCAGGTAGCCACCGTTGTTGTCGGATCCGCCCCGCCAGCAGCAACGCAAGGCCAACGATGCTGCTCGCCCGGCCCGCCCCTGGCTAGGGAATTTGTTAGCCTCGGAAGTTGTTAGGGTGGCGAACAATGCCATTAGGCAGGGGCTGCACGATGTCTGGACAAACAAGGCAAGTCGATGATGCCGCGCTGACCATCGTCAGGTTGTTCCGTGCCATGGAGCGGGTCGGCTCCGGACTAACGCCGCAGCAGTACCGGGTGCTGAAACTGGTCGGCGCGGGTGGTGAGCGCTCGGCCCGGCTGGCCGAGAAGCTCGCGATCGCCAAGCCGACCCTGACAAGCACCGCCGACGGACTGGTCGCGGCCGGGCTGCTAACCAGGGAAACCGAGGCCGCCGACCGGCGGGCCGTGCGGCTGCGCCTGACCGAAGCCGGGGATGCGGCGGTGCACAAGGCTGACGAAGCTTACGCCGGCTGGCTCGGCGAACTGCTGGAACGAGCGGGCGACCCCGAGCGGCTGCTCGGAGATTTCGCCGCGCTCGAGCAGGCGATGGAAGAGATGTGGCTGGCCAGGCGGGCCGCGAAGGCGGGCCGGAATTAGAAGGAGACGAATGAAGAAGGCGGCCGATCCGCACCAGCGCTGGCTGCGACGGCTCATCGGATACTGCTGGCGGCACCCGCGTGCCGTCATTATCTCTCTCGGCGGATCACTGCTCGCCACGCTGATCGCGGTGATCATTCCGCTGATCCAGCGGGACATCGTGAACAACGCGATCCTGACCAGGCACCAGCCGATCTGGATCGGCGCGACGGCCCTGCTCATCGCGGCCGCCCTGAGTTTCGCCGGCGTGTTTACCCGCCGTTACATCGGCAGCCGGATCTCGCTCGACGTACAGCACGAGATGCGGACAGAGATGTTCGCGTCGCTGTCCCGCCTCGACGGCGCCCGCCAGGACCAGCTCCACACCGGCCAGGTAGTGAGCCGGTCCATTTCCGACGTGAACATGGTCCAGGGCCTGCTCGGAATGACCCCGATGCTGCTCGGCAATGTGCTGCTGTTCTTTTTGTCGCTCGCGGTCATGGCTTTCCTTTCGCCGCTGCTGACCATCGTTGCCCTCGCGGTCGGGCCCGCCTTGTTCTTCATCTCGATCGCCTCGCGGAACAAGCTGTTCCCTTCGAGTTGGGCGGCGCAGCAGGAGGCGGCCAACGTCGCCGCCGTGGTCGACGGTGCCGTGACGGGCGTCCGCGTGGTCAAGGGCTTCGGCCAGGAAGAGCAGGAGGTCAACCGCCTCGAGGGCGCCAGCCGCGTCCTGTACGCGATGCGCGTGCGCACGATCAGGCTGACCGCGCGATTCAACCCGACTCTGCAGGCCGTGCCAGCGCTCGGACAGGTCGGTGTGCTGGCGTTCGGCGGCTGGCTGGCCATTCACGGCGAGATCAACCTGGGTACGTTCTTCGCGTTCTCCTCCTACATCGCGCAGCTTGTCGGCCCGGTGCGGGCACTGACGGGGCTGATCACGATCGGGCAGGAAGCCCGCGCCAGCGTGATCAGGGTCTTCGAGGTCATCGACTCCACGCCGGTGATCACAGAGAAGCCAGGCGCTGTCGCGCTGCCGGCCGACGCCCGCGACGTCGAACTCGACGACGTGACCTTCGGCTACCTGAAGTCCGAGCCGGTGCTGCGCGGGCTGTCGCTCAAGGTCTCGCCTGGCGAGACCGTCGCGGTCATCGGCACCTCCGGGTCGGGCAAGTCCACGATCTCGCTGCTTCTGCCCAGGTTCTACGACGTGAACAAGGGCGCGGTAAGGATCGGCGGGCACGATGTCCGCGATCTCACGATGGACTCGCTGCGCTCGTCGATCGGCCTGGTGATGGAGGAGAGCTTCCTGTTCTCCGATTCCGTGCGGGCCAATATCGCCTACGGGCGGCCCGAAGCGACCGATGAGCAGATCGTCGCGGCGGCGCGGGCTGCCGAGGCGGACGAGTTCATCAGGGACCTGCCCGACGGCTACGACACCGTGATCGGCGAGCAGGGCCTGACCTTGTCAGGCGGCCAGCGGCAGCGGGTCGCGCTCGCACGGGCGCTGATCACCGATCCAGCGATCCTGGTGCTCGACGACGCGACCTCCGCGATCGACGCACGGGTCGAAGCGCAGATCCACGAGACGCTGCGGCGGGTGATGGCGGGCCGTACCACGCTCCTGATTGCCCACCGGCGGTCCACGTTGCAGCTCGCGGATAAGATCGCCGTCCTCGATGCCGGCCGCCTCGTCGACCTCGGCACGCACGAGGAACTCGCCGAGCGCTGCCCCCTTTACCGGCTGCTGCTTTCCGGGCCTGGCGAGGACGCCGAGGGCGTCGACGCGGGCGAACTGGCTTACTACGAAAAGAGCGACCGCCTGGCAACGGGGAAGGCGGGCGGCCAGCAGGGAATCACCCCGTCCCTCTGGCCCGCCGACTACCGCGCCGGGTCAGGGGACTCGTCCGCGCTTGACAGGGCAGCCGGGCCGACGTCCTTCCGGGTGAATCTCAGGCAGGCCAGCGTGAACGGCAGCATGCTCGCCGACCTGCCGCCGACGCCAGAACTGCTGGCTAAGGTAGCGGCGCTTCCGCCGAGCAAGGACGAGCCGGAAGTCGACGAGGCATTCGCCAAGGCACCCGATCCCAGGTTCAACCTGGCGCGGCTGCTCAAGCCGTTCTTGATCGCGCTGGTCGCCGGCCTGGTTCTCGACGGGCTCGACGCGATCGCAAGCGTGGCCCTTCCCTGGCTGATGCGGGGCGGCATCGACCACGGCATCGAGGTCAAGGCGTTCCATGTCATCATCATCGTGTCGGCGGCGGCGTTCGCGATCGTGCTCGCTGACTGGGTCGTGAACGCGGTGCAGACCGTGGTCGTCGGCAAGAACGGCGAGCGCCTGCTCTACACGCTGCGGGTTAAGATCTTTGCCCAGCTACAGCGGCTCGGACTCGACTTCTACGAGCGCGAGATGTCCGGCCGGATCATGACGAGGATGACGACCGACGTGGACGCGATGTCCACGTTCTTGCAGACCGGGCTGATCACGATGGTCAACTCGCTGCTCACGTTCGTCGGCGTGCTCATCGCCTTGCTCCTGATCAACGTCAAGCTCGGGCTGACGCTGTTCAGCGTCCTGCCGATCCTGATCGCGGCGACGGTCTGGTTCCGCATGAAGTCGAAGAGCGCCTACGCCGACGCGCGGGAGAAGGTCAGCGTGGTCAACGCTGACCTGCAGGAGAACGTGGCCGGCCTGCGGGTAGCCCAGGCCTACCGGCGTGAGAAGGTCAATCAGAGCAAGTTCGCCGGGCTGTCAAACGCCTACATGCGGTCGCGCCTGCGTGCTCAGCGGTACATCGCGGTGTACTTCCCGTTCGTCCAGGCCCTGTCCACGGTCGCTGGCGCGCTCGTGCTGTTCGTCGCCGCTGCCCAGGTGCACGACGGCCTGCTCAGCGCAGGCAGCCTGATCGCTTACCTGCTCTACATCGACATGCTGTTCTCGCCAGTTCAGCAGATGTCGCAGGTCTTCGACGGTTACCAGCAGGCCAGCGTCGGCCTCGACCGGATCTCCGGCCTGATGCGGACCAAGACGACCACGCCGGAAGCCGAGCACCCGGTCAAGGCGGGCAAGCTCAGGGGCGCGGTCGAACTTGACGACGTCCACTTCAAGTACGCCCAGGCCACCGCCGAGGCGATCGGCGGCGTCAGCCTGAAGATCGCGCCAGGCGAGACCGTCGCCTTCGTCGGGCAGACAGGAGCAGGCAAGTCCACGCTGGTCAAGCTCGTGGCCAGGTTCTACGACGTGACCGGCGGCCGGATACTGGTCGACGGCATCGACATCAGGGACTACGCGCTGGCCAGCTACCGAAGGCAACTCGGCGTGGTCCCGCAGGAGCCTTACCTGTTCGCCGGCACGCTGCGGGACGCGATCGCCTACGGCCGCCCAGAGGCCTCGGATGCCGAGGTGGAGGCCGCGGCCCGCGGCGTCGGCGCGATCGAGATGATCGCCAGGCTGCCAGGCGGCTTCTGCCATCAGGTCGCCGAGCGTGGCCGCAACCTGTCAGCCGGCCAGCGTCAGCTCATCGCGCTGGCTCGCGCCTACCTGGTTGACCCGGCGATCCTCCTGCTCGACGAGGCGACCGCCGCGCTCGACCTCGCCGCCGAGGCCGAAGTCATCAGGGCTACGGAGCAGCTCGCGGCGAAGCGTACGACGTTGCTGGTCGCGCACCGGCTGACGACCGCCGCCCGTGCGGACCGCATCGTGGTGCTTGATGGCGGAAAGGTCGCGGAAGTGGGCACTCACGAGGAGCTTGTCGCGGCGGGCGGCACGTATGCCGCGCTGTGGAACGCCTTCATCGGCGACACCGCGCTCGCGGCCTGAGCCGCTAGGCCTCGGCCGGTGCCAGCTCGCGGTCGGCCGGGGCCTCCTCTGCGGGCATCTTGACCCCGGCCAGCCCGGACCGCGCCTGCCTGATGTCGCGCGGTATCAGCGCGAGCGCCGAGGCGAGCAGCGTGATCGCGGCGGCGCCGTACTGCGTCGCTGACACCCCGATCACCGCGGCGATCGGGCCGGCGACGAGCGCCCCGGCAGGCATTCCCATCGAGCTGCCGAGCGCGTCGTAGGCGGACACCCGCGCGAGCATGTCGGCCGGGATCCGCGTGGCCATAGTGACCGTCCAGATCACCGACATCATCTCCACGGCGACCCCCACCCCGAACGCGGTCACGCAGATCGCGGGCAGCGGCAGCAGCATCGCCAGAGCCAGCGAGGAAAGCGCGATCACCGCGCCGCTCGCCACGACGAACAAGATCGGCCGCCTCGGCGTCCACCGCAGCGAGACCAGGCCGCCAACGATCAGGCCGGTCGCCTCGAACGCGGAGATGAGCCCCCAGGCGGAAGGCCCGCCGAGGTGGACCTTCGCCACGGCCGGCCCGAGCACCTGGAATCCGGCGTACCAGGCAGCGAGCACGACCGTGAACTGGAACACCGTCACCCAGAGCCAGGAATGCGACCAGAACTCCGACCAGCCTTCCCTGAGCTCGCGGAACAGGCTGGGTTCGCTATCAGCCGAAATCTCCGCTGGCGCGAGCCTGATCGCCAGCATCAGCGGAACGGCGGCGAACGTGCCGAGACCGCAGACGGCAAGTGCCCAGCCGGCGCCGAACAGCGCCACGCACTCGCCGGCGAGCGCCGCGCCCGACATCATCGCCACGTTCATCACCAGGCGGCTGACCGCGCTTGCCTCCTGGAGTTGCTCCTTCGGCACCAGCCTGGGCAGCAGGGCGGTCGACGCGGGATAGAACAGCGCCATGCCTGTACCGGTCAGCAGTTCAAGCCCGATCATCGCGGGCAGGCCAGGCCGCCCGGTCAGCACGAGAACGCCGAACGTGCCCTCCCCGATCGCGATCATGGCGTTCGCGGCCACGATGACCAACTGCGGTGCCACCCGGTCCGCGATCACACCTCCGATCAGCAAGAAAACCAGGGAGGGCGCGACCTGGGCGGCGAGGACGTAGGACAGGTCGGTCGTGGACCCTCCTGGATGGGCCGCCGACGTCGTCGCGCCGAGCACGGCGAACGAGACGCCCACCAGCGAGAACGAGAACGCCAGCGGTGCCAGCAAACGGTCGGCGAGCAGCAGCCTGAAGTTCCTGCTGGCGAGCACGGGGAAGCGGCGCGTCAGCGCGCGCGTGAACATGACAACGTTCCTTTTCTGATCGGGCGCCCAGGGGGCATGATTTTACCTGGGCACCCGGAAGCACCCAAGCGAATTTTGGTCCTTACGGCAAACTCCTCGAAGCCTCACATCATTCCCAGACTGGCCCTAACATGGCGCAATACGGCAGACGCGCAGCGGGCGCAAGGGAATCCCAGGTCGGCAGTTACGATCGCAGTCTGTAGAGTCGCTCTGCGATGCCCGGAGCACCGGCAGGGGCCAGGGCGCCAACTGCGAACAGGAGGAAAGCCGCCGATGAGCATTCTTGGGACCAGGGTGCTGCGGACCGAGGATCCGAAGTTCCTGACGACCGGCGGCGTCTACACAGAGGACGTGACCGACGACCAGCTCACCGGCGCCTGTCACCTGTTCTTCGTCCGCTCGCCTGTCGCGCACGCCAGGATCGCGAGCATTGACGTCAGCGCGGCCAGGGACGCACCCGGGGTGGTTGCCGTCTATACCGGCGATGACCTGGCGGAACTGGCAAGCGTCGCTCCCCCCATGGCCGGGTTCCTCATCAATGCGGCGATGGGCAGACCGCTGCTGGCCAGGGACAAGGTCAGGTTCGTCGGGGACCCGGTTGCCGCGGTCGTGACGCAAGAGCAGTACCAGGGCGAGGACGCGATCGAACTGGTCGACGTGGACTACGACCCGCTTCCTGCTGTCGTGGACTTCGATGACGCGCTTGCCGATGCGACCCTGATCTTCGAGGACGCGGGAACCAACGTCGCGGCGAACTTCGGCAGCCGCGATGACCTGAAGGGCGGCCTGTTCGACGACTGCGACGTCGTCGTCAGGCAGACGATCATCAACCAGCGCGTGGCGCCTGCACCGATGGAAAGCCGGGCGGCGGCAGCGGCGTGGGGCGAGGACGGCCGCCTTACGGCCTGGATACCTAACCAGGGCGCGCAGGGCACGCGGGACTCGATGGCGAAGATGCTCGGCATCGAGGCATCGGCGGTCCGCGTGATCACCCCTGACGTTGGCGGCGCGTTCGGTGCCAAGTTCGGTGCCGACCCCGAGCACGCGGTCGTCGCCTGGGCAGCCAGGCAGCTAGGACGACCGGTCAGGTGGACGGAAACCAGGTTCGAGAACCTGGTAGCGATGACGCACGGCCGCGCCCAACGCCACGACATCACGATCGGCGGCAGCAGGGACGGCGACGTCCGGGCCTACCGGATCGAGATTCTCCAGGACGCCGGCGCCTACCCGAGACTGGGCGCGATCCTGCCGTTCCTGACGATCATGATGGCGACCGGCCCTTACGGCATACCCAACGCCGAGGCCATCGCCCGCACCATCGTCACCAACACGACCCCGGTCGGCGCCTACCGCGGCGCGGGGAGACCGGAAGCCACGGCCGCGCTCGAGCGCGCCTTCGACTTGTTCGCGGCTGAGATCGGGATGGACCCTGGTGAGGTACGCCGGCGCAACCTGCTCCCGCCGTTCACCGAGCCGCACACCACCGCGTTCGGCGCCAAGTACGACAGCGGTGAGTACGTCAAGGCGCTGGACCTGGCGCTGGAAGCGGCCGGATACGACAAGCTGAGGGACGAGCAGGCAAGGCGGCGCGCGAACAAGGACACCGTGCAACTCGGTATCGGCCTGGCCTCTTACGTGGAGATCACCGGCGGTGGCGACGAGTCAGGCCCGCCATCTGAGAACGCGACCGTCGAAGTGCACCCCGACGGCACGGCAACGATCCTCACGGGAACTTCTCCGCACGGACAGGGTCATTCAACGGCCTGGGCGATGATCGCCAGCGACGAACTCGGCATCCCGGTCGACAAGATCACGCTCAAGTGGGGCGACACCGACCTGATCCCGGCCGGCGGCGGCACCGGCGGCTCGCGCAGCCTGCAGCAGGGCGGCGCCGCCGTCCAGCAGGCCTCCCGCGAACTGCTCGACGTCGCGCGCGAGCGCGCGGCCGCCGAACTCGAGGCCAGCCCCGATGACCTGACGTACAACGTGGCCAAGAGCGCCTTCGAGGTCAAGGGCGACCCCGAGGCGGCGGTGCCGCTGGTCAGCCTGGCTGTCGAGGAGCGACTGCTCGTGCACACGGTGTTCACGGCGCCTGGTGCGACATTCCCCTTCGGCACGCATGTCGCCGCGGTCGAAGTCGATACGGAGACGGGCAAGGCGGTGCTGCGCGCGGTCGTCACGGTCGACGATGCGGGAATCGTGCTCAACCCACTGCTTGCCGAGGGCCAGCGGCACGGCGGCATCGCGCAGGGGGCGGCCCAGGCGCTGCTCGAGGAAGTCGTCTACGACACCGAAGGCAACCCGCTGACGGCGAGCTTCGCCGACTACCCGATCGTGTCGGCGACCGAGTTGCCGAGCTTTGACCTCGCCACTATGGAGACGCCGACTAGCTACAATCCGCTCGGCGCCAAGGGCATCGGCGAGGCCGGCACCATCGGCGCGACGCCGGCGGTGCAGAACGCCGTCGTGGACGCGCTCGCTCACCTCGGAGTGCGGCACGTCGACATGCCGACGACACCCATGCGGATCTGGCGGGCAATCGAGCAAGCGCGATCGGAGCGTGCGTAAATGCGAGTCGAACTCACCGTCAACGGCGAGGCGAGGTCCGACGAGATCGAACCCAGGCTGCTGCTCGTGCACTACCTGCGCGACATCTGCGGCCTGAAGGCGGCCAACGTCGGCTGTGATACGACATCCTGCGGCGCCTGCACGGTACTGCTGAACGGCGAGTCGGTGAAGTCGTGCACGGTGCTGGCCGCGCAAGCCGCCGGTGCCGGCATTACCACGGCCGAGGGCCTGGCTGCGAACGGCGAACTGCACCCCGTGCAGGCGGCCTTCCGCGCCGAGCACGGCCTGCAATGCGGGTTCTGCACACCGGGCATGGTGATGGCCACGGTAAGCCTCCTGGCGGAGAACCCGAACCCGACAGAAGAGGAAGTACGCCAGGGACTCGAAGGCAACCTGTGCCGCTGCACCGGCTACCACAACATCGTCCGTGCCGTTCTCGCGGCCGCCGCGGAGGAGTAAGGCGAATGATCCCGGCTCAGTTTGATTACGTGGCCGCGTCGTCGGTCGCGCAGGCGCTTGACCTGCTCGCCGAGCACGGCGATGACGCCAAGGTTCTCGCCGGCGGTCACTCCCTGCTGCCGATGATGAAGCTGCGGCTCGCGGCACCTGAAGTGCTGATCGACATCACGCGGGTCGCCGGTCTCCGCGGCATCGCCGCTGACGGAGACGAACTGGTCGTCGGCGCGACGACCAGGCACGCTGATGTCGCGTCTTCCGAGCTGATCAGGGCCGAAGCGCCGCTGCTCGCGCACGCTGCCTCGCTCGTCGGCGACCCGCAGATCAGGCACCGAGGCACGATCGGCGGCTCGATCGCCCATGCTGACCCGGCCGCCGACCTGCCGATGGCGATCACCGCGCTTGGCGCCAGGCTCGAGCTGACCGGCCAGGCCGGCACCCGTACGATTTCGGCGGACGAGTTCTTTACCGGGTACTTCGAGACCGCGATCGCGGATGGCGAACTGCTCACCGCGATCCGGGTACCGCGCCGTCCTTCCGAGCCGTGGGGCTACCAGAAGTTCGTCAGGCGCGCGAACGACTGGGCTATCGTGGGCGTGGCAGCGACGGCCGGCCGGATCGCCCTGGCCAACATGGGACCTACCCCGCTCAGGGCAACCGCCGCCGAGCAGTCACTGGCCGCGGGCAACAGTCCCGAGCAGGCCGCCGCGCTCGCCGCGGAAGGCACGAGCCCGGCGACCGACATTCACGCCGATCCCGAGTACCGCAGGCACCTGGCGCGGGTGCTCACCGCGCGTGCGCTGGCCGGCCAGCGTTCTTGAATGGGAGGGACACTCGCATGACTCAGGATCAGTCCGCTGGTGAACTGCGG
>Ga0335072_10006384_pt1 | contig 17240 bp, 10 predicted proteins | sample Lox_Sample_21_FD_206725 | JGI IMG/M metagenome (GOLD analysis project Ga0335072, IMG submission 206725) | Soil microbial communities from Loxahatchee National Wildlife Refuge, Florida, United States - Lox_Sample_2.1 | ecosystem: Environmental > Terrestrial > Soil > Wetlands | place: USA...
CGGTCCGCGCCCGGCGCGCCGCCGGTGGCGACCGCGCGCTGGTCCTGGTCGAGCGCGTCGAGCCAGGCGGAGGCGGCCGCCGCCATCCGGCTCGCGGCCTCCCGGGCGGCGTTCTCGTCAATGTCCGGCATGACAAGGACCACCTCCTTCTCCTTGCCATCATCGCTCCTGAAACTTCTGGTTTCGCCCGGCGATCGCTTCCCAGCTGGGCGGCACGATGACGTCGCCACCGAAATGGGCGCTGTCCTGGGCGAACGTGACGTAGGGGCGCTGGCGGGCCTCGTAGCGCTGGAACGCGGCGGTGTGATCGCCCGCGCCCCGCTCCAGTTCCTCGGCGAGGAACCAGGCGCCGGTGAGGGCCAGGGAGGTCCCTCGCCCGGACAGCAGGGTCGCGCAGTGGGCGGCGTCGCCGATCAGGGCAACGCGTCCCTTGTGCCAGGCGGGCATGTGGATCTGGCTCACGGAGTCGAAGTAGACCTCGCTGTCGGCCAGGGCCGCGTCGAGCAGCGCCGGGACCTTCCACGCGCTGTGGCCGGCGTAGTGGTCGGTGAGGATCTTCTTCGCCGCGCCCGGGTCGTGGTAGTCGTAGTCGATCCAGCTGGACCGGAAGATGAAGGTGCCGAGCGCCTTGTCCCTGAACCGCCCGATGCCCGCCAGGTGACCGGGGAAGTTGTACATCGGGCTGCGTCCCCCGGGCTTGCCTTCCCCGGGCAGGTCGAACAGCCCGACGTACAGTCCGAGATGACGCAGGTAGTCGCGCTCGGGCCCGAAGGTCAGCCGGCGCACGGCGGAATGCAGGCCGTCGGCGCCGACCACGAGATCGAAGCGCTCGCGGCGGCCGGAGGCGAAGCTGACGTCGACGCCGTCGCCGTCGTCGGCCAGGGCGTCGACGGAGTCAAGGAAGCGGATGGACACGCTGGCCGGAAGCGCGCCGGACAGGATGTGCGCGAGGTCTTCCCGCGGGATCTCGATGTCGTCGGTGGAGTCGCTGAACTCCGCCGCGGGCGAGCGGGCGACCGCCACGCCGTCGCCGTCCACCCACACGATCCGCTCGGTCATGTCGACCTGCCGCTCGAGGATCGGGGTGAGCAGCCCCATTTCGCCGGCCACCGGGATCGCGTCGCCGCGAACGTCGATCGGTGACCCGTTGACCCGGAAGTGGGAGGCGTACTCGACCACCGTGACCTGGTGGCCGCGGGTACCGAGGTTGACGGCCAGGGCGAGCCCGGCCATCCCGGCGCCAGAAATGAGAATGTTCATGGGTGCCCGTTCCTGTCGGATGGAGGGGTTACGCGGTCGCCGCGTTAAAGGCTGTGCTGAAGGCTGCGTTAAAGGCACAAACTGTGTCGTTAAGATCTATCAGACCGCCCGCGGGCTGTCTAGCCCCGGCAGCCCGGCGGTAGAATCACCACCCGAACGGCCCGGAAGCAGAAGGAGCGTGCGGCGGATGGCCGAGGGCGCGACCGTGCCGCCCCCTGCCCGGCGGCCCGGGGGCCGGACGGCCCGGGTGAGGGCACAGATCCTCGCCGCGACGGTGGAACTAGTCGCGCGGCATGGCGTGGCCGGCGTCCGCTACGACGAGGTGGCCGAACTGGCCGGGGTGCACAGGAGAAGCGTGTACCGGAACTTCCCCGCCCGCGACGACCTGGTGCGCGAGGCGCTGCTGCAGTTCGCGGAAGACGCCCTGCCGATCGGGGACACCGGCGTATTGCGCCGCGACGTCGCGGACTTCCTGATGGCGGCGGCCGACGTCCTGGCCACGCCGACCGGCCGCGCGATCGAGCGGGCCCTGGAGTCGGCCCGCGAGCGCCCCGACCTGCTGGAGGCCGTGACCGCCGTCCTCGATCAGCGCATGGCCATCGTCGAGCAACGGCTGGCCCGGGCGATCGAGCGAGACGAGCTGCCGGCCGCCGATGCCGAGTTCCTCACCGGGCTTCTCCTCGGGCCGGTGCGCCTGCACGTCAGTCGCGCCCGCCGCCCCTTCACCCGGGCCGACGCGGAGCAGATCACCGATGTCGTGCTAGCCGGCGTCCGGGCGACCGCGGAAGACTTAACAGCCGGCCCTTCCCAGGGCATGGCGGTGACATCGTTGCCCGGCTCGGCTTGAGGCAGGGGAATGATCTGGGGCCCGTGTGCTTTGTATAGGGTTGGTGCAGTTGCTTGCACGGCGGGCCCGAGTCAGCAGGACTCGCGTCCGGCCATGTCCATCTCATCCAAGCCCGGGTAAGAGATGCGTGCCTCGCGACGGTGGCCGTGTCCAACGGCACCGCCATGGATGCGAGTTAGCGGGTGACCGAGAGGTCAGTCGTCGCGCTGGAGAAGACCCGGTCAGGCCGGGCTGCAATGGGGCGCGTCCGTCGTCCCGCCACGGGACGGCAGAGGGCTGTCGGCGACGCGACCTAGCGCAGAGAAACCAGTACGGGAGTCAGGGTGCTTGTAGAGCAAGATCGTTCGAACGCGGTCGGCATCGCCGACGGGGAGCCAGTCGGCAGTGACGGGTTCGCTGGCCTGGCGCTTGTCCCCGAGCTTTGCAACGCGCTGGCTGGCCTGGGCTACACCGAGCCGACCCCGATTCAGCGGGCCGCCATCCCGCCCCTGCTGGATGGCCGTGACCTTCTCGGGCAGGCCGCGACCGGTACCGGGAAGACGGCCGCGTTCGCGCTGCCCGTCCTCCAGCGAGTCCTGCGCGACGGGGGCGGGCAGGCCCCGCTCGCCCTGGTCCTGGTCCCGACCCGGGAGCTCGCGGTCCAGGTTCGCGAGGCGATGACCAGCTACGGGACCGACATGGGCGCGCGGGTTGTGGCCGTCTACGGCGGCGAGCCGATCGGCAGGCAACTGGGCGCGCTCCGGCGCGGCGTCGACGTCGTGGTGGCGACCCCCGGGCGGGCGCTTGACCACATCGGCCGGGGGACGCTGAAGCTGGACGACCTCGCGATCGTCGTCCTCGACGAGGCCGACGAGATGCTCGACATGGGCTTCGCCGACGAGATCGAGGAGATCCTCGCGGCCACCCCGGGGGACCGGCAGACCGCGCTGTTCTCGGCGACGATGCCGCCCAGGATCGACAAGATGGTCAGCCGGCACCTGACCGACCCGGTCCGGGTCCAGCTCGGCCGCCAGGAATCGAAGTCAGCCGACGCGCTGCCCGTCCGGCAGGCCGCTTACCTGGTACCACGCGGGCACAAGCCCGCCGCCCTCGGCCGCCTGCTCGACCTGGAGGCCCCCACGGCGACGGTCGTCTTCTGCCGGTCGCGCGATGAGGTCGACCAGCTCACCGAGACCCTGAACGGCCGGGGCCACCGTGCCGAGGCGCTGCACGGCGGCATGGACCAGCGGCACAGGGAGCGGGTCATGGGCCGGCTGCGCAGCCAGAGCATCGACCTGCTCGTGGCGACCGACGTGGCCGCACGGGGCCTCGACATCGACCACCTCACGCACGTGGTGAACTACAACGTGCCGTCGGCCCCCGAGTCCTACGTGCACCGCATCGGCCGCGTGGGCCGGGCCGGCCGGGAGGGCACCGCCATCACCCTGGTCGAGCAGAATGAGGTCAAGAAGCTCAGGCCTATCGAGCGGGCCACCGGGCGGTCCATCAACCTGGAGAAGGTCCCCACGGTCGACGACCTGCGGGCCCGGCGCCTTGAGCAGACCCGCGAGGCGCTGCGGGCCAGCGCGATCGACGGCCGGCTGGACGCCTTCCGGGCCGTGCTTGAGCCCCTCGGGGACGAGTTCAGCCTGTATGAGCTGGCCCTCGCCGCGGTCAAGCTGGCCCATGAAGCCGGCGGAACGGCCCGCGAGGAGGAAGACCTCCCCGACATCGAGCTGCCGTCGGATGACCGCCGGGTCCGCCGCGCTTCCGGGCGTAGCGAGGGAGGCGACGTCCGTGGCTCCAGCCGCCGTGACGGCCGTGGTGATGACCGCCGCGACGACCGTCGTGACGGTCGTGGTGACGACCGCCGGGACAGCCGGCCGGCCGGGTACGGGTCCCGCGGTGGGCGTTCCGGGCGGGCCCACACAACCCGCCTGTTCGTGGGAGCCGGGCGGGCCGCCGGGCTGCGACCCCAGGACCTCGTCGGAGCCATCACCGGCGAGTCTTACCTGTCGGGCCGGGACATCGGCGCGATCGAGATCGCCGACCGGTTCGCGCTGGTCGAGGTGCCCGAGTCAGCCGCCGACGACGTAGTCGCCGCGCTCCGCCGGACCAGCCTCAAGGGCCGCAAGGCCATCGTCCGCCGCGACCGCCAGGTCGACAGGTAGGACTCAGGCGGCCGCGCCGGTGCTGAAGATAGGCCAGCAGACCTCGGTCCGCCAGGCGTTCTCCTCGGCGGTGTCCTGGCGGCCGACCAGGTAGTACTCGCGGATCGGGCCGTCCACCCGCAGCGCATGGCTCGCCACGTGGGCGGCCAGCGCTCCGTAGGCCCGGTCGACGTCGGCCAGCGAGCCCGGGTGCACGATGATCGCCAGCTCGGCGGCCGGCACGACGACCGGTTCAACCCGGCCTAGCGGCTGGATCTCGGTGGTCGTCGGGATGAAGACCGAGGCCTCCCCGCGTTCGTCCGCGAACAGTTCCCCGGCGAAGGTCCCGCCCGCCGGGCCGGACGCGCGCACGCCCCGCGCCTCGACCGTAGCCTGCAGCTCGCCGAGCGCGCCCAGGTACCAGGGCACCAGGTCGCCGATGGAGATGACGGCGGTGATCGCGGCGGCCGTCATCGCGCCGACCCGGCGGTGGCTGACCGGTGCGGCGGCCGACGGGCCGGCCAGCAGGTCGCGCAGCGACGCCACCGCGGACTGCGCGCGGGCCAGGTTCTGCTCCAGGCTCGCCAGGTGCGCGGAGATGAGCTCGTTACGCGCGGTCAGGTCAGGAGCCTCCAGCACGGCGTGAATCTTGTCCAGCGGCATGTCCAGGTCCCGGAAGCGGCGGATGACCTGGGCCGTCTGGATCTGACTGGTGCTGTAGCGCCGGTACCCGGTGTCCACGTCGACATCGGCCGGAGCCAGGAGCCCGACGCGATGATAGTGGCGGAGCGTCTTGACGCTCAGCTGCGTGGCGCGGGAGAAGTCGCCGATGGTCAGGGCTGCTGGCATCTGCCCAGTATGCCCCCCTCCCCTAAGGGGAGGGTCAAGGCCCGCGGCCGCTCTTGACCCTCCCGTCGGGGCACCGCCGAAGGTGGAGTCAGCCGGCCGCGACGGTCGGCCCGAGCCTGAGTCCTCCCATCGGAAGGAAACGATCCATGAACGCCACTGCCCCCGCCGCCAGCCTGGGTGTCTTCGCCCTGACCATCGACTGCGCCGATCCGGCCGCCCTGGCCGGCTTCTGGGCGAAGGTCCTCGGCCGCTCGGTCAGCCCGGGCGCGACCGACGAGAACGCGCAGGTCGAAGCGGCCGACCCGGCGGCCGGCCCCCGGCTGTTCTTCCAGCGCGTCCCCGAGGCCAAGACGGTCAAGAACCGGGTCCATCTCGACCTGCTCACCGAGCACTACGACGAGGACGTCGAGCGGCTGGCTGGCCTGGGCGCCCGGCCGGTCAACGAGGTAAAGTTCCCCGGGGCCCGCTGGACCACCTTCGCCGACCCGGAGGGCAACGAGTTCGACCTGCTCACGTTCCAGCCCGAGTAGTGCCATTGCCGGTGCGGTCGAGTGCGTCGAGCTGGCGCTCGACGCGCTCGGCGTCTTCGGTGTAGCCCAGCTCGCGGTAGAGCGTCAGTGCCTCACGCCACGCCGCCCGGGCCTCGTCATGCTGGCCGAGTTCAGCCTGGGGATGGCCCAGGCGTTCGAGCATGATGGCGGTCGCGGAGACGTGGCTGAGGCTCCGGCGCAGCGCGAGCGCTTGCCGATAGTAGTCGATCGCCTCACGCTGGTGGCCAGTGTGATGCTCGATGTAGGCCAGGCTGTCGAGGACGTCCGCTTGCGTGTCGGGATCCTGCTCGTGTCGGTACAGCAAGTCGAGCGCCTTCTGACAGTGGATGCGGCCAGTGTCGTAATCACCCAGGCGGGCGGCGCACCATCCCACGGCGTTGTGCGCGGCGGCCTGCCAGGACGGCGATTCGAGGGTGCTGAAGAAGTCGAGGGCACGTTCGGCGTGCCCTAGAGCCCGCTGGTCCTGGCCCAGCCGTGCGTGGGCGAAGGAGAGGGCCAGCTCGGAATTGGCCCGCTCGGTGACGCTACCGTGCTGGTCGGCTAGGGCGAGCGCCTGGTCGAGATGGGCGAGCGCTTCCTCATGGCGCCCGTGGCTGACATAGGCCCGGCCGAGGAGTCGATGGACGTGTATCTCGGTGGCGTGGTCTCGCAAGTGCCCGACAGCGGTCAGTGCGGCCTGGCAGGCCGCGAGCTGAGCGTGCCGAAGTCCCCGATGGCGCTGGAAGGCGAATAGGGTCCAGGCCATCTCGAAGACGGCCTGGTGCCAGCCGCGTTCGGCCGCACTCCGCTGGGCGGCCAGCACATTTGCGTGCTCGGCGTCGAACCAGGCCATCGCGGCGGTCGCGTCGGTCAACGGGAGCGGGCGGGAGCCGCGTCCCGGAGGGTCGAGCTCTACCTGCATGCGGTTAGGTTCGAGGATGCGGTCGGCTCCGCTGGCCGTGTGTATGTAGAAGTCGCAGACCCGCCGCAGCGCCTCCGCGCGTTCGGTCTCGGTGTCGAGAGCCTGGACTTGCTCGGCGGCATACGACCGCAGGAGGTCGTGGAAGCCGTAGCGCCCGGCGGTGGATGCGGTGATCAGGTGGGCGGTTGCCAGTTCGTCCAGCGCGCGGCGCGCCTGCTTCGCATCGCGGTCGGTCAGGCCGGCCACTGCGGCCAGGCTGATGTCCGCTCCAGAATGCAGGCCAAGCAGCCGGAAGACGCGGGCCGCTTCGGGGGACAGCGTGTCGTAGGACCAGGAGAGGACGGCGCGGACATCCGCCATGCCGGTCCCTAGGGTGAGGATGTCCAGCCGATGCCGAGTATCGCGCAGTTCGTCGGCCAGGGCGGACAAGGGGAGGGCTGGATGGAGGGCGGCATGGGCGGCGGCGATGTTCAGCGCCAGCGGTAGCCTCGCACACAAGTCGATGAGCTCGGTCACTGCCGGCTCGTCGGCGAGGACGCGTTCCTGACCCAGGCGGCGGCTGAGCAGATCGCGCGCCTCGTCCTGGGTGAGCAGGCCTAGCGTCAGCGGAACGGCGCCGTCCAGGGCGACCAGGGCGCCCAGTTGATCGCGACTGGTGATCAGCACCAGGCAGCCGGATGAGGCAGGCAGCAGCGGGCGCACCTGACCAGCATCACGGGCGTTGTCCAGGAGCACCAGCACGCACCGGTCGGCCATAACGGAGCGGTAGAGGGCGGTCTGCTCGTCCAGGTCGGCCGGGATGCGCTGCGCGGGCACGCCCAGCGCGTCCAGGAATCCCGGGAAGACATCGCTTGGTGACACGACCGCACCCGAGGGGTCAAACCCCCGCAGGTTCACGTACAGCTGCCCGTCAGGGAAACGCTCGGCGGCCTGATGGGCGAAATGGATGGCCAGCGCGGTCTTGCCGACGCCGGCGGTACCGCTGATCGCCGAGATGACCACGGCGCCACCGTGAGGCGACTGCGCCAGCAGCTCGCGCAGGGCCTTGAGCTCGGGGGCGCGCCCGGCGAAGTGCCGCACGGTGGCCGGAAGCTGCCGAGGTCCGCTGCGGCCGGGGCGGTCGGCGGGCGCGGCGGGAAGGGATGGCGTTCGCCCGGCGAGCAGGGCCGGATCCGCGGTCAGGATCCGCTGCTGCAGCTCACGAAGCTCAGGGCCGGGGTCTAGGCCGAGTTCCCCGCGCACTACCGCGTCATGCCGCGCGAACGCGGTCAGCGCCTCGCCCTGGCGCCCGTCTCGATAGAGCGCCAGCATGAGCAGTGCGGTGAACCGTTCCCGGTGCGGGTACTCCGCGCACAGCGCGTTCAGCTCGCCGACCAGCTCGCGCTCGCGCCCGGACGCCAGCTCGGCGTCGATCGCGTCTTCCACCGCGGCCAGCCGCGCTTCGGCCCATGGTGCCTCGAGGCGTTCGCGCACCCAGTCCGACGCCGCGTCGGCCAGCAGCGGGCCACGCCAGAGCCGGACGGCTCGCCGCAGCACCTCGGCCCGCTCGGTCGGCTCGGCGATGCCGCGTGCCTGCTTGACCAGATCACGGAAACGTAGGGCGTCCACCACTTGCGGCTCGACCAGGGCCGCGTAACCGCCCGCCGTGTGCACCAGCTCGAGGCCCGGTTCGCCATCGGTGTCAAGCAGCGCGCGCAGCCGCGAGAGGTGCGTGCGCAAGGCCGCCCGGGCGTTGGCCGGCGGATCCCCGTCCCACAGCAGGTCGGTCAGCCGGGCCTTGGGCACCGGGTGACCGGCTTCAAGCAGCAGGATTCCCAGCAGGCAGCGCTCCCGCCTGCGCCCGATCGCGACTTCCTGGCCGGCCCGCTCGACGCGAACCGGGCCCAGTACCCGAAATTCCACCATGACCCCGTAGACCTCATGGCAACCCCTGCGTCAACCCCGTCGGCAACGCACCTAATCCACCATAACCGTGAACGAACCGGTAAGAGTTCTGTTCACCCATTGGCCACGGCTTGCCGGTGGCGGTGAAGGTCGTTATGAGCGGTGACGCGGGTCTGCGGATTGGCCTTCTGGGGCCGTTGCTGGTGATGCCGGACGGCGTGACCGTTCGGTCGCTGCGCGGCCGGGTGGGGGTATTGCTTGCAGCGCTCGCGCTGTCGCCAGGACGGCCGGTGGGCGCGGCCCGGCTGGCCGGGCTGATCTGGGATGATGAGCAGCCGGAGCGGGCGCGGTCGCGGCTGCATACGGTGGTAGCACGGCTGCGCGAGCTGCTGCCAAGCGCGGTCGTCACCGTGGGCGATGGCTACATGCTGGACGTCGATCCGCAGCAGGTGGACGTGTGGCGGTTCCGCTCCCTCGTGCGGGCGGCCCGCCAGGCGAAGGACCCGGCCGCGGCGCTGGGGTCGCTCGATGAGGCGCTGGCCCTGTGCCGGGGTGAGCCACTGGCCGACCTGCGCTCGGCCGCGCTCAGCCGGGAAGTACTGCCGGCCGTGGTTGAAGAGTACCTTTCGGCGGTCGAGCACCGTGCCGGGTTCGCGCTGGCCGCTGGTCGCCATGAGCAGGTGATTACCGAACTGCGCGGGCTGACCGGTGGGTACCGGCTGCGCGAGCCGTTGTGGGCGCTGCTGCTGCGCGCCCTCGCCTTGGCCGGACGCCCGGCCGAGGCGATCGAGGAATATCACGCGGCCCGCGAGGTCCTGGCGGCCGAGCTCGGCGTCGATCCCTCCGCAGAACTTCAGGAGGTATACCACCAGCTGCTCCTGGCCGACCAGGCCACCACCTCCGGTCCGGCACCCGACGAGCTCAAGCCGCGGGCATCGGGTGATGGCCGGGCCACCGGTGACATACCGCGCCGGCTGCCGGCCGACACCCGCGCGTTCACCGGCCGGCAGGCCGAGCTCGCCCGGCTGCTCGAGATGGCCGAGACGACCGAGGCGGCTACAACGACCCAGACGGCTGAGATGGGTGAGACGGCACGGGCCGCTGGCCTTCCGGGCACGGTGGCGATCTCGGCGATCGACGGGATGGCGGGCATAGGCAAGACGGCCCTGGCCGTGCACACCGCCCACACGCTGGCCGACCGGTTCAGCGACGGCCAATTGTTCATTGACCTGCACGGGTACTCACGGGGGTACCCGCCTCGGGCCGCGGACCAGGCGCTGTCCGTGTTGCTGCGCGCCCTGGGCGTGCCACCGCCGCAGATTCCCGACGACGTCGAAGAGCGCGCCGCGCTCTACCGCGATCGCCTCGCGGGTACCCGCACCCTGATCGTGCTGGACAACGCGGCCGACGAGGCACAGGTCCGGCCGCTGATCCCCGGCGAGCCTGGGTGCCTGGTCCTGCTCACCAGCCGCCGCAAGCTCAAGGCCCTCGACGACGCGCACACGCTGTCGCTAGATGTGCTGCCGGAGCTGGACGCCGTCAAGCTGCTCGCCGCGGTGGCCGGGCCGGGCCGGGTCACGCCCGATGCTCCTGGGGTAGCCGAACTGGCCCGCCTGTGCGGACGGCTGCCGCTGGCGGTGCGGAGCGCCGCGACGCTGCTGCGCCACCGGCCCGCCCTCAGCCCTGAGCATCTGGTGAGCCAGTTGTGGCCGGAGCACAGCAGGCTAGCGGTGCTGTCGGGCGGAGACCGCGACCTGGCCGACTTGTTCGCCCTGTCCAGCCAGGCCCTTGACGAACCCCAGCGGCGCTTGTACCAGTACCTGGGCATGATCCTCGGCCCGGAAACCGACGTCTACGTGGCCGCAGCCTTGCTGGACACTGTCCCGGCCGAGACGGAGCGGCTGCTGCAGGACCTCATCGACCACAACCTGCTGCTTGAGCCCGCCCTGGGCCGCTACCGGATGCACGACCTGATCCGCGCCCACGCCCGCGACCAGGCCAGGGCCGCCTCCCTCACCGAACGCTAGGCCCCGCTCGACCGGCTGCTTGACGACCCGCATCACTACGCCGCCGCCTACCAGGCGTAGAGCTTCACTTTCATCTCCCTGTCACTCTTCTCGAGGCCTCCCATCCATCGCGCCGAGCCTGACCGCCGGAGAAAGGGAACTGGCAGCGGCCGCTGGCAGGCTATGGCCCGGTCTACCCCCCGTCGAGTCGGCCTGGACAGCGAGGAGAAGCGCATGCATCGCCGAAGAATTGCCCTAACGAGATCACGGCGCCGCGTCGTCGCCGGCTTGGCTGCGGTGCTAGCGATCGTCACCGCCGTCGTGGCCCCGGCCGCCCAGGCCGCCGACCGAGCTCAGCCGACGGCCACCGCCACGGCCACCAAGCCGGCTCCCGCGCGCCTGACTGATCCTGCCCAGGTGCTACCGGCCGGGTGGCGCACGTCACCCGACCGGGCGGTGACGGTGACGGGCGACGCCAGCGGGCTGCACGTGCTGGCGGCGAGCGAGGCGAGCGGATATGCCTGGCGCACGGTGGCGACGCTCGGCGACCCGGCCGTGGAGACAAGCCAGTGGATCGGGCAGGCGTGCGTCACCGGCTCGGGCCGCGACGCCGTGGTCGTGTATGCGCCCCAGGAAGTCACGAACATGGGCGGAGCGCAGGGAGCGCTCGCCCGCGCCGCGATCGTCAACCTGCGCACCGGCGTGGTGACCGAGCTGGGAGGCGGCTTCTCCGTCGCTTACTTTGACCCGGGGTGCGGCACCGGGAGCCAGGCCGTTCTGACCAAGGGGGGCTGGGCGGCTGACAGCAGCGGCGCCTCGGCGGCGACGACGCTGGAGGTCGTGAACGCTGATACTGGCGCGATTTCTTCCACGGTGCGGTTGCGCGGGCAGGTCACGTCGGCCGTCCCGTACGGGCGGGAGATTGTCGCGGCCGGCGGCGCCGGCCTGGAGGAGATCACTCCCGCCGGCGGGACCCGGCTGCTTGCCCGGACTCCAACCGTGCCTTACCAGCTGACGCCCGATGCCGGCGCAGGCCTCGGATACCAGACCGTGGCCGGCGGCCAGGTCGAGCTGTGGCGGCTGGCGGGCGGGCATGCCCGGCCGGTGGCCACGGCGGCCAAGGGGGCGGTGGAACTGCGGCAGGCTGCCGGGCGAGTGTGGCTGGTCGGCCCGGACGCTTCGAAGGTGCGGGGCCTGCCCCGCCAGTGGCGGCCGGTGGACGCGCCCGTGACGGCGCAGCCATCGACCACGGGAACGCTCGCTGTCACCAGCGTGGAGCCGCTGGCGCCCGCGTCCGGGCCGTCCGGTGATCCTGGGGCGGCCCAGCCGGTGGCGATCAGCACTCAGCTGCTGGGCGGCCACCGCAGCCGGGCTTCGTTCGACGTTCCGACCACGGCGGCCACCGGCGCCAAGAGCACCGTAACCTCGAATGCCACCGTACCCACGAGTGCCACTGTTACCACGAGTGCCACTGTTACCACGAGCGCGACCGTCGGCTCGGCCAGTACGCCCGTGTCCGGTGACCGGACGTGCGCGATCCCGCTCGACGATCCGGGCGTCCAGGCGTATCAGCCGTCGTTCGCGCAGGTGGAGTGGGCGGTCGACCAGACGGTGCAGGGTACGTTGACCAACACGCGCCCGGCCGGCCTGTACGGGTCGTCGTTGCCGTCCTACACGCCGCAGGGAATGTTCCCGCTTCCCGCGATCGACGGCGGCGGGTCACTGCCGGCCCAGGTGCTGCTCGGCATCCTGACTCAGGAGTCGAACCTCCAGCAGGCGAGCGGGCATGAGATCCAGGGGCAGGCTTCCAACCCGCTCTCGTCGTTCAACTGGTACGGGAACTGGATCAACAGCGGGGCGACAGACAGCGGCCTGGTGAACTGGACGAAGTCCGACTGTGGCTACGGGATCGGGCAGATCACCAGCGGCATGTGCCTGGCCCAGGGGCAGAACGGCGACCAGGAGTGCCAGTACCAGGCGCCGCTGCCGGCTAACCAGCAGCTCGCGGTCGCGGTCGACTACCAGGCCAACATCGCCCGGGCCGCGCAGATGCTGATCGGCATCTGGAACCAGCTGTGGGCGGCCGGGATCAAGCCCGACGGCACCACCCAGAGCGGCGTCTCCAGCAGCGCGAACTACATCGACAACTGGTACATGGCGGTGTGGGCCTACAACAGCGGCCTCGAGCCCGGGACGTCCGCGCTCGGCAACACCACCGGTTGCGCGCCCGGACCGTCCTGCACCGATGGAAACGGCGACTGGGGACTGGGGTACGCCAACAACCCGATTAACCCCGCTTATCCTCCGGACCGGCCGGTCTACCCCGGATCGGACGGCTACCCGGCTCCGGGCGGGGCCACCTACAGCGTGAACTGGGACCTGGCGCACCCCCAGTACTGGCCGTACCAGGAGAAGGTCCTGGCCTACGCCTATGACTCGATCGCGTTGTGGGATTACTCCAAGAACGCCTATGTTCAGGCGTTTGCCTTCGCCCATGGCAACTTCAGCCCGCCTGGCCTGGACCGGTTCTGCACCGCCGCCGATAACTGCGACGACTCGAATGTCGACTTCACCCAGCCCACCGGGCCGGACTCCTGCCAGCTCACCGGGGCCTATACCGATCACTGCTGGTGGCATGTGGAGCCGGCCACCTGGCCGATCACGTCCCCGAACAGCAGTTGCTCCAACTGCGGTACCACGGTGTTGACCTACGCGGCGGGGGCGGCCGCCCCCGCCGCCGAGCCGATACCGGCCAAGTACCAGCAGACCTGCACCGAGTCGCCGCTGCCGTCGAACGCGGTGATCGTGGGCGACGGCGGGCAGGCCGCACTCGGCTGCCCCGGCCAGGACTGGACCCCAGCAGGCTCCATGACCTGGAACTTCGCCGCCGACCAGAACGGTCTGTACTCATCGAAGATCGACTTCGACCAGATCGGCGGCGGCTTCGGCGGCCACTTCTGGTTCGGGTACACCGTGCCCAGCGACGGGCTGTCGGCTTCGAGCACCACCCCGGCCTCGGGGCACGAGTACCGGGCCATCACCGGGACCTGGACACCGCCAGCCAGCGTCACCGGGTGGACCAGGATCGAGGCGGCCATACCGAGCTTCGGCGACCAGGCCCCCATCGCCAACTACCAGGTCAATCCCGGTGCTGGCCGGCCGGGCAGGAACGTGCAGATCGACCAGGCCGCCACCGCGGGGACGAACAGCTGGGTCGACCTGGGCGACTTCTACCTCGGCAGCGGCGCCCACGTATCGCTGTCCAACGTGGCGCCCGGCGGCACCGGCGTCGATATCGCCTGGGACGCCATGGCGTTCGTTCCGGAATCCAGCCCGCAGGTGAACTACGTGGCGATGGGCGACTCGTTCGCCTCGGGCGAGGGCGTCAGCCCGTACTTCCCCGGCAGCGACACCTCGACCGACACCTGCCACCGCTCGATGGACGCCTACGCGACCCTGGTCACCCTCCCGGGGGAGAGCCAGCCGATCGCGCAGCAAACCTCGAACGGCTTCAGCTTCATCGCCTGCAGCGGGGCCGAGACGACCGGCGTGTCAATGGACGCGGTGAACCCGGTGGGGAGCCCGAACGCGTTCTACGCGGGTAACACCGACGAGAACACCTACAACGAGGCAGGCAACACCGACTGGGGATACGAGCAGTACACGACTCCCTGGAACGACGTTGGCGGGCCGGTCGAGGGACTCCAGGTGAACAACAGCGCCCTCAGCCATGGCACCGCGCTCATCACGATCAACATCGGCGGTAATGACGCCCGCTTCGCGGATCTGGTACTCGGCTGCCTCAAAGCCGCGCTCGGGAATAAGGACTGTGCTCAGAGTGGCTGGCTCCTGCAGCGCAGCAGCAGCGGCGCCACCGACCCCCTTCAGCTGTCGGACATGGAGCCTAAGGTCATCAGCTACCTGGAACCTCACCTCGTGCAGACCTATCTGGACATCAATGATCAGGCACCCAACGCCGACATCGTGGTCGTCGGATATCCGCAGCTGTTCCCGGCCAACCCGACCACGTCCTGCAATTCCGATTCGTACCTCGGCACTGCCGTCGCACTACCCCCGGACACCCAGGTCGCCTTCAACCAGTGGGGCGCTGCCATCGACTCCGTGATATCCCAGGCGGTCAGCCAGGCTAAGAGCTACGGAGTCGCCATCCAGTACGTCGACCCGCAAGCGGCATTCTCCGGGCACGAGCTCTGCTCCGGCGACCCGTGGATCCAGCCGCTACAGATCGTCACCAAGGCGGCCACCTACCATCCCAACCAGGCCGGCCAGCAGGCCTACGCCGACCTGGTGAACGGGTGCCTCGCGGGCACGCTGGCCTGCTGACAGCGTGAGGCAGCCACACGCGGGCGGTCGGCCGACGCGGATACGTCGGCCGCCCGCCCGTGCGCTGACGCTCGCTGGCGCCCCGGTGCTCCGCTTCCTGCTGGATGCCCCGCGGCGCCAGCTCGACCTACCGCGCTTGACTCGGGGCCGCGAGTTCACCCGCCTGCACCGCGAGACGGTGGCCTGGCTGGATGGGCACTTCGTCCAGATCGAGCGGGGCGCCCCGACGTGTGGGATTTCTGCCGGGGGACCGTTAGCCCGTTCCTCCGATTCACACCCGGATTCGCCGCCACCGCGACCTGCGCCCGCCAGGTGACCGCCGTCTACGGGTTCGGGGGCGCTCTGCCCGGGCGTCTCGCCCTGCTCGGCGAGCAGCTGACCGCCGCCGGATGGGCCATGAGCCGCCCGAACGGATGCGACCCGAGCCGCCCGAACGGATGCGACCCGAGCCGCCCGAAGATCGACCGCACGATGAACCTGGCGCTGCGGCCGGGCGCAAGGCCGAGTCCCTTTCCGGGCGGTCAGGGGACACCTCCGTGGAACCGGCCGCCCCTCTCACCCATCATGCGTATGACATGGTCGAGCCAGGGGCAGGCGACCGGGTGGCGACGAGACCCGAACAGGGAACATCCCACGACCCGGAACTACCTCGCCCTTGAGGTAAGCGAGGCCGGAGTTCCTGAGTTGCTGGCGGAGACGCTCGCGCGCAACGAGCACGCGCTGACGTTGACGATCAGGCTTGCGTACTACTCAAACCCGAATGCGCGGGCACGCCCGCACCGGATACCGCGGCACCTTCTGCCGACGAGACCCGGCGCCTGGTGAGAATGGCCAAATAAGGGCCGCGCACAGGAAACCGGGGCCGCGGCCAGGAAGGCCGCGACCCCGGATGGCGACGTGATCAGTAGCAGGGATCGTCTCCGATGGGCGTGACTCCCACCCACAGCGAGCCGTTGTCCTCATTCATGCTGACCGTGGTACCCCCCTTGCCCGCCGTGCCGCTGGACCACAGTGGGGTACCGGTCTCGCTGAAGACAATCAGGGCGCCGTTGCTCTGGTAGGTCGCGTACGCCCCCGCGTGTCCGTAGGTGTTCGACGCGAAGCAGACAACGGTCCTGTTGTCGCCGTACTGGACGAGGTTGCCGTCGGTTTGCATGATCAGCTGGGTAAGCGATCCGTCGCCACCAGTCGGGTAGACGTAGATGTAGTCACCCGGCCAGAGGGTGGTGCCCTTGTTGATCGCGTCAAAGTAGGCGGTGTCGGGTGACGCCGTGGCGTGGGTGGCCGCTTCGGCGGGGCCAGCCGCCAGCGCGGGGAGAGCAACGCAGGCGATACCGGCCAGGGCGGCTATCGTACCCTTCACCGCCCGTTGCGTGCGCGTGGTGAGCATCGCATGGATCCCTTCGTTCCGATGGAGATGTCCTGGCTCCTGACGTCCAGGACCTGGTGACAGCCAAGCAAGACGCGCTTTCATACGGCTGTACGGCCCAGTTGCCGTACCCAGCGGATGCCAGCGTTCAGAAAGAACTAATGCGCAGCCTTGGCAGCAGTCGATGCCGCGGGCATCGACTTTCCGTCAACTGATCACTCATGTGATGTCGATTGCCCCTGCTTAGCCTCACCACAGGATCAGGCAGGCTAAATCGAGCGGGGAGCCAGCATGGGCACGACAGCGCGCACCGGGCACGCGATCATCATTGGCGCTTCTATTGGCGGGCTGACGGCTGCCGCGGCCGTCAGCGAAAGTTTCGAGCGAATCACCATCATCGACCGCGACCAGCTGCCCGCGACCCCCGCCCCGCGCCGAGGCGTGCCGCAGAGCCGGCTGACCCACGGACTGACCGCCCGGGGCGAGATGGCCCTCGGCCAGCTGTTCCCTGGCCTCGTCGGGGAGCTCGCCGCGATCGGCGTGCCGATCGGCGACGGGCAGTCCGACGTGAACTGGTATGTCGACGGGCGGCGGCTCAACCAGGCCGTGTCGGGATTGCCGGTCGTGTGCGCGAGCCGCCCGCTGCTCGAGTTCGCCCTCAGGACGCGGGTCGCCGCCTTGCCGGGCGTGACGATCATCGCCCGCCACGACGTGACCGGCCTGCTGGCGACACCCGACCGTGCCGCGGTGACCGGGGTGCGGCTGCGACCCAGGGACGGCGCTCAGTCACCGTCGACCATGGGCGCCGACCTGGTGGTGGACGCGACCGGGCTGGGCACGGGCAGTGCGTCCTGGCTCAGGGATCTCGGCTACGCCCCGCCCGAGAAAGAGACCGTTCAGGTGGGGATCTGCTACGCGTCCCGGATCTTTCGCGGCGACGGCGACCGGCGTTACCTCGACGGCGGGGTGGCCACCGTGGCCGCCGCCTACCCGGATCGCCCGCTCGGCGGCATAGCGCTCGCCCAGGAAGGCGGGCGGTTCATCCTCGCGCTGAACGCTCGGGACAACGTCATGCCCCCGACCGGCCTGCCCGAGATGGC